>Ga0302267_10000436_pt1 | contig 55709 bp, 40 predicted proteins | sample III_Bog_E1_3_FD_194555 | JGI IMG/M metagenome (GOLD analysis project Ga0302267, IMG submission 194555) | Peat permafrost microbial communities from Stordalen Mire near Abisko, Sweden - III_Bog_E1_3 | ecosystem: Environmental > Terrestrial > Soil > Wetlands > Peat | place: Sweden: Abisko...
GGTCGAAGTCGAATTTTTTCTGCTCGAGGTCGGCCCTGGCCTGGGTGATGTTGGCCTGGGCGGTGTTCTCGGCGGCGACGTAGGAGGCGATGTCTGTGCGGGAGCTGGCGATGTTGGCCTGCTGTGCGTCGACGGTGGCCTCGGGCTGGACGCTCTCGACGCGAGCGAGGATGTCGCCCTTGTGGACGTGGTCTCCCTCCTTGACGTAGAGGTGGGTGATGCGGCCGAAGGAGGTGGCCCCGACGTTGACGTAGGTCTTGGGCTTGATCTGGCCGGTCCCGCTGACGGTGGAGACGAGGTCCTCGCGGACGACCTTGCCGGTGGCGACCTTGGTAATGCCTGCCTGGCCGTGCAGGATGGTTCCAGCGGCGATGCCCGCAATGACAAGGACGATGACGACGATGATGATGATCTTCTTCGTGCTCATGCGATCTTTCTATGCTCCTGAGGGGCGCGGCGTGTTGGCGGTGCGGCTGAGAGTGGATACGCGTGGACGGCGGCGATGGTTCCGTAACAGAGACGAGATTGGCGTCGGTTTGAGAGCGATCCCTTCGATGTCGATGATAGCAGGAAGGGGCTTCCGGTTGGCTTGTAACGGAGAGGGGGGCGCACTACAATGAGGCACAGGTTCTGTCTGTGCGGCGAGATGGGCGCGAGACGGAGCGATGCGGTTGATGTTTCCGAAGCAGGAGTATTGCAGGCGATGAGAGTAACGGGTGGATTGGTTCTGGGCGCGATGTTGTTTTCGATGGGGTGGTGCAGCGCGCAGGGGCAGCAGGCGACGGCCCCCGACGGGGTGACGCAGACAGCGCCGACGGTGGAGAAGCCAAACCCGCTGAAGCGGCGGATCACCGACAAGGAACGGATCCAGCAGCAGAAGGACCTGAAGCAGGAGCTGCGCGGCGACTTCAAGACCTGGCTGGACCAGGACGTGGTGTGGATCATCTCCGAGACCGAGCGGCAGGCGTTCAAGCAACTGACGAACGACGAGGAGCGGGAGCAGTTCATCGAGAACTTCTGGCAGCGGCGGAATCCCAGCCCGGACTCGCCGGAGAACGAGTATCGCGACGAGATCTATGCGCGGATCGCATACGCGAACGAGCACTTCGCGGCGGGCAAGCCGGGATGGATGACCGACCGCGGGCATATCTACATTGCGTACGGACCCCCCGACGATAAAGATACGCACCCCAGCTCGGGCGAGTATCAGCGGCCGATGGACGAGGGCGGCGGCAGCACGGTGGCCTACCCGTTCGAGATATGGCACTACCGGTATCTGGAGGGGATCGGCGACAACATCGACATGGAGTTTGTGGATACGTGCCAGTGCGGCGACTACCACTACACCATCGACCGGTCTGAGAAGGATGCACTGTTGCACGTTCCCAATGCGGGGTTGACCCTGGCCGAAGAGAGCGGACAAGCCAAGAAGGAAGACCGGATGCAAGGTGGCGGGCTGGAGCAGCTTGGCGGAACCCCCGGGCAGCAGCAGCAACTGCAGAACAAGCAGTTCGACCGGCTGGACCAGGCGGCCAAGATCATGGCGCCGCCTCCGGTGAAGTTCCAGGACATGGAAGAGTTCATGGCGAGCACCAAGATCCTGAGCGGGCCGCCGTTCCTGTTCGATGTGCGCACGGACTATCTGAAGGTGACCAACGACACGGTGATTGTTCCGATCACGATCCAGGTGAAGGTCTCGGACATCACATTCGAGACCAAGGACGGGGTGTCGGTGGGGAAGGTCGACGTCGAGGGGCGCGTGTCCAATATGACGCACAAGGTCGTTCCCGGGGGCTGGTTCGGGGACACGGTGGAGGTGAGCACGCCGAGCGAGTTGCTGGCGGCGACTCAGAAGGGGTACAGGGTGTACTGGAAGGCGCTGCCGCTGAAGCCTGGGCTGTACAAGATAGATATCGTGATCAAGGACGTGAATAACCCGGACCACGTGGGACGATGGACGCGGAGCGTCAACGTGCCGAAGTTCGACGACGACACGCTGGGCCACTCGTCGCTGATCCTGGCCGACCAGATGGAGCGCGTTCCGTCGAAGGAGATTGGCGGCGGGAACTTCGTGATCGGCAATACGCGAATCCGGCCGCGCGTGGCGGTCAATGGGTCCGTGACGACGCCGGTGCGGTTCAGCCGCGCGCAGAACCTGAACTTCTGGATGCAGGTGTATAACCTTGGGATCGACGAGAAGAGCAAGCAGAACAATGCGACGATCAGCTATGAGATTATGGACCTGGGGACGAACAAGCCGGTGCTGAATACGCAGGAACTGGCCTCGGCGCTGAGCCCCAATGCGGACCAGTTGACGCTGGAGAAGAGCCTTCCGCTGGCGAATTTGCAGCCGGGGCAGTATGAGGTGAAGATCAAGGTGAACGATGCAGTGACCAAGCAGGAGACCGAGGAGTCGGCAAAGTTCAACGTGGACTGATTGCCATGTCCGAGATGCAACGGGCTTGCATGGAGTGAGATTGCATGGAACGGGGTCGAAGCGCCGGAATCGAAGAGCGCTCGGCGGAAGCGAGTTGAGAACGGATGCGCGGAGATGCGGCGAAACGATTACGCGGATGGTTTGCGATGATCGAGAGCCGGCGCAGAGCGTTCTGACGGGCCAAATTTTTGCGGTCCGCTTTTGGAGAAGGCCGACGACGCACAGGGGATGCGGACTGTGCAACGTTGCTGGATACGATACGGGCTTGCACTTGGCGCGCTGATGCTATGGCTGACGCCGGGGATGAGTGTTGCGGCTACGCCTGCGACGGTCTCTGGCGTGGTGCGCGACGCGCGGGGCGTGGCGCAGATGGGCGCGATGGTGGAGGTGCTGGCCGCATCGGGCAGCGTGGGCACGGCGTTTACCGACATGGCTGGGCGATACCGGATCGCCAACCTGCTTCCGGGCCAGTACCAGGTGAGGGCAACGGCGGCATTGTTCATGCCCGCGACACGGGGCAATCTGCGGCTTTCGACGGGGATGCGGGCGACGGTAAACCTGACGCTGAGCATGCTGTCGGACACGGCGGTGTGGCTGCCTGCCGTGAGACGCAAAGCAGACGAGCCGGGCGACGACTGGACCTGGACGTTGCGCTCGGCGGCGAACCGTCCGATCCTGCGCATGATGGGCGATGGTGAGGTGGTATTGGCGTCGCCGGATGCGAAGGAGGGTCGGAACGGAGCGGCGATTCAGGCGCGCGCCTCCATGATGAGCGGCAACGGCGGGTTTGGCGGGGGCGGAGTCCATAGCGTGGTTACGCTGGACCGGGCAGGGAACAACGGTTCAGATGGAATGATGCGGGCCGACGTTGCGACGGCTGGGACGGCCTATGGACGGGCGCCTGCCACCGAGCTGGATGCGGGATACGAACGGCGGGGGATGCTGGCTGGCGGGTCGCGGCTGGTGATGAGCTACGCGTCGCATCCGGAGATGATGAGCGCCGGCGGCGCAGGCGGCGAGACCATGGGCATGCAAATGATGCGCATGGCGAGCGCGGAGAAGATGCAGCTTGGTGACGCAGTGGACGTGGAGGCCGGAGGCACCGTCTACATGATCCACACCGCGGGAACTGCATTGACGGCCCAGCCGTTTGTGAGCGTGACGGTGCATCCGGGCGAGGTGTGGGCGGTGCGCTACAGGCTGGCGACCTCGCGCGACATACAGGGCTTCGACGATCTGGATTCGATTGCGGCGGAGCTTCCGGTGGCGGCGGAGTGCGGCGCACGGCTGTGCATGGAAAGCGGCAGCCACCAGGAGATCGCGTTGAGCAGGAGGGCCGGAGGCGGTCTGCTACAGGCAGCGGTGTACCACGACGCGATCGGGCGGTCTTCCATCGCAGGCACGGGAGCGATGAGCGCGGCGGAGCTGGCTGGAGGCGGAGGTTCGAGCGGAGTTGTGGTGGACACGGCGACAGGGAGCTTCCGATCTCTGGCCGCGGGAACCACTACGAATGGAGTGAGCGTTACGCTGAGTGAGCCGCTGACGTCGAGCCTGTGGGCGGCGCTGGAGTTTGCGAGCGGCGCGGCGCTGGAGACAGGGAGTGAGTCAGGGACGGCGGGGTTGCAAGCGACATCGGCCGAGGCGGCGACGGTCGCCATGAAGGGACGGGTGCCGCGCACGGGGACTGAGTTGCGCGCAGCGTACCGCTGGCAGCCGCGGCATCTGGTGACCGCGGTGGGGCCGTACGAGGCGTTCAGCGACCAGGCGTTCCTCAGCTTCTATCTTCGCCAGGCGGTGAGTTGGGGAGACAGATTGCCCGCTGGGCTCGAGGCCACCATTGACGTGACCAACCTGCTGGCCGAGGGCTATCAGCCATTTCTATCGGCGGATGGACGGACGCTGTTTCTGGCGCAGACTCCGCGAACGATCCAGGGTGGCCTTTCGTTTACGTTTTAGGGCGTCTCCGGAACTGCCATGGAGCAACAGGAATAGTCATTCTGATCCTGAGCGCAGTCGAAGGGGAAGAATCCCCGCATTTCTCCCGGCATCTCTCTCTCGCTGCACGGTCTACACGACTGCCAGGAACGCAATCATCTTTATTTATATTGCGCTGCGGTATTACGGTGCGGTGAATCATCCAATCCGGGAAGTGGATTCGAGTGCATCTCGCAATAATTAAATATCAAGATAATTAAATTTCAAGCAGGGAGGTGTACAAGAGAAATGGTTTGAATACAATATTGTCTGTGACGCTGAACACAGACAACCGTGTTCTCGCGGTACGATTTTAGTATGAGTCATAATTTGTCGCGAGACGCAGCTTAAGCGCATGGATGACCCGCACGGTGGCCGGAGGATTGGACGGGCCGCATGCACTCAGTCGGTTGAGTAAACAGTGTTACTCAAGGATCGAGCCTGCCTGCCGCCATCCTGTACCCAGTGTTTGCCCCGCGAATTCCATGCCCAATGCCTATGGAGGATTTACTGATGAAGCAAGGCGTGAAGGAAGCACCGCTTGCAAAAAATGCAGGCACAACCTCGACCCCAACCAAGTACACATACTTCTTCGGCGGCGGCAAGGCCGAGGGCAACGGCAGCATGAAGGATGTGCTGGGCGGCAAGGGCTCAGGCCTGGCCGAGATGACCAACGCCGGCTTGCCTGTACCCCCGGGATTCACCATTCAGACCGAGGCTTGTCGCGAGTACATGCGCGGAAAACTGAACCCCCAGATCAACGTCGAGATGCTCGAAGCGCTGAAGCGGTTGGAGAAGCTGCAGGGACAGGATCTGGGCGCACCCGAGAATCCGCTGCTTGTTTCCGTACGTTCCGGCGCCAAGTTCTCCATGCCCGGCATGATGGACACCATCCTCAACCTGGGCCTGAACGACCGCTCGGTCGAGGGCCTGGCCGCGGGCAGTGGCGATCCGCGATTCGCCTATGACTCCTATCGCCGCCTGATTCAGATGTTCGGCAACGTCGTTCTCGACATCAACAAGAAAAAGTTTGAGCACATCTTCGACAGCGCCAAGGCGAGCGAGCGCGTCAAGCTGGACTATCTGCTCAGCGCCAAGGCCCTCAAGAATGTTGTCGTCGAGTACAAGAAACTGATCAAGAAGGAGACCGGCAAGGACTTCCCGCAGGCCCCGCTGGAGCAGTTGGTGCAGACCCGCGACGCCGTCTTCCGCAGTTGGAACAGCGAGCGCGCCAAGACGTATCGCCGCATCAACCGCATCGACGACTGGCTGGGCACAGCGGTCAACGTGCAGTGCATGGTCTTCGGCAACATGGGCGAGAGCTCGGGCACAGGCGTTGGATTCACACGCAACCCGGCCACCGGCGAGCACGCCTTCTTCGGCGAGTACCTGATGAACGCGCAGGGCGAGGACGTAGTCAGCGGTATCCGCACTCCGATGCCGATCAGCGAACTCGAGCGCGCCATGCCCAAGGTCTACGAACAGTTGCGCACATGCACCTGGCGCATGGAAAAGCACTACCGCGACATGCAGGACTTTGAGTTCACCATTCAGGACGGCAAGCTCTACATGCTGCAGACCCGCAATGGCAAGCGCACGGGCCTGGCCGCCGTACGCGTCGCCATCGACATGGTGAAGGAGGGCCTCATCACCAAGGAAGAGGCCGTTCTGCGCGTCGAGCCCGACCAGATCTACGACTTCCTGGTTCCCCGCCTGGTCGAGAAGGGCGAGAAGATCGAGGTCCTCGCCACCGGCCTTCCGGCCTCGCCCGGAGCAGCCGTCGGACAGATCGTCTTCACCGCCGAGGATGCGGTGAAGGCACGCGCCACAGGGGCCTTCAAGGACATTATCCTGGTCCGCGGCGAGACCACGCCGGAAGACATCGCCGGCATGGAGGTTGCATCCGGAATTCTCACATCGCGCGGCGGCATGACATCGCACGCCGCCGTCGTAACCCGCGGCATGGGCAAGTGCTGCGTGGCTGGCGCCGGTGATTGCGTGGTCGACGAGGCGCACAAGGAACTGCGCGTCAAGGGACACACCTATCGCCATGGCGATTGGATCTCGCTGGACGGCACAACAGGCCGTGTCATCGCAGGCCAGTTGAAGACCCTGCCGGTGCAGCCCAATGACGCAGACCTGGTCACCTTCATGAGCTGGGCCGACCCGCTGCGCAGACTGAAGATCCGCGCCAACGCCGACATTCCCCGCGACGCCAAGCAGGCACTGCTCTTCGGCGCTGAAGGCATCGGGCTCTGCCGCACCGAGCACATGTTCTTTGCCGAAGACCGCATCGAACACATGCGCGCCATGATTCTGGCCACCGACGAGAAGAACCGCCGCGCACCGCTCAAGAAGCTCCTGCCCATGCAGCGCGCCGACTTCGTCGGCCTCTTCAAGGCGATGGGGCCGCTTCCGGTCACCATCCGCCTGCTCGATCCTCCGCTGCACGAGTTCCTGCCCAAGCGCGAGGAGCTGCTGGTGGAGATTGCGCGCCTGGAGGAGACCAAGCCCCGCTCGCCTAAGCTCAAGGCCCTGCGCCCGCTGCTGGCGCGCGTCGAGGAGCTGCACGAGACCAACCCCATGCTTGGCCTGCGCGGCTGCCGCCTCGGTATCGCCTTCCCGGAGATCACCGAGATGCAGGTGCGCGCCATGATCGAGGCTGCCGTCATCATCAAGAAGAAGGGCGGGGAACCGCACCTTGAAATCATGGTTCCGCTCATCGGCTCCATCGAGGAGATGCGCAACCAGACCGCCATCATCCGCCGCGTCGCCGCCGAAGTCTTCAAGGAGAAGGGCGTCACGGTGGACTACAAGGTGGGAACGATGATCGAACTGCCACGCGCCGCGCTCACCGCCGACAAGATCGCCGAGGAGGCCGAGTTCTTCAGCTTCGGCACCAACGATCTTACCCAGACCACCTTCGGCATCTCGCGCGACGACATCAACAACTTCCTGCCCGCATACATGAAGGCCGGAATCTTCAAGCAGGACCCATTCGCCACGCTCGACCAGGCGGGTGTGGGCCAGCTTATCGAGATCGCCACCGACCGCGGTCGCGCCACACGGCCCAACCTCAAGGTCGGCATGTGCGGAGAACATGGTGGAGATCCAGAGTCCATCAAGTTCAGCCACAGGGCCGGACTCGACTACGTCTCCTGCTCGCCCTACCGGTTGCTGGTTGCCCGCCTCGCGGCGGCCCAGGCAGCGCTGGAAGAGAAGCAGGCCGGCGGCGAGATGAAAGACCTGCTGCGCACCGGGGGCTCAAGCACCCAATAATCGCAGCGCATTGCTTTGACAAAGCCGCCGTTGACCGCAACCTCATGGTCAACGGCGGCCTAGTCTTGTTGTAGGATTTTGTAGTGCCGCAACTCTCCAATCCAATTCCAATGACCGACGAATCGCTCCCCCACTCCCAATCCGCCCCTCCCCTTCGCATCCGCCTGGCGACTAGCGCCGATATTCCGCGCCTCGTCCCAATGATCAACGCCGCCTTCATCGTCGAGACGTTTCTCGAGGGCACGCGCACAGACATCGACCGCCTCTCCGCCTACATGCTCAAAGGCGAAGTCCTGCTTGCCGAGGACGACTCCGGCCAGCTCATCGGCAGCATATACACCGAGCTGCGGGGCGCGCGCGGCTATCTCGGAATGCTTGCCGTCGCTCCCGCGCATCAGCGCGCGGGCCACGGACGCACCCTCATGCTCGCCGGCGAGGACTACCTGCGCGGCAAGGGCTGTATCGCCGTCGACATCTGCGTCATCGCATGGCGCACCGAGCTGCCGCCCATCTACCGCCGCTTCGGCTACGTCGAGACCGCCATCGAGGACTTCAACCCCTCCCAGAAGCTCAAGCCCGGCACCCCCCCCTGCCAATCCATCCTCATGTCCAAGCCCCTCTAACCGGCCGCCGAGATGTTGCCGAAAGAGGTATACTGGACTCAGTTCTTTGAGTGCCAACAGCATGTTTCAGCCAGCCCCACATGGGGGCGTCACGGCTTCGACGGGATTGCTAGCGGCAGAGAGGCATGCCGGGGTGTGGACACCCGTAATCGCGCCCAAAATCATAAGTGCCGAACCTCAGTTCGCTCTTGCTGCCTAATTAATTAGACAGCCGATCGCCTCCGCTTCGCCTATGGGCGGAGTCCGATCGTCGCACAGTAGGCTGGCCTGAACTGCTCCGTCTGAGCGGAACAGGCGAGATCGATCAGACTGGTCGTCGCCGCATCTTTGCCCATTCTAAGCGCCGCCGACGAGAAAAAATGAACCGGGAAAAGCATGAACGCTCTCTGTTGAAGGTAGTTTCGGACGCGGGTTCGACTCCCGCCGCCTCCACCAAGTCCAACTTATTGGAAACAACTAGTTATATTCGATATAGATATTATTTGTGCTAATTTTGCGCTGCCATTCTTCAGTGTTTAACCGACTGAGAGACGCAAGATGTGCACAACTATGGCTTAGGTTGTAACAAGCAAGGTCACAAACAGGGTGACAGAAAGCAAGCTGAGAAGCTCTGCTAAGGACTGCGAAGAGCTACTGGAATACTGTGCTGCGATGACATGCTGGGAACCAGAGTCGAGAGGGAGAGGCTGGGTCCGGCTGTTCCACAAGGTGTGGGTTCAGGAACAGGGATCAAGAGAAGTCCAAGACTCAACTATCACGATGTACTTCCGCAACGACGGCCGGAGTTGTAGTCGATGGTGACAATTTCTACCTGCAAAAGGTGATCTCTTGCCTTGACTGCGACAGAACCGCCAAATTCCCATGGCCTGTCGAAAAGCCTTCGGCTTTTCCCGCCTAAGCTAGTCAACTGCCTAATATACAGCGCAATTAGCTTGACATACATAAAAACGCCTCATATATTAGGCATAATGTTGTCTATATCCTCCATTGCGGAGCAGATCAAGATCCGGCGCAAGATGCTGGGCTGGACTCAGTCGGCACTCGCCGAAAAGGCGCACGTCAGCCGCGCGACGCTCGACGCGCTGCAGAACGGCCGCCGAGGTGAACTCGGCTACTCAAAGATCACAAGGATACTCGCAGCGCTAGGACTTGAACTGAAACTGCAGGAGGCGAGCACACGCCGGCCGACGCTCGAAGAACTGATGAACGAGGAACGCAATGATCAAGGTCTGGACCGACGCCGCTGAAGCAGGACTGCTCGACCGCTTCGGCGCTCGGGGTAGCACATTCGTGTATCTGCCCGGCGCACCACCGGTGCAAGCGGTGTCTGTGACCATGCCCGTGCGTCTGCCCTCCTGGAACATCCAGTATGGCCTTCCCCCGATCTTCGAGATGAACTTGCCCGAGGGAGTGTTGCGTGAACGCCTCCGCCTTGCCTTCGCAAAAGCAACTGGCACATTCGACGAATTCGACCTGTTGGGCATTGTCGGTCGCTCCCAGCTCGGTCGTATCCGCTATACCGGTCAGAAGGAGCAATTGCAGGAGGACGTACCCTTTCAGTCGGTCGATGAGATACTGGAGAAGCGACGTGGTCGGGACCTGTTCCGCTACCTCATTGATAAATTTGCTCCCTTTTCCGGAATCAGCGGCGTGCAACCGAAGATACTGGTGCGCGACGAAACCGCGTTCGTTCCTCTCAGTAAGACGAAACAGCGGCTCTCTCAGAGCTACAGGGGGGCAACCCACATCGTGAAGTTTTGGGAGCAGAACGAATACCCTCAGCTTGCTGCGAATGAATACTTCTGTCTCAAGATTGCCGAGCAATGTGGCCTCGACGTGCCAACTTACCGGTTGGCCGAGGATGGACTCGCGCTGGTCGTCGACCGTTTCGATCTACGTCCGGACGGGACGTATCGAGGCTTCGAAGACTTCTGCGTGCTCAACGCCTGCCGCACGGATGAAAAGTATCGTGGCAGCTATGAAACCTCGATTATGAAGCGCTTCGCCGAGTTTGCGAATTCATCGCATGTCGGCGAAGATATGGAGCGCCTCTTTACCCTCATCGTGATCAACTGCGCACTGCGTAACGGCGACGCACACCTGAAGAATTTCGGCATCGTCTACGATGACGTGCAGGGAGAAGCGAGGCTTGCCCCGGTCTACGATCTTGTGACAACCTCCGTCTACCTGCCCAAAGACAGCTTAGCCCTGACACTCAACGGCACGACCAGATGGCCGAGCACGAAGGAACTGCAGCGAATGGGTGAGACCCGAATGAGCGGTTCTCCTGCCCGGGTCAAGGGAATCCTTGAACGAGTCGCCGATGCAATGGCAACTACCTCAACTTCATTGCGCACCTATATCGACGATCATCAGGAGTTTGAGGAGATCGGTAAACGCATGCTCCAGCAATGGGAACAAGGCATTGCAATTTCCCTTAATCAGTGACAGCGAATCGTGTCAGTGGCATCCAGGTCTCCTTGGGCCTTACCCCGCGAAAGAAATTTCTCTCAAAAACCCCAGCAAATCCGCATGTCAAGCCCCTCGCACCAAAAAAATTCCCATAACCAACACCATATCAACCACTTCTCCCCGAAAAATACTTGGCATAGTAGTTATGCTCAAACGCGTAGAATTAAAACAGTGGAAAAGAAATCCAGCCCGACGATCTGCTTCCGACGCAACCTCCGGGAGCATCCAATTTGTTTTGAATACCTTAGCATCAACTCATCTATTTTGACTACTTTGGCGGCACATCAACCCGCCAGTTCATTCAAAATAAATTAGTTACACCCAAAATACCCCCGGGAGGGGGAGGGGGGGAGGGGGGCGAACAACTGAAGAACAAATGGCGAACAATCGTCAACGATGATGAAATGCCAGCAAGCCGTTTTCGCAATCAGGTAATCTGATTCAGTCGCATTGATCGCTCTGAAAATCATGCCCAATCCGAATCCCAAAACCGCAATCCTCCTCATCGATTGTCCCGACCGCAAGGGAATCGTCGTCACCATCATCAACTTCCTCGTCGAGCGTTACGACATCAACATCCTCAACGCCGACCAGCATCAGGATGTCGAGCTTGGCCTCTTCTTCATGCGCGTCGAGTTCGTCACCGAAGCCGCCAGCTTCACCGAACCCGCATTCCGCGCGGCCTTCGAGCCCATCGCCCGCGAGTTCCAGATGAACTGGCGCATCGAGTTCGCCGACGCCCAGCAGAACGTCGCCCTCTTCGTCTCGCAATATCACCACTGCCTCGTCGATCTGCTGCATCGCCACAAGGCAGGCGAGTTCCGCTGCAACCTCGCGCTCATCGTCAGCAACCACGAGGCCGCTCGCCCGTTGGCCGAGTTCCACAAAGTCCCGTTCCACTTCATGCCCGTCACGCGCGACAACAAGCAGCAGGTCGAAACCGCACAACTTGCCCTGCTCGCCAAGCACAAGATCGACCTCATCGTCCTCGCTCGCTACATGCAGATCCTCTCGCCCAAGTTTGTGGACGCATATCCGCTGCGCATCATCAACGTCCATCACTCGTTCCTGCCCGCATTCACCGGCGCAAAGCCGTATCACGCGGCCTTCGCGCGCGGCGTCAAGCTGATCGGAGCAACCAGCCATTACGTCACCGCGGAGTTGGACGAAGGCCCCATCATCGAGCAGGACGTTGCCCGCATCTCGCAGAACGACCAGCTTCCCAGCCTCATCCAGAAGGGCCGCGATCTGGAGCGCATGGTCCTCTCGCGCGCCGTGCAGTGGCATCTCGACCACCGCATCCTCAGCTACGCCAACAAGACCGTCATCTTCGCCTGAGTTCTCGCGCTTGGAGTTATATGCCGTTTGCAGTTCGCTCCCACTTCGACTGGCGACTCCGCACGCGCAGCCTCGCGCTCGGCCCGCGCACGCTGGTGATGGGAATTCTGAACGCGACACCTGATTCCTTCTCCGACGGCGGACAGTTTCTCGATCCTCGCGTCGCGCTCACCCACGCGCTCCAGATGCTCGACGAAGGCGCAGACATCCTCGATCTTGGCGGCGAATCGACTCGGCCCAACGCCACGCCCATCACGCCAGCCGAGGAGCAAGAGCGCGTGCTTCCCGTTCTGCGCGCGATCCTCGCCGCGCGTCCCAACACGATCCTCTCCATCGATACGACTCACGCCGAAACTGCGCGTCTCGCCATCGAAGCTGGCGCGGAGATCGTCAACGATGTCAGCGGATTCTTGTGGGATGAAGAAATGGCTGCGACCTGCGCCTCGCTCAACTGCGGCGTTGTCCTGATGCACACGCGCGGTCGCCCGCAGGAGTGGCGTTCGCTGCCCGCACTCGCGCCCGACGAAGTCCTCCCGCTAGTCCTGCGCGAGTTGGAAGAGCGCTTACAGGCCGCGCTCGCCGCAGGCGTCCGTCGCGAGGCCATCGTCCTCGATCCAGGCTTCGGCTTCGGCAAGGCCTTCGACGAGAATTTTCCCCTGATCGCGCAGTTTGACCGGCTCCACTCCCTCGGCTTTCCGTTGCTCGTCGGCCTCTCGCGCAAAGGCTTCCTGCGCCGCACCTCGCAGCAGAAAGATCAGCCGTTAGCTGAACCGATGCGCGCATTGCAGGAGGCGACCACCGCCGCCAATACCGCCGCAATCCTCGCCGGAGCCCACATTCTCCGCGTCCACGACGTTTGCCCAGCGCGCGAAGCCGCTGCTATCGCCGACCGCATCCTCGCCGCTGTAGCCGTCGCGCAATCTTCGGAGTAACCAACGATCATTTCTGTTCCCGAACCATGAACCGTTTCATTGGTGCTATTCTGTAGGCGAAGGAAAGCCGAATGCTTATCGCACTTCTCGTCCTCCAATCCATCGTCCTCCTCGCTGTCCTCGCGCTCACCCTTCGCAAGCCGGTTGCCGCCGAACCTGATCCCCGCCTCGCCGAGTTCTCCGGTCAGCTTACTCACCTCGAAGCCTACATCCGCGAGACACTCGCCCAAATACGCAGCGACATCCCCAACGAGGCCAGCCGCACTCGCACGGACAACGAGGCGTCCGCCAGTACGCTGCGCAACGAGGTCATCGGCAACATCACCACACTGGGCGATACGCTCAAGGCCGAGCTTGCAAAGTTTGGCGCGGACAACACCGCAGCCGCCGACAGGCTGCGCAACGATGTCGAGCAGAAAATGCACACCATCTCGCAGAGCTTCTCCGACTTCAAGACCGAGACTGGTCTCAAGCATTCCGCCCTGCAGGAATCCATCAATAACAAGCTCATCGAACTGATGAGCAGCAATACCGTGCATCAGGACAAGCTCCGCAATACTGTTGAGCTGTCCCTCGCTACCCTCAACAAGGACAACGCAGCCAAACTCGAAGAGATGCGCGTCACCGTGGACGAGAAGCTCCAGTCCACGCTGCAATCCCGTCTTACCGAAAGCTTCGGCCAGGTTACCGACCAGCTGACCAAGGTTCATGCTGGCCTCGGTGAGATGACCAAGCTCTCCGCAGGCGTCGATGACCTCTCCCGCATCTTCACCAATGTCAAATCACGCGGGCAGTTCGCCGAAGCCATGCTCGACAATCTGCTCAAACAGATGCTCGCTCCCAGCCAGTTTGTACGCAATGTTCAGGTCAAGCCTGAGACGCAGGAGGTTGTCGAGTTCGCTGTTCGCTTTCCCGTGCCGAATGGAGATGTTCTTCTGCCCATCGACTCCAAATTTCCTCGCGAATCCTGGGATCGCCTCGAAACTGCCTACGATACGGGCAGCGCAGCCGAAATTGCCGCTGCGCGCAAGGCATTCGAGAGCGCTATCCGAACGGAGGCGAAGCGAATTTCCTCGAAATACATCAATGAGCCCATTACTACTCCGAATGCCGTCATGTTCCTACCCACTGAGGGACTCTATGCCGAGGTGATGCGCCGCGACGGTCTGCACGACGACATTCAGCAGAACCTTCACGTCATGATCGCAGGCCCCAGCAATCTGTCCGCGATCCTCACCAGCTTTCAGATGGTCTTTTCGTTAGTCAATCTACAGAAAAAGGGCAGTGAGATTCGTACCGTCCTTACTGCGGCACGCGGTGAGTTTGGGAAGTTTGGCGTTCTAATGGACAAGATGGATAAGCAAGTTGGTACCGTCCAAAACACCATCCGCGACATCGGCACCCGCACCCGAGCCATCAATCGCACCCTGCGCGAAGTCTCCGACCCCGCCGCCGCTGGCAACTTGCTCGAACTCGAAGACATCGCACAGGGGCCTGCGCTCTCTCTAGCCGCCGGAGGCGACGAAGATTGATATGAACAGCCACTTTCCCCACATTTCCCCTCGCTTTGCTTTACACTCGGCTAGGCGCTCGGTATCCTTGAGACTTGTGCATACCGCACACCGCGTCCTTGCAAACCACGGCCCGGCCCACATCGCAATTGGGACCGGCCCGCATCGGGCTTGAAAAGTAGCACACACAGGAGAACGAAATGGCAGCAGTTGATGAAAAGGTAAAACAGATTATCGTCGAGCAGCTTCAGGTGGATGAGGCCGAAGTGACCCCAGGCGCCAGCTTTCAGGAGGACCTCGGCGCGGACTCGCTCGACGTCGTAGAACTGGTCATGCAGTTCGAAGAGGCCTTCGACATCCAGATCCCCGACGAGGACGCCGAGAAGATCAAGACCGTCAAGGACGCCGTCGACTACATCGAGAAGAACCAGAAGGGCGCCAAGTAACAATGGAAGCCACGCACCCGATAGAGCAGCAGCCCTGGCGGCGCAGAGTCGTCGTCACCGGTATCGGCCTCGTCTGCGGGGTCGGTAAGACCGCGCCTGAAGTCTGGGAGGGCCTGCTGGCAGGCCGCAGCGGAATGGCGGAGATCAAGGCATTCGATCTCACCGGCCACCCCGTGCGCATCGCGGCCGAGGTCAAGGACTTCGATCCGCTGCACTTCATCGAGAAGAAAGAGGCACGCAAGATGGGACGCTTCATCCATTTTGCGATTGCCGCAGCGCAGGAGGCCATGGACCACTCCGGCCTCAAGATCGACGAGTCCAACCGCGACCTGGTCGGCGTTCACATCGGCTCGGGCATCGGCGGCTTCGACGTCATTGAGCGCGAACACACGAACATGCTGGCCGGAGGTCCGCGCAAGATCTCTCCCTTCTTCATCCCCGGCGCCATCGTCAACCTCGCCGCCGGACACGTCTCCATCCGCTTCGGCGCGCGCGGCCCCAACGAGGCCACCGCGACCGCATGCGCCTCTTCGGCCCACTCCATCGGCGACGCCTTCCGCATCATCGAGCGCGGCGACGCGGACGCCATGATCGCAGGCGGCACCGAGGCGGCCATCACCCCCATGAGCGTCGGAGGCTTCGCCGCCATGAAGGCGCTCTCCACGCGCAACGACGACCCCACCCACTCCTGCCGCCCCTGGGACAAGGACCGCGACGGCTTCGTCTGCGGCGAGGGCGCCGGAATTCTCATCCTCGAAGAGCTGGAACTGGCCCGCGCGCGCGGAGCACACATCCTCGCCGAGATCATCGGCTACGGCATGTCCGCCGATGCATACCACATGACCGGCATGGCACCGGAGGGCGAGGGATGCCGCCGCGCAATGAATGCCGCGCTCAAGGTTGCGGGCATCTCGCCGGACAAGATCGACTACGTCAACGCCCACGCCACAGGAACGCCGGTTGGCGACTCGCTCGAATCCAAGGCCATCGAAAATGTCTTCGGCGAACGCGCGCTCAACCACACCCTGCTGGTCAGTTCCACCAAATCCATGACCGGACACCTGCTGGGCGGCGCAGGAGGGCTGGAGGCCGGCATCACCATCATGGCCATGCTGAACCAGATCGCCCCGCCCACCATGAACCTTGACCAGGTCGATCCTGTCTGCCGCCTGAACTACGTCCCCAACAAGCCCCAGCCCGCCAGGATCGACTACGCCCTCTCCAACTCATTCGGCTTCGGCGGCACCAACGGCTCACTCGTCTTCCGCCGCTGGATCGAGTAATCTTCGTCGCTCCATCGAAGAGCGCGTTCTACAGAACGGCAGAGTTTTGTGGCCGGATGTCTCCGGTTACAGTCGTCTTCTCCCTAGCTGAACGCCGCCGTCGCGGCCACGCTCACCAACACGATCAGCAACCACCAGCCGACCACAACCGCCGCCGCCTGACCCCATTTCACCTTCGCCACAATTGCGCCGCCCACCACCAGCAGAACCAGCGCCCAGATCCCAACCACATCAAACGAGCCCAGAAGCGTGCGCAGCCACGGCGACGCATCGGGAAAGTAGTAGCCGGGGTTGGTCCCCACCGGCTGCTTCAGGTCGAAGCCCTCCGTGTTTCCGCCGAAGCAGAGTCTCACCACCGTCACAAGATCCGTGAGCAGGTGGGGCAGGGAACAGTACATCCACAGGCAGAAGATCTGTCCATATTTCGTCCGGGCTCCCAGGCCAAAGTTGAACGTCGCCCAAAGCAGCAGAGCAGCCAGCGCCGAAAACGCCAGCACAAGCACTGGAGACGCGTACGCGGAAATTTGGTATCCGAGGACCATTCCATGCATCTGCTTTGTATGCTGCTCCGGCGTCAGGCTGGCCAGTTGGCTCTGCTGGCTTGGGCTCATCTGGATCTGCGTCTCCACCACCTGCTGCCAGCCCACCTGGTGTTGGATCGCGACCGTCACTCCCAAGGTCGCCAGCGCCATCAGCACAAATGGCAGCCACCACGATGTACTGCGCAGAATGTCCTTGAACGCCGCTGTTGGCGCGATAAACGTGTCTACCACCCGTTCCATCTGGCTCAGGCCGCGCGGCCCATCCACCACATCCCCGACCTCATCCATTGCGTCCCTCCGTTTGCATTGACTGCTTTCGGATTGTAGCCTGCCAACCAGTCCGCAAGCGAGAGAGAATCCTATCCATCACGGGCACAGACAGAAAAGCCTCCCGCACTTTGACGGGAGGCCTTTCCTGCTGCTTGAAGCAAACGGTTTGTTACATCGTGACTCCGCCGCCCACCTTCTGTTCCTTCTTCAACTCGTTCTCCTTGCGCGCGCCCATGGCTTTATTGGACCATAAGTCCACCTGGGACATATCGGCCTTGCGCGCCGGCTCGTTGCCGCACTCCAGGTCGGCCTTGCGGCGATATGTGAGCTGGATGTACTGCATCGCATCGTCGTAGGTCGGGTTCAGATCGACCGCCTTGTTCAGGAATTGAAGGCCCTCATTTGTCAAAGCCGTATTGGCCGCCTGCATCTTCGCGCATGCGCCCTTGGTCATCTTCTTGTTGCCAGAGCCATCGTCGGTCAACCCATCGGCCGCAAGGACCGCGACAGCATTCTTGTATGACAGGGTCCAGTCCAGGACTGCGACGATGTAGTAAGCCTCCGGATCGTCCGGCGCCACCTTGATGACCTTCAACTCGTAAGCCTTGGCCTCATCGAACTTCTGGATGTTGCGATCGATTGACGCCACCTGCTTCAGCGCCGTCAGGTCGTTCGGGTCCTTTGCCAGCACCGCATTGAACCCATCCAGCGCCTTCTGCGCGAAATCAAGGTTCTCTGGTGTCAACAGGTTCGGGACCACCTGGTAGGCGTACGACGTGGCCAGGTACAGCTTGGCGTTTTCAGAGGTTGGGTCGAGCCTCACCGCAGTCTGAAAGTTGCTCACCGCCTCCTCATACTGGGCGTTTTTGAATGCCGCAACCCCCTTGTTAATCTGGTCGCGCGACTTCAACTTGTCGCAACCGGTCGATGTTCCAAGCAACACCAGCAGTGCTACTGAAACGGAAATTCGTGCAGTCAATTTCATGGCGCGGTGATTCTCCTTCAATGAGGCGCGTAGTTGAGATGCAAAAAACGCGGAATTGGGCTTTCTCTAGTCTTCACGATTGTAACGGTTGCAGAGCTGCCCTGACCAGTGACAAGGATCACTCTCTTCGTGAAACTTGGCGCTTGCACTGTATTTGAGGCAAATCGAACCGTCCTCAACTCTCGCCGTCGCCAGGCTCAGGCCCGCTCCCAACAGACCACGCCGCGAAGAAGATTTCCGCGGCGGTGGCAATCGATTCCATGTTGAGGGCAACCAATCCATAGACGAGCCCCGCGGCCAATAGGACTCGCACCAAATTAAATAACTGTTTCTATCCGGTCCTGAGTTGGATGAGTTGCATGGGCCGGTTTACTCGTTCATCTCTCATCTCATGCCGCTCAACGCGAGACACCCTCTGCCCGTTGGGCAGAGGGTGTCTGGGAGTGCTTATTGGCTGCCGTATGTTACCGCTTATACTCGGGCAGAACCTGGTAGCCGGTGTGCAGAAGCTGCTCGGCCTTGTGGCTAGCCGGCGCGTCCAGGAACTCGTCATAGAGCTGCTTGACGTATGGGTTGTGGTGGGAGCAGCGCAACTGGTCCGCGAAGTCTTCGCTGTAGAGTCCAGCGGCCCGCTTGGTGCGCAGTTCGTTGGTGGCCCCGTAGGGCTGGCCGCCTCCGCCCACGCAACCGCCGGGGCAGGCCATCACCTCGACGAAGTGGTACGGCGGCTCCTCGCCCGCTTCCTTGGCCGCGCGGATCTTGTCGATCACCTGCTCAACATTGGCCAGTCCGTGAGCCACGGCGATGCGAACATTTACACCGGCCACCTCGATGGAGGCTTCCTTGACTCCGGTCAACCCGCGCGTCGCCGTGAAGTCGACCTTGGGAGCGTCCGCGCCGGTAACGTAGAAGTACGCTGTGCGCAGCGCAGCCTCCATCACGCCGCCGGTCGCGCCGAAGATCGTCGCCGCGCCCGTGTACATGCCCAGGATGTGGTCGCACGGCTCGTTGGGAATGGTCACGAAGTCGATGCCCGACTGCTTGATCATGCGCGCAAACTCGCGCGTGGTGATCGATACATCCACATCCTGATAGCCGGAGGAGTACATCTCCTTGCTGCGGATGATCTCTGACTTCTTCGCCGTGCAAGGCATTATCGAGACCATGTAGATCTTGGCCGGATCGATCCCCTGCTTCTGAGCGTAATAAGTCTTGGTGAGCGCGCCAACCATCGCGTGCGGCGACTTGCAACTGGAGAAGTGCTGGATCATATCGCCGTGGAACTTCTCCATGAAGTTAACCCAGCCGGGGCAGCAGCTTGTGATCAGTGGCAGCACTCCCTTGCCTTCCAGCAGGCGCGATTTGAACTCGGTAGCTTCTTCGATGATGGTCAGGTCGGCGCCGAAGTTGGTGTCGAAGACTGCTTTGAAGCCCATGCGCCGAAGCGCGGCGTAGATCTTGCCCGTCATGTTCTCGCCCACCGGAAAGCCGAAGGCCTCGCCTACGGCCACGCGTACTGCGGGCGCAATCTGCACCACGCAGAATGCATCCGGGTCCTCCAGCTTCTCCCACACCTTCACCGACTCGTCGTACTCCACAATGGCCCCTGTTGGGCAGTGCGCGGAGCACTGGCCGCAACGCACGCAGGGCGAGTCCCACAGTGGAATGTCTCCGGCGGCGGCGATGCGCGTCTCGAATCCGCGGTTGAGGAAGCTCAGCGCCCACACGTTCTGGTCCTGCTGGCACACCTGGATGCAGCGCCCGCAGGTGATGCACTTGCGCGAGTCCAGCACAATGCTGTGTGTCGAGTCGTCGATCGGGTGTTCCGGAACGATGCTGTCCAGCCCCGTCCACGTCAGCCCGAAGTCGGCGGCCAGGGTTTGCAGCTCGCAGTTCTGGTTGCGCAGGCAGGTCAGGCACTCGTTGGGGTGCCGCGACAGAATGAGTTCCAGCACCGAACGCCGGACATCGACGATCTCCGGCGTCTCCGTAAGGATCTCCATCTTGTCTTCGACGGCCGTGCAACAGGCGCGCAGCATCTTGCCGTTGTTCTTAATCTGCACGATGCAGATTCCGCAGGCCGCCGTGGCATCCAGATCGGGATGCTTGCACAGCGTGGGAATGCGTACATGGACCTGGCGTGCGGCGTCCAGAATGGTGGTGTCCTTGGCGACTGCGACGGGCAACCCGTTGATCGTGGCGTGAATTGTATTGCTCATGGCGGCTTTTTCTCGATCCGTAGTGGTCAGGCTTTAGTGGTGGCGACCGGCAGCAGCCGCTCGGTGAACTCATGCTCAAAATGACGAATGGCGGAGAGCGTCGGATTGGGCGCGGTCTGGCCCAGCGCGCAGAGCGACGCCTTCTGCATCGCCTTGGCGACCTTGCGGATCGTCTTGATGTCCTCCGCAGTTCCCTTGCCATCTACGATCTTGTTCAGCAGATGTAGCATCTGCGTCCCTCCGATCCGGCAGGGAGCGCACTTGCCGCAGGACTCATCGACGCAGAAGTCCAGATAGAACTGGGCCAGCTCAACAACGCTGTCGTGCTCGTCGATGACAATCATGCCGCCGGAGCCCATCATGGACCCAAGCTGCTGCAGGTTCTCGTAGCTCACCGGTGTGTCGAACTGGTGCTCGGGAATCATGCCGCCCGAGGGACCGCCAGTCTGGATGGCCTTGATCTTCAGTCCGCTGTCCGTGCCGCCGCCGATCTTTTCGATCACATCGCGCAGCGTCATGCCCATCGGGACCTCGACCAACCCATTGTTCTTGCTCTTGCCGGTCAGCGCGAACAGCTTCGTCCCCTTGGACTTCTCCGTGCCGCGCGATGCGAACCACTGTGCGCCTTTCAGCAGGATGGACGGCACATTGGCCAGCGTCTCCACGTTGTTGATGCAGCTTGGCTGATCCCACAGTCCCTTGACTGCGGGGAACGGCGGACGCGGACGCGGCGTGCCGCGCTTGCCCTCGATCGACGCGATCAGCGCCGTCTCTTCGCCACACACAAACGCTCCCGCGCCCAGGCGAATTTCAAAGTCGAAGGCCCAGCCGGAATTGAGTACATTCTTGCCTATCAGTCCGGCGGCGCGCGCCTGACGCAGTGCCTTCTCCACCCGCTCCACGGCCAGCGGATACTCGGCGCGAATGTAGAAGACGCCATTGGTTGCGTTCATGGCGCGCGCTGCAATCAACATGCCCTCGATTACCGCGTGCGGATCGCCCTCCAGCACCGATCCATCCATAAACGCGCCGGGATCGCCCTCGTCGCCGTTGCAGATGATGTACTTCACCTCCGACTGCACCTTGCGCGTCAGATCCCACTTCAGTCCGGTCGGGAAGCCGGCGCCGCCGCGCCCGCGCAAGCCACTGGCCAGCATCTCCTTGCATATTTCCTCGGCGCTCATCGTCAGCGCCTTGCGCAGCGCCTTGTAGCCGTCGCGCGCAATATAGTCGTCCAGCTTCTCCGGATCCATCTTGCCGTTGTTCTCCAGCACCGAGTACACCTGCATGGCGAAGAAGGGATCGCTCAGGTCCAGAGTGTGGCGTTCCAGATCGCCGCCCGGCTTCTCGATCTTCTTGCCCTCCAGCACAGGAACCACAACCTGGTCGACGATCATACCCGCCATCTCCGGCTTGATTTCGGAGAAGAGGATGTCCTTCTGCGTCTTCGAGGCCATGCGCACCAGCGGGCCCTTGCTGCAAAGCCCCATGCATCCACTGCCGTTTACCTGTACTCTGGATTCGAGCTGTTTGGCCTTCAGCTCCGCCTTGAGCCCGGTGATGACACCCAGGGCCTCGGACGATTGACAGCCTCTGCTCGAGCATGTGAACAGGCGCACATCGAAGGCTTGCTGCTTGGCAAGCTCCGCGGCCGCTTTTACTTCAAGTTCTTCAGGTTTCATAATCTTCCTGTGGTTCGATCGGTTCGATTGAAAGAACTCCCACTGGCGGGAGTTTATTCGGCGAGAGATTCATGGTCGGCATCGGCCATGGGCTTGTCGATCTGGATGCGCTCGATCACATGATGGCTGTCATTGGTCTTCAACTTGGCGTAGACCTTGCCGTTCACCGAAACCAAAGGCGCCAGACCGCAACAGCCCAGGCAGCGAACAGCCTGCAGGTGGTACTCCTTGTCCGGCGTGCTCTGGCCTTCGTGAACATTCAGTTCTTTTTCTATTCCGGCAAGCAGATCAGCCGATCCCTTGATGTGGCACGCCGTGCCCAGGCACACCGAGATGACGTACTTGCCCGGGGCCTCCAGCTTGAAATAGTTGTAGAAGGTGACCACTTCATAGATGCGCGCCAAGGGCACGCCCATCTCGCGCCCCAGCCTCATGGCTGATTCGCGCGGCACATAGCCAACCCTGCTTTGCAGGTCGTGCAGCGCCATTATCAGGCTGCCCCGCTTGTTCTTCCACTTGTTTGCGATGAGGGTGATCTCGTCTTTAGGGTCTGCCGCGGCCTTGGGTGCCGCTACCTTCACTGCCGTTGCCACATCAATTGGTGTGCTCATCGTTCCTCGTCCGCCGCGCTTTCCAGACCTTACGCCCCAGGGAAGGATGTCCAGCCTGGCACACCTTCTGGGCGCACGGGTAATTGCGGAAACAACGCTGTGTACTGCACGTTCCAGCGATATCCCCCGCGAATCCAGGCGCCACTCCTGTTGGTAACAGCTAGCGACTGCGGGAAACATACCAGCGGAGAATGGGCGGTGTATGTGATGGCCGTCATACTACCCATTTATTTTTGTGTGTTAGAGAAACCGCGGAACTCACAATTAACTGAGTAATCCATTTGATTCACAGAGATACTCCCCGCCGTCGCCCGATTATCGGCTTATCGCCGCAAATCCCTGCGGTTGCCCCTTCGCGTTTTATGATCGGCTTCCCGCTCAGTGCGCCTTAACTCCAGCCAGCGCCTGATAGCCCGCCAGAGCCGAGGGAAATGGCTCTAGCGCCCGCGCAAAGATGCCCAGGCTGTACGCAATCGTCAACCCATAGTTCGTGATGGCGACTCCCGCGTGCCGGCATTGCAGAATGCGGCTGAGCATCTGCCGCCGGTTCCACATGCACGCGCCGCAATGAACCACCAGCTTGTAGCTGCTCAGGTCAGCAGGGAAGTCGCGCCCCTGCACCGTCTCAAACTCCAGCTTCACGCCGGTATACTGAGTCAGCCAGCGCGGAATCTTCACCCGCCCAATGTCTTCGCCAATCGGATGGTGCGTACAAGCCTCGGCAATCAGCACACGGTCTCCGCTGCGCAGCCGCTCGATGGCCAGCGTCCCCTCCACCTGCGCCGTCAGATCGCCCTTGAAGCGCGCCATCAGGATCGAAAAACTGGTCAGCGGCACATCGACCGGCGTGTCTGCCGCAACCTTGAGAAATGCCTGCGAGTCCGTCACCACCAGCTTGGGCGGCGTCTTCAGCCGGTCGAGGGCACTCCTCAGCTCGCGCTCCTTCACCACCATGCACAGCGCGTCGCTGTCCAGCAGGTCGCGAATGCTCTGCACCTGGGGCAGGATCAGCCGCCCCTTCGGCGCTTCTTTGTCGATGGGAACCACCAGCACGGCCAGTTCTCCCGGCCCGACCAGATCGCCAACAATCGCCGGCGAATCGATAAAGTTCTCCGGAGCCAGATCCAACAGCGCCTCGCGCAACTCCGGCAGCCCCACGCCCGTAATCGCCGATGCCAGCACCACGTGCAGCTTGCTTGCGCGCAACCGCTCCACCAGCGCCGCATCCGGCGCGGCCACGTCCACCTTATTAAAGACAACAACGGCTGGCGTCTGCCTCGTGGCAAAATCCGCCAGCAGACCCTCCTCGAACTCGCCCCACACCCCCGGCTCGGCCACCAGCACAGCAATCTCGGTCCGCTCCAGCGCCTGCCGCGTCTTCTCCACACGCAGCGCGCCGAGTCCGCCTGCTTCGTCGATCCCCGCCGTATCGATAAACAGCACCGGCCCCAGCGGAAGCAGCTCCATCGGCTTCTCCACAGGATCGGTCGTCGTTCCCGCCACATCCGACACAATCGACACATGCTGCCGCGTAATCGCGTTCAACAAACTCGATTTACCCACATTGCGGCGGCCAAAAAAACCGATGTGCAATCGCAATCCCTTTGGCGTAGTACTCATTTTTTTGACTCCTCAGAGACTCTGCGCGCAGGCGATCCCAGCCGGCAGACCGCCTCCGGGCTGATCGCCTTGTCGAACTCCGCCGCGTTCATCCAACCCAGCTCCGTAACGACTAAACGCAGCGTCTTCCCCTGCTCCTTTGCCAACCGAGCCGCTTCGCCCGCGCGCTCATATCCCAGAGCCGGGACCAGCGCCGTGGCCGCAGCGGTTGAGTTCTCCACATGCGCCCGGCAGCGCGCCTCGTCCACCTCGATCCCATCCACGCAGAGCCGCGCCAGCACGTCGTCGGCCCGCGCCAGCACGTCCAGGTTCTCCAGCAGGCAATCGGCAATCAGCGGCAGAAACGCATTCAGCTCCAGGCTTCCCGCCGCGCACGCCGCCGCAATCACGCTATCGTTGCCCATCGCCAGCATCGCCGCCTGGGTCGCGGCCTCGGGAATCACCGGGTTCACCTTCCCCGGCATGATCGATGAGCCTGCCTGCCGCGCCGGCAAACGAATCTCCCCGAAGCCCGCGTCCGGCCCCGACGACAGCAGCCGCAGGTCGGTGCAAATTTTAATCAGAGAAACCGCGTGCGCCCGCAGAATCCCCGAGACCTCCGCAAAGACATCCGCATTCTGTGTCGCCTCGACTAAATTCTCCGCGCGCGCAAATCCAATGCCGGTCAGCCCGCGCAACTGCTCCACGGCGCGGAAGATAAATTCGCGCGGCGCCCCCAGCCCCGTGCCGATCGCCGTCCCGCCCAGGTTCACCACCCGCAGCCGTTCTTCGCATTTATAGATGCGCCAGCGATCGCGGTTCACCGCCTCCGCGTACGCGCTCATCTCGCGCCCCAGCGTGGTCAGCACCGCATCCTGATACTCAGTCCGCCCCACCTTCACTACATGCGCAAACCGTCGCTCCGCCCGCTGAAACGACTCCTGCAACGCAACAACCTTCTTCTCCAACTCATGCAGCAACCGGATCGCCGCCAGCCGTAGCGCGGTGGGATACGTGTCGTTGGTCGACTGGTGCAGATTGATGTCGTCCAGCGGCGAGACGCGCGCGTAATCTCCATGCGGCAGGCCCAGCACCTCCAGCGCGCGATTGGCCAGCACCTCATTGACGTTCATGTTGGTGCTTGTCCCCGCGCCGCCCTGCAGCGCGTCCACCACGATCTCACCCGCCAGCATCCCCTTGCTGAGCTCACGGCAGGCCTGCTCGACCGCATCCGCCTTGGCCGCGTCTCCGGCCCATGCGCCCAGCGCGCGATTGGTCGCGGCGCAGGCCAGCTTCACCTCGCCGAAGGCCCGCGCCAGCGCCGGATGCACCATGCGCCCAGCCAGCGGAAAGTTCTCCAGCGCCCGCGCCGTGTGGATGCCGTACCGCGCCTCCACGGGCAGCGCGCGTGGCCCCAGGGAATCTTCTTCGATGCGTTCGCACTGGCTCATCCTGTCCTCTCTCGCCGGGTCTCGCTGCATCCTCTATTGTCGGTCCAGATTGCCCGATGCGCCAATCATCGCATGGTCCTCCAATCTTGTGCTGTGACCGGCGTCTCAGCTATCGCACCGCCTCTGCCTTAACATAAGAGACGACAACTCTCACGGAGCAGCCATGAAGACCGCCATCGAAGCCATGCACTCGCGTCGCAGCATCCGCACCTACACCGCAGAGTCGGTTGATCGCGCCACCATCGAAGAGATCGTCAACTGCGCGCGCCTCGCCCCCACCGCCATGAACGACCAGCCCTGGGAGTTCGTCGTCGTCACTGAAAAATCCTCCCTTGCGCGCATTCCGCAGCTCCTGGGCCACGCCGAGTTCATCGCCAACGCCGCCTTCTGCGTTCTCGTCCTCGCGCGTCAGACCTCCTGTGCGGTGGAAGACTGCTCGGCCGCCACCGAGAACCTTCTCATTGCCGCCGAAGCGTACGGCCTGGGTGCCTGTTGGGTCGCCGGCGCGCCGCAGCCCTACGCCCCAGCCGTCGCCAAAGCCTTCGGCGCGCCCGACTCCCTCACCCTCATTAGCATCGTCTCCGTCGGCCACCCCGCCGAGTCACCCTCCATAGAGAAGCGTCCCCTCGCGGGCCTCCTCCACTGGGAGCATTTCTAGACCCTTGTAGTCTCTCGCCCTATCCCTTGTGACCAGTGTCACTGCCCGTGGTACTCGCCGCGTGTTATTTCTCAATACAGCGTTGCTTGGGCCATAGAAGCGCGCTCGCAGCCGCGAGACAACCTTGTGACTGGCCTGCCAATCCGCAGGCGGCGCAGCACCGTCCAACCGTGCTGAGGAGCTTCGATGACAGCAATCTCCGAACAGGCCACCTACATCAACGACCAGGCAATCCTCGATTGCCTCAGCCACACCGCGCAGCCCGAGCCCGCCCGTGTCCGCGCCATCTTTGCCAAGGCCCGCGAGATGCAGGGCCTAACCTTCGACGAGGTCGCAACCCTCATTGCTTTGCAGGATCCTGAGCTGACGGAAGAACTCTTTGCCACCGCGCGCGCCGTCAAGGAAGAGATCTACGGCTCCCGCCTCGTCATGTTCGCCCCGCTCTACATCAGCAACCGCTGCACCAACGAGTGCAGCTACTGCGCCTATCGCGCCAGCAACCGCGAGTTGCACCGCATCACCCTCTCGCAGGAAGAGATCGCCGCCGAGATCAAGGTCATCATCGAGCAGGGCCACAAGCGCATCCTCATGGTCGCCGGCGAGGCTTATCCCAACTCCAACAGCCTCGACTACGTCTATGAGGCGATCAAGACCATCTATGCCACGCGCAGCGGCAACGGCGAGATCCGCCGCGTCAACGTCAACATCGCGCCGCTCCCGGTGGAGGACTTCCGCAAGCTGAAGGCCTGCGGCATCGGCACCTACCAGTGCTTCCAGGAGACCTATCACCGAGAGACCTACGCCAAGGTCCATCCCCGCGGCCGCAAGTCCGATTACGATTGGCGCGCCACCGTCATGGACCGAGCCATGGAGGCTGGCATCGACGACGTCGGCATCGGCCCGCTCTTCGGCATCTACGACTGGCGCTACGAAGTCCTCGCCATGTTGCAGCACATCCATCATCTGGAAGAGCGCTTCGGCTGCGGCCCGCACACCATCAGCGTGCCGCGCCTGGAACCCGCCGCCGGAACCGACTTCACCGCCACCACTCCGTGGAAGGTCAGTGACGCCGACTTCCTCAAGCTCATCGCCATCCTCCGCCTCACCGTTCCCTACACGGGAATGATCATGTCCACCCGCGAGTCCGCCGAGGTGCGTCACAAGAGCTTCCAGATTGGCATCTCGCAGACCTCCGCCGGCAGCCGCACCGATCCCGGCGGTTACGAGCTCGCCGCAGGCGACTTCAACAGCAGCCAGTTCGCCGTCGGAGACACCCGCCCCGTCGACCAGGTCGTGCGTGAGATCGCCGAGATGGGCTTTACCCCATCCTTCTGCACCGCCTGCTACCGCCTCGGCCGCACCGGCTCCGACTTCATGGACGTCGCCAAGCCCGGCGAAATCAAGTACCACTGCGAGCCCAACGCTCTCTCAACCTTCACCGAGTACTTGGAGGACTACGCCAGTCCCGAAACCAAGGCCGCCGGAGAGAAGCTCATTCTCACCCACATCGCCGAGATGGACGACAAGCAGCAGCGCATCGCCAAGCCTATGATCGCCGCCGTCCGCTCCGGCAAGCGCGACGTCTACGTGTAATCCGGAGTCGCCGCAATGCCTCGCATGACCCACGACGAGATACTCCACTGGCTGCGCGAAGAAGACCCCGCCGCGCTGGCGACTCTCTTCGCCCGCGCCGATGAGGTCCGTCGCACCCACGTCGGCGACGACATCCACCTGCGCGGCCTTATCGAGATCTCCAGCTTCTGCGTCCGCCAGTGCCACTACTGCGGCCTCCGCATGTCGCGCACCATGCCCCGCTACCGCATGTTGCGCCAAGAGATTCTCGCCGGCGCGCGCTCCGCAGTCGATCTCGGCTTCGGCACGGTCGTCCTGCAGTCCGGCGAAGACTTCGGCATCGAGGCCGAATGGCTCGCCGAGGTCCTACGCACCATCAAAAAAGAAACCCCGCTCGCCATCACTCTCAGCCTCGGCGAACGACTGCCCGATGAACTCCGCCTCTGGCGCGCCGCCGGCGCAGACCGCTACCTGCTGCGCTTCGAGACATCTGACCCCGCGCTCTACACCGCAATCCATCCGCAGCGCGGCGCAGCGATCAGCGACCGCGTCGCCCTGCTGCGCGAACTCCGCGCTCTCGGCTATGAGATTGGCAGCGGAGTCATGGTTGGCATCCCCGGCCAGACCTTCGAGATGCTCGCCCGCGACATTGAGATCTTCGAGGCGCTCGACCTCGACATGGTCGGCATCGGCCCCTTCCTCGCCCACCCCGACACGCCGCTCGGCGCGCCCAATGTCAAAACCGCCGGTGCCGACCAGGTCCCCAGCAGCGAGTGGATGGTGCTCAAGGCCGTCGCCCTCACGCGGCTCGTCTGTCCAGAGGCGAACCTTCCCAGCACCACGGCGCTTGCCACCATCAACACCGTCGATGGCCGCGAACACGGCCTCCAGAGCGGCGCCAACGTCTTCATGCCCGTCCTTACCCCCGCGCCCTACCGCCAGATGTACCAGATCTACCCCGGCAAGGCATGTCTCGACGAGGATGCCACCCAGTGCAACTCATGCCTGCGCGCCCGCATCGAGCGCCTCGGCCGCACCGTCGGCGAAGGCCCCGGAGGCCGCTTCACCCGCACCGCCAGCCAATCCGCCCCAACCCTCCGCAGCCAACCCCACTTCAGCCCGCAGAAAAATTCTCCCTCGCCTCTGGTGGTCCTGCCGTAACCACTCTAGTCGGGAGGCCCTCCACCACCCGGCCCGCCGCCACCTGGCCCGCCCCCGCCTGGACCGCCAGGCCCGCCATCCGGAGGAGGTCCATACGGCGGCCCGTCATCCCCATCGTCAGAATCATCCCCTGACTTCTTCGCCCGATTCGCCTCGTCCTTCGCGTACTTGCTTAACTGCGCGTCGGTCAGTTGCTTCCTCACCTTCAACACCGTCTGCTGATGCACCTTGCGCACTGCGGCGGTCCACTCCGCATCTGTTAGCGACACGTCCTCGCCCAGCGTGTGCACCTGCCTCTGCTGCTCCAGCAGCAGTGGTTGGATCTTCGCCTTCTGCTCTTTGCTCAGGCCGTAGCGCTTGGTCATGCGCGCCAGTTCCTTCGCGGCGTCGTACTCTTTGCTGGCCACTGTCAGCGACTCAACCTTGTTTGCCGTCGCGCTCTGTGCAGCCGTCGCCGAACCGTCAGCCGTCAGGTTTTCAACAGTCGTCACGCTCTGTACATTCGCCGTCTGTTCCATCTTTGCTCTCGAAGCCGCGCTCTGCGCCACCGCCGCGATGCCGGGAATCAGAAGTAAAAGGAAGGCGAGCCCGAGAAAGACCTGAAAGACACGGGCCCTGGAGAGGCTGCCGAAGATATCAACGAAGGAGCTAGTTTTTTTTGTTATCAACAGCTTTGTCATAATGGCCCGCTTTGTATGCTCGCTTTGTTTGAACTGCCACATTCAGAAGACCTCAACTCGTGGTGTCCTGCGGTCATGATGGGTAACATCTTGTAATAAAGTGTCGTCTTTGCTGTGACCATTTGTTACATTTCTGCTTCGCCGTTTGCGGACTGGGAGCATAAGCTCAAGAGAGCGAGAGATACGAGTGGAAGAGGTTCTCCTTATTGACGACGATGTCGAGCTTTGCTCGATGCTGGCCGACTACCTTGGGCGGTATGGTTTTCATGTCTTCGCTGTTCATCGTGGCGACACCGGACTGAAGGAAGCGCTGAAGAAGCAGTATGCGCTGGTCCTGCTGGACGTGATGCTTCCAGGGATGGATGGTTTTGAAGTGTTGAAGCGGATACGGGCTGTCTCGTCGGCCAGCGTATTACTGCTCACTGCTCGAGGCGATGACATCGACCGCATTGTAGGTCTGGAAATCGGGGCGGATGATTATCTGCCAAAACCATTTAATCCACGTGAATTGTTGGCCAGAATGCGCTCGATCCTGCGCAGAAGCTCCAGCACCGAAGCCGCAATCGAGCATACTCTGCTGCGAGTGGAAGGGCTGGAACTGGATACCGCCGCAAGAACAGTGTTACAGAACGGACAAAAAATCGATCTGACAGACGTTGAATTCGAGTTGCTGAAAGCGCTGTTGCAATCTCCAGGAAAAGTTGTCACGCGCGAAGAACTAGCGGAAAACGTACTCGGACGAAAGTTTCATCCCTTTGATCGTAGCCTGGATATGCATATAAGCCGGTTGCGAAGAAAAATGAGCGGGAATGGCATGGATGAGGACCGAGTAAAAACAATTCGTGGAACCGGGTATCAACTCGCTGTACATGGCAGTCATCCAACGGCAAAGGACTGAGCAATGCGCGGCCTCTTTTTCAAGGTCTTCATTATTTTGTGGATTGCACAGAGCCTGATCTTTGTGATCTCGACGGCTCTGATTGTCCGGCATCATTTTGACAGTCCGATGGTTGTCTTCGATGCACTGTATAGCAGTTTGCGCAACGAAGCCAGGGAGAGTGCGGCCACCTTCGAAACCGGAGGCTGCGAAGCGATGCGCGCGTATGCTGGAGCACACGATCATGCTATTGCCTTGAAAGATGTGGCAGGGAGAGACTTATGTGCCGTATCGGGTGCGCAAGGTCTGGCAATGGAGGTTATCCCCGGGATTATTTCCGGCAAGCAGGAGGGTCTCCAATATGTATGGAGTGTGCCGGTTACATCTGCTAGTGGAAAGCAATACGTTTTTTTGCTGAGCAGACCACACACACCGGAAAAAGACAACTTGGGTCAGGATCTGCTGCACTTTGCATTTCCACAGTTGCCGGTCGCAATCGTAGTCGGTGGAATCGCAACATTTGTACTCGTGCTTCTCGTCACTCGACCGGTTGTGCGGTTGAGAAAAGCAGCGCATGAACTGGCGCAGGGCAATCTGAGCGCGCGGGTGGCTGGGCCGGTCTCACAGGTGCGCATCTTTGAAGGGGATGAGATTCAGGCGCTGGTACATGACTTCAACCACATGGCGGAGAGGTTGGAATCGCTAGTGAACGCGCAAAAGCTTCTTCTCAGGGATGTGTCTCACGAACTGCGCTCGCCGCTGGCACGGCTCAGCGTCGCGCTGGAACTGGCGCGTGAAGATGCGGCCCCAACGATGACAGCGCATCTGGAACGTATCGAGCGGGAAGCCAAGCTCCTGAATCAATTGATCGGTCAGTTGCTTACGCTGTCGTCCATGGAGGCAATTGAAAAGATAACGAACTTTGAGCCCCTATCTCTCAATGTCTTAGTCGAGGAGATGGTTCCCGATGCGGCATATGAGGCCCTGCAGCGGCAAAGTTCCGTGGTGTTTCGCGCCAGCGATCAGTGCCTCATCCTTGGCAATCGGAAGTTATTGCACCGGGCCATCGAAAATATCGTGCGCAATGCCATTCGATACACCAAGGTATGTTCCGAGGTGGAGATCAGGCTTATCTCCACGCTGGAGCAGGGGAGCCTGATGGCCGTACTGGATGTGAGCGATCATGGCCCTGGCATTCCAACGAACGATCTCAACTCCATCTTCCTTCCCTTCTACCGGGTTGATCACGCGCGAAGCCCCCACTCCGGAGGATTCGGAGTGGGACTCGCCATTGCGGACCGCGCGGTGAAACTGCATGGCGGCGACCTGCGCGCGTTCAACCGGCCTGACGGTGGTGCAACGATCCGAGTGCGGTTTCCGGTCATTGATGTCAAGCCCTGCAAGCAAAGGGATGGCACAAGCCAAGATGCACGTCTATAAACTCGTTGAATAATACTTTGAGATATTGTGCGTCCTGCTGGTTTAGACGTATGAGGCCGTGGTCTAAGTTTTTGCTTAGCTTTGCTCCGTTGTTGCCGTGCTGTAGCGGAGTCCGTCGTCTGACAGCAAACCGGATGAGAATGGGGTACGACTCTTTTAAGTTAGATTTCAGATGAATCGCCTTCCTATATCATTAACTTAGTCAACATCAATCAACAACTTCACCTGCAATGCTACGAGATTGTGTCGTGCTGCCGACGATGTACAGGCCAATTCTCAAATGGAATTGACTGTTCGAACCGGGGTGTATCATCCCATCCAGGCTTTGCCATGCCAGCTACCGTGATGCTCGTCATGGCTGCCAGCGCCCGCCCGGTGAAACAATATCTTGGGAAGGCCGCATGAGCACGATCGTTAATGTCCCAACAAATACGGAGGGGGAACAGGCTGAGTGGAAGCCTGCGGCGAATCCGTGGATGATCGCGGTATCGGTGATGATCGCGACCTTCATGGTGGTGCTCGATTCCTCGGTTGCCAACGTGGCACTGCCGCATATCGCGGGAAACCTCTCAGCTTCCACGGATGAATCGACGTGGGTCCTGACCAGCTACCTCGTCTCCAACGCAATCATGCTTCCCGCCGCTGGATGGATCACGCGGCGCATTGGACGCAAACGTCTGTTCATGATTTCGATCGTGGTGTTTACCGGGGCCTCGCTGCTATGCGGGATTGCCATCAACCTACCGATGCTGATCCTGGCGCGGGTACTGCAAGGCTTCGGCGGCGGCGGCATGCAGCCCTTGGCCCAGTCTATTTTGCTGGAGAGTTTTCCGCCGCGCCAGCATGGCACGGCGATGGCGGTTTACGGTGCGGGAATTGTGGTTGCCCCGGTGATCGGCCCGACTCTTGGAGGATGGATCACCGACAGCTATTCCTGGCGCTGGATCTTTTACATCAATCTTCCGGTGGGTTTGCTGGCCCTGATCATGGTCAACCTGTACATCGAAGACCCTCCCTACATCAGGCAGGCATTTCGTGGCGCAATCGACTATCTCGGTTTCGGGTTGATGGCCCTGTGGCTGGGCTCATTGCAGCTGCTGCTGGACAAGGGACAGGAGGCCGACTGGTTTGCCTCAACCTGGATCCGGTGGATCACTGCAATTTCCGTGATCGCATTTGTAGTATTTATTATTCGCGAATTCACGGACCCCGAACCCATTGTGCAACTGCGCGTGCTCGCCAACCGCAACTTCTGCGTGGGAACGCTGATCACGGGCATCTACGGCTTTGTACTCTATGGAACCACGGCCCTTTTACCGTTGTTCCTGCAGACCCTGATGGGGTATCCCGCACTGGACAGCGGCCTGGCCGTCAGTCCACGCGGCATCGGCTCGCTGGCTTCCATGGTTGTGGCAGGAATACTGATCCGATATGTTGATGGACGCCTGATGGTGGCAGCCGGCTTCGCTATTCTCGGCTACTCCACCATTATGTTGAGTCATATCAACCTTGGTGTTTCCATGGTGTCGGTCATCATTCCGAACGTGCTCAACGGCTTCTCCGGCGGCCTTATCTTTGTCCCCATGACCACCATGGCCATGGGCAGGCTGCGCAAAGAGGAGATCGGCAATGCGTCCGGCATATACAACCTGATGCGAAACATTGGGGGCAGCATCGGCATCTCCAGTGTCACTACCATGCTGGTGCGCGGCTCGCAGACCCATCAAAACTTTCTGGCGGCCAACATCACAGCGGGAAATTCCGGAGTCGCTGCAATGCTTTATGGGATGCAAGCAAAATTGTCCCTGAGCGGGACGGAACCATACACCGCCCATCAAAAGGCCCTGGTAGCGCTCTACCAGAACATGCAGCGGCAGGCGTCTCTGCTCGCCTATATCGATAATTTTCGATGGCTGGGGTATCTCGCGCTGCTCTGCGTACCGCTTGTCTTGTTGTTTCATGGCGCGCGGAAGCGTTCGCAGGATACTCTGAAGGGCAATAGTGAGTGAGGGGTAGCAGACGGCATAGTTTTCTAATAGTGGGAAAGGATGGCGGCATGTTCAACGTTTTGACGATTGCAAGAGAGTACGGCAGCGGGGGTGCCGACATTGGGCACAAGATAGCAGGGCTTCTGGGCTGGGAGTTTCTGGACAAGCAGATCATTGAGCGTGCCGCTGTGGCGGGGCAGGTGCGGTGTGACTGGATCGAGGCTGCCGATGAAAAGTCGCGTTCCTGGTGGAAGAACGCGCTGCAAGGCTTCGAGATGTCTTTGACCGTGCCTGTTTCGTCCCTGGATTATGACAAAGTGCAGGAGGCCACTGCGCGAGTGATTAAAGAGGCTGCCAGAGTGGGCAATTGTGTTGTCATAGGGCGCGGTTCGCAGTGCGTATTGCGGCATAGTCCACATGTTCTTCACGCGCTGGTGTATGCACCGCTGGCGGAAAGAGTGGAGCGGATGAAGCTCCGTCATCCGCGCGAGCGTGACCTGCGGGCGCTGTTGCAACGCATGGACTCCGGTCGAGCGCAATATACGCAACACTATTTCGGCTGTGATTGGCAGGATCGCCGGCTCTATCACCTTTGCGTCAATAGCACGCTGGGACTGGATACCTGCGCTGAACTAATCGCTAAGTCATTGCGCTAACATCGTAGAATCAGGACCGCTCCACATTGCGCAGTGCTCCCAGGCAGTTGAGCCGCTCACCCCAGTTACAATAGAGATAAGACCTGTTTTCCCCCTTTCGCATTGTGTCAACATCCAGCGTTCAAGAAACCGCACCGCAGCTGATTCCAGATAATCAAGTCACGCGTCGCATTCTTCCGGTAGTCGGCTTCACTTTTGTCGCCTACTTCTCAGTCGGCGTTCCTCTTGCGTTACTGCCCACGTATGCCCACCTGCAATTAGGCGTCAATGCCTCCATAGCTGGGCTTCTGGTCAGCATTCAATACATCGCCACGTTTGCCAGTCGCCCGCGTGCAGGGCGCATGGCAGATACGCGCGGCCCACGACAGACTGTCCGCTATGGCCTGCTCTTCTGCGCCGCCAGTGGATTCTTTCTTCTCCTTGCCGCTCTGCTCAAGCACTCCTTCTGGTTCAGCATCGACAGCCTTGTACTCAGTCGCCTGGTTCTCGGCGTCGGAGAAAGCATGACCTCCACGGGCTCCACCATGTGGGGCATCGGCCGCGTGGGCAGCGAGCGAACGGCTCGCGTCATCTCCTGGAACGGAGTCGCCAACTATCTTGCACTCGCCATAGGTGCGCCGGTTGGCGTCCTTCTCGGATCGCGCTGGGGATTCGCCGGTGCTGGTCTCCTCATCCTTCTTGTCTGCATTGCAAGCTATGTCGTCGCAACTGGCTTGGCGCCGACTGCTCCGCTCAAAGGCCATCCTGCACCTCTGCCTCTGCGCCGGATTCTCCTGCGCGTCATTCCCTACGGCCTTGCACTCGCTCTCGGAGGCATGGGATTTGGCATCATCGGCACCTTCATCACTCTTTACTTTATCCATCGCAGTTGGCAGGGAGCAGCGCTCTCACTCACCATTTACGGACTCTCGTTTATGGGCGTGCGTCTTCTCTTCCCCGGTGTCATAGATCGCTTCGGAGGATTTCCTGTTGCCATCGTCTCCTTCATCGTGGAGCTGGCCGGCCTTCTCCTGCTCGGCTTCGGCAACTCTCCTGGATTGGCCTACGCGGCCTGCGGCCTTGCTGGCCTCGGCTTCTCCTTTGTCTTTCCAGCGCTTGCCGTCGAGGCTGCCAACGTCTTCCCCACATCGGTGCGCGGATCGGTGCTTGGCGTCTACTCCGCCTTCATCGATCTCTCCCTCTTCCTCTCCGGCCCCATCGCTGGTGTCATCATCCACCTCTATGGATACCTGGCAGCCTTCCTTGCCATCGCAGGCGCAGTCCTGCTGGCTCTTACTCTCTCGATATGGCTGGCCTTTTCAGCAAAGCCACCCATCATCGCTTCCACCGGCGCTAAGGTCGCGCGTGAAGCCTGATGCACGATTACCAGTTGAGTTTGAGGGCCATCTGAATGCGCCGGCTGGAGGCTGCGGTGTCGTAGAGGCCAAAGCCCGGGCTCGATAGGTTCAGGAAGTTAGTGCCCGAGACCGAGAGATACGGGTTGTTGAACGCATTGAACAGGTCGGCGCGATATTCAAGGTTCCACGGGCCGGAGTTGAGCAATCCTCTCTCGAAGACGCGGATGTTCTTGGAAAAGGTCCAATCGAAGTTGATGAATTTGTTCAAGCGGGCCGTGTTCCGGCCGCAGTTCCCATTGTTGCCGAGCAGAACCGGGACGTACTTAGTGTTCGATGCCGGGTTGCCCATTGTGAACGAGCCGCCTGGAGCGCAGTTAGGCCGGGAGTTGTCGAGGCCCGAGACTGTATTGCCGTCCATATTCGCGTCCGGGATTCCCGCGACCGAGCCGGTGATGACCGTGAACGGGAGGCCGGACTGAAACTGGTTGACGGAAGAAAAGGTCCAGCCGCCGAGGATGTGGCCTTCGATTCCCTTTTGAATGCGGAAGACGGGGACCTGCCAGACGTGAGAGAGAACAAAGCGGTGACGAACATCGAAGTCGGAGTTGCCGCGCTCCGCTCTGGGATTGAACTGGTCCTGCTCGAAGTTGGTATCGAGCGCACCCTGGGCGGGGGTGTAATCGGAGCTGTTGTCGATGGAATGCGACCAGGTATAGGAGGCGCGCACGAGCAGGCCATGGGTCAGACTCTTCGACACGGAGGCCTGCAGCGAGTTGTATGTGGAACTGCCGGTGTCGCCGATATAGCTCACGTCGTTGAAGCGCGGATCGATGCGTGGGTTCCCGGGGCCATTCTCGGAGGCATAGAACGCCTGGAACTGCGCGAGACGATTGGTCTGATCGGCAAGGCTTGTGGCCGGAGCGGGACGGTCCGCCGGAAGCGTCGAGTTGATGGGCTCGTAGGTTGTGAGGGCCGACCCGCGAGAGCCAACGTAGGACAGCTCCGCCATGACCGACGCTGCAAGGCGAACCTCAACGCCGAGGCTGTATTGCTGTTGGTAAGGATTGCGGATGTGGGGATTCTCGGAGATCACGCTGCCAAGGTTGGTGACATTGTTGAAGCTGCCAGCCTGTGCAGCCAAAGTTGTCTGCAGTGGAGCTGTGCCTGCCAGGAGGTTGGCGAGGGTGTTCCCTCCGGTGAAGCTGCTGAGCGTGCCTGTGTAATCGGTGGGCGGCGCGGTGCGGCCAGCTTCCAGGCCGTTGAAGATGAGCGAATCGTAATAGACTCCATAGCCGCCGCGGAGCACGAGACTTCCGTTCGTGGGTGCCCAGGCGAAGCCGAAGCGCGGCGCCAGCAGGGCGGGATGCGCGTCGATCAGAGGATTCTGCGTGTTGAAGACGCCGAGCGGCCCGCTGCCGAGTTGACCGATCTTCCCCGTCCCTGCGATGTCAAGCACTGACTGTTGATGGTTGGCGTCGCTCTGGCTGCCTTGAAATTCATAACGCAGGCCAAGATTCAGGGTCAGGGTGGGCCTCAGCTTCCAATCGTCCTGCACGAAAAGGCCGTTATAGTTCTCACGATACCCGCGATAGGTATTGCCAAACTCCTGTGTATAGCTGGCGATGGTGCCAGCCAGGAAGTCGTTCACCGAGGTGAAGGTGAATGCGCCCAGGGCATCCGTGTAGTTGAGCGAGTTGTCTTCGATATGGCGCAGATCGAAGCCGGCCTTGACGATGTGTCGTCCGTGGACCCAACTGAATGCGTCGCTCCATTGATAGACGTTGAAGACGCGCCCCTGGGGCCAATAGGAAACCGTGCCGAAGCCGACCAGTCCGGTGACGTCGAAGCGTGGCGTCGCCGTCTGAGTGAGCGGTTCAAAGAGGGCGCTCGACCGTCCGTAGGCAATACGCATCTCGTTGCTCATATTGGAGCGCGGCGTCCAGGTGTGGGCGATCATGGCGTTCCTGCCGACCGGGTTGAAGCTGGCGTCGTCCTGAGGCAGGGAGTAGTTGGAGACACGTTCGACGTATGTGCCGGTGTTGCTGTAGAAGCGCAGTGTCATGTTGTTCCTGGCGGAGAAGGAATGATCGGCGCGCAGCAGATATTGGTTCCCGGTTGAAGGATTGGGCTCGGCGATGGAGGACGTGCCGATGAGCGGGTCGCCGGTTGCGGCCGTGGGCAGAGGGAGCAATTGCAGCAGACCTTGTACCGTGGTCGACGTAACGGAGCTGCGAGCGGCCGCGGTGGGCAGGTCCGCAACCAGGGTGGTTCCTGCGCCATGGGTTGACCGGCCCTCGTACCCGGCGAAGAAGAAAGTTCGGTTGCGCAGGACCGGGCCGCCAACAGTGAAGCCGTAGTAGTTCTGAACCAGGGGGTCGGGTCTGCCCGTTGTGTCGAAGTAGTCCCGCGCGTTCAACGCAGCGTTCTGCAGAAAGTCATATGCGGTGCCGTGCAGGGAGTTGCTTCCGCTCCGGCTGACCATGACGATCTCGGCGGAGGACTTGACGCCGTATTCCGCGGCCCAGTTGTTGGTGAGGATCTGGAACTCACCGAGCATGTCGGGCGTGGGTTCGGTTGCGAGCGCGATGCCGCCGAACTCCCAGTCGTTCGCGTCCGTATAGTCGAGCTGCGTGGAGGTGGACTTGGAGCGTCCGCCATTCGCGTCGATCTGGCCAGCCTGCGCGCCGTTGACGGTGGTGAACTGCCCTCCGCGTGGATTGAAGGTTGGCGTGGCCCCGGACGCAAGAATCACCAGACTATTGAGGTTGCGGTTGAGGTTGGGAAGTGTGCCAACCTCGGTCTCGTCGTATGTGACGCCTCGCAAAGGATCGGAGGCATCGAGCAGTGGCGCTCGATCCGCCTGAACGTCGATGGTGGTGGACGCCTGTCCGATCTGCAGCGTGAAGTTTTGTGTGGTGGTTTGGCTGGTGGAAACGGCGATATCGGCGGATGGAGAAACAAAGCCTGTCGCCGTGACGCGAAGACGGTATCGGCCTGGCGGTACAGCGGTGAAAGAATAGACACCGTTGGGGGTGCGGGGAAAGGTGCGCTCCTCCCCTGTATCCAGACTCTTCAGCTCGACCGAAGCGTCCTTAACCAGCGCGCCCGATGGGTCCAGAACAGAGCCTTGAACCAGTCCCGTGGTGTACTGGGCCAGGCAGTGAGAGGAAATCAGAAGCAGAATGGCGATCGCGAACCATTGAGCAAGCATGAGTCTCTGGTGGGCGAGTGGCATGAACTTGCTCTGGCGGCCTCTTGAAGACTGAGGTCCACTGAGCTGCAAAAACCTTCGACACATCACAATCCTCCGGGTAATACGACGATGCCCGGCCCGCGCCTGAGCGATCGGTTACAGTTTTAGAAAGGTCGCCAGAAGCCCGTGGCGCCAACGTTGCAGCAATACGATCTGGGGATTTTGAATCCGGTTCGGAAACAGGCGACACTTCCATGTCTACGTTTCCACTCCAAGGATTTCAAAATGGAGTGGTTCCCATATTGTATTCCCAGGGACTGTTCCAAAAGGATGCTCGACATCATCACATCGATTGACCCTTTATGAAGCACCACAAGTGCTTTAGAAACTGCGCTCGCAATCCCAGAAGGCTTGCCAAGGCGCAGGGTGTATCCCATGAAAACAAGACGATGAATGAGTCCAGAAGCGCTGTTCCGTATGGTGTGGGCGAGAAGCGATCCACAGGCCTCACTCAACGCCGAGACTCCTCAACCATCGATCCCGAGTGATCGTTGCGTCTCGATCGAGAATCACAGTAATTTTGGGTCTACCCTTGCCATCCGGTTTATGAGTTGTGTGTCGAAACATTCCCCCTGCCTATGGGTTTGCACCGATAGCGACACGAATACAGGGCGGGGCATTGCCTTATACTGACCGCACCGGAAGTCTCTCAAGATAGGTTCGGGCGTGGGTCGAATCAAATGGTGCGACATGGGAAACTTCTGGATCGCGGCATCGGCGATGGCGTTCCTGGCTATGAGAACGGCGCGCGCGCAGAAGCCCGTGGCCTCCGGGATAGACCCGGTGTTTGAAGCGCCGACGGCGCTGGCTCCGCAGAACCGCATTGACGAGCTGGTCTTCGCGCACTGGAAGCAGATAGGCGTGGAACCATCGCCACTCTGCTCCGATGCAGTGTTTGTGCGACGCGCCTATCTGGATGTGATTGGCACCCTGCCGACAGCAGCCGAGGCGCAGGAGTTTCTCGCCGCCACCGACCCGCGCAAGCGCAGCCATCTGATCGACGAGCTGTTGGAGCGCGATGAGTTTGCTGACTACTGGGCCATGCGCTGGAGCGACGCGCTGCGCATCAAGGCTGAGTTCCCCATCGAATTGTGGCCCAACGCGGCGCAGAGCTATCACCACTGGGTGCGCGAGTCGCTGCACGAGGAGATGCCCTACGACGAGTTTGCGCGGGAGCTGTTGACGGCCAGCGGAAGCAACTTCCTGGTGGCACCGGCGAACTTCTACCGCGCCATGCAGGACAAGGCGCCAAAGACCATTGCGCGCAACGTGGCGCTGACCTTCATGGGGACGAAGGCGGAGAACTGGCCGCCGGGAAAGCTGGACCAGATGGCGGTCTTCTTCTCCCATGTGGGATACAAACCGACGCGCGAATGGAAGGAAGAGATCGTCTTCTTCGACCCGGCGGGCGAGGAGGGCGGGGTCAAGCGGACTGCGGCGGAGCTTGCAGCCGTAAGCCTGCCACGAATGGCCGAGCTTCCCGACGGCAAGCGGGTGCGTCTGGATGGGGATGAGGACCCGCGCAAGGTCTTTGCCAACTGGCTGACGACGTCCGACAATCCGTGGTTCAGCCGGGCGATTGTGAATCGCGTCTGGTACTGGTTGATGGGCCGTGGGCTGACGGCTGATCCCGATGAGGCAGGGCCGAATGCTGCGGTGGAGAATGCCGCGCTGGTCAACTATCTGCAGCAGGAGCTGGTGCGTTCGCACTTCAATCTGAAACAGTTCTACCGGCTGATCCTGACCTCGGAGACCTATCAGCTCTCTTCGTTGCCGCAGGGCGATGCGGCGAAGAGTCGAGCGCACTTTGCTTCCTATTCACCGCGCAGGCTGGATGCCGAAGTGCTGATCGATGCGCTCTGCCAGGTGACGGGGACAAGCGAGGACTATTCCAGCGCGATTCCAGAGCCCTTCACCTTCATGCCGCAGGGACAGCGCGCCATCAGCCTGCCCGATGGCAGCATCACCAGCTCGTTTCTGGAGCAGTTCGGCAAGCCCTCACGCGACACCGGCTTGCAGTCGGAGCGCAACAACTCGCCCACCGACGCCGAGCGTCTGCACATGCTGAACTCGTCGCACATCCAGAAAAAGATTCAGCAAGGCCCTGCGTTGCAGGACCTGCTACGCAATGCGAAGAGCGGCGACGAACTGATCAACTCGCTGTATCTGACGATTCTTTCGCGGATGCCGTCGGCGGATGAACGCACCATCGCCAAACAGCGACTGCAAACGGGCGCGCGGCGGGACGCGGTGACGGACCTGGCGTGGGCAATGATCAACAGCACGGAGTTTCTCTACCGGCACTAATTTTTCCGATAAGTTCCAGGCAGTCGAAGGCAGAAGGGACGAAGCCATGAAGAAGGATGAAATATACGGAACAGAACCGGCGGTCCGCTCGTTGACGCGGCGCACTCTGATGCAAGGCTCATTCTTGAGCGCGGCGGCCTTGATGGCGCGCGGCTTCAGCCTGCCTGCATGGGCTACTACGCCTGCTTCGCTGGTGACGACAGGGAAGGCAAAGTCGGTCATTCAGATATGGATGTGGGGCGGTCCGGCGCATCTGGACACATTCGATCCCAAGCCGGAGGCCAGCACCGACTATAGCGGCCCGTTGAACCATCCGATCGCCACCAACGTCAGTGGCATGCAGATCGGAGAACTGATGCCGCTGCTTGCCAAACAGGCCGATAAATACTCGCTGATTCGCAGCATGACGCATGGGCTGTATGCGCACGAGACGGCGTCCTACACGGTGCAGACGGGGCGGCTCAGTGGCGGCCACGACGTATTCCCCAACGTCGGCGCGGTGGTCTCGCTGTTCAAGGGATATCGCGCCGGTTACACGGGGCTGATTCCGCCCTACATCGTGCTGACGGAGCCGCAGGGCCGCTTCGCCGAGGAGGGATTCATGGGGCAGCAGTACAAGCCCTTTGCCACGGGAGGCGATCCGAACCAGACGCGCTTTGCGGTGGAGGGAGTGGTCGTTCCCGGCGTCAGCGACCAGCGCCAGAAGGACCGCCGCGCGCTGCTGCATCAACTGGATTCGCTGGGCCATGCGTTGAAGGACGATCCGCAGGTGGCCGCGCTCGATGCCACAGAAAAACAGGCGTATGAGCTGATCCTCGGCGACGCGGGCAAGGTCTTCGACCTGTCGCAGGAGAAAGACGACCTGCGCGACCGCTACGGCAGAACAACATTCGGACAGTCGTGCCTGGCAGCACGCAGGCTGGTGGAGCAGGGCGTCCCGTACGTCACCATCAACTACAACGCGGGATGGGACACGCACAAGCAGAACTTCCAGACCATGCGGCGCAGGCTGCCGGAGATGGACAAGGGCCTGTCCACTTTGTTGCAGGACCTCTCGGATCGCGGACTGCTGGAGAGCACGGTGGTGTGGTGGTGCGGCGAGTTCGGACGCAAGCCAAAGGTCGACTGGGAGGCGCCGTGGAACGGCGGACGCAATCACTGGGGATCGGTCTTCAGCGCACTGGTAGCGGGTGGTGGCTTCCAGGGCGGACATGTGGTCGGCTCGTCCGACGCGCGCGGCGAAGAGGTGAAGAGCAGGCCCGTCTATCCGCTGGATCTGATCGGCAGCATCTACCAACAGATGGGAATCCCGCCGGATGCGCGCCTGCCCCATCCCGAAGGACTCGACGTAACGACAATTCCCTCGAAGGCAGAGGGCCTGCCAATGGCCGGATTGTTGAAGGAGCTGGTGTGATCCTGCGCTGCAAAAATGTCTGCGTCATGACTCTGCTGGCCTGCTGTGCAACCATGGCGTCGGCACAGCAGGGCACGCCTCACGCGGGCTACGTCTATCCGGCGGGCGGACAGCAGGGCACCAGCTTTGAAGTGGTGGTTGGCGGCCAGTTCCTGAACGGCGTGAATGCCGCGCTGATCACAGGCAATGGGGTGAGTGTCTCTGTGCTGGAGTGGGTCAAGCCGATCCAGCCAGGAGAGGCCAGCACCATGCGCGACCGGCTGAAGGTGTTGATGGACAAACAGCGGGGGATTGTCCCTGCGGCGAATCCTGTAAATAATCCAGCGGTTAGTCCGTCTAATAATTCGGCAGTCAATTCTGCAATTAATCCGGCGAATCATTCTGCAAATAATCCGAAGCCCGCGGCAGCGGCCGGATCTTCCGCAATGAAGCTGACCGACGCAGAGCTGAGCGAAGTACACGATCTGCGACTGAAGCTGCTTCTCTTTCAGAGGCGCACAACCAATGTTTCCATCGCGGAGAAGGTCCGGCTACAAATCAGCATCTCGCCCGATGCGCCGGCCGGACAGCGTGAACTGCGTCTGGCTGCAACCAATGGCATAACCAATCCACTGTACTTTATTGTGGGCCGGCTGCCGGAGTGGAGCAAGCCGCCAGCCGGAAGCGTGACCCAGAGCGACCTCGACGAGCAACTGAAGCAGCCCAATAGAGGCACGACGAATAACCCTCCACCAACGCCCGTCGTAGAACTAACAACGCCTCTGTTGGTCAACGGACAGGTCACTCCAGGCGGTGTGGACCAGTATCGCTTTCATGCGCACAAGGGCGAACACCTGGTTGTTGCGGCCAGCGCTCGCGAGCTGATCCCCTACATCGCCGATGCGGTTCCGGGATGGTTCCAGGCCTCACTGACGCTCTACGACGCCAGCGGCAAGGAGATGCAATACGCCGACCATTACAGCTTTCATCCCGACCCTGCCCTGCTGGTCGAGATTCCGGCCGACGGCGAATACACTCTGGCGATTCACGACTCGATCTATCGCGGCCGCGAAGACTTTGTCTACCGCGTGGCTCTGGGCGAGCTCCCGTTTGTGACCGGCATGTTTCCCCTGGGCGGCAAAGCGGGCGCAAAGACGCCAGTGGAGTTCACCGGATGGAACCTAAGCCAGTCGCGGACGACCGAGCATTCGCGCAGCAAAGACAAGGGCGTGGAGTTGCTCGCGCCGCAAGGTGTGGAGCTCGACGCGCGGCCCTTTGCGCTCGACACTCTGCCCGAGAGCGCGGCGAAGGGTCAGAACCATTCGCGGGCATATGCGCAGAAGATCTCGCTGCCCGTGATCGTGAATGGACGGGTGAACCAACCCGGCGAGCGGGAGTACTTCCAGTTCAAGGGAAAGGCCGGAGAACAAGTCGAAGCCGAGGTCTATGCGCGCAGACTCGATTCGCCACTCGACTCGATCCTCACACTGACGGATGCGAGCGGCAAGGTGCTCGCGGTCAACGACGACTTCGCCGACGAGAGCGCCGGCCTGATCACCGATCAGGCAGACTCGCGCATTCTGGTCCATCTGCCCGCCGATGGCAGCTACTTTCTGCGGCTGGGCGATACCGAGCAGAACGGTGGGCCGCAGTATGCTTATCGCCTGCGCGTGAGCGCTCCGCAGCCGGACTTTGAACTGCGCATCACGCCTTCCAGCATCAACGCACGCGCTGGATCGGTTGTGCCGATCACCGTCCACGCACTGCGCCTTGGCGGCTTCGACGGCGACATCGTGGTCAAGCTCAAGGATGCTCCTCAAGGCTTCCTGCTCAGCGGCGATGTGGTTCCCGGCAACCAGTCGCAGGTGCCCATGACGCTGAGCGTTCCTCTGCAGGGCGGCAACCGGACGAGCCATCTGTCGCTGGAAGGCTTTGCTACGGTCGGCGGCAAGCAAGTGCAGCGCAGCAGCCTCCCCGCGGAAGATTGGGAGCAGGCCTTCTTCTATCACCATCTGGTGACGACCACCGAGATGCTGCTGACCGTGAGCGGACAGCAGAGGCGGCCGACGGGATGGAGCGCTTCCTGGGACCATCCACTGGAGTTGCCGCAGGGACGGCCCGTAATGGTGAGGTTCGATCTGCCGCCCGCGCTGAACGGACAGGTGAGGTTTGAGCTGACCGATCCGCCGCCGGGCATCGCGATAAGCCGCACAGCGCCTGTCGAGGGCGGAGTCGCCGTCTACCTGATGGCGGACAAGGCCAAGGCCGCCTCTGGGCTGCGTGGAAACCTGCTGATCTCGACCATCATTGAGCGTCCAAACGCGCAGGGCAACGGGAAAATTGTGGCGCAGACCATGTTGATGCCGGCGCTGCCCTTTGAAGTCTTCGCAGCTGCAGTCCAGCCAGATGCAACCCATGACTCCGCTGCGTTGCAACAACCGAAGTAACACGATATTTACAGCAATAACGAAGGGAGATGACCATGCTGCTTGACCTGGAAAAGCCAACAGAGACACATGCGCCGATTGCCCGACGCGCCATCACCAACCTGAACGCGCTGGACGAAGCACCCGATTACGGCAGCGCCTTCTCCCGCGGGCTGCGGCTGGACTTCAACGGCGTGACGATGCTGATGATCTCCGGCACGGCCAGCATCGATGAACAGGGAAGGTCGGTGCACATCGGCGACTTCAGCGCGCAACTGCGCCGCACCTTCGATAACATCAGCGCGCTGCTGGAGGTCGAGGGTGCGACGTGGAAGGACGTGGTGCGCACGCGCTGTTTCCTGCGCGACATCGACCGCGACTATGCGGATTTCAACCGTGGGCGCAATGAGTTTTTCCGCCAGCAGGAACTGGACCCATTCCCGGCCTCTACCGGGATTCAAGCAAAACTATGCAGGCCGGAACTACTGGTGGAAATTGAAGCCATGGCTATGTTCCACACAAAATAAGTAGAACGTCAGGAATCAGCCCGCCTGTGGCTTGTTTCAATCGTCATTCTGGCGCAGCCAGAATCTCCCTATTTTGTTTGTAGCGCCTTTGCATCTTCAGGAGATCAGCTCTAAATGGACCGGATTCCAGATCGCTCACTAGCTTATAAGTCTCTTATTTTGATTGATTTAGAAATGGTGACACAGCAGGATTCGAACCTGCGACTTCCATCGTGTGAATCTGCCTAATATCAATGAATTCGTAGAGTTATAAAGAGTCTGAAGGCATGCAAAGTCACGTTGAGGAACGATCGGATTCCTTATTGTTCCCTCGTGTAGGGAAAGACGGTGGGTAGACCTTGCTGCCGTCGTAGAGTTCGAGACGGAGGTAGTCCCAGACAACGCCGGTGGTGAGGGCCCGCGGGGACGATGGGTCACCGCTGGGGTGGATTGACCGGGTTGTATCTGCTCGCCAGCTCCGTCGTCGAGACCACGTCCGCTGCTGGCGGATTCACTGCCTTCTCCACCTCGACGCCGAAGACGTAGCTTGGCCCAAACATGTTGCCGGTGAATATCACCATCTTCTTGTCCGGCGTGAATCGCACGTTGGGCTCTTCGTGGTAGTTGTGGTGCTCCATGTTAACGAGGCGTTCGGTGCGGAGGGTGCCGGGCTGCCAGAAGTCGGGCGAATTGACGGCGAGGGCGTCGCCGCGAATCAGCTGTGGGTGAAAGACCATGATCCAGGAGCAGTCATGCCCGCCGGGCGCCTTGCTGCCGAAGCTGCCGTCTCCGGCAAAGAGGGAGAGGTCCTTGGTCACGTTGACGTGGATAGAGCCGTCGTCGTGGTTGGTTTTATAGGCGAAGCGCTTGCCGGACCTAACATCGTAGCCGGCAATGAAGTTGGAGTCAGCGTTCCTGGGATAGTCCCACTGGTACCAGATGGTCTCGCCGTCGGGCCCCCAGAACTCGTGGCCCCAGATCTCCATATACATGGTGCGCTTGTGAACGAGGGTGTTGTGGGTGCCGTCCGTGTGGATCATCCAGAGGCGGTCGACATCCTGCCATATGCCCTCGTGGCAATACATGAGGAGGCTGGGATCGGTGGGCGAGAAGAGGAGATGGTTGACCCAGTCGGTGGAGTGAAGGAGAGGCTTGACATCGCCGGGCTTGGCGCCGTTGGGTCCGGGCTCGAGGCGGAGGGTGAAGAGAACGAGCGGCAGGCGGGCGGCCAGGCGCGCGACCATCATTGCGCTCTTGTTGGGGGATTGATAGTGCGGGCCCTGGGCGGCGCTTCCGACGCGGTTGTCCGGATTTCCAGCCGCCCCGGGCGCTGCGCCGGCAGGTTGCGCGGGCAGGTTGGAGCCATATTGCTTGCCCGTGTCGTCCCCTTCGACGTAAGTGCCGGCGATGAGCGTTTCGTCCGCATTGACGCTGACGACCGACCAGCCGGAGGTGTTGGGTAGATGAGGCACCACAGCCAGTTTGCGGATGGCGCCGGTGTTGGTATCCGCTTTGTAGACCGACGTGACGTGGCTGGCATCGGTTGAGGTGTAGAAGACGCTGTTGGTCTTGTGGCCGGCAACGAGGATATGGACGGTGCCGGGGACGGGTCCGGTTGCATCCGCCGAGCGCGGTGGGTTGGGCACCAGTAGCCGTGTCTGGCGCGTGGCAAGGTCGAGCACGTGGATGCCGTCCGGCGCGGAGTAGATCATCTGCTTCTCATCCGGTGTGTAGGCGTTGATGTTGAAGTAGAAGGCGCCCGAGTTCGGCTCGTCGCTCAGACGCCAGACGCGATGGCCAGTGTCTTTATCGACCCACGTCTTTGGCGGCATTGGGTCGCCGGGTTTCGACCCCACCAGCGAAGCTGGCGGGAACCCCGCATTGGTCTGCGCGATGCAGGCGAGAGGCAGCAGGACGAGAGCAAGTGCAGTTACTATGTTGGGGCGCATAGGACTTCTCCTTCATACGGCAGCGCCGGGACGAAAGACGCGACCGGTTGGATAGACTGAATTCGCCATGCACAGTCGAATGTGCCACCGTGCGAATCGCATAAAAGGTATACCCGGCGATTCGCTGGACTCGCGAGCTACTTCGTCGCGAACGGCGAGAGAGTTACCTGGACTTCCTGCGAAAGACCGTCGGTGATGGCGACGGGGCTGGAGGTGAAGGTGACGGTGGCGGGTTTGAGGCCGTCGCGCGTAGCGGTGACCTTGATGGTGCCGGGTGTGAGCGTTGAACGGATGGCGACACGGTTGATGCCATTCTCGGTGTTGAGATAGAGGTTATTGGTTGTGTTGGTCTTTCCGGAGTTGTAGCCGCCGCGCCAGATGGCGGGGGCGGAGCCGTTTGCGCCCACTGCATTCATGGTGAAATCGACGCGGGCGTCGTCGGTGGGGCAGCGTTCGCCCTTGGCGTCAACGACTTCAAAGTCGATGAGAGCGTAGTCGCCACCATCGGCGCGCATGCCTCCGGGCGCGGTGTGGAGGGTGAGTTTGATTGCGGCAGGCGGGCCTGCGGTGCGGAGTTCATGGGTAGCGACCACTGCTTTGCCCAGGTAGCCGACGGCCTTGATCGTGCCGGGCGCGAAGGCGATGTCGGGGAAGGTATACAGATAGCCGCTCTCGGGCGTAGTGAGCTTGCCTTTGGATACGCCGTTGACGAAGAACTCGACTGCGTCGACGTTGTTAGCGACGACGTACATGGGCTTGACGGTCTTGGTGCCGTCGGGTTGGGTGAGCGGGTAGCTCCAGTGGCCGATGATGTGGATGTCAGGCTTCTCGTTCTGCATGACGCGTTCGACGAAGTAGATCTCCTTGGGCAGGCGCACTGCATCGACCTTGCCGCTGACGCGGGCCACCTCGCTGGAGTCCTGGCGGCCGTCGGCGTTCTCGTCGGTGAAGTAGATGGAGGCGTAGGCGGCGAACTTGGAGTGGTTCGGATCCGTGTTGGAGATGCGGTTGGAATAGAAATTCCAATAGCGTTTGATCTGCGCCAGGGCGAAGGTCTCGGAGTTGTAGTTCCAGGTGTCAGTCGGGCCCTTCTTGAAGCCATAGTAAGGCGGGGAGTAGTTGTCCCAGAAGCGGCGCGCGCCTTCATCCCGGAAGTCTTCGGTTTCAATGATGGGCTCGCGGTTGCGAATGTCGTCGTTGTAGGGTCCGGCGAGCATGGTGCCCCACCACTCGGCAACGGCTACTGCGCCGGGCTCGCGAAGTGAGCGGCAGCCCATGACGCGACCGCCGTGGGGATCAAACTCTTTGCGGAGGGCGACCATCTGTTCCATCTGCGGGCCGGTGACGCCGGTGTTGCCGGCCTCCCAGAAGAGGATGCTGGGGTTGTTGCGCAGGTAGATGATGGAGTCGCGCATGACTTCGGCGCGCTGGTCCCACTGGCGGCCCATGCCGTCCTCTTCTTTGTCGGCGGCGGGCGCGATCTCGACGATGCCCATGCGGTCGTAGGATTCGACATCTTCCTTCTGTGGAGTGACGTGCATCCAGCGCATGTAGTTGGCGTGGTCGTCGCGGATCATCTGCGCGGTGAAGTCGTGCATCCACTCGGGGTAGCCAGCGCCGACGCCGGCCCATTCGTCGGCGGAGCGCTCGGAGAATCCCTTGAGGTAGACGAACTCGTCGTTGATGTAGACGCCGCCGGTACCGACACCGCCCTTGAACTCGGTCTTGCGAAAGCCCGTCGTTGTCTTCACGACGTCCACCACCTTCCCATCCACCGCCAGCATCGAGTACACGTCGTACAAGTTCGGCTCATCCGGACTCCAGAACTTCGCGCCGGTTAGCGTTGCCGTCGCCGTAAGCACCGTCTTCGCACCCTGCAGCACATCCGTATTGGTGCCCTGCATCGATGCCCGCACCACGCCGTCCCTGTCTATCACAACCGCCGACAGCGACACCTTGGAACTGGGCGCTCGCCGGTCGGCCGTCGCGTTGTGAACCTGGGACTCCACCGTTACATCGCAGCTCTTCCCCGCAATGTTGTAGTTGGTGCAGTAGATGTAGGTCCCCGTCGTGCCCAGTCCGTCGTAGAGCGGCAGCGTCTGGTAGATATTGCCCGTCAGGTGCAGCCATACGCGGCGGTTGATGCCGCCGAAGTCGGGGTTGAAGTCGTTGGCGTTCCATCGGAAGGCCGTGTTGGTGGCGCGTTCCTTATAGGCTGTGGTGTTGTCCACGCGCACAGCGATTACGTTCTCCTGGTCGCCGAAGTGTACGCCGGAGGTGATGTCGACGCCGTATGCGGTGACTCCGTTTTCGTAGAGACCGAAGGGCCTGCCATTCAAATAAATCTCTCCGGCCTGGCGCATACCTTCGAATTCGATGAACACCTTGGAGCCAGCGGCATCGGCGGGGAGTTTGAAGTGTTTGCGGTACCAGCTGATCCCCTTGTAAGTCCCGCGGTCGCCGCCGCTGTGATCGATGATGACGCGGAAGGAGTCGACGTCATTGAACGTATGCGGTGTGCTGACCGTCTCCCACTTTGAATCGTCAAAAGCGACCTCCTGTGCCCCCACGATGTCGCCCTTTGTGAACCTCCAGTTCGCATTGAAGTCGTAAGTCGTCCGCGCCGTTGCGGGCATGGTGAACTTTGCGCCGACGGCCGGAACCGGGGGCGGGGGCAACGGAGCTGGGGCAGGCTCGGCGGCTGCTGGAGGAGGGCGCCGGGCGCGAGGCTGGGCAGGAGCCTGACTCGTGGGCTGGGCCCCAGGGAGGGTGCCAGTCTGGCTGGGAGCCTGGGCTACAGCGGACGCGGCGAGGGCGAGAGCGAGGAGGGGAAGTAGCGTGATTGGCTTCATGGCTGGCAAGTTTATTCCGATCAGAGAATGGCTGGCAAATGGAGTGGAGATGAAAGTGAGTGTCGGCGCTGTTATCTTAACAGAGCAGTTTTCGTGGTAGTTTCATCGCTCGGGTGCTTCTTTTGCGCATTGCGCAATTTCGGCAACGAGGGGAATTGAGAGAATTACACTACCGTGGATTTGATCTGAAACTTAAGAATTATTAAGAGGCGAGTCGGCCTTGAATCCTGGGCCCGAGACTGTTGCGGCTCTCCAATAGGTATGCGCCAAACCAACTGCCGGCCGAGTGGCTCATTCCTTTTCGGGGCAGGAAAAAGCCACTAGCCCGCTGCTTAAGAATTCTTAAGCTTCAAAATAAGCCGGCCGTGGTGCAATCCTCTCAACGCCTCATGCTCACATGAAAGCACGCGAGGCAATTGAGGAGATGCAGAATTATGAAATCCATCGCAAGAGTCCTGGCCGCCGCAATCTTCGGCACTGCCTTGGCGGCGACGCCCCTGTTGGCGCAGACGGTCACCATCGACTACGACCACACCGTCAACTTTCTCAAGTTCAAGACCTACACCTGGGAAAAGATCCACGCCACCGACCCCAACGTCGAGGACCGCATCAACATCGCCCTCAACCGCGACATGGAAGGCCGCTACATGACCGAGGTCGCCAGCGGCGGCGACGTCACCATCACCGCCGTCGACGCGACCCAGGACAAGGCGGAGTTCATCAACTTTTACAGATCTCTCAGCGGCTTCGACTGGCAACACGTATCGGGTGCCTCAGGGTTTCTGGATTCAGGAACCGCCTTGCAGGATGTCCCTCTGGACACGCTCATCATCGATATATACAACCCCAAGACCCACCAACTCCTGTGGCGCGGCGCCGTTACCGAGCCGGTGGCGAAGAGCGAGGACAAAAATGACCGCACCATCGACCACGCCGTCACTCTGCTGATCAGCAAGTATCCGCCAAAGTACAAAAAGCCATAGCTTCGCCGCTGGGCAGAGGGTGAGTTTAGACGTCTCCCTAACTCACCCTCTCCTCGCAACTCCATCTGTGCGAGACTTAGGAACGATAGCGGTCGCCCTATAATCGCCGCGTCCTGAGGCATGTACAGATGGAGCCTGCGGAGAAGCAAATACAACTTTCCCTCTTGCTCGTCGATGACGACTTGGAACTGTGCGGCATGATGACGGAGTTCGTCGCCGAGGCTGGCCACTACTTGGACTGCGTGCACAATGGCCGGGACGGCCTCGATCGAGCGCTTAACGGAGCCTACGATCTCGCGATTCTCGACGTCATGCTACCCGTCTTTGACGGCTTCACCCTGCTGCAGCAGTTGCGCCGGCGAAAGGACCTTCCCGTCATCATGTTGACCGCGCGTGTGCAGCAGCACGATCGCATCATGGGCCTCAACACCGGGGCCGATGACTATCTTCCCAAGCCCTTCGACCCCGACGAACTCCTCGCGCGCATCCGCGCTGTTCTGCGCCGCGCCGATACCGCGAACTGGCACGCCGCCGCAATAATCACCATCGGGGACATCCAGGTAAACCCCACCACTCGCGAGACCTGGGTCGCCGGCTCGCCTGTCGAACTCACCCCGCTCGAGTTCGACCTGCTGGAAATGCTCATGCGCTCCGCCGGCCGCGTTGTCTCGCGCGACGAGATCACCAGGGCCCTCTTCGAGCGCGATGCCACACCGTATGATCGCTTTCTCGATGTGCACGTCAGTCATCTGCGCAAAAAACTCGAGGGCGGCCGCAAGCTCATCCGCGCAGTCAGGGGAGTTGGGTATGTATTTACCGGCGCGAATTAAGTTGTGGCCCATGAAGTCGCTCTATTTCGGTGTCGCGCTGGCCATGGTCACCACACTGTCCATCTCCTTCGTCATCTTCCACTCCATCTCGAATCGCCTGCAGCAAAAGACCATCGATCCCGCCTTTGACCGCATCGACGAGTTGGAACTCGAAAGTGCGCGCGCAGCCTTAATCAGCGGTGGCCCGCCTGCGCTCAATCTCTATCTGGCTAGGCTCGATCACATCTTCCGCGGTTCATCCCACTACCTGCTCGACTCCCGCGGCGTCGATGTCGTCTCCGGCGAAAATCGCGCCACGTTCCTACCCCCTCCACCGCGCTCCCGTTGGCGCACACGCGCGAACGGCCATTACATCCGCGCCCACCGCTCCTCGGACGACCAGTACTGGATCGTCGCCGTGGGTGTGCCCGAACAGCCGCATACCTGGATCTATCTCCCCTTTTACTTCCTAGTCATCGGCGCCACTGTTGTCCTCTGCTGGCTGGCATGGGCTGGCGTAGTCTCCCCGATTCGTAGAATAGCGACTTCAATCGCGCTCTTCGGTGAGGGGAATCTCTCCACGCGGGTGCAAAGCCGGCGTCAGGACGAGATTGGTCAACTCGGGCGTTCCTTCAATCAAATGGCCGACCAGTTGCAAACCCTGATTACAAGTCAGCGCCGGCTCCTTGGCGACATCTCTCACGAACTTCGTTCCCCGCTCACGCGCCTCAAGTTCGCCATCAAGCTCGCCCGAACCTCCGCCGACAGCAAGACGGCGCTCGATCGCATCGAGCGCGACGTAGACCGCATCGCTGCGCTCGTCGGCGATATTGTGGAGATGAACTTTATCGAGTGCGGCCCCCCCGGGCAGGAAGCCGAGATCGCGCGTGCCTCCGACATCATGGACGAGGTCATCCGCGATTGCACTCTGGAAGCTGAGGTTCGCGGCTGCCACATCGCCGTCAAAGGCAGCCTCGCCGGGGAGATCGAAGGTAATCGCGAGTTGCTCCGCCGAGCCGTCGAGAATGTCCTCCGCAACGGCATCCGCTACTCTCCAGATCATTCCACCATCGACATCTTCGTCTCGGAGAACATCCATACTGCCGCCATCTCGATCCGCGACTACGGCCCGGGTGTTCCCGAGCAAGTACTCACGCAAATCTTCGATCCCTTCTTCCGCGTGGAAGAGGCGCGCAACGCCATGGGCGGTGGCTCCGGCCTCGGCCTCTCCATCGCCAAGCAGGCCGTGCAACTGCATCACGGCACTATCACCGCCGAAAACGCATCTCCCGGCTTGCGCGTACAAATCACCATCCCCCTCCGTTCAGTCGCAAGCCTGAACTAGTGCGGCCCGCCTGCACGATTCACCGCACGCATCGGCCGTTTACCGAATTCTCAGCCCCACCACTTAAGAATTCTTAAGCTCCAATCCCACCCCCCACATTTCTAATCTCCTCATGGCCTCGCTCCCTGACACATAATCCCCCGAGGCCATTTAAGGAGAAATAAATGAATCGTCTCGCTGCCTTTGCATCCATGCTGGTTCTGTTCGTCGCCTCCGCGTTTGGCGTAGGTAACAAGCCCCAGACCGTGATCATTCCGGAGAACGTGCAGGTCGGATCGACGCAACTCGCCGCAGGCACCTACAAGCTGGCATTCACCGGCACCGGATCAGACGTTAAGGTCACCCTTACGCAGGCAGGAAAGACCGTACTCACCTTTGCGGCAAAGGTTGTCGAACAGAGGAACAACCCCGGAGTGGACCTCTATACGAATGCCGGGGTCACAACGCTGAAGTCGATCAATCTGGACACGGTCAGCCTGCAGGTGGAAGGCGCGCCCCTCCCCGGCCAATAATCCGGCGCAGAAGAGAGACCTTGTAGCACTGTGGAAGGCCAGCAACAAAGTCTCGCCGATAAGGCCGGCGCAGCACATTCATTCTCGCCTGCCATCCTCTTCCGCTTGGTCCTTCCTCCCAGGCTGTATTACTTTCGCTTGCCGTTGACCCCAAGAATCCGGATCACTATCGTAGGAGCAGCGAAAGGCAAGGTCACACCATGCTCACTCTCGATCGCCGCAGATTTCTCGCTGGTTCCACCACTCTCGCAGCCATGGCTTCCATTCCTAAATCGGCCTTTGCCAAGTCGGAGACCATCGAACGCGAAGCCGGCGTCAAGCTCAAACTCGGCCTCAACTCCTACTCCTTCAACAAACAGCTTCGTGAAGGCTCCATGACCCTTATGGATACTGTTCATTTCTGCGCGAAGCAGGGAGTGGATGCGCTGGACGCGACTGGATATTACTTCCCGGGTTATCCCAATGTGCCAACCGACGAATATATCTACGCCTTGAAGCGTGTTGCGTTTGTGAACGGAGTCGCCATCAGCGGCACCGGCGTCCACAACGATTTCGCCGTGGCGGACCCGGCGGCGCGAAAGAAGGATGTCCAGCTCATCAAGGACTGGATCGTGGTCGCAAGCAAGCTCGGTGCCCCGGTGATTCGCGTCTTTTCCGGCTCATCGCGTCCCGCCGCGGAGTTCGAGAAGATCTTCGCATGGATGGTTCCCAACCTTCAGGAATGCGCAGCCTTTGGCAAAGAGCATGGCGTGATCGTTGGGCTCCAGCAGCACAACGACTTTATCAAGACAGCCGCGGAGGAGATTCGTCTGATTGACGCCGTCGGCTCGGATTATTTCGCCTGCATTCTCGACATCGGCAGCCTGCGTTCCGCGGATCCGTACGCCGAGATCGAGAAGATGGTTCCCTACGCGGTGTCCTGGCAGATCAAGGAGGAGGTGGGTCGCAACGGAAAGAGCGAACCCACGGACCTCACAAAGATCAAGGCCATCATCGACCAGTCCGGCTACCGCGGCTATCTTCCCTTTGAGGCCCTGGACTCCGGCGATCCTCAGGCGAAGATCATCGCCTTCCTCGATACGATCCGCCGGACCTTCGCAGCGTAGTTTCCCCGCCCCCGAAAAGTTGGCCCCCTGCCTACTTCTCTGCGGGGCCCTGCAATTGCTGGGGCCAGAAGGGTGCAACGCCGTCAGTCACGACCACAGGCTTCGAGGTTATGTGTATCAGCGCGGAATTCAAACCATCGCGCTTGGCCGTGACAGTGATCGTACCAGCCGTCAGGGTCGAGCGCACGGCGACGCGGTTGATGCCGCACTCGGTGTTGAGGTAGGTGTTGTTGGTGGATTCGAGC
>Ga0302267_10000439_pt1 | contig 55572 bp, 37 predicted proteins | sample III_Bog_E1_3_FD_194555 | JGI IMG/M metagenome (GOLD analysis project Ga0302267, IMG submission 194555) | Peat permafrost microbial communities from Stordalen Mire near Abisko, Sweden - III_Bog_E1_3 | ecosystem: Environmental > Terrestrial > Soil > Wetlands > Peat | place: Sweden: Abisko...
ATGCCAGTTTTTGCTCTAAAGTGCCAGTTTCGATGGTGTTTTTGGCGTTTTTTTGCCTGAAAATGGGGGTTTGTGTTTACCGATAGGTAAACAGGCTGGTTCTGTAACTCGTTGAATCGGGGTTAGTTAAGCGGGTTCTATTTTCGATTTTTTGATGATTTTGGGGGGGAGGGGGTGGGGTCTCGGCGTTTTTGGGGGTTTGAAGGCCGGAAAAACAGGGATCAGCGATTAGAAAACAGGGGCAAAGGCGGGGCGATGGAATTGGCGAGGGTGCGTTTTGCTGGACGATTTTGGCATGAGAAACACCCCTGCAAGGATTGTGCGCCAAAAGGGGTGAATTGCCTGCAAGTATGGTATGGGTGGAAGTTGTTGGATTTAAGTAGTTTAGTCAAGGTCAGTTGGGGGAGGGGCTTGCTTTTTTTTTGATGGGGTATGGGGAATCAGGTTGCAGGCCTGACTGAAGGCACATTCAGTGGTTCGATCAATTTTCAAATGCGTTTGCCCTGGGGCGGATCGCCCCAGGGCAAGCAAACAAAAACAGCCTCCGCCCGGAATCCGGGGCAGGCAAGGCCCTAAGGCCGCTTGCCGCCCGGCCGTTTCCCGCCCGGCTTCCCCTTGAACCCCGACTTGGCTGGGCCTCCGGATTTAGGCCTCGAACCGCTGCCTCCGGGCTTGCCGCCGCCTGGTTTCCCACCAAAGTTCGGCTTCGGCTTCCAACCAGTCCCTGTTCTCCGCTCCGGCCGGGAACCCTCTCCGCCTTCCGTCCGCGGAGTGTAAGGGCGCTTCGGCGGTCCCGAAGGTCCGTCCGCGCCCCTGCTCTCAAAGGGCCGCTTCGCCCCAAAGCTCGGCCGCGAGTCGCTTCCCGACCGAGGTCCGCTGCGACCGGCTCCAGGGCCAGACGACCGTCCGCCCGGCTTGCTGCTGGGCCGCGCCCCGCCCGCCCGCGGCTTGCCGCTGCTGGTGCTCGACGGCCTACCCAACCCGCTCTCGCTCCGGAATGGCCGAGGCGCACTGGAGCCACCACCCGTCCGCCCGGTTCCGGGCCGCCCAGACCCAGGCCTATCAGCTCCAGGCCGGCTAAAGGCTGGCCGGCCAGATCCTGTCCGGCCCGCGCCACCCCGGCCCGCCCCTGAATATCCAGCCGGCGGTCTACCCGTGCCCGGCCTATCGGACGATGTCCGATCTGACCTAGGCCTGTCCGAAGCAGGCCGTGTCGACCTCGGTCTCTCACTCCGCTCAAAATCCGCAACCGGCTCAATATGAATCTTGATCGGCTTCCGCGGCTCCAGATCGTCTATCGGTTCCGGCTTGGCGAAAGGCCTGCGCGTTGCTTCCGGCCTCGGCGAAAACGGCTTCTTGAACGGCGCACGCTCTCCCGCCTCCGGCTTCTTCCACGCAGGCTTGGGCGGAAAGCTGCGTCCCGCACCAGGCTTGTCGCTGAACGGCCGGCTGCCGCCCGGCTTGGCGCCATACGTACGCCCCGCCGTGGGCCTGTCCCCATAGCTCCTGCCCGCCGGCGGACGGCCTTCCCCAGCCCCCTCAGCTCCCAAACGCCCCGCCGAACCAGCCGCGGGCCGCTCCGGCCTTCCCGCACCAGAACCAGGCCCGAACTTCGCCGGCCCAAACTTGGCCGGTCCAAACTTCCCCGCCCCAGGCCTTCCCGCGCCCGTCCCAAACTTGGCAGGCCCGCTCCGCGCCGGCCGGTCCGACTCAAAGGACTTCTTCGGCTTGTAGTCCTTCGGCCCCGGTGCGGGCCGCTCGCTGCGTGACCTGAATGCCGGCTTCTCCGGAGGCAGCGAATCCACGATATTCCGCCGCCGAATCTCCTTGGCCTTGGGAGTCTTCCACTTCCCATCCGCCGCCTTGCGCAGTAGATCGAGCTCCTGCTCATCCAGCTCGCGCAGGTTGCCCGGCTCCTGATCCAGAATCAGCGGCCCATAGCCAACCCGGCGAATCTTCTCCACAAAATGTCCCACTTCCTCAAACATCTTGCGCAGCTCGCGGTTGCGCCCCTCAATCAGAACCACCTCGTACCATGGGTTGTCGCCCTGCCGAACCTGCCTGATCCGTGCCGGCGACGTCCGCACCTTGTTCGACCCCGGCTTGCCCTTCTCAATGGCCACCCCGGCGCGCAGAATATCCAGCTCGCTCTCCGTCGGAATCCCCGCCACCTTCACCAGGTAAGTCTTCTCCACGCCCGCCGACGCCTTGGTCAGCTTGTTCGCCAGGTCGCCGTCGTTGGTCACCAGCAGCAGCCCTTCGCTCATGTAATCAAGGCGCCCAACCGGGTAAAGCCGCTCCCGCATCTTGTCAAAAAACTGCATCACCGTCGGCCGGCCCTCGGGATCCTTCACCGTGGTCACGAACCCGCGCGGCTTGTTCAGCACAAAATAGCGCAGCCTTTCTGAACCCTGCAGCAGCTTTCCGTCCACGCGAATATGGTCGCGTCCCGCATCCGCCTTGGTGCCCAGCTCGGTAACAATCTTGCCGTTCACCTGCACCCGCCCCTGCTCAATCATCTCCTCAGCCTTGCGCCGGCTGGCCACACCGCTCTGCGCCAGAATCTTCTGCAACCGCTCCAGCTTCACCGGCGGACGCGCCTTCGCCTTGAACTCCGGCTCGCCTTCCTCTTCCTCTGCGCCGCCTTCTTCCTCGTCTACTTCTTCCCCTTCCGCCTCAGACTCGTCGCCGTCTTGCTCTTCGGAATCGTCTTCGTCCGACTCGTCCCCCTCAGCCTCTTCCTGCTCCTCAAGCTCGGCTTCCTCTTCCGCCTCGCCTTCCGCGTCTTCTTCGTCCTCAGCCTCAGTCTCGGTTTCCGCATCCTTTTCAGGCTCGGCCGCGGCACTCCCCTCGCCGTCGGTCTCGTCGCCGATCGCGTCTTCCATCTCGGTTGCGGGTATTTCGTTCAGTTCCGTTTCTTCGCCTTCGGGCCGCTGTTCGTCAGTCATTGGGTACTGTCTCAGTTTCTGCCTGCTCTAGGGGGTGAGGCGCAGCAGGCGCGACCTCTGCGGGAGTTGACGCCGCTTCGTCTGCCGGAGCATAGGCAGCTTGTTCTGTTTGCTCCATGTTGGCCGGCTCTTTCCCCGCCAACACTTCTCTGTCCGCCATCCCGGCGGTCTCTTTGCCTTCCTCGTTCAGGCCTTGCTCTTTTTCAATCTCCGGGGCCGCTTCGGCCGCCGTTGTGGCAGCCCCGCCTTCCCCGGCAGTGTCCGGCTCGTCTGGGTCTTCATCCATTTCCAGACTCAAATCCTCATTCACTTCCGCCGCCGCTTCACTCTCCGCAACCGGCTCCATGTCTTCGAATTCGAGCTGTGCAATCTTCTCGAACTCCTCCATCGACGGCAACTCCGTCACATCCTTCAGCCCAAACCTCAGCAAAAACTCCTTGGTCGTCTTGTATAAAATCGGACGCCCAATCACCTGTTTCCGCCCCGCCGTGGCAATCAGCTTCCGCGCCAGCAGCGAACCAAACACGCCGGAAGAATCCACCCCGCGAATCTCATTCACCTCAGGCGCCGTCACCGGCTGCTTATAGGCGATCACGGCCAGGGTTTCCAGCGCCGGCAGGCTCAGCTTCATCGCCGGCTTCAGGCTCTTCACAAACATCCGCGCCGCGTCGTGGCACTCGGGCTTGGTCGCCATACGATACCCGCCGGCTATCTCCTTGATTTCAATGCCTCGATCGTCGTTGGCATAGGTCTCAATCAGCTCGTCCAGCAGCCCCCGCAAAATCCCCCGCACCTCACGATCCAGTTGCCTGGCCAGTCGCTTGGCCTCCGCCTCTTCATCCACCAGCGCCTGAGCCACCGGTTCCACCGCAGCTTCCGCACCCGGCTCGGTCGCATCCGCCTCACCCGCACCCAACCCGGCCACTCCGGCTTCTGTCTCCGCCCCGGCACTCTCGGCCTCTCCAGGCGCCTCAACAGCCGGGTAATCGAACTCCGCGTTCACCAGCTGCGGCATCGTGGCGCGGGTCGAACCCTGCTCCACGCTCGCTTCGGCAGACGCAGTTTCCCGTTCCGCCTTCCACTCCACGGCGTCGGGGCCAAACAATGCGGCGAGCTGGCCCAACGTAACCGGCTCCTCCGCGGCGTAGATTACTGCTTCAAGCTTTGCTTTTAGGCTCATTCTGCAATAGGTACCTCAAGTATGGTACCGGAAACCGAGCCGCCCCGCCGCCCAATCCACACCTGGAGCCCTGTGCATCCAAAAGAAAAGAGGGCATCCGCAGCGGCGGGTGCCCTCAAAGGCAGTAAATCAAGCAACTTAGTGGGCAATACTCCGGAACAGCCAGAAAAGCGACCCCGACAGCAGCGCCGCAGCCGGCAGCGTAAACACCCAGGCCGCGGCAATATTCCTCAGCGTCCCCCACTGCAAGCCGCTGCCATTGGCCACCATGGTGCCCGCCACGCCCGAACTCAGCACGTGCGTAGTACTCACCGGCAACCCAAAATTATCCGCCAGCGAAATCGTCGCCATCGCCACCAGTTCAGCGCAGGCGCCCTGGGCATAAGTCAAGTGTTCCTTGCCAATCTTCTCGCCCACCGTCACCACAATCCGCTTCCAACCCACCATGGTGCCCATGCCCAGCGCCAGCGCCACAGCCACCTTCACCCAGATGGGAATGAACTTCGTCGCCTTGTCCACCTTGCTTTTGTAGTTGGTCAGGGCCGCCGTCTCGTCCGCGGAAAAGGCCGGATTCCTGGCCTTTTCCATCAGCCGGATCGCGTCGCTGGCCACGTACATATCGTTGCGCACGTTGGTCTGCTGGCTCGGCGGAACCGACTTGAACTCCTTGTAAAGCGCGACTTCGTGGTTCAGATCTTCCACCAGCTCGCGCAGCGCCAAAACCGTGTCCGGCCTCAGTTGCTTGGTGGCAATGTAGTCCGTGACCTCAGCGCGTGCATCCTCCCCGAGGATCCCGGTCTTGTCCACATGCGCGTCCAGCACGCGCCCAGCCTGCTCCGACGCCGCAATAAAGTCCTGCACATCCTTGCCGGAAACCGCGTGGTTCAATGCATACGCCGTCGGCACTGTGCCAATCAGAATCAGCATGATCAGGCCCATGCCCTTCTGCCCATCGTTCGACCCGTGCGAGAAGCTCACCCCGGTGCAGGTCAGCACCAGCAGCAGGCGAATCGGCCACGGCGGCGGCTCAGAACCCTTCGGGGCCGCATAGAGAGCCGGATACTTGATCGTCCACTTCGACACCAGAAACAGAATCGCCGCAGCGCCAAAACCGACGATCGGCGAAATCAGCAGCACCCGGAAGACCTTCGTCACCTGGTCCCAGTCCACGCCGGATGTGCCGGAATGTACGCTCATCAGCTGGTTGGCCAAACCCACTCCAATAATCGAGCCGACCATGGTGTGCGAGCTCGAAGCAGGAAGCCCGAACCACCACGTGCTCAGGTTCCACAGAATCGCCGCAATCAGCAGCGCGAACACCATTGCGAAGCCCGCGCCCGCGCTCACCTGCAAAATCAGCTCCACCGGCAGCAGCGTAATAATGCTGTAGGCCACTGTGCCCGATGACAGCAGCACACCGGTCAGGTTGCACAGCCCCGACCAAACTACCGCGATATTCGGCTCCAGCGAATGGGTGTAAATCACCGTCGCCACCGCGTTTGCCGTGTCGTGGAAACCGTTCACAAACTCAAAGCCCAGGGCGATGAACAGTGCGGTCAGCAGCAGCGCATAGGGCCAGATGCTCCCCAGCGCCACGCCGCTGAAGTCCTTGGCAACACTCACGCCAATGTACCCGATGCCGATCACCAGCGCGGCAATGCACACCCCGCCGCTGATCATTGCATGGGACTTCTTCATTTTCTTGTCGAGCAAGTCTGCCGCCGGGGGGCGGGCAGGGAGGGTTGTCGCCATATCGGACATGTTTCGGCTCCAATGAACAGGATAAGAATCCGTCCGGCGCCGCTGGGGGAAGCAATCCCCGGACTCGTACATGGATATACGAGTTAGATGAATGAGCGATGAATGCCGCATGAACAAAAGACTTCGTCCCGCAAAACCTCCTTATTGCTTGAAATCGCAACCGCAATCGCCCGCCCTACACTGCGGAACGCAACGCCCCAGCCGCCCAAACCACACTCTCCGCATAGCACTTCACCAGACGCTCCTGGTCCAATCCGTGTCCCTCAACCAGCTGGTCACAGCCCTCCCAATCCCCGCTCTCGTTCAGCTCCAGCCACGCCAGCAGGCTCCGTTCACGGGTCGCCGCCCCCTGCAAAGCCTCGCAAATCTCCGCGCGCAGCGGCAGCAACGGTGTCAGTTCCTCCATCGGCACCCGTAGCATCGCCGGAAACATGCTCAGCATCCCCAGCAGATACTGTTCCCGCGAGTCAAGCCCGCACAGGCCCGCAGCCAGCTCGCAAAAGCGCGCCCGCAGCAACGCCATGTGCAGAATCTCCGGAGGCTCCTTGCCGTTCAATTCACTCAGGACTGCCAACGAGACAATCCGGCGGAATGTCGTTTCGCCCACGATAAAGATCGCCGTCTCAATACTCCGCACCTCCTGGTGAATCGCGTACGTCGGCGAGTTGACGAGCCGCAGCAGCCTGAAGGTGAGCGCGGCGTCCCGCAGCACAAGCTTGCTCACCTCGCGCACGTCGATCGGGTCGTGATGAAGTTGGCGCACAATCTCGAAGTGCAGCATTCGGTTGGCCGGCAGCTTGCGCTTCTTCAGCAGCATGGGATGGCAAAAATAGTCGCCTTGAAGGAGCGTGAATCCCTTGTCGCTCGCTCGCTTGAACGCTTCCTGACTGTCTACCTTCTTCGCCACCAGCGTTGGCGACGGGCAACAAAGGCTACGCAGATACTGGCGTTCTAAGGCATCAAACCCTGAAGAACCCACGCGGATATAATCGGCCAGCTTAGCCAGTGGCCTCAGGTTCGCCTCCCAGCCAAAATCATCCAGGGCCAGCTTGTATCCCCGCGCCTTCAGCCTGCTGCAGCTTTCCAGCAGCCGGGCAGTCGGCTCAAGCTGGGCCGGCAGAACCAGCACCGTCTTCTCCGGCGACAGAACCAGCACCAGGTCTTCTGTGAGCGACTCCACCGTGCAACTCACAAAAGCCGGTAAACCATTGGTCATCCACTCCAAACCAAAAATCACCGCGTTGTCCAGCATGGTGCGCGCCGCCATGTCCGCCCCAACGCTCAACACCATCTCCGGTCCGCCGCGGAACAGTAACTCATACCCCTGCACCTGACCGCGCAGGTTGAGAATTGGCTGCCGTGCCACATACCGCATCTCGCCCGCCCAGTCCTCGGCAGCGGCTACGGATTCAAGCGCCAGTCGGGTGTCGGTAGCCATCAGAACCTTCCTGTGGCCTTTATCGGCTCGCGGCGCCATTCTTTACAGTTTTCGTCAGCTCTTCTTGTCCGCCCCCCCCATCCAGGCTGCCGAAAGACTCACAGGCGGGACGAAACACGAGGTCATGCCCATGTTCGCGATTCGCGACGAACGCTATCCGGTCCACTTGCAGTCAGAGAATGTCGCGAAATCAAGCGGGGCGGGCGGCCCGGGAGAATGCTTTCATCCCCAGATTCTTTGCCGTTTTGGGTGAAAGACCGAATACACTTTCTATACGATCTGGTGCTACTTCGCCGCATGGGGTATCTTTTAGGACCATCGACCGTGGTTGCGCCGGGCAAGCGGGTCCTTGCAATCGTGTCTACCGGCGGAGTCGTTCCCGATTCCTCGTTCTCTGCTGTTGACACAGAATTTCACATCGATTATGTCCGTCATTCGATTCGGCGAGTTCGAGCTAGACGAGCAGACGTTCGAGCTGCGCAGGAAAGGCGTGCCCGCGCGCATTCAGCAGCAGCCCGCGCGGGTTCTCGCCATGCTGATCGGCAACCACGGCGTGATGGTCACGCGTGAGCAGATCCGCACGGCCATTTGGGGCAACGACACGTTTGTCGATTTTGAGCAGGGATTGAACTACTGCGTTCGCCAGATTCGCCTCACCCTGAGCGACCAGGCAGAGAGCCCTCGGTATGTCGAAACGCTGCCCCGGCTCGGCTATCGCTTCATCGCGCCAATCGAGAAGATTGGGACGATCGAGGTCGCTTCCAACGGGCAGAAGGCCGAAGCGCCGCGCCAGGTTCGGATTGCGATGGCGCCCATCGAGTTGCCGGGCGGAACACAAGATGATTACTTCGCCCCCGAGAGGGCGAGGACCAGCACGAGTCCGGCTGCTTCGATCGCGGTGTTGCCCTTTGCAAGCATGAGTGGGGATGGCGAACAATTCGGCGACGGACTGGCCGAGGAACTGATCCACTCGCTCAGCCTGTATGACGACCTGCAGGTGATCGCACGAACGTCGGCCGCCGCCGTATGCGGGCATGGGTTGGATATTCGCGAAATTGGGCGGCGGTTGAATGTAGGTGTCATCCTCGACGGAAGCGTTCGGCGTGCCGGTACCCGGCTCCGGATCACGGTTCAGTTGATCGACGTCAACGACGGTCATCCCCTGTGGTCCGAGCGGTACGATCGCGAACTGACGGACGTGTTTGAAGTGCAGGATGAGATCACGGCTGCGATCGTGGACAAGTTGCGCCCACAGTTGCTGGTCGCCCGCTCTTGCTCGGCGGCGCGCCATTCGGAAGATCCGGAAGCGTATGCGCTGTATTTGAAGGGCCGCCATCATTGGGGAAGACGCCCGGCGGGCACGATGGAAGCAATTGCCTACTTCGAGCAGGCGGTCAAGCGCGATCCGACGTATGCCCTTGCCTACGCGGGCTTGGCGGATGCTTACAACACGTTAGCGAGCTGGGAGGGCGGTGTGCTTCCGCCGGGTGAGGGCTTTCCAAAGGGTATGTCGTATGCAGAGCAGGCGCTTCGCTTGAAGCCGGAGCTGGCCGAGGGGCATGCGGCGCTGGCTTACGCAATGCTCCACTACCGCCGGGAGATTCCGGAGGCCGAGCGGTTGTTTTCCGAGGCAATCCGGCTCAATCCGCGCTACGGGCCGGCGCACCATTGGTATTCGCACCTGCTGGTGGCAACCGAACGCATGGAGGAGTCGCTGGCCGAGAGCAAAATCTACCTGACCCTCGATCCCGCGGATCCAATGTCGCAGCTTCACCTGATGTGGCACCACCTGATGGCGCACAACTTCCATCAAGCTCTCAGCGAAGCAGGGCCTGCGTTGGCCAACGACCCAGGCTTCTCGTGGCATCGCATTTTTCAGGGTTGGGCTCATCTGGGCGCAGGCGCGACCGGCGAAGCGGAAGCAGCCATCCGAAAAGGGGCGGAACTCTCGGGCGCGAGTGTGCAACTCAGCTTTCTTGGGCACGCGCAGGCGGTGAATGGCAATCGGGCGGATGCGCTTCTGACGCTGGAGCGGCTCACTGCGCGTTCCGCGGAACGGTACGTTTCGCCCTATGAGTTGGGATTGATTTACGAAGCGCTCGGCGACCGCGATCGAGCCTTTGCGTTACTGGAGCAGGCGTTTGCGGAACGCTCGCCTTGGTTGGTTTATTTGGCGCGGGAGCCGCGATTGAGGCATTTGCACGGAGACCCGCGCTTTGACGCTTTGCTTGCGCGGTTGACGCGCGACTCCGGCGGAACGCCGGCGGGTGCGAACCGGTAGACGGCAAACGCCCTCGTCCCCCGGAGGGATTCCCTCGCCAAGCCAAGTCCCCATCGCACAAATTGCCGCCCTGCCGCAAATTCACGATTCCGAACGAAAGAGTCAGCCAACCGGCAGCCCAGCCAATCCTCACCCAGCCCGGATGGAAGACCCCTTTTGAAACCCACCTCCCCACATCCGGGTAATCGCTCCAAACCAGCCGAAACCAGCCCCGAAAATATTCTCTCCGGGTTTGCAGTCTATTTCGCGGCAAGGCGCACACTTGAATCATGACCGCCAATCTATCGCACAAACCCGCTGTCTCAATCTGTGAGGAATCTGCCCGGTCTACACCCCACCGTTTTTTGCTACCCCCCCTACCCCCCCTCTCCACTTTCGTTGCAAACAAAGGTACTTACCCGTTTCGTATGAATTTCCCCCCTCAAAACAAACGATTTATCCATGGGGGTCCGTCGGAAAACCACCGTATTGCACCACGATTGCAGCAGATTTCGGCGCACCGATGAGGTCTTTTGGCCCATCACCCGGATGCTTTTCGCCAATGCAATGGGCACTCAAGCGCCAGCTTCGTTTGCGGGTAGAGCCCATTAACGTCCAGGTTGTAAGCTTTTGGATGGAGAGACTAAATGATTCGCTATGGGTTGCTGGGATTCGGTCATCATTGCGTCAAGCGCGTGGTTCCTGCTTTTCCGGGAGCGCGGTCCTCGGTGCTGGCCGGGCTGTGGCGGCGTGACCTCGTCAAAGCCGCGGCCAATGCGCGCGAGTACAACGTCGAACACGTCTTTCAAACCGCCGAAGACCTCTGCGCCGCCTCCGATATCGACGCAGTCTTCGTCACTTCGCCCGATGCGCTCCACCTGCCCCATGTCCTGCTCGCCCTAAGCCATGGCAAGCCGGTGTTGTGCGAGAAGCCCCTCGCCATGAACGCCGCTGAGGTCGCGCAGATGGTAGCCACGGCAACCGCCGCTGGCCTGTGTCTCGGAGTAGCCCAGAACTTTCGCTACAACACCAGCCTTGAAGTCATCCGTCAGTGGATCGCCGACGGCCGCATCGGTCGGCCCGTTCTGGCTCATGCGCAATTCTGCTACGCCGCCGACACCAGCCCGCGCGGCTGGATTTACGACCCCGCGCTGGCCTGTGGAGGTCCCATCGGCGACGTCGGCATCCACTGCATCGACGCGCTCAGGTTTGTGCTCGACAGCCGTGTAGCCGCGGTCGGCGCCTTGGCCCGCGCCGATGCTGCCTCGGCTCCGCTGGAAGCCTACGCCTCAATCAGTCTGGAATTCTCGAGCGGCGCCATGGGTGCCGTTACAGTCAGTACCCGAGGCGCCTATCGCTCGCTGCTTGAAGTCACAGGCGAAACCGGCGCAATCGTAAGCCAGTTCGGTTTGACCGTGGAGAACGATGTCGACGTGGAACTCTGGCTTGGCGGCCAGGTCGCCGAGCGCAAAACCGTCTCAAACCGCGATGGCTACACCCGCATGCTCGACTCGTTCGCCGATTGGGTCGAGGGCCACGGCACCTACCGTGCCACCGGCGCGGACGGACTGCATAACCAGCAGGTTCTGGACGCCGCCTACGCCAGTTGGCGAACCGGAAAGCGCCAGGAACTGCCCGCGGTTTAGAGCGTTTTCTGCTTAACTGTAGTCTCGCGTGCCCATCCATTCCGCGTCTCTGAGCCGAATGGATGGGATACCAACAAAGTTCGGGGCGACTCAATTTTGGATAATGCTCCCGAAAACGGACAGCCGGATTTCTCCCGGCACGCTCTACTTTGATGCCGTGAGTTTGCGGATCATCTCCACTTCGCGCTGGCGGTAGGGCGTGCCGTCCGCGTGGAAGACATCGTGCTGCCAGACCGCGGGCTGCTCGTTCACATAGGGGCGCTGCCAGGAATCCCATGGAATCCAGGTTTGGCTCTTTCCAGCCACCAGGCCCCAGTTGATTGCGCCTACGTGGTGTTCCTTGGCGATGGGCAGAATCGTGTCAAAGGTGCTCCCAATATTGCGCGCCATATACTCCGTGCAAATCAGCGGCCGGTGGAACTGCTGCAACTGCTCAACGCGCCTTTCGAAGTCCTCCGGCCAGCCGTAGTTGTGAAAGCTGACAATGTCAGACCGCTCAATCTGCACCCGCGCCGTCGCCGGCATGCTTGAAAGCGAAGACCAGTCGCCATGCCACACGCCGCTGGTCAAAGGCTGCGTTGGATGCGCGGACCGCGCCCAGTCAAACACCTGCGGCAGCAGCTTGAGGATAATCTGGGTCCGGTTGCGAGGGTCGTCCTGGGCGAACGCGTCGCCTTTGCCGTTATCGTTGTCCGGCTCGTTCCACAGGTCCCAGGCCAGAATCCGCGGGTCCTTGGCAAAAGCGCCGACAACGCCTTCCACATAGCCTTCCAGGCGTGGGTATTGCGATGGGTCGTTGAGGATGGCGGCTCCTGGGGCCTGCACCCAACCCGAGTTGTGCACGCCCGGAATGGGCGGATGCTGCGGGCCGAGCTTCGGGTTGGGCTCCCAGCAGGAATCGAAAAGAACAAACACCGGGCGGATATGGTGGCGGGCCGCGATGGCGAGGAAATTGTCGATGCGCTGCTGGAAGCCCTTGGGATCCTGGTCCCAGAGCAGGTTGTGCAGGAAGACCCGCATCGTATTCATGCCAATCGCCTCTGCCCAGCCAAGTTCACGATCGATGGTGGCGGGATCGTAGGTGTCAGCCTGCCACATCTCCAGTTCATTGATCGCCGTCGACGGCAGAAAGTCCGCGCCGACTGGCCAGGGCTGTTGCGCGTACCAGGCGTTAGCCCGCGCTTCGCTCCACCGGTCAACCTTGCCCGGCTCGGGCTGAGCATGCGCACCGAGCGCCAGCCCGGACAAAACGATCAATACTGCGATACCGCGAATGCCCCGCGAAAAAGACAGCGTCATTGAAGCTCCTTCGATCCCCTTGAAGGAGCATTCTACTTTGCTGCTGCTAGTTCCGTCGCCTTGGCTCGCTCCCCGGCCGCGTCGGCGGCCCGGCCCTGCCGGTCATAGGCAATGGCCAACTGGCTATGGGGCTCGGCGAATGTTGGATCGGCCGCGATCGCCTCCTGGTAGCGTGCCACCGCATCGGCAATTTGCCCCTTCAGCAGCAGTTGGTTGCCGGCATTCATTGCGAAATTCGCTCTCTGACGGCTGACCGCGCTTCTGGCCAGATCCGCCCCCTGGCGACGCCATTCGGCGGCACGGGCGCGCAAATCCTTCCCCTGCGCGCGCAACTGCTCGGCTTTCGCCGTGTCGCCGGCCGCGTCCGCCGCGTCTGCGTCGGTTGAGTCAGCCCCAGCCTGGTCGGTCAGCACTCCCGCCAGCGTCACCCGCGGGCCAGGCTGCCCGGGCAGCAGCGGAATCGCCTTTTCCAAAGCATCGCGCGCTTCGTCCAGCCGCGAATCCTGCTTCAGCGTGCTGCCCAGAATTGCCCAGGCGTCCCCATTCTCCGGACGCAGCGCGACCGCCTTCTTCAGCTCCACAACCGCATCGTCCAGCTTGCCAATCTGCATATAAAGGATGCCCAGCGTATAGGGCGGGTCCTGGAGCGTCGGATCCATCTGCCCCGCCTTGCTCAACTCGGCAATCGCGTCCTCCACTCGATCTTTGAACTTGTATGCCATGCCCAGGTCGTAGTGGAGCTGCGGGTCGTTGGGGTCAAGCGCCAGCGCCGCCTTGAAGTCGGCGATGGCCTCGTCAAAGGCCGAAAGCTGCACATGCGCCACGCCCTGATCCTTGTAGATCGTTGCGTCCCGCGGCGACAGCGCGAGGGCCTTCGCATAGTAGTCGAGCCCTTCTTTGGCTTTCCCGGTCAGGGTTAGCGCAAGCCCCAGGTTGGTCAGTGCGCTCAGGCTGTTCGGCTCCCGTTCGACGGCCTGCTCAAACCATGGAATCGCCTCCGGCTGGCGCCCCTGCCGCTGCAATGCCATCGCCAGGTCATTCTCCACACCAGGAAGACTGGGGTCCAGCTTTGCAGCCTGGTAAAGAGGCGCGGTTGCAGCCTCATCCTGTCCCCCAGCCACCAGTGTGCGGCCAAGTTCAGCCTGCGCAAGGGCATTTGCGGGGTCCTGCGTCACCGCCGCTTCAAGAGAAGCCGCCGCGCCATCCAGATCGTGCTGCTCCCGCTGAACGATGCCCAGATGCACCCGCGCCTGCAAAAACGCTCCGTCGATCACGAGTGCCCGTTCAAACTCGCGCTGTGCCTGCGTCCATTCGCTGCCCTGCGCATAGAGAGATCCAATTGCGTCGAAAACATCGGCACTCGCTGCACCGCGATCGATCGCCGCCTGAAACATCGCAATCGCTTCCGTCGGTTTCCCCACGGCTGCCAGCGCCCGCCCATAAGCTTCAAGAAAGTCAGCATCCACTGGTTGCCCGCCGGGCCGCGATGAAGCTTGAAACGCCCCACTGAAGTGTGGGATCGCCTTTGCCGCGTCGCCCCCTTTTGCATAAGCCAGCGCCAGGTTCGACTCAAAGCCCTCGTCCGTGGGCTTCAGGCGGAGTGCGGCCTCAAACTCCTCAATCGCCTCCGCCCCCTTACCCTGCTCGAAAAGCACTTCCCCCAGCGCCTCGTGCCCTTCCGGAATCTTCGGCGCTAGCTTGGTTGCGACTGCAAACTTTGCCCTCGCCAGTTCCAGGTTCCCCGCCTGCATCGCCGCATAGCCCTCATGGAAAGCGGCGTCGGCCTGCTTCAGCTTGTCCGGCTGCGGCTTCGCGCTGGATTGGGCAGCGACAAAAGCCGGAAAAGCCACCATCAGGTACAGAATCACGCCGAGCAGCGTTTTGCGATCCGCGAGCATACTCTATTTCCCCGCAGGCTTCGGAGTTTCGCTATGCTGCAACTCAACCACCATTTTGAACTCGCGATTGGCTTCCGCCATCTGTCCTGTCGCCTTGTAGGCCTGACCGAGCAGGTTATGCGTGATGTAGTTGGAGGGGTCCATCTTGGCCGCGTGGTCAAGGTAGTGGAGCGCCTGAACCGGCTGACTGAGCTTTAAGAGAGCTTCCCCGAGCAGCATGTAAGGCGCCGTCGCGCCCGGCTCCAGCAGAACCGCCCGATTCAATGCCTGCTGGGCATCCGTGTATTGCCCGTTGCGAATGTACGCATCGCCCAGGCGGTCGTAAAGAGTCCCACTGAGAGGGTTGATCTTTCGCTCGGCCTCCAGTTCCTGGATCGCTCCCGGAGTGTCGCCCTTGGCCAGCAGCGCTTCACCCAGAAGCTGGTGGGCCAGCGGAAGTGCCGGGTTGAACTGCAATGCCATGTGGGCCTGTGTCATGGCTTCGTCCACAAACTCGCGCCGCAAAAACAACCGGGCAGCCAGCAGATACGCCTCGGCGGAGTCCCGCGCAAACCCGTACTGCGTGGCAAACGCGTGGCGCGCGTCGTCGTAGCGCTTCAGATCGGAGTAGCAAAGTCCCAGCACATACTCTGGATCGATATTTGCGTTGACCACTGTCGCGTGGGCTTTTTCAAGATATGGCAACGCTTCCGGAGAGTGGCCGGTGCGGAACAGGCTTACCCCCAGCATCTCGGTGGATTCTCGATCGTTCGGGTCCTGCTCCGTGGCCTTGGTGAATGCCTCAATGGCCTCGCGAAGCTTTTCCTTCTGATAAAAGATGATGCCGCGCAGACGTTCCACTCCGGCTGGCTCAGGGGTTTGCGTAGAGAGTTGGTCGAGCTGCGCAAGCGCCCTGTCGAGCCGCCCTTTTGCTGCCAGTTCCTGTGCCGCTTCAAACGGGGTTTGGACAGCAGCGGCGGTGTCGCTTGCAGGGGATGCTGGAGCTGCGGGGGTTTGTGCGTGTGTGGCGAGCGAAAAGGAAGCGATAACGAGTGCGGTAATCAATCTGCGCTGCATGGATGAGGCCTGGATAGAATTTTACAGCTTTCGGAAAGACTTGTTACGACACCAAACTCTGAATGCTCCGTATCAGGGCATGACTTCAGTCGTGCCGAAAAAGCCAATCAAACGTTGGGCTTTAGCCCCCGCAAAAGTGCGTGAGAGTTTTCATATTGAACTGGAGATTTTTCCGCAGCTTGTTTTGCCCTCATGGCGGTGTATTCACACATCGCCTGTTGGACTTGCACCGAAAAGAAAGAGGGGAGCCGAAGCTCCCCTCGAGGTTTATTGCGGCTCCTCGCGCGAAATTAGAACTGAACGCGGAGAGAGAATTCCACCTGACGGGGTCCGCAGGTTGAACCGACGCAGCCTGCTGCTTCGCCGCCGATTCCACCACTCGAAATGTTGCCGCCGGGGTTACCTGCGTTGATGTGGTTGAACACGTTGTATGCGTCCATGCGGAACTTGGTTTCAACGCTCTCCCAGATACTGAAGGCCTTGGTCAGGGCCATATCGGAAGTGAAGAACTTCGGTCCGCGGTACGTGTTGATTCCGGCATTGCCAAAATGGTCCAGGCCGGGATTGATGAATGTTCCGTCACCCAGTGAGTGCGACGGATAGAAGCTACGCGAAAGCGTACCGTTGGTTGCATTTGTTTGAATGGGACCCAGACTGGTGGCCATTGGGTGGGACTGGCTTGGATCGCCGGGCCCGCCAACAATGTTGTTCCCGCTATAGCTGGCGGTAAAAGGCAGGCCGCCAGACCAGTTGAGGGTGTCACTGATCTGCCATCCGCCCACAATCAGGTCGGTGGCATGGTTTGCACCCTGCATGAAGTCCTTGCCCTTGCCAAAGGGCAGATCGTAGCTGCCGTAAACAACCAGCTGCTGGTCACGCACGTTGCTGTCTCGGCCGTGGGTGATGTTGTGATCCCAGGTGTAGTAGCCCGACTCTTCGTCGAACGCCGACGCCCACTGGTAGTTTGCGGTTGCGGCAAGGCCGTGGCTCATCTGCTTCGCCAAAGTTACCTGCATCGCGTCGAATTCGGTGTTCTGGTCGTCGCCGCGCAGCGAAACGCCGTTGGTCCAGCCGCACATGCCGGACTGGAGGTTCACGTCACCGCCATCCTCTGCCTGAAGGCCGGCAAGGGAGATGTAGTTCGGGTCAGCGCAAGCAGCGAGCTTTCCGCCGTAGTAGCGCTGCAGGAACTTCGAGTTGGAGATGCCGCCGGAATAGTTGCCCAGCGCTGCGCTTCCGCTGGCGCCGTTTGGATCCCAATTGAGTGTCTGGCCGGTCACGCTGTATGCGCCGGGCAACACGTTCGCTGCTTCGTTGGGGTTGGTGCCGTTCGAGTCGCCGTCACCCAGCGTGTGGGTTCCCTTGTTTCCGACGTAGGCGATGGTCAATGCCAGGGTCGGGGTCAGAGCGCGCTGCAAGCTCAGGTTCCACGCATCGATGGTGGTCAGGTGAAGCGGGTTGGGCCGCGAACTGGTGTTGACCGAATAGCCAGGGTTCGGCAGCAGGCCGCTGGTCGGGATTGCCGGCCCAGCGTAAGCTGTTGGTCCCTGCGCAAGGGTAAACGCCGGTGTGCTCTTCGACGGTTCCGGAATCTGCTGGTTTGCCAGAACCGGAATGTTCTGGGTGACGGTGTGGCCGAAGATCGAACCGAATACGCCGGTGTCGAAGCTCCGTCCGTAGCCCGCGCGGAGAACCATCTTCGGATCAACCTGGTAGGTCAAACCGATGCGAGGCGCAAACTGCTTGCCCTTGCTGACGCTCCAACCGAGGTTTGATCCCTGGCTGCCCATGCCGGCGATTTTGATGTAGCCCGTGCTCAGATCCAGCAACGCGCCGTTGCCCGCGGCATTGACCGACTCTGGGAAGTAGAGATCCCAGCGAAGACCGAGGTTCAGGGTCAGGTCCTTCGTCACGCGCCATGTGTCCTGGCCGTAGAAGAAGGTGCGCTTCTGGAACTCCTTGGCGTTGGTCGAGGTTGAGACGTAGCGGCCAAAGCTGCTGACGTCGCCAAGCAGGAAGGTTGCAAAGCCAAGACCGCCCGGAGTAGAAGCACTCTGGTCGCTTGTCTGGTCCGTGTGGAAGTTCAACTGTCCAGCGCGGTCCACGTCAGAAGGAACGCGAAGGTTGCGGCCGTAGCGCAGGTCAGCACCCACCTTGAAGGTGTGGTTGCCCTTGATCATGGTCCAGTTGTTAACAATCTGACCCTGATCTTCGCGCTCGGTCAGCGGGCAGTTGCAACGATTGACACCCAGGCCGTCACCATAAGACCAACCATTGGTACCGCCGCTGCCGCCGGGGAGAGTGTCGATCACAAAGCCCGGGGCGCCGTTGGTGAACGTGGTTCCCAGGTTAATCCCCGGGATGTTGAGCTGGTTGGCGAAGGCAGTCCCCTGATCGTGCTTGGTGTCGATCACGTCGTAGCGGTAATAACCAAGACGGAAGTCCGTCAGCAGCTTCGGGCTGATGGCGATATCCATGCCGGTTGCCAGGCTGTCGTTGGCGCCGTTCGAGTTGCCGCCGTAGTTGTTGACGCCGTAGCCAGGGCCGCCGGCTGCGCCAAACATCACCGCACCAGACAGGATGTCGGTGAAGCGAGAGAAGCGCTCGAAGACGTGGGCCTTTTCATTCAGGGTATAGTCAACGCGCTCTGTCCACTGGTTGCTGTTAAACAAGCCCGTTCCGTTTTGATGGAAGTTTGCATCCAGGTTGTCAAGAGAGCCAGCCGCGTTTGGAATGATTCCCTTGGTGTAGGGCTCCAGCAGCTTCAGCAGTCCGAGCGCCTGCGGCGAGAGATCCGCAGCGGGAATCACGTTGCTCGTATAGGGGGTATACGTGGTCGTGCCGTCTGAGGTGCTCGAAGAGTAGATAGTGCCGTTTGGGCCAAGACCCGTCAGATATTCGCTGAAGTCCGCACCCGGAATGCCGCTGGGTCCGACCGTATTGCCAAGGGCAGTTTCAGTCAGCAGGCTGGTAGGCAGAGTGTCCGTGGCAGAGGTTCCCACCTTCTGGCGTTGTCCTTCATAGTTGAAGAAGAAGAAGGCCTTGTCTTTGAGGATCGGTCCGCCGATGCTGCCGCCCATGCGGTTCTTAAGGCCGGCGGGAAGTCCGTTAGCGGCCGACTGCGAGTAAGGGTCGCGCGCCAGGTTGGCATTGCCAGTGCGGAAGTCGTAGGCGCTGCCGTGGAATTTGTTGGTGCCGGAACGGGTCTGGGCTGTCACAACCGCGGAGACGGCCTTGCCAAGTTCGGCGTCGTAGTTCTGCGTGGTGATCTTGGTTTCCGTCACCGCGTCGGTGGCCGGGTTAATCACGATGATGCCCAGAATCGGATCCTGGTTGTCGGTGCCGTCCAGCTCAAACGCGGTACCGCCGAATGCCTGGCCGTCCACCTGAATCTGCTTGGAAGCCTGCGGGTTCTCGTCAGCCGCGTGAGACCAGCCAAGTAGCTGGGCGCCGGGAAGCAGCAACTGAAGATTGGTAAAGTTCTGGTCGCCAACCGGCAACGAGGAAACCTGCTGCTCGTCGAACACGGTCGAGACGTCCGCCTTGTCTGTCTTCAGTTCGGGCTGCGCTTCCGCGCTTACTTCGACGGTTTCAGTACTCCCGCCTACGTCCATCGTAGGATCGATACGCGGAGCGGCGTCCGCTTCAATCTGGATGCCCTTGGTTTCGAATGCCTTGAAGCCCTTGGCTTGGACCTTGAGGTCATAAACGTCAGGGATAAGGTGGGGGACGCTATAGTCGCCCGCTGCGTTTGAGGTGGCGGTAACGACGGTGCCTTTGGCCTCGTCCTTCACCGTGATCGTGGCGCCGGCTACGGCTGCCCCGGTCTTATCTGTCACGGAGCCGAACAACGATCCATAGACCGATTGTGCGGTGGCCGGCAACGTGATCAGAACGCTCGCGCAGGCAAATGCGGCCAGCGCGAGGGCTGTGCGAAAACTCTTGTTCATGCGGTCTCCTGAAATTGATTCTGTTTTTATCTGTGAACTTGTGGTCGACCCACTTGCCCGGCAGGTTGGATCCCGCCAGTCGGCATGGAAGGCTCGCTTGTCGCGGCGACAAAACGAGCTAAAGGACCGGAGTACCCGCTCCCCGAGTACAGATTTGGAGGGAGCAAAAAGGACGTTCTCCGGAGCAATCGAAACGATATCAAGCCAGAACCGCGCTGTCAACGGGTCAACTACAAAAAAATCTGTGCTTTGAGCGTAAATAGGATATGTCAATACCTGGAAACATTTACATTTTTATGCCCCGTATTTCCACAAGCTCCCCGGAAACACTAAAAACAGGAATAAACCGCTGCTATAAAGCGATTTACTTGGATGTTTCTCATGTTTGCCTGTCCCCTCCACCCCCAGTTCGCCGCCGCTCGTTGCGTATTGTTACCGTATTATCGACTGCTTTGGTGCGCATAAATGTTTCTTGAATGACATATCAAATAATCCGCGACGCTTTCTCCCTCCCGATCAAGTCGGTGGGAGGCGGATATCGATTGCGCAAGACGATACCGGGCTCCAGATTCCCTCGCGATATCAACCAAATGGTTGATTTGGATGGGCGGATTCTTTTCGGGATGAGTGGACGATGGACTCTCTACCGGGTGCGATCGGGGTGGGAACGACGCCGTCCGCACTCCAGTTTCCGAGGTGCAGGTACTCGGGGCACCCCCATTTGCCTACGAATTTAGGACTGTCTTGGGCATAACATTTGCTCAGTCCGGAATGTTCCCTGCGGCGGCGAAATTTGCCCTGTTCTTCAGTAGCGGAGGCCAAGCTTCATGGGGAAATCCTCTTCTTCGTCTTCAAGGCCGGGCATCGCGCAATGCTCCCGGACGATGCGGTGGTGGATGCCCTGGAACCCGAAATGGACAGCCGCGATGGCGGCCGCGGTGATCGCAAAATGGAAGATTCCGGCTGCAATCCATGGCTCAAGGACGACGGGAATCCAGACAACGATCGGGAAAAAGGTGAAGTACTTCAGGACCGTCATTGCCAGGTTGGGTTGCTCCCGAGCCGTGTCGCCGCTAAAGGCGATCACCCTGACGTTCATGAAAAAGGCGTCGCTCAGCAAAAGGCACATCCCCACGGCTATGAGCGTCAGGCGCGCCGTCGCCGCCCAGTTGCGAAGCTCCGCGGGTGCCAGGACTCGGGAAGCGAGGCAGGCTCCGAGAGAAATCAGGGTTGCCCACAGCAGCACCCAATGACGCGCGGCGCGCATTTGCTCCAGGGCTGTTTCGAGAACCGGGGGCCTCCCGTGCACAATTCGAAATACCCAACTGCCCTGCCGGTTCCCAGGGGAGACAAACGCCATGCGCAACCCGGCGATGGTCCAGAAGGCAACGATGGCGATAGTCGCGCGAACCCCATCGGCAGAGATTTGCATCCTGACCTGACCATCTTCGACGCTGAGCCGGACGATGCTGGAAACGATCACCGAGAGCCCAACACCCCCATACAGGACCAGGTAGATGCGATAGCGCTGCACCCGCATCAGGGTCTGGCTGATGAAGTGGAACACGGCGCGAGAAACCGGGGACCGCAGCAGCGTCGCATTCAGCAGTCCATTCGCAGGACCCGCCGCCCAGCTTCGTGTGTCCTGCGTGCCAGACCCGACCACCAGTTGGCGCGTCCTGCTCAGATAAGCCAACGGATAGGCAAGGCCCGCCACCCCAAGGGTGATCAGCAGCGCCAGGCAGCCCGTTTCCGTCAGCCTGGTATAGATGGGCAGGGCGCCAGGTCCATCAAGGATGCGTTGATAGATTCCCAGAAACCAGAATGGGGGAAAGAACAGCACCGCGCGGCTGTCCGATTGAAGAAAGACCGGAACCGCGCCCGAGAGCACCGGAAACAGCAGAAGCAGCATCAGCAATGCCGAGATCGTAAGCCCCTGCAGAATCAGTGAGAGCCGTCGAAACAGCCGTTCCCCCAGTAGGGAAAGCAGCACCCCTTGCAGGGCCAGGATGAAAGCCGCCGAAAACAGCCCGCTGCCCAGCACCGCCAGAATGTGCCCGGCAAGCAACCGTGTCAGATTCGGCGGATCGAACGACGCGGGAATCACCAGCGGCGCCAGGAAGTTGGCGTCCAGCAGAAATCCCAGGATGAAGATCGCAATCGCCGCCACCCGCGCCAGAAAGAGCCGCGAGTTGCGAATAGGCAGGGTGGTGAGCACAAAAGCGTCGAGCAGGTCCGGGAAGAACATGTCCCACTCGAATACCGTGAGGATGCCCATGGCCACAAACGAGTACAGCACGAAGAAGAAATGATGATTCACCTGCAGCCAATAAGGAGGTCGGTCAGCATTCAGGGGCCGACCCGGCGGCCATCCAATAAACGGGTGGTAGACCGGCCACAGATACAGCGCGACCATGAATCCCGGAATGCCCGTAGCGACCGCAATCAGCACCAGCCGAGATTTCGCGTCGCCGTCTGCCGAAGCCGTCTCATGATTGAAGAACCGCTCCAGAAAATGCCGCACCAGCAGCGAGAACTGGCTTCGCTGCGGCTCGTGCACCACGCCCAGCGCGGCCTGCGCGTTCAATGACAGCGCCTCCGGCTCCGACATCATCAACAGACGCTGGAACTCTTCACGCATTGCCAATTTGCATCACCTCCACCATCTCCTGCGCAATGCTTCGCGTATCCTGCTGCTTGACCAGCTGCGCAAACACGCTCTCGAGGTTCGGCAGGCTCATCAGCCGGGTCAGCTCCTCTGGGTGCGCATCCGCCAGCACCCTGCCCTTGGCAATCACAATCACCCGGCTGCACACCTGCTCCACCACCTCCAGCACATGCGAAATGTAGATCACTGCCTTTCCCTCAGCAGCCAGCAGTTGCAGCAGGTCTTTGAACAGCCGGCCAGACACAACATCCAGCCCTGAAAGCGGCTCATCGAAGATCAGCAGCTTTGGATCGTGCAGCAACGCCGCGGCAATCAGCACCCTTTGCCTCATCCCCTTCGAATAGGTCGAGATGGGTGAGTGCTGCCACGATTCCAGACTCAACAGCTTCAGCAGCCGGGTCGCCTTGGCTTCGATCAGAGCCTCGTCAAGCCCGCGCAGGCGGCCCACCAGTTGCAGATACTCCAGGCCCGACATGTAGGTGTAGAGATGCGCCTCTTCCGGCACGTAGCCCAGTTGAGCACGGAAACTCACCATGTCCTCCTCAATGTCGCAGCCTTCAAAGAGCACCCGCCCATCGTTGGGCCGCAACATGCCGGTAATGATCTTCACGGTGGTCGATTTGCCTGCGCCGTTGGGACCGAGAAAGCCCACCACCTCGCCGGCCGCAACTTTGAAGCTCACATCCTGAATCGCGGGAATGCCTCGGTAACTGCGGTATAGGTGCTGAATCTCAAGCATGAGTACGACCTCCCGTGCGGATTTCAACATACTGAACATTGCTTTTTCGCGAGCCCTCAACCGCTGAGTTTGAGCGTGGTAATCACCTCGTCCGGAATCTCTTCAAAATGGATGACTGCCGACTTCCCTCGATGGTCGTTATAGGCATGCAGCGCAAGCGCGCAACCTACCAAAATGCACACCATAAATCCAAACTTGTTCGCGTCTCGAAGTGCGCGCTGCTCAAACTCCACACACGGAATCACAAGAGCGACCAGCACAATCGCCGAACCCCAGAAGAAGAGTTGGACATTCGCTTTACCGGGCAGATAAGAGCATGTGAAGGGAACTTTGTAGAAGCCAATCAGGCAGGTCTCCGCCACAATGCATCCCACCAGCGCAAGCACCGCAAGGTGGTTAGCAACCTCGACTACCGGCCTCAAGCGCAGCGACAAACACGCCGTCAAAAGCCACACCGGCGCCACCGCGAACAGAATCAGCGTGCCCCTGGTTGCCGCGACATACTTTTCCGGCGGGCGAATCTGCGTTGTGCGCAGCACCCAGTTCGCGGTCAGTGAAATGGGCAGCGAAAACACGTTGCGCAGTCCCACAACCGCAAAGAACATCATCAGAAAAGTTGGAAGCATAAAGTCCAATGAGATCGGAATCGGCCCGGGCGCAGCCATCTCGCCTCTCACCACTGAGAAGGCCAGTCCAAACACAAATGCCAGGTAGAACGCAAAGGCCACGCGATGCTGCCGGCTGCGCGTAAGGCACCGGATGCTGAACTGCGCAGTCGCATCTTGCAGCGAACCTCCAAGCCGGGGCATCCAGTGCAGTCCTCCCGCTCCCGGCACCAGGTCCGGCTCCTCCACCGTCTTCTTCATCGTGCGCAGGTAACAAAGCAGCAGCGACAGCCCCGCCCCTGACACCGCGAACCCAAGTCCAATCCATGCTCGTTGCGCAACCCATGACAGCTCCGCCGGCAGCGTTCCATTCATCTGGTTGAACATGGCCCAAAACCAATACGACGGCGAGCTCGCCAGTATCCACTGGCTCTGCGGCCTGTCCCAAGCCGCGGGGGTCGTGATTGATGGCTGCACAAAATAGACGCCAAGGAAGAGCCCAAAGGCCGCGAGCTGCAGGAACGCGGACAGTCTCAGAAAGATTCGTCGCGGCAACACCAGCGCAGTCAATCCCTGCACCGTCAGCACCGATCCATAGAGGAATGCGCTCGCCGCGACAATGGTGAACCACCACGCCGGCAGCGTCTGAAATGCGCCCAGTGCCGGCCCAGACTGTGCCCCCAGAATCAGCGGCAACATCACGCCGGATGCGACATTCAGCGTCAGAATCGCCAAACCCAGCACCGCGCATGAGGCCGTGATCTTTGCGGTCAGGATGAGGCGAGGAGTAAGAGGAAGCGGCGACAACACCATCACATCCCGTCGATCCGGAAAAGTCGAATCCCAGCTGATCACGGTCGCCAAACCAACCACCAGCATCGTGGTTGCAATCAGGTAATGCTGCATGTGGAACAGAAATGCCATCCGTTCCAGCATGGGTATATACACATAGCCGATATACGCCACAGTCGAGTGCACCAGGCTGAGCATGATGAGCACCCCGGCAAACTGCCCGAGAAATCCCGGCACGTTTGCCTCAATCGAAAGCGCCTCAAGATCGATCACCCGCAGCAGGAACTGCCGGTAAAGCACGCGAAACTCCAGCGGCAGGCGATCAATAAGTTTGCGGACGAGTTCATTCATAAATGAGGTCCGCAAGCTGCCGCGCCATCCGGTCCGTGTCCTGCTCAACCGCAAGCTGCGAGAAGATCTTTTCCAGTGTCGGCAGTTCCATCAACGTGCGCAGTCGTTCAATGGAGTCATCGGCAACAAGCTTTCCATGATGCAGAATCACCACCCGGGAACAGATGCGTTCCACCGTGTCCAACTCATGCGAGCTGAACAGCACCACCTTACCCCGCGCCGCCAGTTCCTGTATCAGGCTGCGCAACACCAGCGAGGAAGCCACATCGAGACCTGAAAATGGCTCGTCAAGCAATATCAACTGAGGATTGTGCATCAGCGCCGCAATCAACAGCACCTTCTGCCGCATGCCTTTGGAGTAGCCCGAAATTGAAGCGTGCCGATCGTCGTGCAGCGAGAACAGCCTGAGCATTCCATCAATACGCACCGAGGCCTGCCGCGCCGGCAAATCCCGAAGCTGCGCCACCATCGTCAGGTACTCCGCGCCAGAAAGATGCGTATAGAGATACGGCTCCTCCGGCACATACCCCATGCGCCGTTTGTAAGCGATGAGGTCGTCCTCAATCGGTTTACCTTGAAAGAGAATATGGCCCTCTGACCGCTCAATCAGCCCCGTAATCATCTTCATCGTCGTCGACTTCCCTGACCCATTCGGCCCAAGATAGCCTGTCACTTCGCTGGCCCTCGCCGTGAAGCTCACATCGTCCACCGCGGGAATTCCGGAGAACCGTTTCGAGACATTGCGCAGTTCGAGCATCGGTCACCTGCATACCCTATGTAGCAATCTGCACATGTACTTGTCAAGTAGATTGCTACATAGGTACAATTCGCCATGGCCCGCGATCCCAAATCCCCGGAAACCAAGCTCTCCCACACCGCAGCCATGATCCTCCAGGCGCTCGATGCCGGCTTCGTATACGGCTTCAGCATTATGGAGATGACCGGCCTGCCCAGCGGCACGGTTTACCCCGCCATGCGCCGCCTGGAGCGCGATGGCCTGATCCGCTCGCACTGGGAGAAGCAATCCATCGCCGATGCCGAGCTGCGACCGCCGCGCAAATATTACAAACTCACCCCCGCGGGCAAAATCACGCTGGAATCCTCCCGCAAGCGCTATCCGCTGCTCGAACGGCTCATTCCCAGCCTAATTTCCAGGGAAGAAGCGCGTTCCGTATGACATCCCCGCTGGCTTGGCGTCTCCTCCATCGCACGCTGCTCAGCACTGCGTCCCTCATTGTGCCCGGCCCGCAGCGCGCTGAGTGGCTTCGCGAGTGGCGTGGAGAGCTCTGGCATGTGCGCCAGGCCTGTTCGCCGCAGAACAATGCAATTCCCGATCGCCAGCGGGAGGTCACCGCTTTTTGCCTCGGAGCTTTTCAGGATGCATTCTGCATCCGTCGCGCCGAGGACCGAAACCAGTCGTTCTTCGCGGGCCTGCGCGGCACTCCCCGACTTTGCCTCCTGACCATGGCCGCCATTCTTGCCCTTGCCTACACCGTCGCGCTGCTGCTCCCCGGCATTCGCGCCGAGCGCAACCTCTGGCCCCGCAAGTTAAACCCCAACCTCGTTGTGATTGAAGGCCAGGGCTCCAATAACGATGCAGTCCCCACCATCTCGCCCAGCGAGTTCCGCGCATGGCAAGGCCGTCGTCAGATGTATTTCGACGCGCTCGCCTTCTACCAGGTCCGCCGGCAGTCCGTGGATCCAGAGCTGCTAGCCGGCCTGTTGAAGAGAAAAGCCACTTGGGCCGTCGCGCAGACAAGCCCTAACCTGTTCACCTTGCTTGGTTTGCCGCTCTGGTTTGCCGACAGGGCTCAGGCCTCCTCAGGCGCTGAGCCGAGACTGATTTTGAGCGAGAGTCTCTGGAAGAACGACTTCGGCGCCGACCCGCATGTCGTCGGAACCGAAGTGCGCCTTGGCCAGCGGTCGGCCAAAATCGCCGCCGTTGCACCCGATGGCTCTATCGGTCTGCCCGGCCGCGTCGACGCCTGGCTCGTTGACCCTGATGCAGCGGAGCATGCAACAGGCCCCGGTTACGTTGTTGCCCATCTCACCGCCGCCGGCAGCGCGCAACTATGGGGCTCCTTCGTCAGTATCGCCGCCCTTGGCCCCGACAATACTGAGGACGAGCTGCTCGGCGTCGCCATTGAAGAATGCCAGCCTTCGCCCATGAGCATTTATCTCTTCGGACTTCTGCTCGCGGTGCTCGCCCTGCCCGCCATCACGTCGGTTTCGCTGGGCGAATACAGCATCAACCCGCAACAGACCCCGTGGTCCACAAAGCTACTGCGCTGGAGCTTTCTCGCCGCGAAAGCCGCGCTGCTGTTGCCGATTGTGTACTTCGTCGCGCTCGACCTCGCCTACGGCTGCACCTGGGTCAGCCGCGAATCCGCCGTCTACATTCAGCTCGCCTGCGGCTTTGCCCTGTGCCTCTTCGGCATGGGCTGGGTGCTCAAAGATCAGCGCCAGCGCTGCCCGGTCTGCCTTCGCTGCGTTGCCCATCCCGCCCAGGTCGGCCAGGCCTCCCGAACCTTCCTCGACTGGAACGGCACCGAGATGATGTGCATGGGCGGCCACACCCTGCTCCACGTCCCCAGCCTGCCCACAAGCTGGTTCAGCACCCAGCGCTGGCTCTACCTCGACACCTCATGGGGTTTCCTCTTCGCCGGCTCCACGCGGCCCATTCCCTGAGAAACTGTCGGATTTGCCCTCGGAACCGTCCCACTCGGCAGCAGTCTCGCCTACTCCCCCGCCAATTGCTCCAGCAGCGCATCAAAATCCTCCAGCTTCCCGTACTCAATAATCACTCTGCCCCGGCCTCTATGGTCTTCGATGCTGACCTTCAGCCCCAGGGAGCGCTGCAGCCGTTCCTGCACAGCCCGCACATTGGGATCAACCGGCGGCTCCGGCTTCGGTTCCTTCTTCTTCGCATTCTCTGGATGCAGCAACCCTTGCACATACGTCTCTGTCTGGCGAACAGATAGCGAAAGTCCAATCACACGCTGCGCTGCTTTTTCGATGTCCTCCGCATGCTCAAACGCCAGCAGTGTGCGTGCGTGCCCAAAGCTCAAATCCCCCGACTCCACTTTGGCCTGCACTGTTCCCGGCAAACGCAGCAGGCGGAGGAAATTCGCCACCGATGCACGATCCTTCCCGGTGCGCGTCGCCATCTGCTCCTGGGTCATGTGGAACTCGCGAGAAAGCCGCTCAAAAGCCCGTGCCTGCTCCATCGGGTTCAGGTCGGCGCGCTGCAGGTTCTCGACAATGGTGATCTCCATCGCCTGCTCGTCGCTCACCTGCCGCAGAATTGCCGGGATGGTCGTCTTTCCCGCCAGGTGCGAAGCCCGCCAGCGCCGCTCGCCGGCAATCAACTGGAATCGCCCCGAAGCCAACGGCCGCACCAGGATCGGTTGCACCACCCCGTTGGCCACAATCGAAGCAGCAAGTTCCGTCAACTGCTCCTCGTTGACTTGCGTGCGCGTTTGGAACGGGTTGCGGTCAATCTGATCCAGCGGAATCTCGCGGGGCTTGCCGCCTTCCGCATCGGCCGGCGCGGCTACCGGAGCCTGCACACGCGGCAGCAGTGAGTCCAGGCCTTTGCCCAGTGCACGTCGTTTGCTATCAAGTGGAGCGAATGTCATGGCTCAAAGTCCTTTAATCCCGAAACATCCCGGGAGCTTGCATCAAAGTCAGCCGGAAACCCAGCGACGGGGTACAAATCTTGAATTGCGGAATTCCTGCGAACCGGCGCCTTTGCGCTCGGTCAGGAGTAGGGCCAAAAGCGCACCTTGTGGCCCGTCTTGGGCGGCGCGGGTGGCGCAGCCAGCGCAGCCGCTTTGCGCTCCAAACTCCGTGGGCTTTCGATGTTATTCCGCGCCAGGTACTCTCCCGCCAGTTCGAAATAGGCTTCCGTTCCGCGCGATCGCGGGTCGTAAAGCGCCACCGGCTTGCCGTGGCTCGGTGCCTCTGCCAGGCGCACATTCCGCGGAATCACGGTCCGGAACAGGCGGTCGCGGAAGTATTCCCGAAGCGTATCCGTCACCTGCTGCGCCAGATTGGTGCGATCGTCATACATGGTCAGCAGCACGCCCTCAATCGTGACATCAGGATTCACAGAAGCACGCACCCGCTCCAGAGTTGAAATCAGTTCGGTAATGCCTTCCAGGGCAAAGTACTCGGCCTGCATCGGGACGATCAACGTATCCGCCGCGCCAAGCACATTAAGAGTCAGCAGATCCAGCGCCGGCGGGCAATCCAGAATAACCAGGTCGAAGCGCGGCTGCACCGGGGCCAAAGCCTGCCGCAGCCGCAGTGCGCGGTCGGTAGCGCCGGCCAGTTCGATATTGGCTCCCGTCAGGTTCTTGGAACCCGGCAGCAGCCACAGGTTTCCGATTTCAGTCGGCAGAATAACCTGGTCAGCCGGGGAATCCCCGACAAGCACGTCATAAATAGAGTGCCGGTTATCGTCGCGATGGAGACCGAGCCCAGAAGAGGCGTTCGCCTGGGGATCGCAGTCGACGAGCAGGACTTTGAGGCCTTCGATTGCGAGGCAGGCGGCAAGGTTGATCGCCGTGGTAGTTTTGCCGACTCCGCCCTTTTGGTTCACAACGCCGAGAATCTTACCCATGGAAGACAAGGGTATAGGGAAGCATGCAATCAGGGTAGCGACTTGCGTTGTGGAGAACGGGCCCAACCTGTGGAAAGCGCCCAGAGCCCCGTCAGCCGCATGACATGGAAGCAACTGAGGAGAAAGGGCTTGCCCAGGACGTCTGCTCCGGCCACAGCAGAGCAGCCAAAACTAGCGATCGGTGGAAAACGTCTGTGGTTTTACTCGCAGAATCAATTGTTTTTTAACCGCTCTCCCGTGTTGAAGCCGACCCAGATTTGAATGGAGGCCTGATTTGTTCCACGTGGAACATTCCCATTCAAGAGTCCTTCCAGAATTGTTCCACGTGGAACATCTAAGCGCCTCACACCCCTCCCAGAATTCCCATCGAATCACCGCCAACTCACGAAATCGCGCTTACAATTCACCGGTTATCTTAATAAGGGGAATTATGGAACCTCCAAACGCCTTCATCGGCTGCGCCAAGCAGCCATCCGCCACAGAAATCGCCTCAGCCCTCGGACCGACTGCGCCCCTCTGGCAGGAACTCATCCATTGGCTGGCAACCGAGAAAAACGTCAACGAACAGGAGTGGAGTTCAATCTCCCCTAAATATGGCTGGGCACTCCGTCTCAAATTAAAGAAGCGGACGATTATCTACCTGGGCCCCTGCGAAGGCTGCTTCCGCGCTTCCTTCGTCCTCGGTACAAGAGCCGTGACTGCGGCCCATGAAGCCAATCTCCCTAAGCCGATCACACAAGCTATCGACGAGGCGCCTCGCTACGCCGAAGGAACCGGCGTTCGCCTTATCGTGAGAAAAGAAATGGACCTCGCGGCAATCCAGCAACTCGCCACCATCAAACTCGAGAATTGAGCCTCAACCGGCGTTGCCAACCCGCGCAACAGCGACCACGCCCCGCCGGCTCCCCTCAAGCTGCCGCGGATCACCCCAGGTCAATTGCGCCCCCAATGAGGATTTCAACTCCTCCAACTCAGCTTCCGTAGTCAACAAAACCAGGAACCCGCCAGGGGATATAAGCCCCGAAGCAGTTCTCGCCGCCTCGCCCATCCGGTCCACCGCTCGCAATGTCACGCAATCGAACCGCGTAGCCAGCGTTTCCGCCCGCCCGGAGTGAACCATCGAGGACAAACCAAGAGTGCGCACCGCTTCCCGAAGAAACGCAGCCTTCTTTCCCTGCGACTCCGCAAGCGTCACCGCAATCTCTGGCCTGCAAAGTGCGATCGGAATCCCAGGGAACCCCGCGCCGGAGCCGAAATCGAGCAGGGAGGCAATTCCCGGCGGTAAAGCCCGCGCACAGGCAATCGACTCAACAAAATGGCGCGCAAGAATCCCGTCCTCGTCCCGCACCGCTGTTAGGTTTGTTCGCGCATTCCACCGCAAAAGCAGCGTGCAATAGTCCCCGAAACGCGTCGCAACAGCCGAATCCAGGCGATCCAGCCCCGCATCGGCCAGTTTCTCCTTCAGCCGCACACCAATTGCCTCGGAACTATCACCCACGGCCGCAACCTTGAGTATCCCCCACCCATGCGCAGGCCATGGGGTCCGCGCTCATGCCGGCCCCACCGAAACCTCAATCGCACGCGGCTGCCACACTGTCGCTGCCTGCGCAAACGCTGAGAAGATTGCCCGCGAAAATGCACTCTGCGTGTATGTCCGCTCTGGATGCCACTGGACCCCAACCACAAAGTGCGACGCGGAATCCAACTCAACCGCCTCAATCACATCGTCTTCCGGAGAAATAGCGCTCACCAGCAGATTGTCGCCAACCTTCTTCACTGCCTGGTGGTGGCTGGAGTTCACTTGCGACTCAAGCCGCGCACCCGGCGCCAAAAGCCGCGCCAGCCGCGAACCAGCCGTAATCCGAGCCGGATGCGCCTCCACAACGCTCCGCCCCGGGCTGTGATTCACCGACGTTCGAAGGTCCTGCACCAGCGTCCCATTGCACCAGACATTCAGCGTCTGCGCCCCGTGGCAGATAGCCAGAATCGGCTTATGCAGGTTGAAGGCATCCTGAAGCAGCAACTCGTCAACCGCGGTTCGACCAGGGTCAGCCTCCCCACATTCGGCAATCCTCTCCTCGCCATAGCGCTCCGGATCAACGTCAAAACCGCTCCCAGGCAGCAGGATTCCCTGCACCCCCAGCAGCAAGCGGGCTACGCGGTCCTGACGCTCATGCAGGGGTACAAGAACAGCGGTGACCCCAGCCGAGTGAAGGGCGGCTAGATACGGCGGCAAGGATCGCTGATTATATGCGGAATCGCTGCTGGTGGGCTCGGGGATGGCAATATGGACTGACATGCAGAAAACAGTGTAAGCCCCAGCAATGCAATGCGGAAGTCCCATCTCAACCACAAGCACCTGCTCACGCAACAATCCGCGTTAAGCGAGCGAAACTTCCGTCTCGGTGCACGCTGCCACCGCCTGTCCTGACAAAGCTTGAATCGCGGCCTTCAGCCTTTCTGTCAGCTCTTCGGTCTGCCGAACCGTCATTCCAGTGGTGTCAATCGCCTCACCGGCGGTCAGCCGCAGCTCGCCTGGAAACAGGTGTCGCGTATGAATCGGCAGCAGGTCGTACACCCCGCTCAGCGCAATCGGCACCAGTGGCACCTGCGCCCTGATCGCCAAATACGCCGCCCCCGAAAGAAAGTTCTGCAACTCCCCATTCGGGGTCCGGCCACCCTCAGGAAACACAAACAGGGGCATCCCGGACCGCAAAGCCTTCACGCCCATCCCCAGGCTTGAGAGCGTAGCCCGCGGGTTCCGAGTGTCGATCGGGATCTGTCCAGATCGATCTAAGTACCATCCAATGAATGCGATAGGCCACAATTCCTTCTTCGCTAAAATGCGAAACTGGAAGGGCAGCGCACCGAAAATGACCGGCGTATCCATATAAGATGTGTGATTTGAAGCATATACAGCCACAGGATGCCTGGTGAGGTTCTCTACTCCACACACCTTAAGCGAACATCCAGCGAAAAATATTGCGCTGCGTGCCCAGAACCGTGCGATTCGGTGTTGCGCCCGCCCATACTTGTCCACCAGCGAGACCAGCAGCGAAATGGTGCCGCACACAATTGTCGCAAGCGTCATCAATGGGATGTGCAACACGTTGGTACGCCAGCGATGCAGCCGCGGCAATGGATTGGGACGTGTACTCATTGAGTCACACCATCCTCCATAAATCCGCCAGGCAGCAGCAGCAGCGACCGCGCCTCACCCACCAGGTAAACCGACCCTGAAACCACAATCGTTCCGCCCTTTGCTTCCCTCGCCGCCATCTGCAACGCCTGGCTCACAGATTCAGCCTCCATTCCCGCAGTCCCCGTAGCCATCGCCGCCGCCAGCAGCTCCCTGGGATCAGCCGCACGCGAAGAATGAATGGGCGCAACAATCACCTCATCGAAGAGCGGAAACAGAATCTGTGCCATCTCCGCGATCGGTTTGTCGCGTAAGCAGCTGAAAATAAGAATCCGCGGCTTCGTCTCGTCCGCCAAAACGGCACTCAACCCGGCGCGCAAAGCCCAAGCCCCGGCGGGATTGTGCGCCACATCCAGAATCCACTCCCGCCCACCAGCCTGAATGCGCTCCAGCCGTGCCGGCCAACGCGTCTCCCGAATGCCGTCTTCCAATGCTCCCGGCGTAATCGGGAATCCGTGATGCGTGCCCAACTCCACAGCCGCGGCCATCGCCAGGGCCAGGTTGCGATGCTGGTGCGCGCCCACCAGCGGTGAATCCACCACTACCGATTCTCCGAGAGCCTCAACCGTGTAAGGCCCGCCGCTTCCCGCTCCAATTCCCGGCATATACTCGGCAGCGCTCACTCCCCGTATGCCCAGCTCTAAAGCCACTTCGCCCAATACCTGGTTCGCTTCCGGATGCTGCGGCAGGGTCACCAAAACCCCATTGCGACGCAGAATCCCCGCTTTCTCGCGCGTGATGGCCCCAATGGTTGACCCCAGCCACTCCGTATGGTCGAGCGAGATGTCCGACACCACCGATACCAGCGGGTCCACAATATTCGTAGCGTCCAGCCGCCCGCCCATCCCTACTTCCAGAACGGCAATCTCCACCCCCGCCTCAGCAAAGTAGAGCAAAGCCTGCGCGGTCAGCACCTCAAAAAAGCTGGGAAGCTGCGGAAGCTGCCCTTCCAGCAGCAGTTGCTGCGCCGTATCGTGAACCCGAAAATAGAGCGCGGCAAAGGCATCGTCTTCAATCTCCACCCGGTCGAGCCGGATGCGTTCGTTCACCCGCGCCAGATGCGGAGAGGTATAAAGCCCAGTGCGCACCCCGCTTGCTGCCAAAATCGAAGCCAGCGTCGCCGCTGTCGAGCCCTTGCCGTTGGTCCCGGCAATCAGAACCGAGGGGAACCGCCGATGCGGATCGCCCAACCCAGCCAGCAGCACCCGTATCTCCTCAAGGGAGAACTTGCGCCGAGGCTGCCCGCCGCTCTGGTAGAGCTCGGGAACCATCGCATTGAGTTGATCGAGAGCTGCTGCGTAAGACATGGACATTCCAGTATAGAAGGCCGCATCCCGGAATCGGCAGCCGGCCATGCGGCGCACTCACCCGCGCAGCAGCAATTCCAGCGCCTGCCGCGCATTTTGCAGGCACAGCCGCGCCTCATCCTCTGAAAGCAACCCCTGGTGCACCGCCTTCTTTCCCGCGTCATTCACCTGGTTGGCGATCCGCGGAAAATCCCCGTCAATCCCAGTCATCTGCAGGTTGTTATTCACCTCGTGCAGCAGGTTGCCCAGCGTCGCCGTATTCCGGTAACGCGTACGCACAAGCCTGGTCAAGGCCGCGGGCAGCTTCTGCTTGATCGCCTCTTCCAGCACTGACCGGCACATCACCGCACACGCCGTAAACAGGCCATAGAAATAGCACCGCGTAGCCTCATCCAGATAGCGGTCCGCATCCTCTGAACTCGCCGAGGCAACCACGCACTCCCGCAGTTGCGTCGCTCGAAACAGCGCCGGCTCCACCATCTCCAGCAGCTCAATCGCAATCGCCGCACGAAGCAGGTCATTCTGCTGCCCGTCCAGCGCCCGCTGAATCTCCTGCCACGCCGGAGTCGCCGCGACCTCGTTCGCCTGCTGCAAACGCGTCAGCGACGTCAACCGTTGTCGAGCATGCTGAATAAACCCCTGCCGCATCTCCTGAGCCATCTTCCGCCAGCCCGCCACAAATGCCGCAGGATCTTGCCGGTAGCGCGCCCAAAGCTCGTCGTACACAATCCCCGGCAACACATCGCGCAACTGTTCAAAGCGCCCTGTCCCCGCCAACTCCGATATCGCCTCGCAAAATTCCCTGCCCGGCGCACCCTCCGCCGACATATTCAGGAGCTGGTCTTCCAGGCGTCCAATATCGATGCTCATCGCCACAGCTCCTTCTTCGCTCAAACTTCTTCATTGAAAGTTCAAGGTTCTTGTTTAAAAGTTTAGGAGAAATCCAGAACAATCCACGTGTCCATGCGCACCCCCCACCCAACCGCTGTGCTGGAATGGGAAGCTTTGCCGCCTCGTTCCGCCCTCGGCCAAATAAGCTCGATCCCGCCCTCCCTGTGCAACCCACGGCCGCTCAAAACCCTTGGCCCACGCGCCTTTGGACTCGCTTTTCACACAATGATCCAACTTTGCACAGGGGTTTACAAGCACCCTGTGGGAGACGTGGGAAACTGGGGTCTCTTTCAACTGCCTTCCGTCCACTTATCCAATCATCCTCAATTGCACAGCCCTGTTTTAGAAAACCCGCCATCCCCTCAAATCCCTACGCTTCAATCTCATCGGAAGGTTTTCCACTTTTCCTGCCACAACTACGGGTGTTACTAGCTTTTCTTTTATCTACCTACCCTTTTCCACCCCCCGCCCCGCGCCCACACCCGGTTCCAACTTCAACCTCACCGCCGCGTCGCCGCCCCTCTACCCAAAATCCATTCCCGATCCGCCCAAACCATCCCATCCCGTTCGCAAGTCGAGGCCTCGGAATTCAGAAATCAGACACCTTTTCCACCCCCACAGCAGACCAGAAGATGAATACAATCAAATAAGAACGCGAGACTCGCCCTTCCGCTCAGCCGCAATCTTGTTGTATTGTGTGGCCAGCGCCGGATTCTGTTTCTCGCGCTGAGGGTGCGTCTATGCCGATCGTCGAAACAGAAGTGGAGAAGCCAGCAGTACAGGGGTCAGCGATGGAAATTACCGTTAGCCGCCAGGAACTGGTCAAGGAACTCACCGCGACGCAAAGCGTGGTCGAGCGCAAGACCACCATTCCCATTCTGTCCAACTTCCTCATTGAAGCCGATGGCGATCGCCTCACCATCACCGCCACCGATCTCGACCAGGCCATCCGCACCAGCGCCGCCGTCAAAGTCAAAAAGCCCGGCTCCTGCACCATCCCCGCACGCAAGCTCTACGACTACATCAAGCTGCTGCCCGATGGCGATATCTCCATCAAGCTTCTTGAAAACCACTGGGTGCAGATCCGCTCTGGCCGCTCCAACACCAAGATGGTCGGCATGGCTCGCGCCAATTATCCCCAGGTGCCTGAGTTCCCCACCATGGCCGCCACCACCATCTCCACCGTGGCCCTCAAGACCCTCATCAACCGCACCATCTTCGCTATCTCGAACGAAGAGTCGCGCTATACGCTCAACGGTGCCCTCCTCGTCATCAAGGCCGAGTCGCTGGCCATGGTCGCCACCGACGGCCACCGCCTCTCCTACGTCGAAAAGCCCAACGAAGTCCTTGAAGGCATCAGCGGCGAAAAGCGCGTCCTCATCCCCCGCAAGGCACTCCAGGAACTGCAACAGCTGCTCAACAACACCGAAGCCGAAAAGATCGAATTCGCCGACGACGAACACACACTCTTCTTCCGCGTCGGCCATCGCACCCTCAGCACCCGCAAGCTCTCCGGCCAGTTCCCAAATTTTGAAGCCGTCATGCCGCGCGACAACACCAAGTTCGCCGTCGTGCGCTCCAGCGAGCTATCCGCCGCCATCCAGCGCGTAGCCCAGTTCGCCGACGAGCGTTCCGGCGCCATCAAGCTCCGCCTTGAAGGCAACGAGCTCAAAATCAGCTCCAGCTCCACTGAGTCCGGCGAGTCGGAAGACACCATCGACACGCCCTACGCCAGCGACCCCATCATGGTCGGCTTCAACTCCATCTACATCCTCGACTTCCTCAAAGCGCTGAACAACGAAGGCGAAGTCCGTCTCGAGTTCAAAGACTCCCAGAGCGCCGGCCAGATGCGCCCCGAGGACCCCGACGCCGAATACCGCTATCGCTACGTCCTAATGCCCATGCGCATCTGACCATCAGCGAAAATCAAATCCCAAAACAGCCCAGCATTTTTGCTGGGCTGTTTTGTCTAAAGTCTTAGACAACAACTGTCCAACGTCTACCCAGCCCTGAACCCTATTTCCACCTGAAGGGTGATCGACTGAGGGCTCTTTCTCTCTACCATTACAGATAGCGCGCTATTCTCAAGCCCCTTGATTGACTCCCAAAGAGAAAGCTGGACAGGCTGAGAAGGTATTGGCTGTTTCAATTGGAGTGGGGTTTGAAGGTCAACAACGGCAAGCTTCCTTCCCCGATATGTGAGCTCGATTCCCCATAGCTCCATTGCCCTGCGGAGCACATCTGTCGAAGGCATGTGGTTTCCTGCCAAATAGAACTGCAACGACGATCTAGAAACATTCAGCTCATCCGCCGCATCCGAGCGTGTATACCGCTTGCCAGCCTTGCGGGCTAAGTCATCCCGCCGGCGCAAAGCTTCGCGCAACTGATGCGAGACCTCCAACATGAACTCCCGATTTATCGCAGTGCGAGCCATAGGTCGATCCTATTTGACATTTTGTCGACTGTCTAATATATTAAATTGTCTAAGATATTAGACAAAACCGAGCGAATTCAGATTTGAACTAGACATAGACAGCTCGAAAACAATTCGGAGTAGGATCTTAGAGGGAGGCTACCGTGGCGCAAACGGCCCAATTTTCCGAAGAGTTGCAGACATTTGAACGACACCGTCAAGAGTGGTCGCTCTCCCACCCGGGCGAATTTGTCGTGATTCAAGACGGAATCATTGCAGAGGGATTCTTCGGCACATACGCCGAAGCCCTCAGGGTCGGCCTGAAGAAATTCGGTGTCAACCGACCCTTTCTTGTAAAGATGGTATGGATAACTGAGCCCGTATACCTGGTATGAGCGACCCTCAACAGCGTTGGGAACCTCTTTCCCGACCTGTACCCATTGCGCCGGGGCTGGCGGACAAATCCAAGAGTCGTCCCCCTCGGGCGTTTCTATCCTATGCCTGGGAGAGCCCTTCCCACACAAATTGGGTCATTAACCTCGCTGAGAGGCTTCAAGGGGAAAGCGGAGTTGAAGTCATCTTCGACCAGTGGCACTTGATTCCGGGAATCGTGCAGCCTTATTTCATGGAGCAGGGTATCGAAAGCAGCGACTTCGTAATCGTCGTTTGCACCCCAACATACGCGGAGAAAGCGAACAGCCGCGATGGCGGGGTCGGATACGAGTCGATGGTTATTACTAGCGCCCTGGCGTCGCGGTTCCAAACTCCTAAATTCATTCCTGTGTTACGCTGCGAGGATTGGAACTCATCTCTCCCGATCTACTTACGGTCGATAAACGGCGTGGACCTCCGAAATGATCCATATTCTCAGACCGAATACGTAAAGCTACTCCGTGCCATACACCGCGAATGGATTCAACCGCCGCCGCTGGGTCCAAAACCCGCGTTTTCAGATCGGGCAACCGCACCTGCAAACGCTGGCGCGCCAGTTGAACCGCCTGGCCCGGGAACCCGAGGCCCACAACGCAACTACGTAGCCTGGGCCGATAGCGATCCAGGTCCATGCATTGACGTCAGAGTAGAGAATTCCCGTGAAGTTATCGAGGCTGGGCGCGCTTTCGGGCTTGAATACCCTGAGCCTGTCAAAATGAAGGCGCTCTTGGATACAGGTGCTGGAGTCACTGTGATCAGCAAGACCTTCGCCAAATATTGCAAGCTCATGCAAACCGGTGAAACAGAGATAAGGGTCTTGGGTTCCTTGCACAAATGCGGGGAGTACGCCGGAGCAATTAGTTTTCCGGGCACGAATCTTCGGCCGTTTGACCCGATTCGACTTGTTTCGGCAGATTTTGTTCAAGAACGTCATTATGCAATTCTGATTGGCAGGGATATTCTGCGGAATTGGACGATCACCTTCGATGGGCGATCAAAAAGGGTCACAATAGCCGACTAATTCACGAAAGCCGACTTAGTCAGCCCCGCAACATAACGATTGGCTCGCTGTCCCGCCACGCTGTAGAATTCCCCTCGACCCTTATGAACACCAAACTCCTCCTCGCTACCCTCGCCCTCGCTACCCTCCCAGTAAACCTTTACTCACAGCAACCTCCCACCATCATCGCCGTCGATGCCGCTCACCCTGGAGCCGCCATCTCCCCCCAGATGTTCGGCATCTTCTTTGAAGACATCAACTTCGGCGCGGACGGCGGCCTCTACCCAGAACTGGTAAAGAACCGCTCCTTCGAGTTCAACCAGCCCCTCGCCGGTTGGAAAGAAGCGCTAGCAATCGACTCCGGAGGCATTGCCGCCCCAAAAGGCGAAATCGCCGTCCATAGCGAAGACCCGCTCAACGCCGGCAATCCCCACTACCTGCGCGTCAAGGACTACGCCCCCGGCCTCGGCCTCACCAACGGCGGCTATCGCGGCATGGGAATCCATGAAGGCGCCGCATACCGCTTCTCCGCCTGGGTCAGGACCTCGGGCCCCAAATCCATCCGCGCCACCATCACCGACGCCGCCGGAAAGGAAATCGGCTCCGGCAAGCTCGAAGGTTTCGCCCCCGGCTGGCACCGCTACGAAACCACCATCAAGGCCACCGCCACCGCCGACCACGCCAGCCTTACCCTCACCTTCGACGAGCCCGGCACCCTCGACATCGACATGGTCTCCCTCTACCCCGTCGATACCTGGAACAACCGCCCCAACGGCCTCCGCAAAGACCTCGTCCAGCTCTTAGCCGACCTGCACCCCGGCTTCCTTCGCTTCCCCGGCGGATGCATCGTTGAGGGCCGCCAGCTCGCCACACGCTACCGCTGGAAGAACACCGTCGGAGACATTGCGCAGCGGCAGACCATCATCAACCGTTGGAGCGACGAGTTCGACCACCGCCCAACACCCGACTATTTCCAATCTTTTGGATTGGGCTTCTACGAGTACTTCCAACTCGCCGAAGACATCGGCGCCCGCCCGCTGCCCATCCTCAACTGCGGCATGGCCTGCGAGTTCAACTCCAACGAAACCGCAGCCCTCAGCGACCTGCACAACTACATCCAGGACGCGCTCGACCTCATCGACTTCGCCAACGGCCCCGTCACCTCTCCCTGGGGAAAGCTCCGCGCCACCATGGGCCATCCCGAGCCGTTTCACCTTGAAATGCTCGGTGTCGGCAACGAGCAATGGGGACCCCACTACCTCGAGCGCTACAAGCTTTTCGAAGCCGCCCTCAAAGCCGCCCATCCTGAAATCAAGCTAGTCGTAAGCGCCGGCCCAATGCCCAATGGCGAGATCTTTGATTCGAGCTGGAACAACTGGCGCTCTCTCCATGCGGATATCGTCGACGAGCACTACTACATGAGCCCCGACTGGTTTCTCAAAAACAGCGCCCGCTACGACAACTACGACCGCAACGGCCCCAAGGTCTTCGCCGGTGAGTACGCCGCGCAGACTGTAGCCTCCGTCAGCCCCAACAACCGCAACAACTGGCAGGGAGCCCTCTCCGAAGCCGCCTTCATAACAGGCCTTCAGCGCAATGGAGACGTGGTCCAGATGGCCAGCTACGCGCCCCTGTTGGCGCACGTTGACGCCTGGCAGTGGACCCCCGACCTCATCTGGTTTGACAACCTGCGCAGCTACGGCACGCCCAACTACTACGTCCAGCAGATCTTCAGCCGCAACGTAGGCACCCGCAACGTCCCCGTAACCCCGCAAACCCAAGCCGGCCTCTACACCGTAGCCTCAATCGATGACCGGACGCATGAATTGGTGGTCACCGCGGTCAACACCACAGCGGCCGCCATGCCAGCCCAAATCCAGCTCGCCGGGGTCACCTCGTCTGCCGCAGTCCAGGTAACAACCCTCGCCAGCCCCGATCTAACCGCCGAAAACAGCTTCGACCACCCCGCAGCAGTCGCGCCCATCTCCTCCACCACTACCCTGAATTCCGGTGCAATCGAAACCCTATTGCCCGCGTATTCCGTCACCGTCTACCGCGTACCGATGCAATAGCGCCCACCGCCCGTAATCTCATCCGACATGGTACTACAACGACAAACATTGTAGTACCATGTTAAGCATGAGAGTCGCAAAAACCATATCCATCACCTTGCCGCCCGAACTACTCGCCAAAGCGCAGATGATTGCCAAGCGTGAGAACCGCACCATGAGCGAACTCTTCCGCGAAACTCTACGGCATTACAAGTCGCCCGACCCGGAGTGGGAGGCACTAAAGGCTTGGGGCCTGGAGCACGGCAAGGCATTGGGCATCAACTCGGAAGAAGATGTTGAGCGCATGTCGGACGAGTGGCGGGCTGAACGGCGTTTGGCAGCCGGCCGCTAGTGCGAGTCGTCGCCGATACAAACATCTTGATTTCCGCCTTCCTTTTTGGCGGACTTCCCAGCTCATTCATCGACATGGGCCTTGCGGGAGCATTTCGATTGGTGACCTCCCGCCCGCTGCTCAACGAACTTGAGGAGAAGCTGCGCGTCAGGTTCGCAATTCCGGAAACGAAGGCACAGGCGTTCCTATGCCTGCTCACTCAAAACGCTCAGGTCGTTGATCCAGGCTTTGTCCTAAACGCCGTCCCCGACGATCCAGACGACAACCGGGTTCTTGAATGCGCCGTCGAAGGCAACGCCGATCTCATCGTTAGCGGCGACAAACACCTGCTCCGCCTCGGCTCGTATGAGCACATCACTATCCTGACAGTTCGTCAGTTCCTGGAAACCGCCGGACCGCAAGGGAAATGAATCTGCGACGGCCGCCTTACCAGGTCAGCGTAACCGTGATCGTCTTCCACCCTTCGCCCGGGGGGAAGTGAAAGATCATCTCAATTGGAATCTGCGGATCTTTATGCGCTGTGTCGATCGCCCAAGTTCGCACATAGGCGATATCAGCCTTCGGGCTTTGACCTACACCATCTTCGGGGGTAACTTTAACATCAACGAGCTTGTTCCTAATCAGTCGAAGTCGGTAGACCTGTCCGCTATACGAGCCGTCGCTGTTCTTTATGTCCTGTGACGCCAACCCCTCAACCGTGAGCCTCATCTGGCGCGCTCCATATTCCTCCGACACCACTCGAAAACTCCTGCTTCGATCTCCCGGACTTGGCAGCCCCTCGGCATCTTTCTGGATCTGTACATCAGGCAAGGGAATCGCAATCATCAGCCCGTTGCTTGAAAGATAGCTCTCCCTGCTTTCGGCGCCCGGCTCATCAGAACGCAGCTTCCAGCCCTCTTTCTTCCCTTCATACAGATGTGCAGTCAGCACTCCGCCATCCCGTCGAAATTCAAGCTCCTGCACTGCCCCACCAACTTGTAGATTCTTAATCCGAACCTCATCCCACCCCGCCGGCAACCGCGGGTTCACCGTAATCGTCTTCGTCAACGCATCAACCGAAATCCCAAACAACCCGCGCAGCGTCGGCGTAATCACCATCGCGCTAGACCACAACTGATGGCTCGTACTGCGCCCATACGGCACAAAAAAATCCCCGCTCAACAGTTCCGTATCCGCCCCAAGATCCTGCGCCCGCGTAAGATTCGCGTTCTCCATCAGCATCTGGTACCCCGCCAGCGGCTGCCCGCCGCGATACTCCGCCAGCGCCGCCCACCCAGTAAACAGCGGCCAAACCGATCCCTGGTGATAACTCATCCCGTCATAAATCTTCTCTTCGTTCGACACATCGCGCAGCCCCCAATCCGTATTCAGCGTATGCGCCGCCAACTGCCGCAAACACCCCTCAGGATGAGCCAAGGCCGCCTGCCCATTCGCTAAATCGCTCGGCAATTCACTCCACCAAGCCATCGCCGGATACACAGTCGTAGTCCTGTCCTGCGACCCATCCGCATTATGGCTGAACGCGTAGCACGATTTCTCTGAATCGTAATACTCGCTCTCAATCGTCTTCGCAATCTTCCCCGCGCGCTCCTCCGCCGCGGCCGCCTTATCCTGACTTCCCATCAACTTTTCTATTGACGCCACAGCCGCCGAAGCCTGCTCATCCAGCAGCGCAAGATAAATCTCCTGGTGCGGCATCCCGCCCGGCCAGCTTTCCACCCATCCAGTCCCCTGCGAGTTGTCGTAGATCCCATCATGGTCCGTGTCGTGCGCGGGATCAATCTCAAACGCCCACGCCTTCTCAACCGCCTCGCGATTCGCCGTCAAAAACGCCGTATCTCCGCTCGCCTTCACATAGTCCTCCACAGCCAGCAGAAACAGCGGTGTCGCATCCGCCGCCGCATACATATACGGGAACGATTGCCAGTCAATCGCCGCCGCGGTCTGCGAATACTCATGCATAATCTTGCCGTCCGCCCTCTGGCGATGAATCAGAAATTCCAACTCGCTCTTCGACAGCGCGAAGTCCCCATACCCATTCACCGCATACAGCGTATAAAGCGCATCGCGACCAAAGAACCACCCAAACCCCGGCCGCGCCGAATCCCCCGACGAGTAATACCCCGCGACCAGCGCAGTTTCGCCAGTCACCTGCGCTTTCGTCTTCAATTGCTCAATCGAAATCGTCGCCCACTGAAATGCCTCATTCAGCGCCTTGTCCGGAGTCTCAATCGTCGTCGAGTTAGCCAGCAGCTTCCGGTAACTCTCCTCGTGCGCCTTATAGCTCGCCGCGATTCCAGCGTTCAATTCCGCCAGCGTCCCGCCCAAAGCCACCGACTTCGCCGCCGCAACATTCGTTCCAACCGCCATCAACAACGGAAACAGCCGCCCCCGATCCCGCGCCGGATCAACATGCAGCTTCAACTCCACCGCAAACACCTGCGGCCGCTCCTGATACGGGGCCAGAATCCCCGGCTCTGCCCCCGGAATCGTCACCGCCCCCGCAAAGTCCGGATAATCCGAGTGCAGCACATAAAACCCGCCCGCTCCACCCTTCCCCGCAACCCACTCCGCTCCCGGCACACCTTCGTTCCGCTCCGGCCACATCCACCGCATCTCCGGTGTAAACCGAAACGTAAAGTCCGTCGGATGCAGGCAGTCAAACTCAAACAACACCATCGGCCCCGTACCCGTATCCGCGTCATCCGGCGAAAACACGATCTGCCGAACCGTGAACGCAATGTGGGAGTAAGTAATCGTGGTCCGGTCCGGCCGCACCTCAATCTCCGCCGACTGCTGATTCACATCAATCGGCACTGAGTAGCCTTCGACATTCGCCTCGATCGTCAGGTGCGAAAGCAGCTTGACCGGCAGCACCCATGCCTCAAACGTCCCGTCCTGTTGCCCCAGCACAACCCCGCGCTCCCCGGCCACCGTGAAGGGTTTGAGCGTTTCACTGTGCGCACGAATCACAGGTCCGCCGGTGTCGAACGGCAGCGCTGGAATCGATGTAAAGCTCTGTGCGTGGATTGCGGAAGTTACAGCAAGCAGCAGGGCAAGGCCCATGCAGAAAGGGTTCGTTCGGTTGCGCATCGTGTTGTCCTTTGCGTTCTTCTCAAGGGCAACAGTCTAGCCTATTAGCCCCCGACCATGTCCTCCGTCGAAGGCAGAAAGAAAGGCCGCGGCTTGCGCCGCGGCCTTCGGGGTCCACTAAAAACACCCAGCTAGAATGCCAGGTGAATGGAGAGCTGCGTGTTCCGGTTGCCGCTCTTGTAGGCCAGGATATCCGTGTAGCTGGACACATCGTTCGATCCGCCCAGGTTCAGATAGGTGTTAGCGTGATTGAACACGTTAATGAACTCGCCCTTTACTTGCAGGTCATAGCGCTCATGGACCTTGAAGTCCTTGAGCACGGCGAGATTCTGGGTCCATGAGCCGGGTCCGAGAAACGAGTTGCGATGGGTCATGCCGGGCACCCACGCGCAATTGGCGCCGTAGAGACCGCTGCAGATCGGAGTATCGCTGCCCGCCGCGTAGTCGGCCACGCTGGCCTGGTCGCCCCCATAATACTCGTTGACAATCGGGTTCACCTGCTCGTTGTAGTTGGTGCCCGGAATGTATGTCGGCAGCGTCTTGAACGAGTATGTGTTGGGGCCGTAGCCGGGCTGGCTTGAGAGGTCGACCAGATCGCGCGTCTTCTTGCTTGACTGAGGAGTGACGAAGCTGGCCCGCGGGCAGACCGTAACCGCGTATTCGCAATCGAATATCGAGTACGGGTTGCCTGTCTGCGCGTTGAAGGTGGTTGAAACCGTCCAGCCGCTTACCAGGGCCTTGCCGGCATCGTTCATGTGCTGGCCGAAAGGCACCACCCAGAACATGGCGATAGCCACGCGCTGACGCTGGTCGAAGTCCGATGCGCCGCGATCCAAAGCCTTGTTGAACGGATCGAGGTAACCCAGGTTATCGTCGTTGGAACCGCCATCGGTAAACGTGGAACTCGTGTTGTCTACCGAGTGCGAGAAGGTATAGTCGGCGCGCACAGTCAGACCGGTCTGCAGCAAATCGGCACTGCGCAGCTCGCCAGTCAGGCCGTGGTAGTAGCTGTCTCCATCCGCGCCGCGCCAGTTGACGTTTGAGTACTGCATATTGGTGCGGTTCGAGAGGTTGAAATTCGCGTCCGGGTCGCCCAGGTAATTCACCCCTGAGAAAGAGCGATTGATATTGGCAATGGAGTAATTGTGAATGCCGCGCGTGCCCACATAGGAGATGCTGGCCGTGGTGCCCTTCAACTGGTGCTCGACGGAGAGACTCCAATTCTCAGAATAAGCCGGCTTGATCTTGGGATCGACGGCGCGCAGAGTGACGTTGGGCAGGTACTTCGCGCCCGTTCCCGTGCCGAAGGTTGAGAAGTTATTGTTGCTGATCGGAATCAGCTGCCCGTTGTTGTCGGCAGTGGTAAAGGCAACCACGCCGTAGTTCGGCGGGTTCTGGATCACGTTGAAGGTCACGTTGTTGAAGTTGCGCTCATAGCTGATGCCGTAGCCGCCGCGGATGCTGGTCTTGCCGTTCCCAAATGGATCGTAGGCAAAGCCAAGCTTCGGAGCAAACTGCAGCTTATTCAGGTTCCAGAGCTTCCCGCCGGGAGCGTTTTCGCGGGTAAGAATCTGGCCGTTGCGAATCTGGTCCCACTCGTCGTTGCCGCTGCCGAAGAAGAAGTTGGCGTCGTTGCTGGCCTTCTGGGAGTGCTGTGGCCCATAAATCTCCCAGCGCAGCCCGCCGATGAGGGTCAGGTGGTCGGTGGCTTTGAAGGAATCGGAGGCGTACGCCGATCCATCCTGATAACGATTGGAGCGAGAGAAGTTGGGCGATGTGGCAGGCAGCTGAATCTCGCAGGACGGGTCAATGTTGTAAGCGCCGGTCGCGATGCTGCGAGTGCAGGGATACACACCGTTCGGGTTGATGGCCACGTTGAGATATCCAAGTCCGCCATTAATGAAGTTCGAGAGCGCACCCTTTGATCCGCTCTGCACCAGTGCGTCTACAGCCTCTTCATACGCGCCAAAAGTGCGGTTGTCCTTGATGAACAGGAACGAGCCGCCGAAGGTGAACTGGTGCTTCCCTTTGGTCCATGCCAGGTCTTCACCCGCTTCAATGAAGTTCTGTGGTCCGCCGAAAGGAAGAGCGTTTCCGGGAGCAGTTTGCGAGTAGCCGGGGAAGTTGATGTCGCTTCCGCCCAGTGCGATCGCCGACGCGCTGTTGACGTAGAGCGTGGGACCTACAGGCGCACTGCCCAGAGGTTGCGCATTGTTCAGGCGTGATCCGAGCACCTTGGTCGTAGAGGCCAGCGAAGAGTTGAAGGCCTTGCTCAGCGAGATCTCGAGGCTGTGGTTGAACTGCGTTTGAGCGGTGTTGTAGCCGTCATAGGGGCTGCTGTTCACGTCGCCGGCGGGGTTGATTGCGCTTTCCTGAATATAACGGCCGAACAGCGAGGTGTTCTGGTTGATGGTCCAGTCGGCGCGGTCAAAGCTGATCCACTCGTTCACTGGGCTGCCACCTCCAGAATCTGCGGGAACCTGGTAGATGGACTGGCCAAACAGAGTCGTGGTCATGATGGCCGGGTTGGTCTGTGCCAGGGTAGCGAGGTCAGAGGCCCAAAGACCGCTGGCAGCGATGTCGGCGCCAGTGTAGGTCTGACCATTGATCGGATGGACGAGCTTGCCGTAGGTCGAAAAGAACGATTGCGTGTTGGCGGCCGCAAACCCGATCAGGTCCGGAGTTGGAACCACGGCGACTACGTTTTCAGCGCTGCGGATGCGGGTCCATTCGGTCGAGGAAAAGAAGAACAGCTTGTCCCGCTTGATCGGTCCGCCGATTGAATAGCCGAACTGATTGTGCGTGTAGCGTGGCTTGGCGGTAACGCCCGTCGGGTCGGCGGCATACAGAGCGTTGTTGTTATAGCCGTCTGAACCAAACGTCGAAATGCGGTTGTATTCGTAAGCGGAACCATGCAGTTGGTTGGACCCGGACTTGGTGGAAACGTTGACCGCGCCCGATCCACGGCCGTACTCGGCGCCGGAGTTCGAGGTCACAATGCGGATCTCGGAAGTCGCATCCAGAGGAACTGTCTGGCCAATGCCCACTGCATAAAGGTCGGTGTTTTCCACGCCGTCCAGCAGGATGTCCACGGAGGTCGAACGGCTGCCCGCGATGTTGAACCCAACCCCGCGGCTGGTTGCGGTGGGATCGGAAGACAAGCTGCCTGAAAACGCGACCAGAGCGTAAGGATTCCGGTCAGGGGTGGGCAGGTTCAGAATCTGGTCCGTCTCGATAACCGCTGAGACTTCAGGCTTTTCCAACTGCACGCCGGCAAAATCATCCGCGGCCACGGTAACAACCGTGTTGCCGCCGGAAACGGCCAGGCGAGCATTGAATGTATTCTCGGACCCTACCGTGACCGAGAGGGTCTGCGAGGCGGAAGCGAAGCCGGAGGCTGTAATCGTCACCGCGTAGCTGGCCGGAACCAACTGCGGGATGTTGAACTCGCCCTTCCCGTTGGTGGTCGCGGAATGGGAGGCGCCGGTGTCTTTGTTGGTGATGGTCACAACGGCGTGCGCGATGACCGCGCCGCTGCTGTCTGTGACCACACCAGAGACCGATCCGAGATCAGCCTGCGCCATGGCCGGCGTTGGTGCCAGCGTGGTGACGGCAAGTCCGGTAGATAGAAGGGCGGAGAGCAACAGTGCCCTGACTTTCGTGCTAAATGAAATCATAAGGACATTCCTTTCGTTTAGTCGGAAATTGAAGGAATTGCATTTCGAACGACCTGTGTGATGAAGACCGTCTCGCGAACACACGAATGCCGTGGATCCTCGGTTGAGGCTCCCGCTCAGGAACAGGTTGGTACGGTGTCTGGCCTTTTAATGAGCAATTAGCGCTCCAAACCCCAGAAAACAACAAAAACACCTCAAATGCGCGATTTGAGCGGGGATTAGGTCACTTCCAGGCAAATCTTGCCCCAAAAATGGTGCAGTCCTGCCGGATCGCAACTGGCTAGCGCAATCGATTGTGTGGAAATCGGGGACTATCTATGGTTTTCGGGATTTCCGATCGCAAGAAAGTGCAGAAAGATCGCTTTTAATCCCCACGTAGTGACGGGATTCAGGAAGGTACGGCCGGAGCCTTGAGGAAGTCGAGCGCGCGGCTCAAATAAGACTTCAAGTCGCGTCGATGGACCACCGCATCCAGAAAGCCCTTTTCCAGCAGAAACTCCGACCGCTGAAATCCCTCCGGCAGCTTCTGCCGAATGGTCTGCTCAATCACCCGCGGCCCGGCAAATCCTATCAGCGCGCCCGGCTCGGCAATGTTCAAGTCCCCCAGCATCGCAAAGCTCGCAGTAACCCCGCCCGTGGTCGGATCGGTCAGCACGCAGATGTAGGGCACCTTCGCATCGTCCAGTTGCGCCAGCGCGGTCGAAATCTTCGCCATCTGCATCAGGCTCACCACGCCTTCCATCATGCGCGCGCCCCCTGAGGCGGCAACCACAATCAGCGGTTTTCGCCCAATCCGCGCGCGATCCGCAGCGCGGGCAATCGTCTCGCCCACCACCGCGCCCATTGACCCGCCAATAAACCCATACTCCATGGCGCTCACCACAACTGAGTGCTGGCCAAGCTGCCCCACCGCGTTCAGAATCGCATCGTCCAGGCCAGTAGCCTGCTGCGCCGCAACCAGGCGCTTCTTGTAGGGCTTGATGTCCGTAAAATTTAGCGGATCGGTAGACCGCAGGCCGCCGTCAACCAGTTCGTATCCCGGCTCCAGCAGCAATTCGATGCGTTGACGCGCGCCAATCTTGAAGTGATGCTGGCACTTCGGGCATACATTCAGATTGGCTTCGATGTCGGCCTTCCAGATGGTCTGCCGGCAGCCCATGCACTTGGTCCAAAGACCCTCCGTGCGGACCTTTCTTTCACCGTTATCCGCTGCGCCATCGCCGCCGGACCCGGATTCGTATTCGCCATCATCTCGCTTGAACCAGGACATCGAAAACTCTCCGAAATACAGTGGACAATGAACAGTTGTCAGCGATCAGTCCATGCTCTGTCGCAGTCGGCATTCTGACAACTGACAACTGACCACTGCCTTTCAGTATTCTATGCCGCGCTGGGCCAGAATGCCTTTCTGGTAAGCATGTTTTACCTCGCGCATCTCCGTAACCGTGTCCGCCAACTCCACCAGAAGCGGATGCGCATTGCGCCCGGTCAAGATTACATGCACCATCTCCGGGCGGTCCCGCAGGGCGTCCGCTACAACCGCGGGGTCCAGCATCCCGTAGCCGATCGCGTAGTTGATTTCGTCCAGCACCACCATGTCCCACTCGCCGGAGTAGATCGCCGCACGTGCCTCAGCCCAGGCAGCCTCCACCATCCGCATGTCTTCCGGATCAGTCTCCGCGCCGCCCACCTTAACAAAGCCCCGCCCCATTTGTTTCATCACAAAGTTGGAACCAAACGCCTGCACAGCGTCCAGTTCGCCATAGTGCCACGAGCCTTTCAGAAATTGCAGCATCAGAACCTTCATGCCGTTGCCCACCGCGCGCAGTGCTGTGCCCATAGCCGCGGTCGTCTTGCCCTTGCCCGGCCCGGTATTGATCAGTAGAAGTCCTCGACGCGAATCAGTCATAGCAGAAACCAGATTACAGGTTACAGGTTACAGATTTCAGTCTTCCAATGCGGGTCAAGGGCCGCGGACCCGCAACTGTCACCCGATTAGTGTCCCGAGTGGTAAGGATGCCCCGACAGAATCGTGAAGGCCCTGTAGATCTGCTCCGCCAGCACCAGCCTGGCCAGCGCATGAGCCAGCGTCATTGGCCCCAGTGAAAGCAACAGGTTCGCCCTCGCCCGTGCGGCCTCCGTCCACCCGCTCGCCGGCCCAATGGCAAAGACAATATGCTGGGCCCCCTCATCCCGTCGCCCGCCCAGCCAGGCCGCAAACGCCTCCGACGTCAACAACCGCCCCCGGCTGTCCAGCAACACCAAGGCCGGCTGCGTCCGCCCCTGACGTTTCCCCGCCCAATCAAAGAACGCATCCTCGCTCTTGAACGCCTCCGTGTGGCACCGCGCAAATGCCGAACAGCGTTCAAGATACACCTGAATCATCCCCTCAAAAGGGTCTTTCGACCCCGGACGGGCACCGATATGCGCGAGCGTGAGGTCCATGGGGAGGAGAATACCGCAACCACCCCGCCCATCTCCTCTCCGCCCTCATCCAGATACCCCCCTAACTATCCACCAAATGCTATTTTTGGAATACCCCGGCCAAATAATACGCAATTTCATATCGCACCACCCACCACCCTGTGAACGTCCTGTTACCAACTCGTTTATTTTCAATCACTACAACATTATTTTCGACGCTTCGCAGGAATGGCATCCGTCATGCATATAGGAGTGTGGCAAGTAGTCCCTGGAGTTCCCTGGGATTGGATATTTTTAGCAGTCCATGGGGATGAAGCCTGAATAATTCCTCTTCTCATTAACGATTTCAGTCTTTTTGTATCTCAATTGCGAATCGGTCCCCCGCCGAAACGCAGCAGCGTATTAAACGGAACGAAAGCGCTCTCTCAAAGCCCTTCCGTTCCCCACTAAAATTGGAGGAGTTTCGATGCGATTTTCTCGATTGCAGCATGCGGTCTTAGGGCTGAGTCTTCTGGCCGTCGCCGGCATCCTGGCGAATACCACGGCCCCGGTCGCTCTCGCCCAGTCCGCTACAACGGGCGCGGTGAGCGGCACGGTTTCCGATGCAACCGGAGCGGTAGTTCCTGGGGCAACAGTAATCGTCACCGACACCGCAACACAGTCCAAGCAAACCGTAAAGTCCAACGGCGAAGGCCGCTACACGGTTGGGCTGCTCAAGCCTGGTCTTTATAAGATCACCGCTGCCGCAGAGAGCCTCAAGTCGGACACCCTCCAGGTGACCGTGATCCTCGGAACCTCGGTCCCAGCCGACATCAAGGTCACGCCCACCGGCAGCAACACCATCGTCGAAGTCACTTCGACCGCCCTGCCTCTGGTCGACACCCAGAACGTGGCCCTCGCCACAACCTTCACCGAGCAGCAGATCGACGAACTACCCACCCCCGGTGGCGATGTCACAACGGTTGCCTTCACGGCGCCCGGTGTCGTCGTAAACGCCGGCGGCGCGTACGGCAACTTCAGCTCTGACGGCCTCCCCGGCATTTCCAACCTGTTCGTCTTGAACGGCTTCGATAACCAGGATCCCTTCCTCAACCTGAACAACTCCGGCAGCTCCAACCTGACCCTCGGTCAGGGCGAGCTGGCCGAAGCTACGGTTATCCAGAACGGCTACAACTCGCAGTACGGTCGCGCGGCCGGTGCGGTTATCAATTACACCACCAAGTCCGGAACCAACAAGTTCCACGGCATGGCCGACTACAACTACAACGGCTCTCTGCTGAACGCCAACGGTTGGTTCGCGGAACACGACGAAGCCCTTCAGGGTCTTCCCAACACCCGCCCCCACGCCGTCTCCAATGAGTGGGCAGCCAATGTCGGCGGACCCATCATCAAGGACAAGCTGTTCTTCTTCTCTGACTATGAAGGACTGCACTATGTGCTGCCTGGTTCCAGCGGCTTCCTCACCTTCCCATCGCCGCAGCTTCAGAACTACACCATGGCAACCATTCCGGCGGCCTCGCAGAGCTTCTATGGCCTGGCCTTTGCCGGCTACAAGAAGTCAGCCGCCTACGCCGGTGCATCGCCCGTGACCAACGGTAACGGCTCCAACCAGGATGGATACGGCGGCCTCGGTTGCGGTAACGTAGCGGGAATGCCTGACACCTTGACCGGTGGAACCTTCGGCGTCAACGAACCCTGCATGCTCGTCGGCCAGGCAGCAGCAAACAACATCAATATTGAGTGGCTCTACACCCAGCGCATCGACTGGAACATCAACGACAAGCACAAGATCTACGGTCGCTACAAGATGGATCGCGGCACTCAGCCCACCTCCACCAGCTTCATCGATCCTCTCTTCAGCGCGCTCTCCATCCAGCCGGAATACGAAGGCCAGTTCAACGACAGCTATGTCATCAGCCCCACCCAGACCAACGTCTTCGTGGCCGCTGCCAACTGGTACTCCGCCTACTTCGGACCGCCGAACGTCGCTGCATCCCTCGCGGAGCTTCCCGCATACTTCAACCCCGACGTTGATTACGACGGCAGCGGCGTCAATGCTGCTGGTGGTCTGCCCGCGGAAGGCGTTCCGTACTACCTTACCCAGGGCCGCAACGTCACCCAGTACCAGTTTGAAGATGACTACAGTTGGATCAAGGGCAAGCACACCATCAAGCTCGGCTTCAACTTCCGCCGCGACGACATCTCGGACTACGACGCGCAGATCCTCAACGTCTTCCCCTATGCCCAGCTGGCATCGCTCGGTGACTTCGTCTCCGGTCAGGCATCTGTCAACTCTTCTCTGTTCGGCGCCAACGTCTACGAAAAGGCGTACATCGCAGCCCCAACAGCGCACCTGTCTCTCTATAACCTCGGCGTCTATGGCCAGGACGAGTTCCAGGTCACTTCCAAGCTCAAGCTGACTATGGGTGTCCGCTTTGACCGCACCGGTAACCCGCTCGCCCATCGCGGCGGCTTCGCTGCGTACACCGGCTCGTTCCCCAACAACCCCGGATTGAACAGCCCGTTCGATGTTGCAGCAGGCGGGCCAGTAAACAACGCGGAGGATAACGCCTTCCCCTCCATCGAACACCTCAACTTCCAGCCCCGCTTTGGCTTCAACCTTGCCCTCACCGACCACACTGAAATTCGTGGCGGCGCTGGCCTGTTCACCGATCTCTACCCTGCCGGCTTTGTCGACAGCATCATTCAGAACTTCCCCAACTCCAATGTCGTTCCCATCTTCGCGGGTAACTTCAGCACCTCAGGAGCCGGAACCGTCGGAGCCTATGCGGATGCGGCGAATGCTGTCACTCAGAACGGCTTCAAGTCGGGCGCCAGCGCAATCAGCATGGAGAACGATCTGTACAACCAGCTCGTCCCCTACTCGCCTCCCAGCATCGGTGCTTATTTCCCTGGGCAGTTCAAAGAGCCCACCTACGCGGAATACAGCATGCAGCTTCAGCACCAGATTTCCCGGACCAACTCCATCAACATCACCTACGCTGGCAACTACGGCTACCACGGCGTGCTCCAGAATCCCTGGGCGAACGCCGGCGACGGTCAATTCGGCAACGGCTTCTGGAACGGCCTCACCGAAGGCCAGTGGGCAACACCGGCCAATGGCGCGACCTTTGGCAACTTCAGCGCCACACCTGCCGATCCTCGCTTCGGCCGCGTTACTGCCTTTACCAACAACGGTCACTCCAACTACAACGGAGCGCTCCTCACCTTCAAGCACAGCGGCAACGGTCTCAGCACCGAAGTCAGCTACACCTATAGCCACTCGCTCGACATGGTCTCCAACGGTGGTGAAGGCGAATACTTCAACGGCGGCGCAATCACCCAGCAGCTCACTCCGGCTCTTGGCTATGGCAACCTGAACTACTCCAACTCTGACTACGACGTGCGCAGCAACTTCACGGGCGACGTGGTCTACGAAGAGCCGTTCAAGTCCTCCAACAAGGTCCTCGACTACCTCGGCGGCGGATGGGTCGTAGGAGCCAAGGTCTACTGGCGCACCGGTGAACCCTACAGCATCACCAACGGCGCTCAGCTTGCTTCCTTTGGAAACTTGGGCGGCACGCTCCTCGGGGCCACTGCACCCGGTGTCAACGTTTCGAAGCTGAAGAATGACTCCACCGGCAACGCTCACGAAGGCGCCTACGGATACGTCTCCACCCTCGATATCACCCAGTTTGTTGGCGCCGGCGACCAGAACTACTTCGGCACCCTGCGCCGCAACGCACTCTACGGTCCGCACTACGCTGACACCGACCTCAACCTGATGAAGAAGTTCGTCAAGCTGGAAGGCTTCACCTTCAAGGCCGGTATCAACGCTTACAACCTGTTCAACGATGTCAACTTTGGAGCGCCCGCAAGCAACACCCAATACCCCAACAGCTTCGGCCAGATCTTTGGAACGCTTGCTCCTCCCACCAGCCCCTACGGTTCCTTCCAGGGCGCAGCCGTTACCCAACGCCTGTTCGTCCTCCACGGAACGCTCACCTTCTAACTTTCCACCAACCTGCTGGACTACCAAAAACCAAGGGCGTTCGCGAAAGCGAGCGCCCTTGGTGCATTCAGCAGGAAGTGATCGGTAAGAGAAGGCTGAGCCGTGGAACCCGAGGCCGGGAGGCTTTGCAACAATCATCCACCAACAGTGTTGACGCAAAAGCGATGAAACTCGCTGTCCCACCGCTTCCTCTCCCAGAGGGAGAAGGTGAGAATAGCCCCGGGTGGAACCCGGGGTATGTAATCCCCATTTCGACCCCGTCCCGTAGGGACGGAATGAAGTCGTTTCCTTCTGGGGCATGACTCCAGTCGTACTAAAAATGCCCAGACCTGAGCTTAGTTTCAGCCACTTCAAAACTGCGAATCAGCCCTTGGCTACCTTCTTTTTGACCGCGATCTTCTTGACCGCAACCTTCTTGGGAGCCCTTTTCGCCACTGCGGTCTTCGCAACAGCCTTCTTGGCAACCGGCTTCTTAACCGCCGCTTTCTTGACCACGGCCTTCTTCGCCGCCGGCTTCTTCGTCTTTGCCGCAGCCTTCTCCCGCGCAGCCAGGGTCTTTGCAGCCAGTGCTGCCTTCAAGTCCGCATCAAACTCCGCTGGCGTAAAGGGGCGGGCTGACTTCCGCAAACGCTCAATGTCGTAAAAAGCGCGGCGCTCGGCCAGAAATACGTGGACCACGAAGTCAACATAGTCCAGCAGAACCCAATCGCCCTTCCGGCGGCCCTCCACCGAGTTGGGAACCACGCCAAACTGCTTCTTGAGGCGATGCTCAATCTCGTCGGAAATGGCAATGCACTGCCGATCGTTGGTGGCTGACGTTACCAGAAAGAAATCAGCCAAACCGGAGTCAATCGGGTCCAGTTCCAGGATGCGGGTATCTTCACCCTTCTTATCTTCACAGGCCTGTGCTGCAGCCTGAACAAGGATGCGGGTTTGTTCGTGCGTCTCAGTTGTCATTCGAAAAAAACATTCTCCAAACCTGATCGTAGTCTCTCAATCGGGTAGGGGCAAGCTCGCAGCCTGTCCTGCCCCTACCGATAGAGCCTATGCCGGCGGATATACTCCAAAACTGCGGGGCTAAGCTGCGGCAATTCCGCTCCAGAAGACAGGTCGGCTGCCCCAATCGCTCCCCGAACCGCCTCGCGGATTTCCGACGCGCTGATCTCGACCTGGAGTCCTGGAAGCACATAAAGCGGCGCCGTCTCCCTATCGGGTCCGTTGACGACATAGGATCGAAGATCAATAGACTTACAGGCTAAGCCGTGACGAATGGTGCTTGCGCTCAGCGTGAGGCCTCGCGGTAGGGCTGCGTGCATATCATCCAGCGGCAACCCCGGCCGCGACGCAACAACCAAAGCTGCCAGGAACGGAATCTCCGCAGCCCTGTGCCACTGACGCAGGCTCAGGAACGAGTCCGCACCAAGCAGGCAGAACAGCGATCCGTCCGCCGGAATCTCCGCCCGCAGTCGAACCAGCGAGTCAAAGGTATAGTTGGGTGCAGCCAGA
>Ga0302267_10000440_pt1 | contig 55568 bp, 36 predicted proteins | sample III_Bog_E1_3_FD_194555 | JGI IMG/M metagenome (GOLD analysis project Ga0302267, IMG submission 194555) | Peat permafrost microbial communities from Stordalen Mire near Abisko, Sweden - III_Bog_E1_3 | ecosystem: Environmental > Terrestrial > Soil > Wetlands > Peat | place: Sweden: Abisko...
ACCTTGAGCGCGGCATCGTCTCCTCGAAGCTCGAAGTGTGGGGCCAGGACGCATCGTGGCTCATGAACCTCGAAGAGAAAGTCAACGAATGGGCCGATGTCACCGACTCAGATGTAGCTGCTTCCATCTTCGGCGCCTATGGCTTCACCCCGGCGGATGACAACACGCAGGACGACTCGCCGTCCCACACCTCGGACAATCACTCGCTCATGCAGCGCGGAACGGATATGGCCTTCCTGCGCTCGCTGGCCCAGGCCACCGGCAAGTGGTGCCGCGTCACCTGCGCGGACCAGGCCGGAGAGCGCACCGGCTACTTTGCCCGGCCCAATCTCGATGGCTCTCCTGTAGTGACCCTCGACCTCAACGACCAGGACACCTGGAACGTCGGCCCGCTCGATCTCGAATGGGACGTGACCCGCCCGACGAGTGTCACAGCCAGCCAGCTATTTCAGGACAGCGGCGCTACGACCATCAATCCCACCGACTCCGGCCTGACAGCCCTCGACCAGCAGACACTGGACGTCTTCAGCACCCAAACGACTTCAGTCCTTTTGGCCGCGCCCGCCGACAGTTCCGATGAACTGACGTTGCGTGCCCAGGGAATCCTCGAAGACGCCAACTGGTTTGCACGCTGCGAAGGCGAGACCGACATTGCCCGGCTCCAACAGGTACTGCGGGTGGGAGACCTGGTTGCCATCGATGGTATCGGCTCCATCAACTCCGGCAATTACCTGGTTTGGAGCGTACGCCATACCATCGGCGCCAACTCCCACAAAATGCATTTCGTTCTGGTGCGCAACGCCATGGGCCCCGCGCCCAGCGCAAGCGGCGGACTCACCGGACTGCTGGGAGGGCTTTGAAGCGATGAACGAACAGGGCATTCGCGACATTGTCGAGTCCATCCGCGGCCGCTTCTACGGCAAATACCGCGGCACGGTCGCGGATGTGGACGCCTCCACCATGCGCATCAAAGCCTCGGTGCCCGCCGTCCTTGGATCGGTCACCTCGGGCTGGGCGTGGCCCTGTGTGCCTTATGCGGGCGACTCAGTCGGCTTCGCCTTCCTTCCCGAAGTCGGTTCGGCTGTCTGGATTGAATTCGAAGGCGGCGACGTCTCGTTTCCCATCTGGACCGGGTGTTTCTGGCTCGCCGGTCAATTTCCCACGGACGCCGCGGCAGCCGTAAAGGTCATCGTCACCAAACAGCACAAGATCATCCTCGATGACGACCAGGGCAGCATCACCATCCAGGATTCAAACGGCAACAGCATCAAGTTCGATTCCAGCGGACTCACTCTCTCGAACGGCTCGCAGACCGTTCAGATCAGCGACTCCGAGGTCAACATCAACAACGGCGCGCTGGAGGTGATGTGATGGGCGCGCTTCTCACCACCGCGAGCATGCTGATGTGCCCCCATGGCGGCGCCGTCACGGCCATCACCTCAAACACAAAGGCCACCGCCGGCGGCTCCCCACTCGTGCGCGCCACGGACACCTTCACCATCGCCGGGTGCCCGTTTCAGTTGCCCGGAGCGCCGCCCATTCCGAGCCCTTGCATGACCGTGCAGTGGATGCAGAGCGACACCCAGAGCACCGCCGGCGGCGATCCCACTCTGAGCATGAACAGCCAGGGCCTGTGCCTTGCCGCCACCCAGGTCCCGCAGGGCACCGTCGTCATAAGCACCACCCAGCAGCAGGTCACCGGGCAATAGGAGAGTTATGCAGCGACACGATTATGCCTTTCCATTCCGCATCGACCCGGCCTCGGGGCAAGCCGCGCAGACCTCGTATCAGACCCATGTCGATCAGATGATCCGCCAGGTTCTGCTCACCAGCCGAGGAGAGCGCATTGACCTGCCGGAGTTTGGATGCGGCCTGCGCCAACTCATCTTCGCGCCCCACAACAGCGCGCTCGATTCGGCGACCAATCTCGTCGTGCAACAGGCCTTGAGCCGCTGGATGGCTGGAATAATCACCGTTCAGCAGGTGATCGTCGTGCCCGTTGCATCGACCGATAACCCGGCCCAGCTCCAGATCCAGATCAACTACACCATGCTGGCCACCCAGACCAACGGCCAGCTTCAGGTCACGGTGAATTGACATGGCGACAATACCCGGAAATCGCATTGACGTCCTGCTTCAGTCCAGCGCGCTGAACGGCATCGACTTCGTCGAGATCCCCATACCTGGGCAACCGGTCCTGATGGTTCATTTCCTCAACACCGTCGCTCTGCAGGGCTACGTGACCAACCCTCAGATCACCGGCGGCGAAACCATCTCCACCATCCCCGTCAAGCCAATCAAGGACGCGACCGACTGGTCCTTCGACGCCGAGGGCCGTCCCATCCTTCAACTCTCAGCCGCTCTGGTCGGTGATTTTTCCTACTACACGCTGAGTCTCACCAGCAGCAAACTCGACCAGTACTACAGCACCACCACCTTCTCCTTCCGGCCCAACTGCAATACGAATCTCGATTGCGATGCGCCCGCGGCTCCGTGTCCTCCGCTTGAAGGCAATCCACCCCCCATCGAATATCTCGCCAAAGACTTCCTCAGCTTTCGGCAGGCCCTGCTCGATTTCTCCGCGCTGCGTTATCCCGAATGGCAGGAGCGCGCCGAAGCCGACTTCGGCATGATGTTCCTCGAAGCCCTCTCGGCCATGGCCGACGACCTCAGCTACACCCAGGACCGTGTCGCCGCCGAAGCCACTCTGCCCACCGCAACGCAGCGCCGATCGATCGTGCGCCAGGCGCGCCTGGTGGACTACGAACCGCGCGCTGCAACCTCCGCAACCGTGCTCCTCCAGCTCAACGTGAGCCTGGGCGCGGTCCCCATGCAGCCCGGCATACAGGTCACTGGAGTCACACCCGACGGCCAGCCCGTCATCTTCGAAACTGGAACCGGCCTCGCGGACACCAATACTTACGACGTGGCCCCGCAATGGAATCGTCCTATTCTCCCCTACGTCTGGGACAACAGCCAGATTTGCCTTCAGGAGGGTGCCACCGAAATGTGGCTGGCCGGCCACGGCTTCGGCCTGCATGTCGGCCTGCCGCTGCTCATCGACACCACCGCCCTGGTCCTGGCCGATCCGCCCACACGCGAAATCGTGCATATCCTCACCGTCGCGGAGCAGACCGATTCTCTCTTCGGCAACGCGGTCACATACATCACCTGGGACGCCAGCGAAGCCCTCCAGTACAACCACGACCAGAGCCGCACCGTGGTCGCCGGAAACATTGTTCCGGCCACGCAGGGCGCACGCTTCAGCGAGTCCTTTGCGATTCCCGCCACGCCCCCGGCCACCAATCCGCTCAACGCGGCGCTGGCCGTCGTACGCACCGGACCCAACAGCACGCCCACATCGTTTGCCCCAATGTACCTTTACACCCTCGCTAACACCCCGCTTGCGTGGCTGGCTCCCGATGCCGCCACCTCGCCAACACCGGAGATCAAGCTCACAGGACAGGCCCCGCTCAGCACGCCCGTTCCCTGGCCATGGTCCAGAACCCTGCTCGAGACCGAGCCGTATGAAGCGGGTTTCACCCTCGATCGCGCCAGCTACATTCCCCTCGGAACCAACTCCGACGGCGGCATCGCTTACGAGTACGACAGCGACTCCGGCGATACCATCCGCTTTGGCGACATAAACTTCGGCACTGTCCCCGATCCCGGCACTCTGTTTCAAATCACCTACCGCGTAGGCAACGGAGCCGCGGGCAATCTGGCCGCGGGTGCAATTACCGCGTTCAATCCGGGCAAAGCGCCCAATGTCCTCAGCGTTACCAATCCCTTTGCCGCGACCGGTGGAGCCGATCAGGAACCCAACCTCTCCGTACAGCGCCTTGCTCCGCAGGCCTTCGCCGCCAATCGCTTCAATGCCGTGCTCGCCAGCGACTATGCAGCCGCCGCGCAGACGCTTCCCTGGGTCGAGCGAGCCGGCGCCGTTTTTCGCTGGACTGGCAGTTGGCTCACTGTCTTCACCACCGCCGATCCCAAAGGCAGCGAGCAGATCGCTTCCGCCGAACAGTTACAGCTGATCCAGCTTCTCAATCGCCGCCGCCTCGCTGGCTATGAGTCCTACTGCCCGGCGCCGCAATACGTCTCGGTAGACCTTGAAGTCTACGTCTGCGCTCTGCCCACTGTCTTCAACGCCGACGTGCAGTCCGCCGTTCAAACCGCTCTCAGCGCCGCAAAAAATCCCGACGGCGCAACGGGATTCTTCTACGTGGACAACTTCACCTTCGGCCAGCCGCTCGAGCGCAGCGCTCTCGAAGCCGCAATTCAGAACGCCTACGGAGTGGCCGGCGTTCACTGCATTCTCTACCGGCAGCGTGGCGTCATCGTCAACTACGTCACTCTCCCCGACGAAGTCACCATTCAGCCGAAGCAGATTCTCCGGGTGGATAACGACCCCAGCCGCCCCGAGCGCGGATCGCTGCTGGTCTATGTGGACGGTGGAAAATGAGCACAACTTCCTTTTGCCCATGCGACTCCTGCAGCTTCCCCGAAGTCATCTCCAACGTCCCCGGCCTGCCGGCGATCGAATACCGCATCGGCGACTTCACCGCGTTTCGCAACGCCATGCTCCAATCCCTGCCCGGCGAGGTGGAACTCGCCAATTGGAAGCCAACCTCGACCAGTGACCTCGCGCTGCAGATGATCGAGTGGTGGGCCTATCTCGCTGACATCCTCACTTTCTATAACCAGCGCATCGCCAACCAGGATTACCTCGGGACCGCGGACCTGGACGTAAGCGTACGCAATCTCGTGAGCTTGCTCGGCTACCGTCCCACTCCCGGCGTCGGCGCCACAGCTACGCTCGCCGCCCTCGTCAGCGGCGGGCAGTCGATTGTTTTGCCACAGGGCATGGCGGTGCAGAGCAAGCCTGGCCCAGGCAGCGCGCCGCAAATCTTCGAGCTGCTTCAAAAGACAACAGCGCAGCCCGGTGGCTCCATCTCCGCCGATCCCGACAACTCGCAAGCCGAGATCGGCCAGGACGGCAGCATTCTTCTCGAAGGCACTATCAGCTCGATCAAGACGGGCGACCTGCTGCTCCTCGTGCGCGACGGCTGGGACGGCTCCGATCTCGACTATTTGCTCGGCAACGTGCTGAGCATTCAGCCGCGGTTGAGCCCGCGCGGCACAAAGTACACCCAGGTCTTCCTCAGCAACTCCGCGCTGCCCATGCCTTCCGGCAGCATCGCGCCCATCGCCGCCAACTACCGGCTCATGCGCAGCACGCAAACGGCGCGCCTCTTCCAGTACGGCGTCAATATCGACCTCTCTCTGGTCTACAACGCAGGCACGTCCGGCCAGGCCGATCTCGATTCCGTCACCCGCCTCATTCAGCCCGGCGACATGATCCTGTTCGATTCGCTCAACGGCCAGACCGGCGGCGCGTTCCAGGGTGCGGCCGCACCGGCTCCATCCGTTCCTCCGCCCGCCCCGCCACCGGCTCGGCCCGGGCCGCCCAAATGGACGCTCGGCGGCTTGGAAGTCGAAGACTTCGGCGCCATCGATTTCACTTCGTTTGCCGAAAAAGAGCAGATAGTTTTGAACACAGCCACGGCAGCGGCTCAATCACTCTCAGCGCCGCACGCCCTCGAAAGTCAAATGAAGATCCAACAAGGCGGCTTCGACGGCTCAGAGATACCGAGCGTCTCCGAAGAGTCTGCCATCGCCGCCGAACTCCTGGGCGACGCTTCCGGATCGAGCGCGCCCGCGACCCAGCCAGTTCCTTCATCGATGTACCTGACCTCGGTCAACACCTATACCGAGCTGATTTGGTACGCCGACCACCCCAGCAGTCCCACCACCGCCTCCGCGCCGGGAGCGGGAATTCCCGTTCTTCACTCGGAAATCACATTCACACCTGGTGTCAGCGCGCCCAACTCCAACACCCTCGTTGTCCGTTACGGCTGGCAGAATGCCGGTGTCGTCATCGCTCCCTTCGCCACCGCCTTCGACGGATTCGACGGAGCCGAGAATCTCATTCCCGTCACGCCGCCGAGCTTCCCGTCCGAACAGCTCACCGCCCTCCTTCAGGACACGAACGGCGCAGGCGCTCTCGTCAACGGCACAGTCGTGGCCAGTAAGACAGGCCTCAACGCCCCCGGTGAACTGCAACTCACCGACACACTCCTGGGCACTGCGGACCTCCCGCTCAACCCTGCATTGACTCCGCCCATCAACGTCCTCACCAACCTGTTGCCATTCACTCGCGGCAAGACAGTTGTGAGCGAAGTGCTCGGCAGCGGCGACGCAACTCAAATGGGGCAGGTATTCAAACTCGCCAAATCGCCGCTGACTTACCTGCTCAGCGCCCAATCCACCTCCGGCAATAACTACACCAGCACCCTGAAGGTGTGGGTCAATGGCGTCCAGTGGCAGGAGCAGCCCAGCTTCTACGGCCAGCCCCCCAACGCCACCATCTTCGTCACCCGCGAGGATAACAATGCCGTCACCTATGTCCAGTTCGGCGACGGCGTGTACGGTGCGCGCCTGCCTTCGGGCGCCAACAATGTGACTGCCAGTTACCGTTATGGAAGCGGCTCGCAGGCTCCCGCCGCGGGCGCGCTTACGGTCATCAACACCCCACAGCCTGGCCTCGCGTCGATCCAAAACCCGGTCGCGGCGGGCGGCGGGGCCGATCCCGAGCCGTCGAGCCAGATGCGCAAGTACGCGCCGCTCTCGGTGCTCACGCTTGGCCGCGCCATTTCCGGCGAAGACTACGAGGCCATTGCCATTTCAACGCCGAGTGTCGCCCGCGCCAGCGCCATCTGGAACTTCGATCCGGTCCAGCAGCGCACCGCGGTCACCGTCTATGTGGGTGACGATCAAGCGGCTCAGAGCGCTGCGCAACTCGCGCTGAGCGGCGACGCCGACCCCAACCGCCCCGTAACCGTGCTGTTGGCCACGCCCATTCCACTCACCGTCACGCTCAACCTGGTCGTCAATCCAAATTACGACCCCAATACCACGGCGGCCTTGGCCGTAACCGCGCTCACTGACCCCGATGTGGGCCTCTTCGGCGCCAGCCTCGGCATCGGCCAGGCCGTCTATCGCAGCCAGATCTATGCCGCCTGCCTCTCCGTTCCCGGCGCGCTCTCAGTCAATGGCCTCTCCGTCAAAACCAACAGCGAGCCCGGCGGAAACAGCTATATTTACGACCCCGGCCCCGGCAACTACTTCACCCTCAGCCCCGTTTACGGCGGCGCTCCAATCAGAGGTCTTCAGATCACTCCGGAGGGCCCCAATGGCTGATCCCTTCTATTTGCCCGACAACTTCGAGGCGTACTTCCAGGACAAGCTCTGGAACATGATTCCGGCCATCTACCGGACCCTCGACACCGACACCTACAACTCCAACGGACCTTTGCGCGAAATGGTCAACCGCATCGGCGCGCAAGCCGCCGTGCTCCGCCGCTCAATCGACCGACTCTGGGAGGACCAGTCGATCGAAACCTGCGACGACTGGGTCATCTCCTACATCGGCGGTCTCGTTGCCACCAACCTCGTCAACAGCCTCGACGCGCGCGGCCAGCGCCTCGACGTCGCCAACACCGTCTATTACCGCCAGCGCAAAGGCACCGTTGCGATCCTCGAAGAGATCGCCGCCGACATCACCGGCTGGAACGCCCGCATCGTAGAGTTCTTCCGCCGCATGGGCCGCACTCGCCACAACTTCGACCCGCCAATCGGCTTGCCCGCATCGGGCCCAACCTTCGCTACGCGGCAGGTGGCCTCAGGGGACGGCGCCACCATAGCCTTTCCATCCCTGCTGCTCACCGCAACACCCATCTACCCGGGCACCCTCCAGGTGATCCTGGGAGATTTGGCCGTCGGCAATGACAACGGCACCGGCGTCATCACCGGCACCGGCGGCAGCGGTCTCACCGGAACGCTCGACTACTCAAGCGGCGAGCTCACACTGGACTTCACCGCAGCTCCTCCTGGTGGCGCCGCCATCTCCGTCTCCTACAACTACCTCGGCTTCGACAACTCTCTCCAGGTCGCCGAAGGCCTCGTCGGATCGCGGACAAACACCCAGATCGGCGGCTGGGCCGACCTCAGAAATGTCTACGGAGCTGCAAAAGCCCAAACCTCCTTCGACGAGTTCTCGCACACCGCCGACCTCCGCCTCGGCGTCGATCGGGTCGGTTGGCAAAACATCTCGCACCTCGGCGTATTCCTGTGGCGCCTCTACAGCTTTGCGGCGGGAATCTCCACGCCCGTAGCCGCAACAAAATGCCCCGGCCAGTTCTCCTTCGACCCCACCGGCCGCCAGATTCCGCTTTTCGCGGCGGCCTCCCGCAACTCCACCAGCTACGGCGACAACTGGGTCTCGCCGCAGGAGTGGCAACTGCCCGGCGAGATCTCGCTCGAACTGATGCAACTGGCGCTCAATAATCCGCAGCGGTTCCCGCTCTATGCAACGTCGGTCGACACCGCCGCCGCGTTCAGCGTCACACCCAACTCCGTCGGTATTTACACCTACACGGGAACCCAGTACGCTCTGCTCGGCCCGTCCTATTTCCTCCGCGCTCCTGAGCAGGCAACCACTATCATTCCCGAGTGGGGCGTCTTCCAGGTCGAAACTCCCTCCGGCGCCACGCCCGAGAACCCGCCCTACTTCGTCACATACAACTACGGCTTCTCCTCGACCATCGGCGCGGGCCCCTATGATCGCCGCCTTCCCGGCGTCGCGCCCGATCCCACACCCACTCCCATCGCTCCGGTCCAACAGGGCGCAGCCATATCGGCAACCGCGCTCGGCGCCGCGCCGCTCACCGGCACCATTCAAATCCAGGACTCGCTCACTTACACCACCATCGGCGACATCGCGGACATAGCAAACGTCACCATCCAGGCCATCAACCAATCCCGTCCCGTGCTCCGCTGGCCCGCGCCCGTATCCGGCAGCACCAATCAATGGACCCTCAACGGCGCGGGAAACCAGAGCGAACTGCTCCTCGACGGCCTGCTGATCAGCGGCGCCGACATCGTCCTCACCGGCGCCTTTGACTCCGTCACACTGCGCTGCTGTACTCTCGATCCCGGCAACGCTGCCGGCGGTGGAGACGACCTCCAGAACGCGGCCAATCCCGCCGACCTCTACGCGCAGAGTGTCGATCGGCGCGACCTTGTCCCCAGCCGTCTCTGGATCCAGGGCACCATCAACACGCTCACCCTTGACCGCTGCATCACCGGCCCCATTCGCACCCGCATGGGCGGTACTGTCGCCACGCTCGCCACCAACGACAGCATCGTCCAGGGCATACCCACCAGTGTGCTCACCCAGCCCCTGACGGTCACCGATGTACAGGACCCCGAGGATCTCGCCCTGGCCCTCCTCGATCCCGGTGGTCTTTCAGCCTTCCTCCTTGGCAAGCTCACCGCAGCCACGGTCTCCGCCCTGCAAAGCTGGAAAGCAGGCGGAGAAACCGGCACAGTTCCCATGCCCGACATCGTCGCCGACCTGAATGCCATCATTCAGTCACCCATCTATTCTGCGGCGCGCTTCGCAGGCATCGCTCTGAGCCCCTCGACACTGCTACTGGCGCAAACCCCAGTCACAGGCGCGCAACTTACGAAACTGAATCGCCTCCTCCTGGAAGAAGCATTTCCCATCGCGCTGGCCCAGGCTGCGCTTGCTCTTGGAACCGGCGAAGCCGAACTAAGCCGCACTACCGTACTCGGCCGCGCCTTCGTCCATCGCATCGAGGCCAGCGAGTCCATTCTCGATGACTTCACCGTGGTTGAAGACACCCAGCATGGATGCGTGCGCTTCACCGCCTGGTCCGCGGGCAGCGTTGTTCCCCGGCAGTACGAGAGCGTGCGGATCGCAGCGCAAAGCCCGATCTTCACTTCGCGCGAATTCGGCGATCCCGGCTATGCCCAGCTGCTCGCATCCGCCGACCTGGCCATCATCCCGCAGAGTACCGGAAGTACGCAGCAATGCGGCCAGCCGGTTGCCACAGCGAGCGACGGCAGCTCCATTCTCCAGGGCGCGCAGGACGGCTCGGAGATGGGCGCATTCGCCCGCGAGAAAAATCCAATCAAGGAAAACAGCATTTTGATCAAGTACCAGGAATACATGCCTCTGGGCCTGGCGCCGGTACTGATTCGAGTGACATAAAAAGCAATCCCGGCAAGGAGATCACAATGGGTAGCGACAGAGCTCGAATTTCTTACAATCCCGGCCAGCTATACCGCTCAGTGGTAATGCAGCAGGGCCGTGTCACTCTCGAAGCGGACTGGAACGAAGCCCAGACCATCGCAAGCGAACAGGTGCGCCGCGAGGCGCTCGACTACGTCGGACCGGCGGGCACATGGAGAGGCGATAACGGCTATGCCATCTCCCTCATTGGCGGCAATCCGCAAAGCTACGACTTCAACATCGCAGCCGGCTCCATGTACGTCGGCGGCGAGCGCGCGTATCTTCCTGAAACGGAAACCTACAGCGCACAGCCCGCAAACGACTGGATGGACTTTGCCCAGGATCCCGACTGGGTAACTCCCTACACCGCAAATCCCGGATTCAACGAGTACGTCTATCTCTACCTCCGCGAGCAGGAGGTCAGTGCGGTCGAGGACAGCGATCTCAAAGACATCGCCCTCGGCGGTCCAGACACAGCCCAGCGCACCCGCCTGATCCAACACATTGTTCGTCACCGGACCAGCGGCGCAGACTGCCCCACCGCCATGACCGACGTGCAGGCCAACTGGTGGACCCCTTCCGGCTATCAGCTCGACCAGACCGACATGCGGGTTAACTCCTTCGGCCGCCTCGAGGTGGGCTTCGTCAACACCGTGACCTCGTCGCCATGCGAGCCCACCGCCCAGGGCGGATATCTGGGCGCCGACAATCAGCTGATCCGCGTGCAAATCTCCAGCGCCAACCCCGCCAGTCCCAGCTTTGTATGGGGCTATGACGATGCCTCGTTCCTCTATGAAGTCACCATTGTCAGCCCCGGTTCCAACACCACACCCACCACACTCAAACTGAACACAGCGCCCGTCGACGCCGAACATATCCCACAAAGCGGCCAGGCCGTCGAGCTTCTCTTACCCGCGGCCCAGCTCTCGAACGGTCAGTACGTGGCCGCGCCCACGGGCCAGGTCTTCATCCTCGGCTCGGCCGCCTTCACGCCCGGCTCCAACACACTCACCCTTCCTCCGGGCATCGACACAGCACTCTTCGGCACCGGTCCCGGCGGCAATCCCAATCCCGCTCAGCTATACCTGCGCGTGTGGCAGGGGCAATCCGCCTTTACGCAAGGCACAGCCCAGCCGCTCAGCAACACCGCCACTGGCGTGACCACCGGGCTCAACGTCACTCTCAGCACCGCCCAGCCCGGCCAGTCCTTCCGTGCCGGCGACTACTGGATGTTCGCCGTTCGCCCGCCGAGCCCCGCACTCATCTACCCTGATCGCTACACCACCGCTCCACAACCCCCTGACGGCCCGCGCGAATGGATTTGCCCGCTGGCCGTAATCCTGTGGACAGAGACCCCGCCAGTCGCTAGCTCTTGCACCAACACCTTCCTTAACCTCGTCGAGCTCAGCAATCAGAACGCCGGCGGTTGCTGCTCTGTATACGTCACCGCCGAAGAACACAACCAGGGCACCTTCACTATTCAGGACGCCATCAATCAGATCCTCGCCACTGGAGGCAGAGTCTGTCTTGGACCCGGCACCTTCAACCTCACCGCCACTGTCGAGATTAGTCAGATCGTTCTGCCCATCGAGATCGGTGGCATGGGCGCAGGGGCATTTTACGAAACCGGCAGCGGAGTAACTGTCCTGAACATGGCCACGCCCGCCTCGCCGCAAACCGCATCGGTCCCTGCCATCCTTATTGAAGGCAGCCAGGGCGTTACCATCCAGGACCTGCAGCTCAACTTCGCTCCCGGTTACGTCGCCCTGGCCAATCCGAACAACGCCGCACCCGGCGCGACTTTTCCCAACCCCGGCATCATGATCCAGAACAGCGATTCGGTTACCATCCAGCGCTGCACCCTGGCCTGCACCGGCAACACCGTACCCACCAACTCCGCCATCGCCATCGGAGGCCTTATCTATGAGACCGCCATCCGCAACAACATCATCCAGTACGCTCTCACCGACAATGCGAATGTCCCCGCATTCGGCGCCGGCTACGGCATTTCCAATCTGCCGGCATTGGGCAGCACAGTGGTCCCTGATACCTTTACATGCTTCACATTCGGTCTCTTCATCACCGGCAATATTGTCCAGAATGTCGTCTTCGGAATTGAGCTCGACCCCACCTGCTATCACATGGGTCAGGTCGTCGTCTCCGGAAACGAATTCGGCCCATGCGCCGGGGCCGCGGTCTTGGCCGGCAATGGCATTGCGCCGCTCTTCACCAGCGTCGAAATCACAGACAATCAGGTCTTCGAGAGCTTCAGCGGCTTCAACTGCGGACTGGCCGCCCGCATTGCCAACAACACCATACTCCTGTTGCCAGTCGCCACCCCCGCCGCTGCCGACGCCCTCATCGCAGGCATCTTGATCTCGCCTCCCGTGCTCGCCTCCACCATCGACGGCCTCCAGATCGAAGGCAATCGCATCGTCGGCGGATCTGGATGGGGAATTCTCATCGAAGCGCAGATTGCCGCCGGAGATATCAACCACAATGTGATCGAAGGCACAGCCTGCGGTGGCATCGCCGCCGGAGCCGGCGCCGACCACCTCAGCATTACCAACAACCAGTTCCTCCGTCTCGTCCCCAACTCCAACGACCCCGCGGTGGGCGCAATGCTCGGCGCCTACGGCATCCTCATATTGCCCGCATCGCTGAATGGCGCCGTCGTGCAGGCCGGGTACGTCGAGATTCTCGGAAACATTATCAAAGACTTCGCCACCGACTCCACCCAGACCACCGTCGGAAGCATCTACCGCTATGCCATCGCCGTCGAAGGCTATAACTCCACCATCATCGCCAACAATCAACTCATCAACATCGGCCCGGCCAGCGACGCCGTCGATCCCTCGGCAGCCATCTTCTCCGTCGCCTATCCCTTCGACCGCTTCGATGTCACCAACAACGTTATCCGCCGCAACGACTCCGGTACCGTCGGCGACACAGGCTCTGAATGGTATGGCGTCGAAATCGGCGGGTTCAAGCGGGAATCTCTGAATTCCGGTGCGGCGACGAGCCAAATCCTCAACCAGAAAGTCGTTCCCGTCTCGGACACGCAATTCATCTCCATCGAGAAAGGCGGCACCGTAATGGTCACCGCCGGCGGACTGCAGAACGTGAACATCGGCGGCAACTACATTGAAGCGGCCGGCAGCGTCCCGGCAGTCAACATCGACGTGGCGGGAAGCTGCATCTTCACCGGCAACCAGTGCGTCCTGGCCACCAGCACTCAGAATGAGGCCAACCCCGTCGCCGCCATCGAGGCAGCCAGCGCGGTTGCCGCCAGCAACGTCCTTCAGAACGCCGGTAAAGATAGCGTAAGCCTCAAGATCACCACTACAACCAGCGCAACAAGTTACACAGTGCTGGGAAATATCACATCCGCCCCCATTCTCGCCAACGGAAAGGCGCTCAGCGCCACGTTGCTCGCGTTGAATGTGGTCACGTAGAGCCAAAGCGCACTAAACGCAAGCTGAATTGACCGAACGCAACGGAATTGACCGAACTCAAGCTGAAATCTCGACCGGAATTCACGAGGGAACGCATATGAACATCGCATTTTTGAAGGGCGAAAAGACCATCGCTGAAGTCGTGGCGCGCATCTATCCGGGCTCTTCGCGCGCCCCCGCCAAACGCAAGCAGGCCACGGACGCTCTGCTCGCCGCCAACCCGCAACTCGCGGATCTCAGCAAAGTCGAGCCGGGCGCAAAGATCGTCGTGCCCGCAATCTCCCTGCCGCACGACCCCGCCGAGACAACCCAGGTAACCTCATCGGCGCCGGCCGGCCGCAACAACGTTTTCCTCTACCAGCATCTGGACTCGCTCAAAACCGTCATCCCCGCAGCCGCCAACACCACAGTCGCCAGCGCCAACGCCACCATCGCACTCCTCCAGAGAGCTGAAGTTCAGGCCGCCGCCGCTAAAGATCCAAACCTCGCCCAACGCGTAGCCGCTGCCACACAAAGCGCCAATGCTAGAATCCAGGCTGCTCAGACGCTGGAGACGCAGTACCTCCAATCCATCGGACCTCTGCAGGCCTTACTGGTCAAGCAGGTTAAGCCCTGAGAATCTTCCGGGCAGAAAAGGGACAGCCGCATGAGTTGGTCGACTTACCAGCACCCGCAGCCCACTGAGGCCGAAACAAGAACGCGCAGCCGCGAAGCCTCACAGCCGGTCGCGCCAATTGGGGCCTTGCAATCCAGTGCGCCGGCGATTCGCCACTCCATCGGCAATCGTGGAATACTGCGCCGGCTGACCGCCCCATCCGCCAGTTCCGGGGTATCGATCATGGGAGCGCCGCAGCCCGACGCGGGCGGAGCACAGCAACAGCCAACTCAGCAGCAAACTCAGCAGCCCGGCCAGACTCCCGGCCAGAATCCCACTCCCGCGTCAACCCAGCCCACGCCCTACACCGCGGTTTTCTCGATGACCAAGCATAGCTCCAAAGCAAAGACGGACTGCGGTCTGCCCGACTCTCCCAACTGCGTGGTGAGCGCGGCCGACTGGCGCCTGATCGACAAAGCTGGATATCCTGTGGCGGGCACAGTCACCCTTTCGGAGAAATTTACCAAGGAGAACGGGCCCGACGTCGTGTTCCAGAAGCTCGTCGCGCAGCAGAATTCAACGGTCACCAGTCAAAACGGAGCTTTCAGCGACTGCTACGGACTGTGCGTGCCCGACGGCACTCCGTCCTTCAGTCTCCAGGTGTTGCAAAATTACCTGGTCGGCGGCGAGATCGCATCGCAAACTCACATCACTTACACGCCCAGCGGGGTCATGCTTCGGGTCTGTCAGCGGGAAGCCGACGGCAGCTTCGGGAACCGCTGCCGTCGTTACCCGTAGAAGGGATCAACCATGCTGCAATCCGCCAGCGCGGACACAAAAAAAGCGACAGCCCGTGGCAATTCCCAGCCGCAGGCTCAGCCCGTCGGGCTCCAGGCTCCACCTGTTCCGGTGCTGGGCTATCGCTCTGAACTGCGCCTGCAGCGCAAATGCGACTGCGGCGGCGGCCCCAACTGCGACTGCGACACGGGCGACAACAAAAAGAACAAGGAAAAGGATAGCCCTCGCACGGCACTCCATCGCAAACCAGCCGGAGTCTCATCCCTGCTCGACCCCGACACTCAGTCCTTCTTTGAAGCCCGCGCCCTGCGTCGCGCTCCGGCTCCGGCAGTCGCGCCCCAGTCCGGCCCACCCATTCACATCGGCGCGGTCGACGATCCCCTCGAACGGGAAGCCGATCACATCGCCCATCGCGTCCTGCGCATGCCGGACAACACAGCCCAGGCTGCTGGCCTCCCTGCAGTCAAAAACGGAGCCCCACTGCTCCGCAAGGCAACCAGTGCTCCAACGCAACCGAGCGCCCTCCCGCAGCCGCAGGCCCCGCCCATCGTTCACAGCGTATTAAGCTCACCCGGACAGCCGCTCGACCGGCCCACACGCAGTTTCTTTGAACCACGCTTCGGGCAAGACCTGAGCCACGTTCGGATTCATAACGACAGCAAAGCGGCTGAATCGGCGCGCGCCGTCGATGCTCTGGCGTTTACACACGGCAACAACATTGTCTTCGCCTCGGGAATCTACAGGCCGCAACGCCCGGACGGCAGGTTCATTCTGGCCCACGAGCTTGCCCACACCATGCAGCAAGGGCGTCAGCAGACCATCAGGCGCACCATTAAGAGCTCGCCCACTGCTCCGCTGGATTCCTATCTGCGCGGCAAGAACATCTTGGGCTTTACCTCTTCCAATGGCGTCTATGCCCTGGCCATGGGAATACAAGCAACCTCCGTCGACCAGGAGATTCTGCTCAATATGCTTGCCTCGGCGAGGCTTTTCGAAATCGCCGGCAATACTTCCTCCGACGCGGAAAAGTCCCTCACCGATCATCAGACGACACGCCTGGGGATTGTCGCGTTTGCCGCAAAGAAAACATACAGGTTCGCGTCGATCTCCGGGTTCCAGATGAACCCGAAATACTGGGATGTCGATATGAAGGCGCGACGCTGGAAAACCAAGCAAGGGGTCGACCCGCAGGAAGCTAGGGACGACGTGAACGTGAACCCTGGGGAATATGCCATCGGTTGCCAGGCGGCAACCATCATTACCAAGGCGGGCGGATCCAAAGGCGCTCAGTTTCGCGATTCGCCAACTCAGGATGAAAAGGACTGGGTTCCGGGCGAAGCAGGTTACATAGCGAACCCGAGCCACCCGGATCAAAACGATCCTGGTACACTTGGCGAAAACCTCATTTATGCGGGTCTGGGACAGTTCTGGGGACATCTGCCCGGCAGCATCATGTATAGGACACTGGACGAATGGAAGACAGCGGTTGCAAGTTGGAATGGCTCGGCGCAAGTCGATACCCAGCGGGATGGTCCGACAACCGGGCTGGTCTAGAGCCATCTCACAGCCGGCATGGCGGCAAGCTTCGAGCAGGAGCCCGGCTTTGTTTGTGGGTTGCTTGCCCGCTCCATCGTGAAAAACGCATTTTGCGCGCTCTCAGTAACCCGTAGGGATTCCAGAACCGCCACGGCACTGGCCTGGAAACAGATCATTCGGAGCTGATCGATATGGACAGAGGAACGAGTCTGGCTCAGACAGCGACTCCCAGCCGCGTGGCGCTGGCTGCGAATCGCGCCGATAACAACCTGCAATCTGAAGCTCCGGTTGCCGGCGGCTATTCAAGCAACCCGGCCGCCCTGCGACTGCTCCCCGTGACGGCTCTGGGTAACCAGGCCACACTGCGCCTGCAGCGCAAGTGCGACTGCGGCGGCGGACCCGGCTGCGACTGCGATATGGGCGACGACAAAAAGAAAAAAGAAAAAGACAGCGCCGCCTCTGCACTGCATCGCAAACCTGCAGGAGTCTCTTCCCTGCTTGACCCCACCACCCAGTCCTTCTTTGAGGCTCGCTCCCTGCGCCGCGCTCCAGCCCCGGCAGCATCGGCTCCATCCGGTCAAGCCATTCATATAGGCGCGGTCGACTCCCCGCTCGAGCATGATGCCGACCAGGTTGCCGATCGCGTCCTGCGCATGCCGGACAATTACCGGGCAGGCAGCCTCCCCGCAGGCAGGAACGGCCCCGCGCTGCTCCGCAAGGCAACCGGCGCCCCGAGCGCCCTGCCTCAGCCACAGGCCCCGTCCATCGTCCACAACGTATTAAGCTCACCCGGACATCCGCTCGACCGGCCCACGCGCAATTTCTTTGAACCGCGCTTCGGTTGTGACTTGAGCCAGGTGCGCATCCACACTGACGCGGACGCCGCGCGCTCCGCGCAATCGGTCCAGGCAAAGGCCTGGGCAGTAGGCCGGCACATCGCGTTCGGGCCGGGAATGTACTCGCCCTCGAACCTGGCCGGACGCACTCTCCTCGCTCATGAGTTGGCCCATACTCTGCAGCAAGGGGCGCAGCCAAGCCAGTTGCAGCGCGTCTGCACCAGCGCCGCTGCCTGCGCTGCGCCCATCAAAGGCGATTCCGGCCGCTTTGGCGAAAAAACCGAGCTGGAAGACGAAGCGGAGCGGAGAAAAACAGGTCCACCTCCGCCTGGGGGCGGACCCACCCCCTGCAACAATCCACGGCATAAGAATGAGGCCACCAGCTACAAGGCTATGGCCCTGGGCGCGGGGGCATCTATTCCGCCTGAGGTTTCCAGCGTCTACATAGATGCCTGCATGGGTCAAAGCACAGGAGCCTCGGTGAGTAGATGCTCCAAGTTCACCGACGGCACGCCGCCGGGTGCCGATCCCACAAAGGACTGCATTGCGGTTAAAACAAGCGATGAAGATGGCGCGGTCGCGATCCTTGCCAAGACCACACGCAGCGCGGAGGACAACAAAACCGCTCTCGATGCCGCCAGTACCGTGACCCACGAGACTCAGCACACCCACTTCAACGCCAATGCCACCGCGCTCGTGCCTGCGGAGGCCGACTGCAACCTGAATACCGTCGTCTTCCACGGTCCGACGCCCGCCCCGAACGGCATAGACTACAAAGTCAAGTTCTACCTCAGCGAGATCAGCGCGGAAATAGCCGAGTTTGCTCCCTACTTCAAGAACTTCAAAAACAAAGGTAACAGCGCAGCCTTGTTCGATGAAGAACGCAGCATCACCTCCGATGAGGGAGAAAACATCCAGGGCGACATCAAAGCGCTCCAATGCAAGTGCGAGTGCGCAACCGTGGATAAATTCGTTGGAGAGGTCTTCGCCGATACTGTCAGTGGCTGGCCGGCCGATCAAACGCTCGAATTCCAGCGCGCTATGACCCGAATCATGCCTGCGGTCTGGCCAAAGGCTCTGCGGAAAACCTAGAGCTTGCCGTGAAGAACAGGCTCGGAAACAACAGAGAGAAACCCATGTTGAAGTCCATCACCGCCGATTCAAAGAATGCCGCCGCCACGGCCAGCTCAAAGCCACAGCCAACCGCCCGAAACGTATCAGCCGCTCCTGTTTCGGTCCAGGGCAACCAGGCGGCCCTCTCCCTGCAGCGCAAATGCGACTGCGGCGGAGGCCCTGATTGCGACTGCGACATGGGCGACGACAAAAAGAAAAAAGACAAGTTAAGCCCTGCCACTGCGCTTCACCGCGCCGCCGCATCGTCGTCCATGCCCGGCGAGGCTCCGCCCATCGTCCGCGAAACGCTCGATTCCCCCGGCCAGACCCTCGATCCCCAAACCCGCTCCTTCTTTGAAGCCCGCTTCGGCCACGATTTCTCCGGCGTTCGCATTCACGCCGACGCGCGCGCCGGCCAGTCCGCCCGCGCCGTCAATGCACTCGCCTACACCGTCGGTCGCGACATCGCCTTCGCCCCTGGCCGATTCGCTCCCTCAACGACAGAAGGCCGCCACCTGCTGGCCCACGAACTCGCCCACACCCTCCAGCAGCCCGGCTCCGCGCATCAGGCGGAGGCACCCTCAGGGCCGCTCCCAGTCACCCATTCCAACACCCCTGAAGAGCGCCATGCGGATTCCGTCGCGTCCCGCGCTCTCGGAAATGCGGTCCCCAACGCCGCCGCCGGCTCGGCCGCCCCCCGCTCCGTCCGCCGCGCCCCTGACCCAGCATCGCCCGCGACCGCCCCAGGCGCCAGTCCCGCGCCATCGGCCCAGCCGGCCAACCAGCCCCCCGCGCCCGCCGCTACGTCTCCAGGCGGAGCCACTCCCACCGAACCCAGCGGCGGTCAGCCAGCCGCTGCCCCGGCTCCCAACCCCGGCCAGGCCACCGAACCCCGCAAAATCGCCGAATTCGACTCCGACACCGGCAGCCAGCGCCACTGGAACCTCAAGCAGCTCACCACCGACATCTATACTGCCCTCACCGCCTCCGACCGGGCCTTCGTCCGCATCCTCGGCGTCCACCCCACCAAAGCCGGCGAAGATGACCCTCAGGGCGCCGCCATGGGTCGCGCCCAGGTCGTCGAACGCGCACTCATCGGCTGGCTCGGCCCCAAAATCCCCGAAAGCCGCTATGACACTGGCTTCGCCCCGGGAAAAATCGGCGATCCCCAGGTCCAGGTCTGGATCGATTACAAGCCCAACGTCGTCTCCGAGCCTAAGGGCCCCCTGCCCGCAGGACCGGGCGCTGCGGCGGCCCCAAAGGCTGAAGCGCCCGTCCCCGTCGCCGGCGCCGTCAATTACGCCTGGCACGCCAACCTCACCGGCCCCAAAGGAACCTCGAAGGACCGCGCCATCCAACTCACCATCGGCGACAGCAGAATCGTGCAGTTGAGCTACAACATCGACACTGGACAGGCCCAGGTCCTCGGCGGCTACCAGCTCACCGGGGACGTCCCACTCCCCGAAGGCTTCCTCAAATTCGTGAATAACTGGGTTAAAGTTCAGGGCTTCCTGCAGATTCTCGCCGGCGTCGCAGCCGGCGGCACTACCCCCTCCGGCAGCGTGGCCATCGCCCAGCCATCCGCTGGCGGTCAGGTCCTGTTTGGCAGCGGAAACGCCACCGTCAGCGTTCAGGTTGCCGGAAGCGTCACAGCCGCCACAGTCGGACCCGCCACCGCGGAAGTCAACGTGACCCCGACCTTCACCTTCAGCTTTTAGCTCCCCACCGGCGCTGCCGACCCACGCGAGCTGAAACCGGCGGAGGGAGACAGGTGGCCCGGTCATCGGCCCTGAAGAATCACCCTGAGTCTTGAGAGGCTGTGCCCCGTTCATCGCGGCCTTTTCGCGATGAGCGGGCGGATGACCCAGAGGACGCGCAGTCCCCCTGAGCTACACTTACTTCCCAACGGGCAAAGTGGAAACCATCACCTCATCCAACGAGCACGGCGTCTCGGCCGCCTACACCTGGGACGATCAGAACCGCCTCTCGACGGTGGTGGACAACAATCTGTCCGGCCAAAACACCACCACCTACTCCTACGACAACGCCAGCAATGTCGCCACGGTGAAGATTCCCAACGGCCTCACCTCCACCTTCACCTACGACGCGCTCAACCGGCTCACCGAGCTCTCCACTCCGCCCGTCGCCGACTACAAGTACACGCTGGGCCTCACCGGCAACCGCACCAACGCAACCGAGCAGTCCGGCCGCACGCTCCAGTGGAGCTACGACAACATCTACCGGCTCACCGGCGAGACCATCGCCGGCGACCCGTCCAACAACGGCGCCGACAACGGCAGCGCGACCTATACGCTGGACCCGGTGGGCAACCGCACTTCGGCCACCTCCACGCTGAGCGGCATCGATCCCATCGCGGGCAGCTACAACCCCAACGACCAGCTTTCCACGGAGAGCTACGACGCCAACGGCAACGTTATCGCCACCGGCGGCATGAGTTACACCTACGACTCCGAGAACCACATGCTTACGGCCTCCGGCAACGGCAAGGTCGTCACAATGATCTACGACGCCTTCGGCAACCGCGTGGCCAAAACGGTGAACGGAGTTACCACGCAGTATCTTGTCGAGGACGACGTAAACCCCACCGGCTACCCGCAGGTGGTCGAAGAGCTGGTCGGCCCCATCGGCTCAGGCGTGGTCACGCGGCAGTATACCTATGGGCTACAGAGGATCAGCGAGAATCTAAGCCCGGCTGTAACTGGAAACAGCACATGGACGCCGAGCTTCTATGTCTACGACGGCGGCGGCAGCGTAAGGAACCTGACCAACACCGCTGGCGTGATCACCGATAGCTACGAGTATGACGCCTTCGGCAACTCGTTCACGAAAGTCGGGACCACGCCCAACAACTATCTGTACCGCGGCGAACAATACGACTCGGATTTAGGCCTCTACTGCCTTCGCGCCAGATACTACAACGCAGGGACTGGACGGTTTATGTCCAGAGACCCGGAAGACGGATACGCCAAAGATCCAGCATCGCTGCATAAGTACTTGTATGCAAAGGGCGATCCGCTGAATAGGTTTGATCCAAGCGGGCGCGCAGCGACGATGCAATTTCTCTTCACCACGGCAGTAGTCGCCGCCCCGGCGGAGGTGGCCGCCGAAGAGTTTCTAGGGGGCACTGCAGCGTCCATAGCCAACTGGATGGCTGCGCTTGAAGCTGGGACTGCGGAGATCTCGGAGTTGTTGGGTGAAGCCGCAGATGCTCTTTTTAATAATGCGTTTGACGCGGCCACGGATTTGATTGAAGAAGCAATCGGGGTGTACGAGGATTTGTTGAGGGAGGAGAGCAGTGTGGGCGCGCTTGTCAGATATTTGTCGTGCGAGATAGTCGGCTTGTCGGGTAGCCGTATTTTGGAACTCGTCGACGCCGATCCGCGACTCGTGGACGTTGTCAAGGTTGTTGGTACCAACGCTGGGTGCGCATACGCAATCCGTTGATTGCTTTACAGTGGGTGATTCACCTGTGGTCGATCCGCGGCGACGTGCGAGTTCCCGGGGGATCGCGCAGAAGGACACAGCGAGAAAAGGGGAAAATAGTGCTTCGAGATATCAAGTTCAAGATCGTTGCAGCCTCCAAGAGCTATCCGTTTAAGATGCGTGTCTTATCTGCATCACTAACCTGCGTTTTGACTTTACTGGTAACTGTGAAGAATTGGCATTTTGATACCCTCAACCGGCAATTCGAACCATGGAAGACGATCGCAATATGTGCTTTCACCGTCGCTTGGCTATTTGAACCTAAGAAGAGGTGGAATATGTTCTTCCTCGGAGTTGGGATCGGTGACGTGCTTCTATATCTTTTGAGATGAGCTGATTCCGGCCAATCAAACCCGGCGGACGGCCCGGATTCCAAAGGTAACAAATGGGGGCGCTTCAGGTCCGGATTTTCGAACCTGGGATAACTCGAACCTCCATCACCTTTTTCCGGCGTCTCCGCAGACTTCGAGGGACACCGACACCCGAGGGCACTCTGAGCTACACTTACTACCCAACGGGCAAAGTGGAAACCATCCAATCCTCCAACGCGCACGGCGTCTCGGCCGCCTACACCTGGGACGATCAGAACCGCCTGCAAACGGTGGTCGATAACAATCTGCTCGGCCAAAACACCACCACCTACACCTACGACAACGCCTCCAATGTCGCCACGGTGAAGATTCCCAACGGCCTCACCTCCACCTTCACTTACGACGCGCTCAACCGGCTCACCGAGCTCTCCACTCCGCCCGTCGCCGACTACAAATACACGCTGGGCCTCACCGGCAACCGCACCAGCGCAACCGAGCTGTCCGGCCGCGCGCTCCAGTGGAGCTACGACAACATCTACCGTCTCACCGGCGAGACCATCGCCGGCGACCCGGCCAACAACGGCGGCGACAACGGCAGCGCCACGTATACGCTTGACCCGGTGGGCAACCGCACGTCGGCCACCTCCACGCTGAGCGGCATCGATCCCATCACGGGCAGCTACAACCCCAACGACCAGCTTTCGTCGGAGAGCTACGACGCCAACGGCAACGTCCTCTTCACCGGCGGCATCAGTTACACCTACGACTCCGAGAACCACATGCTCACGGCCTCCGGCAACGGCAAGGTCGTCACCATGGTCTACGACGCCTTCGGCAACCGCGTGGCCAAGACGGTGAACGGCGTCACCACGCAGTATCTGGTGGAAGACGAAGTGAACCCCACCGGCTACCCGCAGGTGGTCGACGAGCTGGTCGGCCCCATCGGCTCAGGCGTGGTCACGCGGCAGTATACCTACGGTCTACAGAGGATCAGCGAAAATCTCAGTCCAGCTCTCACCGGCAACAACACATGGACGCCGAGCTTCTACGTCTACGACGGCGGCGGCAGCGTAAGGAACCTGACCAACACCGCTGGCGTGATCACCGATGAGTACGAATACGACGCTTATGGCAACAGCTTCACGAAGGTTGGAACAACACCAAACAACTACCTCTATCGCGGCGAACAGTTCGACTCAGACCTCGACCTCTACTACCTCCGCGCCAGATACTACAACCCCAGCACCGGACGATTTTTGTCGCGCGATCCTGAAGACGGCTACACCAATGATCCAGCGTCGCTGCATAAGTACCTATATGCGAATGGTGATCCGGTGAATTTGGCTGATCCAACGGGACGAGCTGGGGAAGCAGTGGTTAAGCCCTATACGCCAGGTGCACTCGAATACGGTTTGCTCATTGGTCTTATTTCGCTGCAAGCAGCGAAATCTCTGCCACAACTTTCCGGAGGGATCAACGACTTATGGTATTCCAACACTCTCAACTTAATTGGATATATGTTCGCCACAAAGCGGGATGTTAAACAGGCCCGAGATGCCGGTAAACAGGTGGGCAGGGAGCGTGGCTGTCGAAGTCCAGAACCCGATGATTTTGAGACAGCCCACGACATGATGGAATCGGAAAAGGGGCCGAACGGCATGGTGACCTACGAACAACTCTTGGAAATCTGGCGTGAAATCCTGTGTGGAGGCGGTAGATGATGAACCCAAAGAATCCAGCCAAGGAGTCTGAGGTCTCCTTGAATCGAATCGTTGGGCTAAGGCTCTACGGGTCTCGTAACTTCTGCGCCACGCGACAGTTCTATTTTGGCAGCGCTACTTCTCATGTTGGTCAGGACGGTCCTCACTATACGCTGGGAGTTGAATGTCCGTGGCGTATACGGAAGGCGGGTTTGATTATCGTTGGGCTTGATGACTACCGTGAGAGAGCCGAAGGAAATGACGATCCAGATTGGGAACTGAATATGCCGGGCGGTGATCTCCAGCATCAAAAGCTTGCTGAATTGCTAGGTGAAAGCAGAGAGGAAGGTATTGCCACTACTCATCCTGGATTTAGCGTAAAAGGCGTGAAACTTGATGAGTGCGGCGACATTCAAATCGAATTTGAGTCGAATTGTATTCTTGAAGTATTTTCTGATGGCTCGAAGAGTATGCAGTGGATATTTAAATCTCCTGACCAACCCTCGATAGTACTCATGAATGGAGTGCTAAATTGGACCAAGAAAAAAGGGATCGACGGGCGGGCGGGTGGCCCAGGTGCCGGGGATGAAAAGTGAGCATCACCACTAAAGCTGGGTGGCCCAGGTGCCTCGCATTTGGGCACCTGGGATCGCGAGGAGCCGGCATGACGATCCTGCGAGCACTCAGGAAACGAGCATGGATAGTCATTCTCCTTTTCCTGCTTCATGCTTCGCAGGACGCCTTCGGCAACCGCGTCTCGAAGACGGTGAGCAACACCAGCGGTACCACCACCACGCAGTACCTGGTCGACGACCTCAACCCCACCGGCTATTCACAGGTGCTCGATGAGCTAACCGGCGCCATCGGGTCGGCAGCCGTCACGCGCACCTATACCTATGACCTGCAGCGCATCAGCCAGGTTCAAATCGCCGGCAGCGTCTTGAGCTTCTACGAGTACGACGGCGGCGGCAGCGTCCGCCAACTGACCAACTTCGGCCAGCAGGTCACCGATACCTACGAGTACGACGCCTTCGGCAACCAGCTCGCCCGCACCGGCTCCACGCCCAACAACTATCTCTACCGCGGCGAGCAGTGGGACCCCGATCTGAGCCTCTACTACTTGCGTGCCCGCTACTATAACCCAGTCACCGGCCGCTTCCTCTCCCGCGACCCCAAGGCTGGCGATATTGCCTTCCCCCACACGCTGCACAGGTATCTCTACGCCAGCGCCGACCCGGTCGACCGCATAGACCCCAGCGGCCGCGCCGACGCGGTCGAAGTCGCCATTCAGGATGTTAAGAACGAGGGAGAAACGGCTGGTGGAGACGCGCTTGCCCGGCAAGTCAGTTGCATCCTCGGCGCCGCCGGGGCAGGCCTGAATGCGCTGGGCGCAATTATCGGCGGCGACGTCATTGGTTCGGGCTTGTCGGCGCTAAATGTGGTAGAGGCGTGGGAAACCTGCTCGGCCACAGCCACCGGAGAGGTTTCCACCAGCTGCGGTCTGTGCTTCGCCGCTGGCACTCCAATCCATACGCCGCGCGGCGACGTTCCCATCGAAAACATTCATGAGGGCGACGAAGTTGTCTCGCGCAACAGCGAGACCGGCAAGCTTGAGCACCGGCGGGTCACGGCTTTGACGCCGCCGCATAAGGACAGTTTGCTTGAGATACGCATCGAAGGCGAGCGAACGCCCCTGCACCCCACATGGTCCCATCCCTTCTGGGTAAAGCGCGGTGACGCAACGGACGGTTCTTGGATCGAAGCTGGTAATATGCTGGTGGGCGATCTCGTCCAGACCATGCAAGGCAGCTGGCGCAGGGTGGTCTCGATTACCCCGCTTCCAGGCCAGGAAACGGTTTACAACTTCACCGTTGAGGAGGACCACGACTACTTCGTCGGCGAACAAGGGCTACTAGTTCACAATGCAGGCGGCCCGTTTTCGATTTGGGACTGGTCTGGGTATCCTGAGGGTGTCCCGCAACCCTCGGGGCCATTTAATCTTCTCGATGGCCCGGATTATCAGGCAGCAAGACAAGCTGCCAATAACGCAAATCAGGCGCTTCATGAGGCTGCCCCTGAACTTCAAGGGTTTGAAATACATGAGATCCAACCGGTGAAATTTGGAGGCAGCCCGACTGATCTTGCGAACAAAATGGTGCTAGAGCCAGGTCAGCATCATGAAGTCACAAATTGGTGGAGAAAGATTCAAGCGTGCGGGAAATAGGTGGTGACTGAGTTGCGTCAATTTCTTGGGGAAATGAAGACATATCCTGGCGCTTCGGATGATCTTATCGCCAGGAGCGAGGCCGAGCTTGGTATGAGCCTACCCGGTGATTATGTTGAGTTCCTGCGAATCACGAACGGCGGCGTCGGATCAATCGGCAAATGCAAGTATGTGATTTTTTGGGCGGTCGATGAACTCGCGCCGCTGAATCGCGATTACCAGGTCCAGGAGTATGTCCCCGGCTTCCTGGTTTTCGGATCGAGCGGCGGCGGCGAAGCATACGGCTTCGATACAAGGCGGAAAGGATGGCCGGTTGTTCGAATAACCTTCGTGGGGCTTGATTGGGATGAAGCTATACCGATGGGAGAATCGTTCGCTGCTTTCCTTAAACAGTTGTATGAGGGAGAGGGATGAAGGATCCGAATCGGCAACGACGACCGGATGCTCCCGGCTCCCAAGGAAAAGAAATCTTCGAGATCAAGCCCGTGATCCTTGGCGGTAGCCCAACCGATCCAGCGAACAAGACCATATTGGACAGGGAGGACCACGTCAAAGCCGTGACCTTTTGGAACAGGATTATTGCTGGCTTGCGCAAACAACAAGCAGCGAATCGGTAGGGCTGATGGCAGGTGGCCCGGTCATCAGCCGTGAAGGATGGGGTAATAGGGGTAATAGGGGGACATGATACCTATTCACCTTGCCTACACCTACGACGCCCTCAACCGTCTGCTCAGCCGCGCCACGCCGGGCGAACCGTCCGACTCGGTCAGCTTCACCTACACGGCCACCGGCAAGTACCTCACCTCCACGGCTCTCGACGGCACAGTCGACTACAACTACGACGCGCTCGACCGGCTCGCCACCAAGGCGACGCCCGAGGGCACTCTGAGCTACACTTACTTCCCGACGGGCAAAGTGGAAACCATCCAATCCTCCAACGCGCACGGCGTCTCGGCCGCCTACACCTGGGACGATCAGAACCGCCTGCAAACGGTGGTCGATAACAATCTGCCCGGCCAAAACACCACCACCTATACCTACGACAACGCCTCAAATGTCGCCACGGTGAAGATTCCCAACGGCCTCACCTCCACCTTTACCTACGACGCGCTCAACCGGCTCACCGAGCTGTCCACGCCGCCCGTCGCCGATTACAAATACACGCTGGGCCTCACCGGCAACCGCACCAACGCAACCGAGCAGTCCGGCCGCGCGCTCCAGTGGAGCTACGACAACATCTACCGCCTGACCGGCGAAACCATCGCAGGCGACCCGGCCAACAACGGCGGCGACAACGGCAGCGCCACCTATACCCTGGACCCGGTGGGCAACCGCACTTCGGCCACCTCCACGCTGAGCGGCATCGATCCCATCGCCGGCAGCTACAACCCCAACGACCAGCTTTCGTCGGAGACTTACGACGCCAACGGCAACGTGACCAATACCGGCGGCATGAGTTACACCTACGACTCCGAGAACCACATGCTCACCGCCTCCGGCAACGGCAAATCCATCTCGATGGTCTACGACGCCTTCGGCAACCGCGTGGCCAAGACGGTCAACGGAGTCGCCACGCAGTATCTGGTCGAGGACGACGTAAACCCCACCGGCTATCCGCAGGTGGTCGAAGAGCTGGTCGGCCCCATCGGCTCAGGCGTGGTCACGCGGCAGTATACGTACGGTCTACAGCGCATCAGCGAGAATCTCAGTCCGGCTGTAACTGGAAACAGCACATGGACGCCGAGCTTCTACGTCTACGACGGCACAGGCAGCGTCCGCCAGCTCACTAACTCGGCTGGCGTAGCGACGGACCAGTACGAGTACGACGCCTACGGCAATTCGTTCACGAAGGTTGGGACGACGCCGAACAATTATCTCTATCGCGGCGAACAATACGACTCCGACCTAAGCCTCTACTACCTTCGCGCCAGATACTACAACCCGAATACCGGCAGGTTCATGTCTCGCGATCCAGAAGACGGCTATGCCCAGGCCCCGGCATCGCTTCATAAGTATCTTTATGCCGGCGGTGATCCAGTGAACCTGATGGACCCGAGCGGACGGGACGAGGTTGAAACCGGGCTGACATTTGCCTTGCTTGAGACAGCAGCCCTTCCGGCGCTCACCGAATTGGTCGGAACTGCGGCGACGAACGCGCTGATAGCAAGCGGCGTAACGGATGCAATTGCCGCAATACAAGCGGCGGCCGAGGCAGGAAGCTACGAAGAGGCAATCGCTGGGTTGAGAGCGGCGGCCGTACAAATAATTCGTTCGAAGCCGCTCGTCAGAGCGTTCTTGTGCACTCCCGTAGTTCTCGTTTACGATTTCGCGGTCGATCAACTAAATCTGTACGCGAGTTCCCACAACTGGTCACCACTGATGGTCAAAGGCATGGACTATGCCCTCGACAAAGGCAAGGATGCGCTCAAGGGAGCTTGCGCGGCATACGTTCTTGGATGGGTGGGCACGGGCAAATGAAACTATTAGAGGGTGTCCGATCCTACCTCACGAACTATCCGTATCGCAGGCGTCTCCCGCTCGTCGGTGTCTACTTGATATTGAGGGCATTCCATCGCGCACCCTACCCGCTCCATGGCTCGTATGGGTTCGTCACGGATGTGACGCTCATTCTTGTAATGCTTAGCAGTCCAAAGGGAAGGCCGTTTTGGCTCTTCGTTGGCATCTTCCTGGGCCAGATTATAGGCATGTTCATGATGGCTTCACTGTCAGCGTTTGCGCCAAGGTAGAGCAGCGATGAGCAGGGCGGGCAGAAGAGCAACGCTGCCTACGGCATCGGGAGGGTAGGGACACGACACCTCCGGTGCCCATCCAAGCGCACATCGCCGCGTCAATCAAAGCGCAATAGCCATCGCAATGAATCGCGCATCGGCGGGCGTTTGCCTGCGCAATGATTAGCCGAATCGGAGATGGTGCTTCGCACCGAGCTATTTATGACACTCCACCCCTTTTAGGGGGAGTTGGGGGGGAGTTGGGGGACATGATACCTATTCACAGCAGTTTTAGCTGCCCGCAACCTACCAGTGCGACGCCCTGGGCGATCTGACCCAGACGGCCGCGCCTTTCGGGAAATACGGGAAACGGGAATCAGGGGGGGGCACGGCAAAAGGGGACATGATACCTATTCCCCGTCTTCAGCTTGCGCCAAACCGCCGATGCGCCTAAAGAGAACCGGAAAGGCGATATCCGTGTTCTGAGCGAGCCGCCGACATCCCGGAAACTTACTCCTTTTCAGGAGCGGCGGCCTCCGGCCCAGGCATTTCGGCAATCGGCACATAGTTCACGATCGCCGTAAGAATCGCGCGCGCTTCCGCCTCCATCGACCGCCCGTTCATCGCGGCGCGGACCCTTAGCTTCTGTTTGACTTGGGGCAAGAGGTCGCGGATCAGCAGCGTCGCCATACGAGTCCATGGTTCCGCAATAATGCTAGCATTGATATCGAAGATATCAACGATATCCGAAACTGGGGTAAAAACCCGCATTTGGCGCGCAAAAAACACATCGAAAACACCGCTTTTTGCGCTTATTTCGCACGAAAACGGGCTTATTTCGTGTCATTTTGCTTATTTTGTCACGCGTTTGCGTGCGCGGATATGCGTCTGCTGCGCGGTCACTGCTCACATCGCAGCGTATGCATTCAACCGCACCCTCGGTAGATCGAACATTTCGGAGGGAGCAGGGGGTTTCAACCCCCTGAAAAGGCGCAGATGGACAAGGCCTTTAGGCCCGGGCTTTGCGCATCTCTCGGGATTTCCAGAAAGCAATCCTATTCAGTTCAGCCCCAAACTCCGCCCCCAGCCGAGGCCGAGCGGATCGAACCTGCGCTCTGCGGCAGGATGGGACATGCAGTGAGATCTGGATTGGATCGGCGATAAATAGGAGCGGGTGACATGCATCCGGTCCATTACGATATAGCGCGTCCGCAGGCCATTTACGATTTGCGGAAGGTCGGCCGGAACACGCTTGCGGTCCACATAAATCACCAACGCCGCTTCTTTCGGGTTGTCGAGACTCTCGCCAACACCGACTCCAAAAAAGCCGGCGTTGTTTTTCATCATGTTGTGAGCGACCTGCTGCTTGATGACCAGGGCCTGGTTGAGGACCGACGGCGTCAAAGCGGAAGCACCGGAGCTGGAACGGGATTCCTGAGGCGTCTGAGGGGCGGAACCGAACGTCACGGCGTGGGAGTTGGTGGGAATCACAAGCGTGCGCACGCCTTCCACCGTTGCCGGCGCGCTGACGGCCATGCTTTCATCCACGTAGAGAATCACCGCGCCCTCGCCCGGATGATCGCTGCTTTTGCCGGCTGCGACACCCAGGATTCCCGCCGACGGATTGACCAGTTGACGAGCCTGCCCCAGAGCCTGCTGCGCACGCGCAATCTCCTCGTCTGTGAGCGCGCGGGCCTGCGCCCCGGCAATGGTGTTGTCTCCATAGTTGAGGCAGGTTACTGGATGGTCTGCGCCACCCACAAATGTGTAGTTGGTCCCGCCGCCGGCCTGTGCGCCAATCTGCGAATCCAATTCGGTGAGCACGTCGGGCGCAGGGCTAGCAACCCCCTGACTCACGCCCGACGCGTCGGTTCCGCCGGTGAAGTAGAGGCCGACCGGCTCGGCATTGGTTATGTCCACGATAAGCGATCCGGAGTCACCCGCGTCGGTGAATGCATTGCCGCTGATGGCCAGTTGATTGGTGAAGGTCTTTGTCAAGTAAGGTTTGGTCTCTGCGCAATCAAGGTAGTAATCGACGGTCACATCCAGGCTGAGAGCCGAGACCCCGGCACATGTGAGGCCAGTGGTTCGTCCGCTTTTTGCGACGGTAAGATCGAGCGATGCCGCCTCGCCCTTGCCGCCGGTGGAAGATATACCGGGAGGCGCGGCGGCCAGTGTGCCGTCCGCCTGGCGCGCGCCAAGCTCGAGAATGCTGCCGGAAGTGTTTACCGTGCCGGGCTCGACCTGGGCGATAGCCGCGTCAGCGTTCGTGGCGCTAGAGCTTAGCGGGAGCCAGCCAGTGAGCGAGGCTACGGGAGTGGTTCCAGGGCCATCGCCATTGGGGACGCAATTGTTGTCGATAAGGCCCGGCTGGACGATTGTATCGCCCTGGCTGGCATGGTCGCTGCGGGCGAGAACGTGATTATTGCTGAGCAGGTACTGATGGTTGGCGGTGTCCTGAATGAGGGAGCCGAGCGTGCCGCCGCAGCAGTCCGTGACGTGATTGCCGTGGGAATCGTAGTCGTTGTTCATGCCGCCAGAACTGCCAAGCATGGACGGCATGGCCGATTGAGCTTGATGGGTGGTGGGATTGCTGGAGACGCCCGCACTATTCAGCAGAATTTCGGCGGCAACTCGCGAAGATGAACTGCCTGCCGTGGCCACAATATACGTTGCGGCGGTGGATGAAACCGAGGAAGGCGCCGAATAGGTGACTGTGCAGGAGGTAAAGGCCTGCGCGCCTCGCTGGCAGTTCACGGGGCTAAGCGAGCCCTGACCGCCGGATGAGCCTGTGGCGGAGTTCGATAGCGCGAAGGCGATGGCTTGGTCGCCACCCGCCTCGGCCAGAAATCCGCTGATGGTAACCTGGCCGTCGACGCCCAGGGTCAGATTTTCGGGGGTAAGCGGCTGAAGGAATCCCGGCATTACGGTGAATACCGCTGTTGCCTGTGATGGAGCGCCGGTGAGGGTGTTCAAGGTTGCCGTGACAGCGATATCCGCGCGGTCGGCGGTGAGATAACTGGGTGGAGTGTACTCGCCAGCGGAAGTAATGGCGCCGGGCCCGCTGTTGGCGTCGCCGCCGGAGACCGACCAGACGACATTTGCGGCGCCTCCAGTAGTAAGCGTGGCCGTAAGCTGCTCGACGGTTGCCCCCTGCGCATTGGTCGCGTTGCAGCCGGTACAGTTGGTGTCAATGAAGCCGGTTCCGGGGGAGATGAAGAAGGTGGCGTTGGAGGGGTTGGCGATCACACGTCCGCCACCGCAACCCGCCATCAGTAGCAGGGTTGGCGCAACGATCAACGCGAAAATCCGGAAGGGCAGGCTCCGCATGGGGAAATCCCTGAATCCATTCTATCGACTGTGTGGGCTGAAAAAAGGAGCGGGTGGGACGCAGCGTCCGCAAAATTGACGATTGGCACGATGCCTAGGATCCGCGTCGACTGCAAACTTAATTTACTTCGAGCTACGAGAGCACTCTTCCCAGAAAACCTTTGAGGCCCCACCGGCCCAGTGCCGCAGTGAAAAACGTCAGTGCTATTATAATTCCCCACCACGGCATGTGCGGAATTTGTGGAGTGACTGAAGCGCGCAGGCCCTCGCTCATGTAGACGATGGGGTTGAAGAGCACTCCATACTTGAGCCAGGGAATCTTTCCCAGGTTGGCCCAAGGGTAATAGACACAGCCGAGGAAGGTGATGGGCACCACGATGATGGAAAAGACCAGGCCGATTTGGCGGGGGTTCACGGTGGATCCGATGACCAGGCCGAGCGACCCGGCCAACAAACTGGAGAGTATGAGCACCAGTGGAAACAGGAACCAGTTGTGTATGTCCGCCTTTACCGGCACGGCGGGGATGTAGTAGGCCATGGGGATTACAAGTAGCGCAGCCACCATGCTTTGCAAAGCGCTGAAGCATACTTTTTCAAGAGCGACTGCCCACAAAGGGAGCGGACACATGACGCGGTCGTCGATTTCGCGAGTGATGCCGAACTCGGACGAAAGAGGCAGTGCGACGGCGGCGATGCCGGAGAACATGATGGCGACGGCCATCAATCCGGGAAGGATGATGGTGCCGAAGTTCATTCCCGCGCCGGACGCAAGCGGATTTCCACCCGCCATGCGGGGCAGGATAAAAGTGAAAACAAATAAGAAAAGCAGCGGCTGCATGCCAACGCGGAGCATAAATGGGGCAATCTCTCTCGAAAGCACGCGCAGGTCGCGCAGGAACAAGCCTAGAAACGACTTGAGAAAGATCGCGGAACCGAATCGGGCCGAGTCCTTGTTCCCAATTCCCAGTTCTGGATTCCCTGTATCTAAGCTACTCACGTAAGTCCCTCCCAGTGAGCTGGATAAAGACGGTTTCCAGGCTTGGCTCAGTGATTTCGAGGTCGCGAAGGCCGAAACGCGCGGCGGCCTGAACGAGGTCGGGCAGCAGGCCCTCGGAACTGGCGGCCACAACGCGGAGGCCTGCGGGCGTGGTTTCGGCGCTGGTTACATCCTCGCGGCCCTTGAGCGTGGCGATCAACGGCTCCAAATTGTTCAAGGACTTCAACTTGAGGTCGAATATGGTGTGCGCGCCGAAGGTGGATTTGAGTTTTTCAGGAGACCCAAGCGCCAGAACGCGGCCGTAGTCGATGATGGCCAGGCGGTCGGAAAGCGAGTCGGCCTCTTCCATGTAGTGGGTGGTAAGCAGCACCGTAATGCCTTCCTTGCGCAGGCCTTCAACCGCCTTCCACATGGCCATGCGGCTCTGCGGATCGAGGCCTGCCGATGGCTCATCGAGAAACAGAACGGTAGGCCTGTGTGCGATGGCGCGAGCGATTTGCACGCGCTGCGCGAGGCCGCCGGACAGTTGAGCCGGATAAACGCCTTTGCGCTCGGTGAGGAGGAACTGTGCCAGGAGCTCGTTGGCTCTTGATTTGGCGCTGGAGTGAGAGAAGCCGAAGTAACGGCAGTGGTAATAGAGGTTCTCAAATACAGTGAGCGAACGGTCGAGGGTGTTGAATTGGGGCACTACGCCGATGAGGCGGCGGGCATGGGCCGGGTGCTCGACGACGTCGATTCCCGCGATGCGCACGGTGCCGCTGGTGGGTAGGGCACGGGTGGTGGAAATGCTGATGAGAGTGGTCTTACCGGCGCCGTTGGGGCCGAGAAGGCCAAAGATCTCTCCCTGCTTCAGCTCCAGATCGATGCCGTCCACCGCCACCACGCGGAGTTTGGATTCGTAGATTTTGGTCACCGCTTCGATTTCGACGATCAAGTGATTCACCTGGCGGGGAGAGGGAAATGCTTGCGTAGTCTAGAGTAATGCATCTAGGCGGACAGGACCGCGACGTTCGGTCAACAAGAACGAATTCGCCGCGTTATTATGGATTCGAAATGCCCTTTCCGATCAGAACCTGTGTTGTTTGCTCAGAGGAGTTCGAACTGAGGCCGGATAAGCCCGGCTTCGCCAACCGCTGCCCGGAGTGCAGCGCGCCGGAGGCCGAGGAACCAGCCGCCAAACGACCCCTCAGCGAGGAAGAACGCAAGGCGGAGCAGGAAGCAAACGAGGCCAGGCGGCGGGCGATTCGCGATTTGCTTTACCGCAAAGACAGCTGACTGAGCCTGCCGATCTCATACCTGGATTTTGACCGGCCAGGTTTTCCAGATGTCGGAGCAGTAGTCTCGGATCGACCGGTCGGAGGAGAACTTGCCGATTCGGGCGACATTCAGAATAGACATGCGCGTCCAGGCCTCCTGATCCTTGTAGGCCTCGGCGACGCGGTCCTGGCAATCGATGTAGGACTGGTAATCGGCCAGGAGCATGTAGTCGTCCTGGTTGAGAAGGCTGCCGACCAGCGGCTCGAATAGATTGCGGTCGCCGTGTGAGAACTCGCCGCTCAAGAGAGAATCGAGAACCTCGCGGAGATTGTCGTTCGTGTCATAGAAGGCTCGCGGATTGTAGCCTTCTCGCTTGCGCGCTTCAACTTCCGAGGTGGTAAGTCCGAAGAGGAAGAAGTTGTCCGGTCCGACTTCCTCGCGTATCTCGATGTTAGCACCGTCGAGGGTTCCTATGGTAAGCGCGCCGTTCATGGCAAACTTCATGTTACCGGTACCCGAAGCCTCCTTCCCGGCCAGAGATATTTGCTCGGATAGGTCCGCAGCGGGATAGACGCGGTGGCCGAGCTTAACACTGAAATCGGGAAGGAATACAATCTTCAGGCGGCCGCGGATGAGCGGGTCGGAGTTAATAGCTTCACCGACGGAATGGATAAGTTTGATAATAAGCTTTGCCATGCGATAGCCGGGCGCGGCCTTTCCACCGAAAACAAAAGTGCGGGGAACGATCTCAGTGTTCGGGTTGCGCTGGATGCGCTTCAAGAGTGTGAGGATGTGCAGGACTTGGAGGTGCTGTCGCTTGTACTCATGAAGCCGCTTGACGAGAACATCGAAAATAGACTCGGGATCGGTGGCGATGGCCAGGCTCGAGTGAATGTAGGCGGAGAGTTGGAGCTTGTTCTGGTGCTTGATGGCGCGCCACTCATCGCGAAAGCCGGCGTCGTCGACCAAAGGCTCGATGCGGCGGAGCTTCTCGAGATCGCGAATCCATCCCGGCCCGAGACGCGAAGTGAGCAGTTGCGCGAGGCGAGGGTTGGCGAGCACCATCCAGCGGCGGGGCGTTACGCCGTTGGTCTTGTTGGAGAACTTCTCCGGAGTTAGGGCGTAGAAGTCGCTGAGGACGCTGGACTTGAGAAGCTCAGTGTGGAGAGCGGCAACGCCGTTGACGGCATGGCTGCCCAGGGTGGCCAGGTGGGCCATGCGAACGAACTTTCCCCCACTCTCGTTAATGAGCGAAATCCGTTCTACACGGCCAGCATCGTTGGGAAACTTCTGGCGGACATTGTCGAGATGGCGGCCGTTGATTTCGTCCACGATCTCGAGATGCCGCGGGAGCAAGGTGCCGAAGAGACCCTGCGGCCATTGTTCCAGTGCTTCGGGCAGCAGAGTGTGATTGGTGTACGAGAGGGCATTGCGGGTGACATGCCACGCGGCATCCCACTCCATGGAATGCTCATCGATGAGCAGGCGCATGAGTTCGGCCACTGCAATGGCGGGATGGGTATCGTTCATCTGGATGGCGAAGTTGCGATGAAGCTCTGCGAGGGGGCGGTGTTGCGTGGCCTGGATTTTCAAAATGTGCTGCAGGCTGCACGAGACGAAGAAAAATTGCTGCGCCAGCCGCAGCTGCTTGCCCTGCATTGCTTCATCGTTGGGATAAAGAATCTTGGAGATGTTCTCAGAAGAGACTTTATCGGCAACGGCGCCCACATAGTCTCCATGGTTAAACGTCTCGAAGTCGAAACTCTCGACGGCTTGCGCGGACCAAAGGCGCATGGTGTTTGCGGTGTTGGTGCGGTAGCCGAGAATTGGCGTATCGTGAGGTACGCCGCGGATAACTTTCTGCGGAATCCAGGTTACTCGGACGCGGCCTTTCTCGTCGGTACGGGACTCGGTGCGGCCTCCCAATTTCACTTCAAAGGCATCTTCGGGGCGCTCAAGAGCCCAGGGATTGCCGAGGCGCAGCCAATGGTCGGTGGATTCGACCTGCCAGCCGTCGCGAATCTGCTGGTCGAAGATCCCATATTCGTAGCGAATGCCATAACCAATTGCGGGAATGTCGAGAGTTGCGAGCGAATCCATGAAGCAGGAGGCGAGACGGCCGAGGCCGCCATTGCCGAGACCGGGTTCTTCTTCCTGTTCGATCAGGACGTTGAGATCGATTCCGAGCTTGCGCATGGCCTGCTCTGCTTCGTCGAAGATGCCGAGATTGATGAGGTTGTTGGCGAGGTGAGGCCCGGTGAGGAACTCGGCCGAGAGATAGCAGACGACGCGGACATCCTGAGCCTGGTAGTTGCTGACAGTCGAGATCCAGCGCTCGACAAGGCGGTCGCGGACCGTGTGCGCGAGAGCCATGTAAAGGTCGTTGACAGTGGCGCGTTCGCGGGAACGACCCTGAACGAAGAGCAGGTTATCGAGGAACGACTGTGCGAGCGCTTCCGCGCCCAGGGCGGTTCGCTGGCTTTTTAGCGATACAGGCTGCGATGGTTGAACAGCTGGTGTGTCGGGCATTTGTTCCTCGATCCGTGCGTGAGCGCGAGTTTCCTGTTGCTGAATGGACGCTTCCAAGGATATGACATGGCGGTCGGAGGCGCTGTGACGAAGCTCTCAAATGAGCTGTGTGCTATTGGCGGGGACCGTTTCGGGACTGATGTGGCCATGTTGGGTCAGCTACGAGCTATCCTTGATTTCCCTGGTCAGGTTCTATTCCCATTTGTCCGGCGCGAATTGGGTTCTTGCGATCCGAACCGCCTTGATGGATGACCCGAACTGGACTTTGAGTTATAACTTCCGGCTTACAATTGTTGGTCAATTCCGCTCAGTTTTACGGAATTGTTAATTCTTAGATTCTTCTTCGGAGTGAGCAGTATGATACGGAATTTGCTATTTGCTCCTTGTTATGTTGGCAGGGTTGCGTCCTGTGGGGGATTTATACAGGACCGGCGGATCGATGAGCTTTGAAGACCGCACCATCCACAGTTGAACAATTTGGGCAAGAGGAATCCCATGCGCAAATTCAGGTTTGGTATCACGTATTGGCTGGCGGCTTTGTCGTTAGTTTTTGTCGCCGGATGCGGTCAGGAAGTCGTCGTCGTTCCATCCGTGGTGTCCACAATTCCCGCGAATGGGGCTACGAATGTCGCTATCAATACACCTATCAGCGCGACCTTCAGCATGGCGATGAATCCAACCACGATCAACCAAGGAACGTTTACAGTAACGGGGCCGGGCGGAGCGGCGGTTGCCGGAGCTGTTACCTACAGCGGACTAACGGCTACATTTGCGCCGACTGCTGCTTTGGCTTATAGCACTGTCTACACAGCCACAATCGGCGGCGCGGCTGCCGACCTGGGCGGAACTACTCTCAATGGGAGTACGGTGTGGAGTTTTACCACCATAACTCCACCGCCTGCCGTGATCGGATCCATCCCTGCGAATGGGGCCGTCAATGTGCCCGTCGGTCAGTTGTTGGCCGCCATCTTCAGCGAAGCGATGGCACCTGCCTCGATCAGCACCTCGACGTTTACGCTCACCGGACCGGGTGGAGCCTCGGTGGCCGGGACCGTCTCGTATTCTGGCGTAATTGCCCAGTTCACGACGAATGCGCCTCTGGCCTACAGCACGGTCTACACGGCCACGATCACCACCGGAGCAACGTCCGTGGCGGGCACTCCGCTGGCTGCGAATTATGTGTGGACATTTACGACCATCACTCCGCCGCCCACTGTGATTTCCACGGTCCCCGCGAACGGAGCAACCAATGTGGCTATCGGAAGTGCGCTGACCGCGACGTTCAGCGAGGCCATGACTCCGGCATCGATCAGTGCGGCTACCTTTACTGTGACAGGGCCGGGCGGGACGGCAGTAACCGGAACAGTGGCTTACAGCGGTGTGACGGCGACGTTTACGCCGTCTGCTGTTCTAGCTCACAGTGCCGTTTACACCGCCACGATTACTACCGGAGCTACTGACCTGGCGAGCCAACCGCTGGCGGCCAACTACGTATGGAAGTTTACGACGATTACGCCCCTTCCTGCCGTGGTATCCACGGTACCTGCAAACGGGGCCACCAGCGTGCCCATCGGCCAGGTGCTCACCGCGACCTTCAACGAACCGATGACCCCGGACACGCTCGACGCGGCATCCTTTACGGTTACGGCTGGCGGAATCACCATACCGGGAGCCGTCTCGTATTCGGGCCTGGTTGCAACGTTTACTCCGACTTCCAACCTGGACTACAGCACCGTCTACACAGCCACTATTACCACTGGGGTTTATGATCCGCAGGGCCAGGAGCTGCCAGCCAACTATGTGTGGACCTTTACAACAATTTCCCCAACGCCCGCGGTGGTATCCACGATACCTGTGAATGGAGCCACAGGCGTGGCTCTCAGCCAGGTCCTCAGCGCCACTTTCAACGAGACGATGAAGTGCGCGACGCTCGCATCTCCCGCAACTACCTTCACACTCACAGGCCCGGGGGCGACTCCTGTAACGGGAACAGTCTCTTGCTCGGGAAGCGTCGCGACCTTTACTCCAAGCGCTCAACTGACGGTCAATACCCTGTATACGGCCACCATCAATACCGGAGCCCAGGACCTGGCTGGCACGGCAATGGCCAGTAATTACGTGTGGAGCTTCTTAACGCTTCCGGCGCCTACGCCGCCGACGGTTATCTCCACCGTGCCCGCAAATGGGGCTACGGGTGTGCCGATCAACCAGGCACTCAGCGCCACCTTTAGCGTGGCAATGAATCCGGCGACAATCGATACGCTTACGTTTACCGTAACTGGGCCCGGCGTAACTGTAGTCACTGGCGTGGTCACCTATGTTCCGGCTGGTTCCATAGCGACGTTTACGCCGGCAGCGAACCTGGCACCGAGCACGGTTTATACGGCCACGATTACGACCGGGGCCGAGGATCTGGCGGATGTCGGGCTGGCCAGCAATTATGTGTGGACCTTCACCACGGCTGCCGCAGTGGTTGTTGTGCCACCGACGGTGATTGCGACGGTTCCTCTGGACGGAGCCGTTGCGGTGCCGCTTAACCAGATCGTGAGCGCCACCTTCAGCGTGCCGATGAACCCTGCCACGATCAACTCGACAACCTTTATGCTGACGGGGCCAGGCGCAACGGTGGTGCCGGGCCTTGTTGCATACGCAGCGGTGGGAAACACGCTGACGTTCACGCCTACAGCAAATCTAGCGCCCAGCACCCTGTATACAGGGACGATCACGACGGGAGCTCAGGATCTGGCAGGCACACCGCTGGCCGTCCAATTTATGTGGACGTTCACAACTGGCGCGGTCGTTATCGTGACTCCGCCGGAAATTGTTTCGACAGTCCCTGCGAATGCAGCGACGAACGTGCCTCTGAATCAGGCTGTGAGCGCAACGTTCAGCGAAGCGATGAATCCGCTGACCATCACTACGGGAACCTTCCAGGTAACGGGACCGGGGGCAACGGTGGTAGCGGGAACGGTATCCTACGATGCAATCGACTTCATTGCCACCTTCACGCCGACTGCCCCGCTGACCGCCAGCACCACCTACACGGCGACGGTGACCAATGGAGTCACGAACCTGGCAGGCACTCCGCTGGGAAGCAGCGGCGCTACGAATCCGTGGACCTTTACGACCGGGGCGGCAGTGATTCCACCGGTGATAATTCTTGGGCCAACCATCTCGCTGTTTGGCGCCTTTGGCGGTCCCGCCGGGATAACCAACATGGGAATTGAAACGGTGGTCAATGGAGATATCGGAACCACGGGCGCCTCTACCCTGATCACCGGATTCTACGATGAGAGCGTTGCGGCCGTTGCCGGAGTTTATCCATGTTCATATACGGTAACGCCATTGAACATGGGACTGGTGAATGGAGCGATAGACACCGCTCCACCTCCACCCACCGTTGGGTGCCCCAATGAAGGGACCGCCGTTACAATGGCCATCGCTGCTCAAGGCTTGTTGGAAGCTCAAACCGCTTACAACACCCTTGCGAGCCTGCCTCCAGGCACCATTCTTTCAACCAACGAGTTAGGCAATCGAACCCTGGCTCCCGGCACCTACACCTCCGCAACCTTCTATGACATCACGCAGGGGCCTCTTACTCTCGACGCACAAGGGGATCCGAATGCCTCGTGGGTCTTCCAGATGGGGACGTATCTCACTGTAGGCACGCCGACGGCGCCTGAAAGTATCATTCTGACCGGCGGCGCCCAAGCCAAGAACGTCTACTGGCAGGTGGGCAGCGCAGCGACGATCAATGGGATTCAGGGCGGCGGGACAATGGTGGGAACCATCATCTCCCAAGCGGGAATCTCGGTTTCAACTGCCGGCGTTGACGCGGTAACGACAGTTGACGGCAGACTGCTGGCTTTGGCTGCGTCGGTAACCATTGTGAACACTGTTATCAATGTGCCGTAAGGGATTGCTGAGACCGCTTTCGCGAGCGGTCTCAGCTTTCTCGATTGCGACGTGGTGATTTTACGAACGACTTGAGTTTGGTGTAACCGGCGACGAGATTCAGTGAGAATCGCTGCGAGCAATTCAGGAGGCAACAATGAGATTGAGTGTAAGGATAATTGCAGCGGCGGTATTTGCGGTACTGATAGTGCCTGCGTTCAACCTCTTTGCGAGCGATTCGGCGAAGCCATTGGCCGATAGCGCCAAAGCTGCCGATTCGGGCGCCGCGGTTGACTCCGATCCAGGCGCACCCCTGCCAGCGGCTCCAATGCCAATGGCGTCAATGGCGGCGGCCACGCCGTATTCGGGTGGCATGAATGCGGGAGCACCGAGATGGGAAGTGTTTGCCGGTTACTCTTATCTGCGAGCTGTGCCGACGCTGGCCGACGGTAACAGGCTGGAGTTCCTGAACGGAGGAAGCACGTCGATCGCTTTCAACTTCAACCGGTACCTTGGGTTGGTGGGCGATTTTGGCGGCTTCAACGACACGCGGCTTCTTCTTGAAGGCACAGGCGGGGTTGCATCCGTAGACCATCAGGTTGACAGCGGGAGTGTCTTCACATTTCTTGCTGGCCCGAAGTTTTCGTATCGGAAGTACTCGAGAATAAATCCCTTCGCCCAGGTTCTGTTCGGAGGCGTACACGCCAGCGCAGTTGAGCTTTCCGGATGCCCGGCCGGCTGTGCGGCGTTACCGAGTCTGCCCGTTGAAACCGCGTTTGCCCTGACCGCCGGCGGTGGATTGGACATAAAAGTGCTGCGGCGATTTTCGATCCGCCTTCTTCAGGCTGAGTACCTGATGACGAACTTCAAGAATCTATCCACCGGATCGAGCGCGACACAGAACGACATGCGGCTTTCGTCCGGGATTGTGTTCCGTTTTGGAGAACGCGGCGCTGCCAGTGTGCCAGCGCTGGAACCGCTGGCGTATTCGTGCTCGGTGACTCCGCCGTCCGGATTCCCGGGGGACTTGCTTGCTGTTTCAGGCACGGCTGTGAATCTGGACCCCGCAAAGTCGGCCGTTTATACATGGTCGGTGGATGGCGGAACGATAACTGGAGCTACAAGCTCAGCGAAAATTGACACTACAAGTGCCGCGGCGGGAAGTTACACGCTGAAAGGCCATGTTACCGAAGGCGACAAGCCAACCGAGAATGCGGATTGCACCGCGGTTTATGTTTTGAGGGCGCTTGAACCGCCAACGGTTAGTTGCTCCGCCAGTCCTTCTGTTGTAACTTCGGGAGATTCATCGACGATTACGGCAATCGGAGTGAGTCCGCAAAACCGTCCTTTGACTTACTCCTTCAGTGCGGCTTCTGGAACGATAAGCGGGAACGGCTCGACTGCCACACTTTCCACCACAGGAGCGGCGCTGGGAACAGTGGGCGTGACCTGCAATGTGGCGGACGACAAAGGCCAGACTGGAACGAGCGCAACGTCGGTTCTGGTTACAGTGCTTGCGGCTGCGCCAAAGCCCCAGACCAGCGAGCTGTGCTCGGTTCACTTCGAGCGGGACCCGAAGCGGCCTTCCCGAGTGGACAACGAAGCGAAGGCCTGCCTGGATCAGATCGCGGTGGCGATGCAAAACAGTTCGGACACAAAGCTCGCGCTGGTGGGGAATGCCGGCAGCCACGAGAAGGGCGGCGCCAAGCTTGCCGCCGATCGGGCGGCGCATACCAAGGCCTACCTGGTCACGGACAAGGGGATCGATCCGTCGAGGATTGCCGTCTATACAGGCGTTCAGGATGGCAAAGCTGTTTCGGCCACTTTGATTCCGTCGGGAGCTGTACTGGATACCACAGGCGATATCCCGGTGCAATAAAACGCGATAAGAGATGCCAAGTCAGTAAGGGCCGGCTGCGGATAACTCGCAAGCCGGCCTTTCTGTTGCCTGCGGTGCCGCTATTCAAGCAACCGTCAGCACGAGTTTGCCGAAGTGCGCGCCCTGCTCCATGCGAGTAAGTGCCTGGCGGGCCTGGGTCCAGGGGAGGGCTTCCAAGACGGGGTGGAGTTGGGCTAGCGAGATTGCCTTGTTCACCTGCTCGAAGTGGGTTCGCGAGCCAACGTAGATGCCCTGGATGCTGGCTCGCTTGTGAAGAATGGAGGCGATGGGAACGGGGTCCGAAGAGCCGGCGAGCGCGCCGACCTGGGCAATGACGCCGCCGAATCCGACGGCGCGGAGGGAGCGGGGCAGGGTACCCAGGCCGCCGACTTCGACGATCAGATTTACGCCTTCGCCGCCCGTCCGGTCGAGCGCCCAGCGATCCCAGTCCGGATTTTCGCGGTAGTTGAGGCCGGCGCTGAGACCGAGGCTATAAGCTCGATCGAGTTTGTCGTTGCTGGACGAGATGCCGAGAACGCGGACGCCCATAAGCTGAGCGAACTGAAGCGCATAGATGGAGACGCCGCCGGTTCCCTGAATGAGGACGGTGGAACCGGGCTGAAGGCTGCCGGCGGCAAGCGCGTTCCAGGCGGTGACGGCGGTGCAGGGAAGCGTTGCAGCTTCTTCAAAACTGAGGTGCTGGGGTATCCGAACTAAACCTGACTCTCGGAGGACAACGAATTCCGCTATCATGCCGTCGATGTCGCCACCCAGAGCGCCGCGAGACTTGGCTTGTGTGAGCTCTCCGTCTAGCCAATTCTGCATGAAGATGGCGGCTACACGGTCGCCGGGTTTCCAGGCGGTAACGCCTTCCCCGCCGGCAACCACCTCGCCGGCTCCGTCGGAACAGGGGATGCGCGGGAGCTTCATTTTCGGGTTGTAGAGTCCCTTGACCACCATCAGATCGCGAAAATTCAAAGAAATCGCGCGGACCTGAACGAGGACCTCGCCGCGAGCCGGTGAGGGGGTGGGCAGGTCGACAAACTGAAAGGAATCAACACCAAACGAAGGAATCTGCCAGGCACGCATTAAGAAATCCCCCTGAGTATCGGACGGCGATCCGGTGCCTTGGGATGCAACGATCTTCGATCCGCGGGGCGCAAAAGGACGAAAGGCTCGTAGAATAGAGATATGGCTCGTGGGTCAAGAAGGGTAATCGGTGGAGGAGCAGATGGCAAATGCCTTGCAGCAACCGGAGATTGATCCCGGGAACGAATTTGAAAGCGAGGACGCCCGGCGGATCAAGGACAAGCACCGCACGGAGCGGGAACGTCAGAAGCAGGCGCTGAATCTGCAACGGGAGAATATTCTTTCTCAGAAGACATCGCACCCGGCGCGTCGAACGGCACTGGAGGCTGCGTTGGCCCAGATAGAAGCGCAAATCTCGGCAATGGGTTAGGTTATATGCGATCTGCCTTAGCCACAAAAACGTGGCGAGGGCAGGCCACCCATTCGCAAGCGGTTTCCGCGAGAGCGTTTTTAATTCTGGCGGTGAAAGAGCAGCGAGTTGGCCTGATTGATTGAGGTCAACACGACTCGGGCAATGTTGACATGCGGGGGCCGGGCAACAGCCCACACGATGGCCTCGGCCACATCTTCAGGAGTTAGTGGCGTAATACCCTTATAGACATTGGCGGCGCGCTCCTCATCGCCGTGAAAGCGGATCAAGCTGAAATCGGTTTGCACCATGCCTGGGTCGATGCTGGTGACGCGCACCGGGGTTCCGAGCAGATCTTGCCGGAGACCGTCGTTGAGCGCGTGTTCAGCTGCTTTGGTGGCGCAATAGACGGCGCCGCTGGGGTATGTAACTTCGCCGGCGGTAGAACCAAGGTTGACGATGTGCCCCTGGCGGCGCACCACCATGCCGGGGACGACGGCGCGGGTGACATAGAGCAGCCCTTTGACGTTGGTGTCGATCATCTCGTCCCAATCGTCAATTTTGCCCATGTAGAGCCTGTCGAGACCCCGGCTGAGGCCGGCGTTGTTCACAAGAACGTCGATCTCGGCCCAATCCGGGGGCAGTGTGTCGATGGCGTTCTGCACGGCGCGGCGATCGCGCACATCGAGATCGATGGAGTGAACGGCGGGTGCGCCGCGCTCGAGCGCAAGCGAGGCGATCTCGGCGAGTTTTCCAGCTCGTCTGGCGGCCAGAAGCAGGCGCGCGCCCTCTGCCGCGAAAGCCAGCGCGGTGGCTGCGCCAATTCCAGCGCTCGCCCCGGTGATCAAGACAATCTTTCCGTTGAGGCTCATGCTCATATCCTAAACAAAGCGATGGGGAAGGTGAAGTGTCGCAGAGCACGTGCGACGCTGTGGGACTGGCCGTACAGAAGAAGTGAAGTGGGAAAAAAGTGAGGAAGCGAAAGGGTGAACAACTTCTGGTTCAGTTCTAACGCGTATGCAGCAGAGCTTCCAGCTTCTTGCGGTCGTCGATGTCCTCGACGCTTCCGTACCAGCGAATAATCTGGCCGGTTGGCCCAACGCGCGGCGAACCCCGGGACCGCATCCATCTCCAGCCGCGGTCAAGGCTCTTGATCCGATATTCGACATTGATGCTGTGTCCGCTTTTCAGGCCTTCGAGAAGCGCCTTCATGGTGCCTTCCACGTCGTCGGGATGAACGGCCTCAAGCCAGCCGAGGTTGCGCGTCTTCTCCTTGCTCAATCCTGTGACCTGCTCCCATCTGGAGCTTACGTCAAGGTTGTTGCCGTCTGAATCCATCACCCATGGGATTTCCGGATTGAGCTCGACCATATACCTAAGATGCTCCTCGTTCTCGCGAAGCGCCTCCTCTGCCCTCTTGCGCTCTGAGATATCCATGACGGCGACCAAAACTCCGACTACTTCGCCTTCCTCGTCGAAAGCCGGTTGATAGGAACAGATCATTGTTTCTTCTGCCTCGCCTGGAGTGCTTACCGGCCTGGATATCTCCACTTCCTTGGTCGCTTCGCCTTTCAAGGCGCGGAGGATGTACGGCTCGATCTTTGTATACGGAACGGGGGTAACCTCTGCCGGGGTTCTTCCCAAATGATCATCTACCGAAATGCCATTGAGATCGGCGAGCTGTCGATTGATGCTGACGTATCGCCGGTCGCGGTCAAGAAAGCACAAGCCAACGGGAGCCCCGTCATAAATGGCCTGCAACTGAGACAGGCGCTGGGCGGGCAGCGCCTCCAGGTTCGTGGTGGGCGAGTCCGTTGTTCGGCGAAGCATAGGGGCGCGAGGCATCCCATGCGGAACCTCAGCGACCACTTGGGGAATCCGATCGGCCGTCAGGGGGCGTCCGTACAGCCAGCCCTGGCCGAATTGGCAGCCGAGGCGGAGAAGCGTCTGCGCCTGCTCATCCGTCTCCACCCCTTCGGCCACGGTGGTGAGGCCGAGACTGTGGCCGAGGCCAATGATCGCCGCCACAATCTTTCGGCTTTCCCTTGCAGCGGTCATGGAACTGACGAAGCTGCGATCGACTTTCAGCTCATCGAAAGGAAGCGCCTGAAGGTGGCGCAGGCTCGAGAATCCAGTTCCAAAGTCGTCCAGCGACAGCTTGCAGCCCATGGTCTTGATTTCGCGGGCAATCCACCCCGCCATTTCCAGATTGTCGATCAGGCCGCTCTCGGTAATTTCAACGATCACCCGATCCAGTGGAAACGTTGACTCCGCTGCCGATTCGCGTATCTGGCCAGGCAGGGTCATGTCACGCAATTGGGTTGGCGATATGTTTACAGACAGCATCAACGGCACCGGCAAGGCCGGAGCAGCCTGAAAGGCTTTTGGCAGAATCTGCCGCATAAGTTTGCCAATAAGTCCATCCTCTTCCGCTAGTGAGATGAAGTTATCGGGCAGGATCCAGCCGAGCTCGGGATGTTTCCAACGGGCCAGCACCTCAAAGCCGGACAGTTTTCCGGAATGAAGTTCAACGATGGGCTGGAAGCAGGGCTCCAACTCGTCGTCTTCAAGAGCTTTGCGAACTGTGGCCAGGTCCACTGACATGCCAATAACTCTATGACTAACTATTGATATTTGTCTATCCCGCTTGTTTCCTTTCACGATAAAGATTTGGCATAGCAAGGGGATTCCATGCAGAATGAGCTTCGACGAACGGGCAAATTGGCGTGCGATGATATTCGGTTGGGCGGTATTCCACCCTGGCCACTGAGACAAGAACGAGGTGCCACGACTCTCGACCGTGAAGGGTTCCGCGGTACCTCGGCGCGGTGCCCGGTGAATATGGTTCGAACGGGGAGATTCTCAGTCTCAGTTACGCCTGCGGGGCGATAAGTTGATGCGCGATGGCGAAGAGGGCGAGTTCCAGGCGAGTTGAGACGCCGGTCTTGTCGAAGATGTTGGACAAGTGGCGCTTCACGGTCTCTTCGCTCAGGGAAAATTGCTTGGCGATATCGCGGTTGCTGCATCCCTCGACGATGCAACCGACGACTTCCATCTCGCGTGGAGTGAGGCCATAGGTTTTTCTCTGAGGCACGGCGGCCTGTTGCATCAGGTCGTGCAGGGCGGCGACAAGGTTGATGACGCGCTTTCCGCCGATCCAATAATCGCCGGCCGCGACAGTCCGAATGGCGATTTGAAGATGGCTGGCGAGGGCGTCTTTCAGGACAATGCCTCGGGCGCCTATATGCAGGGCCTCAATAATCTGCTGGGTGGTGATGGTAGACGTGAGGAGGAGGATTTTGACGGTAGGGGTTCCGTTCATGATGGCGCGCATGGCTTCAAGGCCTGGAAGGCGTGGCATCATGACATCGAGAAGCAGAATATCGGGTTCGAGTTCGAGCGTTTGGGTGATTGCCTCGTCGCCGTCGGTGGCCTCGCCAATGACGTCGAAGCCGTCCTTTTCGGGCAGCATATTACTTACACCGATGCGGACCACCGGATGATCGTCCGCCAGCAAAATACGAATGAGTCTGTCCACTTGAGCGGCTAACCTCCAAATCCCGGTGTGGTTTCCGGATAACATCGAAGAACCGGCGTTGGAACGAAAAGTTTTTACGCCGCAAATTCAGTATCAAGCATACGCTCAAGCTTTCGGACCGCAGCGCGCAAATCTCGGAGAACGGTGGATTTGTTATCCAAATAGTTACCGTTCGCCTCGGGCGGCTTGGAAGTGTCGCTGCCGGGCCGGTCGGGGGTTGGCTCAAGGATGCCTGCTTCGAGCAAGGCGCCAAGGCGGGCGGCCTGAAGCGCGCCGGCCATTCCGCAACCACCCTTGATGGCGTGGCCGATGGCCCGCACGGAGGCTGCGTCGCCGTTGGCGATTGCGGTGTCGAGGTCGGCGAGGCGCCGGAAAAGATCGGCGACAACGGAGGTGTAGATTTGCCTCACCGCGGCTTCAGGCATAATTTCACGGAGCTTGGCCAGCGTGCTCGCATCCACAACAACCGCTCCGGGATCGCCCGCCAAGCCGGTGACCTCGGCACTCCTGGCTTCATGCTGCTTCAAAAGCTTCTGCAGGTCATCGAGACTGAATGGCTTTTGCAGGAACCCGTCGCAGGCTGCGATCATATCGTCCGGCATTTTGCTGCCGCTGATTCCGTAAAGGCTGGCGCTGGTCCGGGCGCGCAACTGTGTAATGAGAGTGGTACCGTTCAGGCCGGGCATTTGCACGTCCATCAGGACCACTTCAGGCATGCATCCGCCGGCAGCGAGCAACTCGATCGATTCCGCTCCGCCTACGGCGGTATGGACGGAGTAGCCGCTCATGGTGAGGATGGTGGCCATGACCTCGCGGCTGATGAGGTCGTCGTCGATGAGCAGAACCGTTGGAAGATTTCTTTGGGCCGGAAAACCGAGCATATACCAAGTTTGCCACTATGCGGTAAGAAGTCCACAGGAAATATGGAGACGATTTCTTAGAGGGAACCATTTGAATCAGTTCCCAACCACGAGAACCTGGAAGCTGCCTTTTGTCGGAGTGGCCTTGAGAGTACCAATGCCACCGGGCTTGGTGAGGTCCATTTCAAGAAGATCGGTGACCAGGTAGACCATCCCGGTGAGGGGATTGACGGCCAGTGTTCGCGCTCGCAGCAGGGTTGGCAGGTTTTGTATCACCGCGTAGGTGTCGGTAATATCCTGGTGAATGATGGTCAGGGTTCCGCCGGCTCCCGCGTTTGCGGTGTAGATGAGGCCGTGGTCAGGGTCATAGCCGATTGATTCCGCATCTGGGCCTGTCGGCAGGGAGGTGACCAAATCTCCAGTTCCGCCGTCGAGTACAACCATTTTGTTGTTGCTGCAGGTGGCAAAAAGGCGCTGGTGTTTGCTGTCGACGGCGATGCTTTGGGGTTGCGGGCATTGAGAATCGAGGGCGAAGAAGCGAATTCGGTTGCCCGAAGATTGGGCCGAGTGGGGTATGGCGCTCCAGTCGAGGATTACCTGAGCGCCGGGCGAAGGTGCGGGGGTTGGATGGCCTGCCTCAGCGCGGGCTGTCTCCGCTTTTCCCGGCGCGCCATGCAAGCGCTCTTCGATGGCTGTTGCGTCGATCCAGGCAATCTCGCCGCGGTCCACTATGTTTACGTAGACCTTGCCGTCGCCCCCAGTCTGGGCAAAGCCCAGCTTGCCGGGCAGGAGGATGCTGCCGACTACGTTGCGAGTTTGTGTATCGACGACCGTTATTTCGGAGCGGATTTCAGGGCTGGCGGCTGCGGCGGGTTGGTCTGGACCTGGCTTTTTCGAAATGGGCGCCTTGGCAATTGCATTTGAGCCGACGACGAAAAGCATCCTGGTTTGCGGCTCGAAGACGAGCGCGCGGGGACTGGGGCCGACGGGAATTGTGGCCACGGTCTGCAGCGATTGGCGGTCAAAGACCACTACTGTGCCGGCCAGTCCATCGCTGATGTATCCAAACTCTCCGGTGTTGTCGAGGGCAACGGAGTGTGCCTCGCGGAGGCCGGGGATCTGGCCGGCTAGCTGGCCGGTGCCCAGATCGACCACCTGAACCTGAGCGCTGTGGGCAATGAAAAGCCGGTTGCTGGTTGGGTCGACGGTGAGGTAATCCCAGTTGCCCGCGCCGCCGATGAACCACGTGTTTTTAATGGCGTACGGACTGCCGGGAAGCTCGGTGGGCGCGGCGATCTGCTGCGCGGAGAGGGCAGTGGACGCGAGCAGGCACAGGGCTAACAGGTTCTTCATCGGCGATGGCACCTGAAGAATAGATGCGCGGACCGGGATTGGCGCTCGCCGGAAGCGGTCAAGGGATGGGCGGAATCGGTCGCATATTACTGCGATTCAATACCGCCAACTCGCCAGATCGGCTCCTTTAGGCGCGGTTTTCTGAATCTGGTCGAGGATCTTGGGCAGGTACATGGTGTTGTAGCGCAGGCGGGAGTAGGCATTGGGTTGCGTGGGGTCGCCGTTCCAGCAGTGCTCGGCGCGCGGGCCGTAAGTTACTTCGCCGCCATAAGGCGGGTTGGTGGTGGAGTTGAGAAAGTCTTCCATGCGATATACGGCATCGTTGAGAAAATAGGTGTCGTCGGAACCTACATAGATGTGTATCTTGCCGGCTAACTCGGGGCCTAACTTTCCCCAGTTGCGCTCAAGAATAGCCTCAAGGTCGTAGTGCTGCCGCCAGTATTCGGCCACGGTGTGGTCGATGTCGCCGGTGACCTTGTCGAAGATGGGCTGCGGGTAACCGTCCGCGCCAACGGGGCCATAGACAGCCTGCCATATATCGAATTGTTCTCCGCTGCGGCCGTGGTCGCCCAGGGCCAGTTCGTAGCCGTTGATCTCCTGCGTGGTTATGAAGGTGTGGCCGAGATAGTCGCGCATGGCGGACTGGGCTTCGCGCTTATGCGCTCCTTCCACAAAGAAGGCGTTTTTGTCGTTGTAGAGATCGATGTTGGTGAAGGCGTGGAAGTCGATGGGGTCTGGGCAGGCGGCGAATGCACCGTTGTAATGATCCGGATAGAAGACCTGTACGGCGAGTGCTTCCCATCCGCCAGTGGAACCGCCATAAGCAAACCGCGCCCAGCCCTGGCCGATGGCGTGGAATCGCTTCTCGATGGCGGGGATGAGCTCGTTCTCGATGGCGTCGCCGTAGGGTCCGACGTTTGCCGAGTTGACGGCGTAGGAGTCGTCGTAGAAAGGATTGGCGTGCTGGATTTTGACGATGAGGACGCGGGGGAAACCGGGCGCGGTCCATTGCTGGTAGAACTTGTAAGCCTCCTGCTGCTGAATGCGGTTATAGCCGGCAAGGTGGAATCGCTCGCTGAAGTCGGGCTTCAGGTCGGGGTCGGGCGGAGTGGTGCGGAAATCGCTGAAGTCGGAGACAAAATGGTCGTGGAACAGGATGAGAGGGAAGCGCGCGTTGGGGTGGTCGTCAAAGCCCTCGGGGACCAGAACGAGCGCGCTGAGAAACATGGGGCGACCCCAGAATTTGGTGAGAGCGGCGCTCTGAATGCGGATGTGGCGGATGTATTTGGTATCGGCTGGCGTGGGAATGGGGGGAATGACTTCAGAGAGCGATAAAGAAATGGGCGCGCCGCCGGGCTGGATGGTGATCTTGGCGGGATTGGAGTAGAGGTTGCCGGGCGACGAGTTCCAGTGCTGGCCTTCTCCCTGGTCCATGTGCAACTTCACGGTTTTTCCGTCGCCGCGATGGAAGGTTTCGTACTTGTTGAGCACGGCCTGGACGGTGTATTCGCCTGGAGGAACGCTGTTGAGGCTGCGAATGGGGTAGCCCAATGCGGAGGAGTCTACGAGCGCCGGCTGGCCTGCCTGCCAGCCATCGACGTTGAGGCCGAAGACCATCTGGGTGCGCGGACTGTCATCGATCTGGTTGCGCGGCTCGTCGCTCGGGTCATTGGAGATGACAAGCAAAAGGCGGCCATCGAGAGGCTGTGCGCTGATCTCTCTGGGGAAGGTGACGGAAAAGGATTGGGCGGCTGCGGCGAGGGGGAAAAACAGAACGAGGGCCAGGAGTTCTTGCTTCATAGCGGCAAGTTTATCGCGGCGCGCTATCGTCGATCGATGGAAAAGGAGAATGCCTTGTTTTCCTGGACACCGGCGCGACTTCGAATCGACAGTTGCGCCCCGCTCTGCTTTCCATTCTTGAGATCGACCGTTTTGAGAAGTCCGAACCGGCGTTGGCAAAACCTTCCGAAGGCCTGCTTTTTTTGGTAGACAATCGCCTGCCCGTCTCGTACCATCTCGAAGAGCTTTGCAGTCTACTGGGCCATGCTACGCCAGCGACTCATTGGAACAGCCAATGGGCCTGAGACACTGGAAGCCCAAGACCACAGACTATCTTTCCGAACCTCCCCTATTCCGAAGAATCCAGTCTTTTTGCATTCCCCCTTCCTTGAGCAGTGTTGTGCAGCGACCCTAAGCCAAACACAAAGGAGACGTGCAATGTTCAATGAATTCTCTCCCATCGTTTCGGTAAATTGCCGCAGACTTATTCACCTCCAACCGCGATCGGTCCTGATTGCGTTAATATTTGCGGCGATTGCCTGCATTTCGCCCTGGGCGGCTAAAGCGCAGACGACCTTCAAACCGATCGTAGGAAGCGCTTATTGCCAACTGTTGATGAAGGAAGCAGCCATCGCTATCGCGGCGAAAGATAACATCACTGCAGCAAAATACAACGAAGCTGTGAAGCAATACAATTGCGGCATGGGTGGGGCGCCAACACCTGGCTTCCAGCCGCGCTTGGGCAATGGTACTACCTCGAACGCGGGCACCCTCAGCTTCAATCTGATCTCCGATCAACTTCCGACTACTGGCGCCGGCCCGCGACTTTGTCTTGCGGTGGATGCTGACAAGCCGCTGACGCTGCAGAAATCTATAGTCGGCGGAGTCAACAGCCTTCCTTCCGTGACCTTCTACCCGGTGATCGTACAAAGCTGCAGCCTGCTCCAAAACCAGGTTCGCGACTCTAGCCAGCCGGGCACGTCCAGCATGGGAACCACCTGGACGGTAACCGACACGCGAGAACTGCGCGCAACGGTCAACGGCAGCCCGATGTGCCTTTCTGCCCGCTATGGCAACAGCTTCAACAACGCGTTGAGCTCCGCATATCTTAGTGCCTTTCAGGCCACAGTGGCTGGATCGCCATTCGCGTATCTGGTCAGCAGTTTAGCCAACGGTCCGTCAGGGTCTGTTGGGGGTCGATATCAAAATCCTGAATTGGTTGCCAGCCCTTGCGGGAAGAGCGATGCTGTGGATTTCTTCACTTATGACGATCTGTCCGGAACTATCTCCGGTCCAGACGGCTTTCTTCAGAATGGCTCTGCGCTGCCAGGTCGCAAATGCGTCGCGATCGACGGGAATCCGCGAGTTGCCGGCTCCAATTCGAATCACATCTACGAGAGCGGCATGCCGGTCTACTCGGCGGACTGCAGCGATATGACCGCTTACGACCGCAATGAAGCACTGCCGGCCGAACACTGGACGGCGACCATAGGATCAAGCAGCTTGCCGACTTATCTTGCGCCCAAGCCAGGTGACTATTACAGCGGCAGAGCCGGCCTGCCAATTACCGGGCCACTGGGCCGCTGCCTGACTGCGGACAATCTTGCGCCTGACACCGTCGTCACCTCCGATTGCGATGGGCGGGTGGAGCAGTTGTGGAAGGCGGTGGGTGGAACGATTCAACTTGGAGCCAGCGGCACCTGCCTCACCACTGGATCCGCAGGCGCATTGACACTCAGCACCTGCGTCAGCAATGCGGCGAACCAACAATGGACCTACAATGGCCTTCCGGCAGATCCGGCAATGTACGACACGCCCTACGCCATCCCGGCGACGACTTGGACGAACAGATGGATCTATGGGCAGATTCAGCCGGCCGGGGCGCCCACCCAGTGCCTGGCCGTGTCGGTCGACCCCTTTACCGACCCAATACGGCAGCGGAATCCAGTGGCGCTCGTTGGCTGCTCTTCGGTGCTGCCCCGTCAGACGAGCTGGTTCCGGCCCACTCGGGTGCGCACAGTGCGCGTCGGCCTGCTTCGCTACAGCAATGACGCCGAGGGCCACGGTGCGGCGATGGGCACAGAGCCTGATCAATGCATGGGCGCAGTCACGACCTGTGTTGCCTCCACCGCTCAAGGGTTGTCAGCCTTGCTTAGCCAGTATTTCCAGGTGCTCGGCGTGCGCTTCGTGTTCGATCCTGGCAACGATCTGAAAGATGTCAACAACCAGACTGCCAATACCTACTCAACGGCCAGTTGGGCTGCCGCCGACATGGTCAGCGGGGATGCGTCCAAGCTACTCTATGGCAAGATGGCTATTGCTCTCGCGGCAGGCTATGTTGGCGGCGAACTATCGAGCGGTGACAATGTCGAATATGACCCCAATCTGATCATCGATCCCATCGTCGGTCCTTACCCGTTGCCTAATCCATGTCCATCAACTGGCCCCTGCGGGTTTCCGGTTACCCCCAATGAGCGGCTCCCCGACTATCAGAACGATATCACCGTGCCGAAAGACCCCGGTGGCCTGCCCGCTCTCTCCTACTTCGCCCTGACTGCCGCCATCAACAGCACTCCCATCAACGTGACGCCGCACGAAATCGGCCATTACCTGTCGCTTCAGCACACCTTCAATCTCGACGAATTCCTTGACACGCCGCCGGATACCGGGGATGGATCGGGCTGGCTCTTCCCGGGCTCTTCGGCAGGATCCACCACCTGTGGCAACCTCCGCACAGCACCGACCACTGCCAACGGCACCACGATGGTCACACCCGACCGCAACGAAATCGAGAGTTATTGGGGATGCATGGTGGGCCGCGCTCACGCATCGATATCGCCGTACCAGCTTGCCCGGGCAAGTTGGATGCTGAACAACCAGTTAAACCGCTATCCGCTGGTTGCCTGCCAGCCGCTGAACGACTATGACGCCGATCAAGTTGAATGCGAAAACGCCGCCAGCCTTGCGCTTTGCCAGCAGACGGCCGCGTATCTTTCGGCTAATATGCAGGAGTCGATGACCTGCCGGGCGGGCGGCAAGTACACGCGCATGATCGCGGGCCTCCTCGCGGATGCGCATGTTCAGGCGTTGCTAGCCGAGCCGGCAGGCCGGCAGTTGATAACCAAACTGGCCGTCGGGAGCGAAAATGGTCAACCGGTGACTACCGCAGGGTATGCGGCTTGGAAGGCGAACGTGCAAGCAGCTCTGATCAACTGCGTGAATCTGCCTTTGACGATGGCCATCGCGAATCGGCTGAATGCGTTTGTGCTGTCGAATGCCAGTGCAACTGCGGCTACCGCGGCCGCCACGTTCACACCGATGTTCATTGCAGATGTGCCGCAGTTGCCATGAAGACAGGCAAACTCCCAGGTCTCAGATTCGAGACCTGGGAGCACCCCTTCCCCCACCCATATTTATGGATTCTAAGACTTGGGCCAGGTGCCTTTCTCCTTATGCGCCGATGAAGCTGGCCCCTGGACCCTTGAATTGTTCTCTAAGAGAATGATTGATGATGGAACGAGCAAGAAATTAAAGGAATCCCACTTTCGGTGTATCGAAGTGCACAGTCGATGTAGACGCTTCGAACCAAGGCACATCCGGTCCGCAAGGCCAGTCAAAATCGGCTATTATCTGGGTGAGCTTCAATGAGGCCGATCAGATGGCGCGATTTAGGTGGTTTGTCGCACTATTGTCGTGTATCTCTGCTACCTTAACGGGGCAGGGACTTCCACCCTCCCAAGCGGAACCAAGCCAA
>Ga0302267_10000441_pt1 | contig 55523 bp, 46 predicted proteins | sample III_Bog_E1_3_FD_194555 | JGI IMG/M metagenome (GOLD analysis project Ga0302267, IMG submission 194555) | Peat permafrost microbial communities from Stordalen Mire near Abisko, Sweden - III_Bog_E1_3 | ecosystem: Environmental > Terrestrial > Soil > Wetlands > Peat | place: Sweden: Abisko...
AGGCAATGCAGGCCATACTCGCGCTCGAAGACGGGCGCATCTTCCGCGGTAGAGGTTTCGGCGCAAAAGCTGAGTGCTACGGCGAGGTCGTTTTCAATACATCGATGTCTGGATACCAGGAGATCTTCACCGATCCCTCCTATGCCGGGCAGATCGTGGTATTGACCAATCCACAGATCGGCAACTACGGCACCACCCCGGCGGATGCCGAGTCTACGCGCCCCTATATCGAGGGCCTGGTCACGCGTGAGTTTTCGCCGGTGAGTTCCAACTGGCGCAGCACCCAGGTGGCCGATGAATATCTGGAGCGCTACAACGTGCCCGTCATTGACGGCATTGATACCCGCGCGCTGGTGCGCCACCTGCGCACCCACGGCGTCATGCGCGGCGTCATCTCCACCATGGAGACAGATACCGACGCTCTGGTTGCCAAGGCCCGCGCCATCCGCAAGATGGACGGCACCGACCTGGCGAGCGCTGTATCGACCAAAGTGCGCTATGAGTGGGATGCGAAAGATCCGCGCAACCAGACCGGCGATATGCTGCTGCCGCCGGATGAGAGCGGTGAAGGCGCGCCCATGCATGTGGTGGCGTACGACTTCGGCATCAAGCAGAATATTCTGCGCATGCTCACGCGCGAAGGCTGCCGCGTGACCGTGGTTCCGGCAACGACTCCGGCGGCGGATGTGCTGGCCATGAATCCCGACGGCGTCTTCTTCTCCAACGGCCCCGGCGACCCGGAACCGCTGGAGTACGCGCAGGAGAATATCCGCCAGATCCAGGGCAAGGCGCCCATGTTCGGCATCTGCCTGGGGCACCAGCTCTTCGGCATCGCGCTGGGCGGCAAGACCTACAAGCTGAAGTTCGGGCACCACGGCGGCAACCATCCCATCAAGAACCTGGAGACAGGCAAGGTGGAGATTACCGCGCAGAACCACAACTTCAACGTGGACCCGGATTCGCTGCCCGCAGACGTAGCGGTGACGCATATCAATTTGAATGACAATACGCTGGCCGGCCTGAAGCACAAGACAGACCCGATGTTCAGCGTGCAGTACCACCCGGAAGCCAGCCCCGGCCCGCACGATTCGCATTACCTGTTCAGACAATTTCGCACCATGATGGAAGAGTGGAAGAAGTGAAAAAAATCGCAATATTGACCGCGTTTTTATTTGGCAGTATTTATGCCAGAGCCAGCGATCCATATAGCGCATACATGCATTCAGTACGACAACATCAGATTGCGCCAGGATTGAAGAACTTCGCTGAGGAGTGTGGCTACACAATTGAAGGAAACCGCCCACTCTATGGCGTGAATTTGAATGACAAATGGAAGCGGACGAAGGATCCAACCCGCAGTTCGCCGGATGAAGCTACGGACTTCTTTTCTACAGCTGAAATCTGGCTACAAAATGGAAAATCACGAATCGTCAATATCTGGTCGATTGGTGGAGGCGAACTTCATTTGATGTATTGCCTGGATACTGAAAGCAGGGTACGTTTCATCGAATCCAGCTATGTCATGATTCCAGATGATCCTTCTGTAGTTGGATGGGTATACGAAAGACGCTTTTCCGTAAATGCAACTGAGAAGCTAACGCTAGTGCGATCAGCGTTTAGAAATTTGCAAGGTCAACGGATCGCAATACCGAAGATGGCGCCAGAGGATAAAAAATCGCTTCACGAGATGCCAGATATTAAGTTGCCTGCACAGGTCATAGCTGCAGTTGTACCCTCAAGACGATGATTTTGGGATCAAGATAAAACGACAGGAAGTGTATCGAAATGCCGCGCAGAAATGACATCGCGAAGATTCTGGTGATTGGCTCCGGGCCGATTGTGATTGGGCAGTCGGCGGAGTTTGATTACTCTGGCACGCAGGCTTGCAAGGCGCTGAAGGCTGAGGGCTATGAAGTGGTGCTGGTGAACTCCAACCCGGCCTCCATCATGACCGATCCTGAGGTTGCTGACCGCACCTACATTGAGCCGCTCACCACTGCGTATCTGGAAGAGATTCTGCGCGTGGAGATGGACCTGCTCAAGCAGTCCGGGCACAAGGGCGTGTTCGCCGTGCTGCCCACCGTGGGCGGGCAGACAGCGCTGAACCTCGCCGTCGACCTGGCCGATTCCGGCGTGCTGGACAAGCTCGGCGTGGAGCTGATCGGCGCCAAGCTGGAGGCTATCAAGAAGGCCGAAGATCGCCTGCTCTTCAAAGACGCGATGCACAAGATCGGTCTGGATATGCCGCGTTCCGCGCTGGTGAACAACCTGCGCGACGGCCTGGAGTTCGCCAGCAAGATCGGCTTCCCGGTGGTGATTCGTCCGTCATTCACGCTGGGCGGATCGGGCGGCGGCATCGGCTACAACCGTGAAGAGCTGATGGAGATTCTCTCGCGCGGGCTCGATCTTTCGCCGGTGCATGAGTGTCTGATTGAAGAGAGCGTGCTCGGCTGGAAAGAGTATGAGCTTGAGGTCGTGCGCGACCTGGCGGACAACGTCATCATCATCTGCTCCATTGAGAACTTTGATCCGATGGGCGTGCACACGGGCGATTCCATCACCGTTGCCCCCGCGCAGACGCTGACGGACCGCGAGTACCAGTGCATGCGCGATGCGGCCATTGCCGTGATCCGCGAGATTGGCGTGGAGACCGGCGGCAGCAACGTGCAGTTCGCCGTGAATCCGGCAAACGGACGCATGACCGTCATCGAGATGAATCCGCGCGTCTCGCGTTCCTCGGCGCTCGCGTCCAAGGCGACAGGTTTTCCCATCGCCAAGATCGCTGCGCGGCTGGCCGTGGGCTACACGCTCGACGAGCTGCAGAACGACATCACCCAGAAGACGCCTGCCTGCTTTGAGCCGACGCTGGATTACGTGGTCGTCAAGATTCCGAAGTGGCAGTTTGAAAAATTTCCCGGCGCCGATGAAGGCCTGGGGCCGCAGATGAAGTCGGTCGGCGAAGTGATGGCGATTGGCCGCACCTTCAAGGAAGCGCTGATGAAGGCGGTGCGTTCGCTGGAGACGGGCAAGAAGGCCAGCGCGGCAGACATTGAGCCGAAGCGCCTCACGCAGCGGCTGGTCACGCCGCATCCTGATCGCATGACCTATCTGCGCTACGCCTTTGAACGCGGCATGAGCGTGCGTGAAGTGGCGCGCATGACCGGCATGGACCCATGGTTCCTCTACCAGATCAAGCAGATCACGGATGAGATTACCGCGCTGGAAGATCTCACGGTGGAGGATGTAACGGCGGAGCAGATGCGCGCCGCCAAACAGATGGGCATCTCCGATATCCGTCTGGCCGCGGCCTGGGGGCTTGAGGGCAAGGATGCCGGCCCGCAACTGCACGCGCTGCGCAAAGAGCTTGGCGTGCAGCCGGTGTACAAGCTGGTGGATACCTGCGCGGCGGAGTTTGAGAGCTTCACGCCGTATTTCTACTCCTGCTACGACGAAGAAGACGAAGCCATCCCCACGGCGAAGAAGAAGGTCATCATCCTGGGCAGCGGTCCCAACCGCATCGGCCAGGGCATTGAGTTTGATTATTGCTGCTGCCATGCCGCATTCGCGCTGCGTGAGGACGGTTACGAGACCATCATGGTCAACTGCAATCCTGAGACCGTCTCTACCGATTACGACACCAGCGACCGGCTGTACTTTGAGCCGCTCACGTTTGAAGATGTGCTGGCGATCTACGAGCACGAGGCTGCAGGCGGCGCGGAGATCGGCATGATTGTGCAGTTCGGCGGGCAGACTCCGCTGAACCTGGCATTGCCATTGAAGAATGCAGGCGTGCCCATCATCGGCACCTCGCCCGAGTCCATCGACCTGGCGGAAGACCGCAAGCGCTTCGGCAAGCTTATTGACGAGTTGAAGATTCCGCAGCCGCAGGGCGCGATGGCGACCAGTGTGGAAGAGGCCATCACAGGCGCGAACAGCGTGGGCTATCCCGTGCTGGTGCGCCCCAGCTACGTGCTGGGCGGACGCGCCATGGTCATCGCCTACGACGATGAAGCCGTGGTGCGCTACATGTCCACCGCCATCGAGTATTCGCAGGAGCGGCCAGTGTTGATCGATCACTTCCTGGAGAACGCGACGGAAGTGGACGTGGACGCACTGTGCGACGGCAAGGACGTCGTCATCGCGGGCATCATGCAGCACATTGAAGAGGCCGGCATTCACTCCGGCGATTCATCGTGCGTGCTGCCTTCGGTCGATCTGGCGGACGACGTGCTCAAGACCATCCGCGAATACACGCGCAAGCTCGCACTGCGGCTGAATGTGATCGGCCTGGTCAATATTCAGTTCGCCATTCAGCACGGCAAGGTCTTCGTGATTGAGGTCAATCCGCGCGCGTCGCGTACCGTGCCCTACGTCTCCAAGGCGACGGGCATACCGCTGGCCAAGATTGCGTCGCGCCTGATGACCGGCGGCACCCTGGTGCAGTTCCTGCCGGAGTATGTGAAGAGCGGCAAGGACCTGGACACCGGCGCGCACTTCTTTGTGAAGTCGCCCGTCTTTCCCTGGGGCAAGTTCCCCGGCGTGGATACGGTGCTCGGGCCGGAGATGCGCTCCACCGGCGAAGTGATGGGCGTGGCAGACAACTTCGGCGAAGCCTTCGCCAAGGCACAGCTCTCCGCCGGACAGATACTGCCGATGAAGGGCACCGTCTTTATCAGCGTGAACGAACGCGACAAGCAGGACGTGGTGGCTCTTGCGCGCACCTTCGTGGAGCGCGGCTTCCACATCGTAGCCACGCATGGCACAGCCGATGTGCTGGCTGAGGCGGGGCTGCAGGCAGAGCGCGTCTACAAGGTGAAAGAGGGCCGCCCCAACGTGGTCGATCTCATCAAGGGCGATCGCATTCAGCTCATCGTGAACACGCCCGCGGGGCAGGACCCGTACTTTGACGAGAAGGCGATCCGGCGCGCGGCGGTGCTGGCGCGCATTCCCACCATCACCACCCTGGCGGCGGCCCGCGCTGCGATTGAAGGCATCGAAGCCATCCAGCACGGCGAACTCACGGTGTATGCGCTGCAGACATTGCACGCGGAGCGCGAGGCGGAGAAGGTTTAGAGCATTTTCCGGAATACTGTGAACCGGATGAAGTCGAGAATGCCATTTTCCTTGATAGAAAATGGCGCTTGCACCCTCGGATTCGGTCTATACCTTTCCGGAAATGCTCTAGGCTTCCTCAGGAGTATTCTTCAGACCAAACTTTGCGCCCACCGCGTAGCCGATGTTGGCCAGCGCCGGCCATGTTCCGAAGGCATTGCCGCTGCCGTAGAAGAGGCCGCTGGGATGATCGAACGTGACCAGCGTCTGCCATAGTTTGTCCACCGCGCCGCAGTGTTCGCACAGTCCTGGCCCTGTGGGCAGGTCAAGCACGTACACGCACACAATGGAAAACCAGATCAGGCCGAAGATCCACACGTAGCGCGCAATCTCATTGGGCCAGATCAGCGCGATGATGTAGCCCGCGATGGCTGGCACGGTAAAGGCCATGACGGTGGCCAGCAGCTGCGAGAAAGATTCCGGGCGCACCATCTGAATGGCAATCACCAGCGCGGCGTAAACCGCCAGACTGATAAAGGTATGCGCAAAAAACCAGAAGGCCTCGGCCACAAGTTCGCCGGGGGACTTGCCGCCAGTTTGTTCGCCGATCGGTGGCATCGAAATCCTTACCTCACTCCAGTGGAACGTGTGCAATCTTTCTCTTTACAGTAACGCGCCGGCGCGGCAGTTGGGGGAGAAATTTGCTGGCCCGGCAAGTGCTACCCGTATCACCATAGGTTCGCGAGCAGCAGCCGTGCAATGGGCCGGTGATAATAAGACAGCAGGAATACGGCGTTCGGCGTCACCGCCGGTAAAAGGATCGGTACTTGCGATTGAAGTGGCTTGCTGCGGAGGATATTCACTGGACGTGGCCGCGGCTGCATGGCCGTGCGCTGCCACACCTGCTGGCGCTCCTGCTGTTACTCGCGGCGCATGCGCTGCGGGCACAGGGCGGCCCGCCGTTCCTCACAGACGATCCTGACACCCCCGGAAAGCAGCACTGGGAGATTAATTTCGGCTGGATTGGTGACCGCAACCCCGCCGCAGGCAGCTACCAGGTGCCTGACCTGGATATCAACTACGGACTCGGCGCGCGCATTCAGTTGAAGTTTGAGATTCCCATCGCCGTGCAGGAGACGCGTCCGCAGCCTGCAAGCGGCACCGACCCCGCCACCCCGGGACACGTCATTGGCGGAATCGGCGGCAGCATTCCCGGAATTAAACTGCGCTTCTACGAGCATCACCCCGGCGAGCCGTGGATGGGCCACGCCTTCGGCACTGGGCTGCTCACCGCCTTCACTCGCCGCGATCCTTCTGAGCGTAATCAACAGCAGCCGGGACCTGAAGCGCATAAGACGGAGCTTCCGGTGGACTTCAGCGTCTCCACTTATCCGCAGTTGTACCTGGATAGCTCCGCGCGCTCTGTGGCCCGCGGGCTGGTCGATGCCGGTCCGAATTTTCTTCTTCCGCTGGAGTTCAGCACCAGGATCGGGCCCATCCGCATCAACGGGGACTTCGGCTACTCCTTCGGCAATCAGACGGTTCCGCAGAGTTGGATTCGCGGTCTGCTCGTCGGGCATGAGTTCAACGACCGCACAGAGGCCTACCTCGAGATCTATGATCAGCAGGACGCGAATCGCGTGTATGCCAGCAATGGAACGCGCGCGCCCAAGAAGCGGCAGGCCACGCTTGGGCTGGGCGGCAGACGCTCGCTGAACAAAAACAAGACGCTGAATCTTCTGCTGATGGGCGGCCGCAGCTTCCAGGCGGTCTCTGTCAACAACAGCCAGCCGAGCTGGATCGCGTACACGGGCTTTCAGGTGCTGTTCGGCGGAAACTAACCGGTTTGCGCTCAAATTCGATAATCGAACGCGAAGTTGATAACCGCCCATGCAGAAAGCGGCACATTTCGCCGTTCTGCCCAAAATGCCGCCATCAGCAGCGTGCGGATTCGCTAAAATTGACCGGTTGGACTAAATGGCCTCAGGCCGATTCGTAGAAGGGAAGTTTCCCGCAATGGCGCATCAAGATGCCGGCAACGGCAGCGTTGCTACACAATCCTCAGGCGGCGGCGCAAACGCGCAGAACCGCATCGTCAACGACTTCACCATCCAGATTGCGACCGTGAACGGTTCCGGCTCGCAGTCCGCCAATCTTGTTCTGCTGAAGGGCATCTTCCGCATGGGAATTCCCGTGAGCGGCAAGAACCTCTTCCCGTCGAACATCGCCGGCCTGCCTACCTGGTACACCATCCGCGCCAGCAAGGACGGATATCTCGCGCGCAAAAAAGAGATCGACATTCTCATTGCGATGAATGCGGAGACGGCGAAGGAAGATATTCTTTCGCTGCCCGCCGGCGGCATGGCCATCTATGAAGAGACGGCAGACCTGAAGCAGTTCCGCAGCGATGTGGATTGCTACCCGGTGCCGTTTGACAAGATCACTGCCGCGGTCTGCCCGGAAGCGAAGCTGCGCAAGCTGGTGAAGAACATGATCTACGTGGGCGTGGTCGCCTACCTGGTGGATATGGATCTCGCCGCGGTTGAAGCGGCGCTGCGCCAGCAGTTTGCGAAGAAGGTGAAGGCGGCTGACCTGAACTGGGGCGCGGTGAAGGCCGGCTACGAATACGCTGAGCAGACGCTGGCGCGCAAGAGCGGCTACAAGCTGGAGCCGATGAATCTGACCGCTGGCAAGATCATCATTGATGGCAATGCGGCCGCCGCACTGGGTGCGATCTTTGCCGGATGCACCGTGGTGCCGTGGTATCCCATCACGCCGTCTTCCTCGCTGGTCGAGAGCTTCATTGAGTATGCGAAGAAGTATCGCATTGAGCCGGACGGTAAGGCGACGTTTGCGATTGTGCAGGCTGAGGATGAATTGGCCGCCATCGGCGCCGTACTGGGCGCGGGCTGGGCTGGCGCACGCGCTATGACGGCGAGTTCCGGTCCCGGCATCTCGCTCATGGCGGAGTTCGCCGGCCTGGGCTACTATGCTGAGCTGCCCGGCGTCATCTTTGACGTGCAGCGCACCGGACCCTCCACCGGCATGCCGACGCGCAATCAGCAGGGCGACCTGCTCTCGGTCGCATTCCTTTCGCACGGCGATACCAAGCATCCCATGCTCATCCCCGGCAGCGTGAAGGAGTGCTACGAGATGGCGCTGGAGGCGTTTGATCTTGCAGAGCGCCTGCAAACGCCCGTCTTCGTGATGAGCGATCTCGATCTCGGCATGAACAACTGGATGAGCGAACCCTTCGACTATCCTGAGAAGCCGATTGACCGCGGCAAGGTGCTGGGCAAGGAAGAGCTGGAGAAGCTGGGCGGCTTTGCCCGCTACAAGGATGTGGATGGCGACGGCATCGGCTACCGCACCCTGCCGGGCACGGACCATCCGCTGGCGGCGTACTTCACCCGCGGCTCCGGCCACAATGAGAAGGCGCAGTACACTGAGCGCCCTGACGATTACATCCACAACATGGAGCGCCTGGCCAAGAAGTTTGAGACAGCGCGTTCGCTGGTGCCGCGCCCTGAAGTGGTGCAGACCGGCAAATCGAAGGTCGGCATCATCGCCTTCGGCACGTCAGACTTCGGCGTCCGCGAGAGCCGCGATCAGCTGCGCAGCGAGTACAAGCTGGAGACGGATTACCTCCGCCTGCGCGCCTTCCCGTTCTCGCGCGAGGTGCATGAGTTTGTGGCATCGCATGAGCGCGTATACGTGGTGGAACAGAACCGCGATGCCCAGATGCTGAGCCTGCTGAAGCTCGATCTGGCCGCAAAGGAAATTACCAAACTGCAGAGCGTACGGCACTTCAACGGCCTTCCGCTGGATGCACGATCGGTGACGGACGAGATCGTCACGCAGGAGGGAATCTAATGGCAACCACGACAGCAACTCCCACACCTTCCGCACCGGCGCCCAAGACCAATCGTCTCGGCCTGCAGGTGCTGGACTACCGCGGCGGCAAGACCACCCTGTGCGCAGGTTGCGGGCACAACGCCATCTCTGAGCGCATCATCGACTCTATGTATGAGATGGGCGTACAGCCAGAGCGGGTGATGAAGCTCTCCGGCATCGGCTGCTCGTCCAAGAGCCCGGCTTACTTCATGAGCCGCTCGCACAGCTTCAACAGTGTGCACGGTCGCATGCCCGCGGTGGCCACCGGCGCTCTGCTGGCCAACCACACCATGAAGGCGCTGGCCGTCTCCGGTGACGGCGACACGGCCTCCATCGGCATGGGCCAGTTTGTCCATCTGCTGCGCCGCAACCTGCCCATCATTTACATCGTGGAAGACAACGGTGTGTACGGCCTGACCAAGGGCCAGTTCTCCGCGACGGCCGATATCGGTTCCAAGCTGAAGACCGGCGTGGTGAACGACCTGCCCGCCATCGATCTCTGCTCCCTGGCGATTGAGATGGGCGCGACCTTTGTGGGCCGCTCCTTCTCCGGCGACAAGAAGCAGCTCTCCGCCATGATGAAGGCCGCGATTGCGCACAACGGCACCGCGCTGCTCGATGTGATTTCGCCCTGCGTGACCTTCAACGATCACGAAGGTTCCACCAAGAGCTACAAGTACATGCAGGAGCACGACGAGCCGATCACCGAAGTTGGCTTTGTGCCCCACTTCCAGGACATCGCCGTCGATTACGATCCCGGCACGTCCTACGATGTGACCATGCACGACGGCAGCCATCTGCAGCTGCGCAAGCTGCATGAGGAGTACAACCCGACCGACCGCATCGGCGCGGTGAAGCAGCTGATGGAGGCACACGCCAAGGGCGAAGTGCTGACCGGCGTCTTCTACGTCGAGACGGACAAGCCCAGCTTTACCGAGATGCTGAACCTGGTGGACGAGCCGCTGGGCCAGCTCACGCAGGATCGCGTCCGTCCCAAGAAAGAAGTGCTGGACGAGGTCATGAACCGTCTCAAGTAATCCGGCTGCCAAATAAAAAAGGCCTCGCGCGATGCGAGGCCTTTTTTATTTGGCCAATTCCATCTCTGATTTAGTTATGCGGCTCTACGACCACGCGATGGCCCGTAGCGTAGATCGCATAGTTTGCAGTGGCGGCGCCTACACCGGAAGTGGGCAGGCTGCCGGTAAATGTGGCACTGCCGGTGGAGGTGGAGTAGATGGTATTGGTGAGCGGATCGTAGATGCTGGTGGGAGAGACGACTGAGATGTGGCGGTAGTTCAGGAACATATCCGGCAGCGAAGGAGTAGAAAGCTGAACGCCTGTGGGGCTATAGATTACCGCTCCGGTATAGGCTCCGCCGTTACAGGAGGAGGCATACGTATCCACCAGTAAGTGGGTGTTGTCGAGCCAGACGATGGGGGCGCCGAAAAGAGCGATAGGAGTCTGGAGAACGCCGTTCTGGTAGATGGTGGCAAGCCAGACAAAGTTGTTGGTTGTGCCGCAGGTTCCTGCAGTTCCTTGCGTAAAGAAGGCGTACTCGGTGCCGTCGGGTGAGAGCGGTGCGGCTGCAGTGTTGTTTGAAAGTGCCGGGAAGTATGTGCTGTACGACCAGAGAAGGTTGCCGCTCTGACTGGTGATTACACCGCTCAATGTCTTGACCGTGGAGTGTTCTGGATACCAAATCGAAGAGAGAGCGGTTCCAGAGGTTGAAAGCTGAGCATCCGTAAGCAAATAACCATAAGAACTCTGGTCATACAAGGAGATGGAGGAACCGGAAGGCAGCGAGTACAGAGAGCTTCCAGCGGCGAGGACGGTACCATCGGACGACAGGGAGAGAAGCGACACTCCCCAGGGGAAGCTATTCTGAAGCATGCTGGTCGCGGGATCGAATACGAAGGTGGCGCCTCCGTCTACAGACACGGCGGCCTTGTAACTCGCTCCTGCGGCGGATAGCACGCTGCCATAGGAAAGCACGATAGGTTTGGTAGTGCCCTGCGTCAGCAATTGGATCGCGCCATTGGCATCGCCCACTGCCATCTCGGTGGTGGAAGCTGCCGAACAGATGGTGGCGTTTATGGTCGGTGAGTATGAGAAAAACGCCTGACTCAGAGAACCAGCGTTCATGTCGACGGCATAGTCCTGGGAGCACAGCATACCGGTGGATGAATTCGGGAATGGTCCAAATCCGATTAAGTCGAAGATATAAGCCAACGTATTGGAATTGGCGGCGTAGATCTCAATCGCTTCCGAAGGCGGATACACATAATAGGCCCAGTTGCCATAGCCGCCAGTAAGGTTCGTAGACATGGTGTAGCCGGATTGCTGCACCCCGCTGGCGGAGTAGGTGTAGACGTTGAGGCTGTTCTGGATGGTGATGAAGCGGCCGCCATCGGCGAACCAGAAGGAGAAGGTGCCGAGGAAGGCGGGACTCAGCGTGGATTGGCCGGTGGTGGTGGAGATGGTTTCAATCACACTGGAACCGCCGGCGCCGAGCGCAATCTGCAACTGGCCGGACACGGCGGCGACTTTGGCGGCGGAGTAATCGCCCGTTCGCGTGGCAATCAGGCTGCCGCTTGTGCTCCAGATGGCTAGACCCTGGGTGGAACCGGCACAGATGTAGCTGCCGTCAAGCGACAGCTTCCACCAGGCTTTTGTGGCAGTGGATGCGGGATCGAGCAAGGGTGAGGAGATGATGCGGGAGATGGAGCCGTTCACCGCGGAGCGGATCTCGACGCCATTGGTGACGCCTGTGGCAAGGGTCGTGCCGGCTACGTCCACTGGCCAGCCCGGAGATGCGATGGCCTCGCCGGAGGCAATCTGCGAAGCCGTGGTGGTATTCCAGTACACCCAGTGACCGGAAGAATCCTGACTCAACAAAGTGGTGGATAGATCTTTGAGATAGGTGATGCTCTTGGCGTGGCCGAGATCGAGCAGCACGGCTGCGGATGAACTGTTGACTGCGAGTTGAACTGTCGCTGTGGCCGCCGTGCCATTGGCGGTGACGGTGTAGGTGGTCTGGGACGCGACGGCGGTGGGCGTGCCCGAGATGGCGCCGGTAGTGGTGCTGAAGCTCAGGCCGGCGGGCAGAGAAGGCGAGATGGCAAACGAAGTGACAGCGCCTGTGACAGCGGGAACATCTGTAACGATAGCTGTGCCTGGTGTTGTAGTGATGCTGGTTTGAGGATAGGTAAGAGTACTACCGGAAGCGACCGTGATGGAAACGCTGGCCTGCGTGGAACCGCCGGAGTTCGTGGCGGTGATGGTGTAGTTGACCTGGGACGAGGCTGCGGTTGGCGTGCCCGAGATGGCGCCGGTAGTGGTGCTGAAGCTGAGACCTGCGGGCAGAGAAGGCGAGATGGAATAAGCGGAGACAGTGCCGGTAACGGTGGGTGTATCAGCGGCGATAGCCGTACCCACGGTTGCGGTGATCGTAGTCGTGGGATAGGTGAGGTTCGAGGGGGCAGCGATGGCAACAACAATCTGCACGCTGGTCTGCGTGGCACCGCTGGAGTTCGTGGCGGTGACGGTGTAGGCGGTCTGGGACGAGGCTGCGGTTGGCGTGCCCGCGATGGCGCCGGTGGTGATGCTGAAGCTCAGGCCGGAGGGCAGAGAAGGCGAGATGGAATAAGCGGAGACAGTGCCGGTGACGGTGGGCGTATCAGCGGCGATAGCCGTACCCACGATGGCGCTGATGGAAGTCGTGGGATACACAAGGTTCGAGGGGGCAGATACTGAATTCGGCGAGAGTCCGTTACTGCATCCACCGACACAGAGGCTTAAGGCAATACATGCGATCAGATAGAAGCAAAAGTCATAGCCGCGTCTGTTTCCCCGTATAGCGCACATCACTGTATCTCCTCGCGTGAACGGGAAAAGTATAAAGCCAAATAAGGCAATGAACGGATGAATTCACTTGGCTGATATCAGCCATGACTCTATGGATGAGCTACTGGCCGGAGTGTTCGCCCTGCGCATCCGGCTCGGGGAAGTCGGTATCCTCGCCCTGCGCCTCTTCCGGCTGATTGCGATGGCCCATCTGGCCGGAGAGTGAGGTGTTGCTCTCGTCGTTTGCGTTTCTGGGCGGAAGCTCGGTCTCGAATGCGCCTTTTTTTACATCGCTGTCATGGCGCGGTGGAATGATCTGCGGCATAGAGTGGTCTCCCTCGGTTTCTGTGGCACTAGGTAAGAGTGCGCGCCGCAGAACGGAGTTGTTCCGACACCGGAACTATACGCCTCTATCGGCTGCGAGCGCCCAGCGCGTTCAGGCGGGCGCGGGCGGCCACGGCCTCCGGCGAGTTCGGATAGCGCTGGATAAGGGAACGCAGCTCGCGAACGCCGGCATCAGTCTGCTTCATCGCGATCAGCGCATTGGCCTTGTGCAGCTGCGATGCTGGAATCTTGCTGTTGCCGGGATACTGCTCCAGCACCTTGTCATATTCCTTCGCGGCCAGGCCGGGCTTGTTCTGCTTCATCAGGATCTCGCCCATATAGAAGTGCGCGTTGCCGGCTAGATTGTTGTCAGGGTAATAGCGCGCCACGTCGGCAAATTCGGTCGCCGCCAGCGCATTCTTGCCGGAGTTGTAATCGCCGTAGGCGGTCTGGTAAAGCTGCTCCACCGGCGGCGCGCCGGATGCCGCGGAACGCTTTGACTTCGGCGCGGGACCTGCCTGCGGCAGTATGTCAGGAATAGGATTCGCCGGGGGCGGTGTGGTGCTGTCCGGTGCCGGTGCGGTGGCGGCAGGGCCTGCTGCCGGTGCGCCGGTGGCTGGCATCGAGCTCATGCTGGCATTGATGGACTGCTGCTGCGACTGGATATCCTGCATCGACTTGGTGAGCCTGGCCATCTGCGCCTTCAGCTCGTCAATGGAATCGTTGAGCGACTGGATCTGGCCGGAGATCTGATCGATCTTGCTGTTCTGTGCGTCCTGCTGCGCGGCCATGGCCTTCTGCAGTGAATCCGTGCTGACGCTCATCTTGTTCACGGCGTCGGCGGTCTGCTGCACCAGGTCCTTCAGCACGCCCATGCGTTCGTCGTTGGACTGCTGCAGACGCGCCACGGCGTCCTGCAGGGTCTGCACCTGCGTCTGGAGCTGCACCATATCCTTGTTCACGGCAAAGGCCGGCATGGCGGTGGCGAGAAGCAGGGCGGAGGTAAGGAGAAGCGGGCGTCGAATCGTCATGGAATAGTTCCCCAATGCAAGTTTAGCTGAACTGCGGAGCAAAACGACAGGGGCCGCAATGGGCCCCTGTCATGCTGATGAACGAAGCAAAGGCACTAGCGGTCGAGCGAGAACTGCGCCCGGCGGTTCTGCTGCCAGCAGGCCTCCGTCTCGTCCGTGCAGAACTGCTTCTCCTTGCCGTAGCTGATCACGCGCAGGCGGGAAGCAGCCACACCGGCGGTTACCAGTGCGCTCTTGGCGGCGTTGGCGCGGGTTTCGCCCAGGGCCAGGTTGTACTCAGCCGAGCCGCGGTCGTCGCAGTAGCCGCCGATGACCACCTTGGCCGTCGGATGCGCCGTCAGGAAGGCAGCGGCCTGGGTGATGGAGGTTGCTGCGTCGGGCCGAATCTCGGCGCTGTCGTAATCGAAGAACACGTCCTGCACATTCTGGTGGAAGAGCTGCTCGCTGGTCAGATCGGCCTCGCCGCTGCTGGTGGGCGCGGTCGGAATGTCCGGCACGCGCACCGTGACGCGCACATTGGCTTCGGTGCTGCCACCCGGGCCGGTAGCCGTCAGGTGAAAGTTGGTAGACGTGCTGGGCGAGGCATTGGTGGTGCCGTTCAGGTTCACATTGCCGATGCCGTCAATGGTGACGGTGGTGGCATTCTGCGTCCGCCAGTTCAGCACTACGGACTGGCCCAGGTCGATGGCGGCCGGCTCAGCCGTCAGCGTGGCCGTTGGTGCAGGCCCGGCGATGGGAGCGCTGTCCGGCGTGGTGTTGATCGGCATGGCATTTCTGTGGTGGCACCCGGCAACGCCGGCCAGCCCCGCCGCAACCGCGGCAAGCAGGGAAAGTTTACGGAAGGATTGCAGTGAACCGTTCATGTTGACTCCTTGGCGCGACGTGCGCGATATAAAACTGTGGATGTTCTACTTCCAGCTCCAGTTGGGCATGCTGTCACTGCCGCTGGAGGTAAGCTTGTGCCGCCCTGTACCGTCGGCAAGCATGGTCCATATCGCCGAATTCTTGCCGGAGACGCTCTCAAACACGATATGCCTGCCGTCCGGCGACCAGGAAGGGAAATCGCAGCGTCCCGCTTCGTGCGTGAGCTGGATCCAGCGCTTGGTGGAGACTTCCATCACGTAGATGTCCTGCCCGCCGGGTGCGCCGGGGCCGTACTTGCGGTCCCACGCGAAGGCGATGAACTGGCCATTCGGCGACCACGACGGCGACGTGGCATAGCCGCCATCGGTCAGGCGCTGCACATTCGCGCCGTCCGTATCCATGGTGTAGAGCTGCGGCAGCCCGGTGCGTCCGCTGATCCACGCAATCTGCGAGTTGGTGCGCGGATTCCACACCGGTGAAACATCGGGTCCGCGGAATGACGTGAGCCGCAGCATGTTGCCGCCCGTGGGGTCAGAGATGTATATCTCCGGATCGCCCGAGCGCGAGGAGGAGAAGGCCAGCCGCCGTCCGTCAGAGGACCACGCGGGCGAGAGATTGGTGCCGCCGATGGCAGGGAAGCTGACCATGCGCCCCAGCAGCATAGAGAAGATGCGGATGTTCCAGCCGTCGCGGCCCAGCGATGCGAAGGCCAGCCTGTTGCCGTCCGGTGAGATGCGCGGCGAAAGCGAGACCGTGCCCAGATGGGTGATGGCGTGCTGCGACTGGCCGTCGTAGTCCATCTCCCATATCTCTTTGTTGCCGCCGCTGGCGTGTACATAGTACAGGTGCGTCTCGGCAATGCCGGGCAGTCCGCCGCCGAGCCGCAGGATGATCTCATCAGCAAAACGGTGCGCGATCTGGCGGACGGATTCGTCAGACGCCGTTTCGCTGTACTGCTCGCCCAGAATCTTCGGGTCGACCGTGTTCTTGGTGTCGTAGAGCCAGCCGCTGACCACCACGTTCGCACCCGCGGTCGTCAGCGAGCCGAAGGCGACCATCGCCGCATTGGCGGGCGCGGCAGCCCACTGCGCCACCACCATCTCTGACGGCGACCCGGGCGTGGCCGTCGGCGCCAGGCTCTGCGAAACCAGGTCGAAGATGCCGGCATTGCTCAGGTCGGTGTAGAGGGTGGTGTCAAAAAGATGTTTGTAACCCTGGGTGGCGGCATCGGCGGCCAGCGGCTTGAAGCCCGCGGCGGCAATGCGAATGCGGTCAACGCCATTGCTGGATTCAATGTGGACCCAGTCCTGCGCCTGGGCGCGGGCAGAGATCAGAACTACCGCAAATGCCAGCAGGAGCCGGCGAAACGCAGGAGCAGAACGGCGACGGGCTTGCTTAGGCGGAATCTGCATCACTCCCTATGTTAGACGCAAAAGCCCGGCATTATGTTGTGACGGAATTAATGCAGCTGGTAATCAAACGTGTACTCCACCGTGATCCGGTCACCGCGGTAGCCGTCCGGCAGCGGGCCAAAGCCGTCAACCCGTTGCAGCGCATGCTTGGCAGAGGCGTCAAGCGACGGGGAGTTGCTGGATTTTTCCACCCGCACATTGGTCGGCGTGCCATCGCGCAGCACATCAAACAGCAGCGTCACGGAGCGGCCATTTGACGTGCGCGGGTCGGCCTCCTGCGTCCACCACGCGCCGGAAACAGTGCGGTTGATGCCGTTCACGTAGTACGCAAAGCGCGTGCCGAAATCCCCCGCCGGGACTGACATGATGGACGTGCCCGTGCTCAGCGTCATGGTCGAGACCGGAATGCGAACGCCCGCCGCTTCACCGCCGGGAATGCGGTTGGAAGGCGCAGTCAGCTGCGGATGCTTGAACGGCTCCGGCATGGTGCGGTCGGCAATCTTTGTGGTCGGCTTTACTTTGGATGCGATCGGAATGGCATCGGGGACCGGTTTGGCCACCTGCGCCGGTGTGGGCGGCGCGGGGTTCTGGCTTGGATTCTCCGTCGCCAGCACATTGTCAGTGGGCGGCGTGGTGGAGGGCAGCGGGATCGCATTCACCAGGCTCGCCTGAATCGCGCCGGTGCTCTGGCTGGCGTCGCCCCACGCGTGGCCGAAGGCATGATGCACATAGGCAAACACCACCAGAAAAGCCGCAAACAGACCGTGCAGCAGCAGCGAGCCGGCAAAGTTGGTGCCGCCCAGGCTGGGTGACTCCGCGATATGGATGCGGGTGGCCATGGATGTGTCCGCTTATTTCTCCAGTGGCTGCGTGACGATGCTGATGTTGGTAATGCCCGCCTGCTTCACGGCATCCATCACAGAGGCGAAGTCGCCGAAGTTCACCTTGGTATCCGCCCGCAGGTAGACGATCTTCTGCGCCGGATCGCCGCCGATATTCTTCAGCCGCGCCGGAATCTCGTTGATATTGATCTGGGTGTCGCCCAGGAATACCTCTGAATCCTTGTTGATGGTGATCACGGTGCGCTGCTGCGTCAGTTCCTTCACCGTGCGCGTCTTGGGCACGGCCACCTCAATGCCGGATTGCAGCACCGGCGCGGTGAGCATGAAGATGAGCAGAAGCACCAGCACAACATCGACCAGCGGCGTGATATTGATCTCCGCCAGTGCGGTCTGGGTGCGTCCATTGCTGGTGGTGAAGGCCATCTGATCTCCTTTCTTCTGGACATTGCAGCCGTCCATGTCCTGTTTCTGTCAGTGGCCTGAAGCCCACTGCTTTTAATCCCTGATCCCTGCCTTATCGCAGCCGCGGATCGAGGTCAGTATCGTTGCGCAGGTCGCGGCGCAGCGGCTGCTGCGGCATATCGCCGGGCAGCATGGCGGCGTTCTCAATCGCGTTGAGCAGCTCGCGGGCGAAATCGTCCATGCGCGCCGCAAACTCCCGCAGCCGTGCGGTGAACTGGTTGTAGCCGATCACGGCGGGCACCGCGACCACCAGGCCGGCGGCTGTCGTAATCAGCGCCTCTGACACGCCCGGAGCCACCGCGCGCAGCGTGGCCGCGCCCGATGCGCCCAGGCCGTGAAACGCGTCAATGATGCCCATCACCGTGCCGAACAGTCCCAGGAACGGCGAAACCGCGCCAATGGTGGCCAGCCAGGTCATGCGCGATTCCATGCCGGTCAAGGCCTCTGACGATGCGGTCTGCGCGGCGCGCTCCAGCCCCTGCGGATTGCGCGGCAGGCCGCGTCCGCCGGTCTGCCGCTGGTACTCATCGTGAATCTCGGTGAAGACATTCACCAGCGGGCTGGGGCGGAACGAGTCTGCGATGGCGGCCACGTCGCTCAGGCGGCCTGACTTGCGGAAGGCCCGCAGAAACCGCACAGACTGCGCCTGCGCCCGCTTGAAGCTCGTCCATTTTGACAGGATGATGCTCCACGAAAAGATGCTGGCCAGCAGCAGCAGAATGAGGACGGCAAACGCGATGGGCCCGGAGTTCCGCACCATCTCGAGTATGCCGCTAAGGGTTCCGCCGGATGCGGGCGCGGCGAGCGGGGAGTCATCCTGAAGAAGAAGTGCGAGTAAAGACATCATGAGGTATCGTTTCTCTCCAGAATTAGTGTAGCGGATTGAGCGGATTGGGAAGGAGTGGCGCGGGGGATGCGGTGCCGGTTTGGCACTTTGGGAAGGAGCAATGGGGCGTTTTCTGGGAGATGACTTCGCACTACTCATGTTCAGCCCATGGCTCTGACTAACGCTGAGAAAGTCGTGCTTCTTATATGAGCCTCGCCGACCACATGGCTATAACGCTCCAACGTCGGACAATTAGCGTGTCTCGGAGCGAGACCGGCTGGATCCGTCGAGGCTTGCAGTAACGATTATGAGGCGGGTTATTGGTCTCGTTGTCTTGCCTGATTTACTTTTTGAGCGCCGAACCCACTGGGACGTCGTATGCTGATTTCCAGCCAGAGAGAGCGGAGGACACATGAAGGGTTCAATTGGCCGTGTTGAGCTGTTGGTGATCGTGGCGGTGGGAATGCTTGGTCTTGGTCTCGATGGAAAAACGCAGAACGTTACCCCGCATGGCCCTGCGGCAAATGAAATGACGTTTCAGCAGGACATGGATGCATATTGCACATCTAAATTGAGTGATAGTCTCTCCAAGCTATCCGCCGAGGAAAATAAAAGCGAGGCTCACCGCGCATTTTTTAGCCGCAAACTTCATACATGCGTGCAGATTTACGAGACTCGAAACCCAAAGGACTCCGGGACTATGAATTATGTGGTGAGTGATCTTACCTATGGCTTCGTGGCTCCTCCAAGATGGCACCGCACTGAGAGTCACTTGCATGTGTATCTGTCTGAAATTCGTGACTATCACCATCTTTATGTGGAAGGCTATTGGGCACCCGTTAGTTCTGATCCTGGGCAGCAACCTGTTGCTGATGCAAACGCAATCAAATTGGATTGCAACTATACCGAAAAAAATGCTGGAGACGATTCGAATTCCTGTACAGAGACACAGGCATATACGCAACTAGGGAGCATTAATGTTGACACGCAGACTTACCACATAGCTTCATGGAGTCGTGATGAAGTAATTGCCACCGATGTGGAGCGCGGGCTTTCTGGCACCACTACGACTACGTTAATCATTCATCCTGAAGCGAACGAAGTGGAAATAATTGATCGAACGCGAATGGATGAAAAGCAGCCGAGCCTCACCAAAGGGTTGGAAGGCAAGTCTTACGGAGATCACTATGAACTGCGCGGGGGAATGTACTTGCTCGACACTGAGGGGGTATTTTTCCAATGCAACGAAGATGGCGTTGTGATCGATATGCGTTTGGACGTTGTAGAGAAGCATCGCGGAGACGTTGTTAACGTGCCGAACGCTGAATGGAATGCCGGAGCTAAAGTAAATCATAAATTCACTGCGCAAGAATGCAGGGTGGCGTTGCAAAGAGAACTTGAAAAACTTCAGTGACCGCCGCCTACGAGCAGTCTCGATGATCGCGATTAGGTCGATTGTAAGAATGGTGCCTTGATCTCAATAAACGCCCTTATATGCACCAGATGTCCAAGCTCGCGTCTGTCAGCTACCCGGAAGCTGCCCAACGAGCAGGTCTTGGGGTATGTGGATGCAGGACGGGCTGCCCGTGCTATCCTCGCGTTGATTCCATCACGCTGAGGCGACGACGATGCTGCTCGAACTGCGGGCGGAAAATTATGCGGTGATTGACCATGCGGTCGCGGGTTTCGGGCCGGGGCTGAATCTTTTAACCGGCGAAACCGGCGCGGGCAAGTCCATTCTGATTGATGCGCTGGCGCTGCTGCTGGGCGATAAAGGCTCAGCCGACGTGGTGCGGCACGGGGCGGAAAAGGCCGTGGTGAGCTGCGTCTTTGAGACCACGCCGGGCGCGGAGAGCGTGCTGGAAGCTAACGGCATCGATGTCGAGGGCGACGAGATTCTGCTGCGGCGGGAGATATCGGCGTCTGCGGACAAGACCACCGGAAGATCGGCCGGCAAGGGACGCGTCTTCGTGAATAACCAGCCGGCGACGGTCAGTGTGCTGCGGCAGCTTGCTCCGGAGCTGGCGCTGGTGCACTCGCAGAGTGAGACGCTGGGGTCGTTTGACCAGGCCCAGCAGCGCGGATTGCTGGACCGCTATGCGGGGATTGAGAGCGCAGCCGTGGCCGTCAGTGCGGCCTTCAGCGCCTGGCAGGCGACGCGCGACAAGCTGGAAGAGCTGCAGAGCGCGGAGCAGGACCGCCTGCGCATGGCCGACCTGTGGAGCTTCCAGCGCAAGGAGATTACGCAGGCGCAGATCGCCGGGCCGGACGAGGATTCGCAGCTGGAGACGGAAAAGCGCGTGCTGGCCAATGCGGAGAAGCTCTATGCGGCGGCGCTGGGCGCGCATGAGTTGCTGTATGAGTCGGAGACGTCGGCTGAGAGCGCGCTGCGTGCGGCGCTGAAGCATGTGGAGGAACTGGCTCGCTACGACGACAAGTTTACTGAGGCGGTGCAGCAGCTCACCGCTGCGCGTGCCGTGGTGGACGATGTGAGCGCCACGGCGCGGGATTACGCCGAGGGCATCAACGCATCGCCGGAGCGGCTGAGCGAGATTGAAGACCGGCTGGCGCAGCTGGATAAGCTGAAGCGCAAGTATTCGCAGAGCGGCTCGGCTGGGGGCGCGCTGGCTGAGGTGATCGCCTACGGCGAAGAGGTCGCGCAGAAACTGGGCGAGATTGAGAATCGCGATGCCATTCTCGCCGGCCTGCGCACGCTCCTCGCCAAAGATGAAGCCGCTTATGCGGCCACCGCTGCCGAACTCAGCGCCCAGCGCACGGCTGCGGCAAAGAAGCTGGAGAAGCTGGCCGAGACGCAGATCAATGACCTGGCGATGAAGGCGCGCTTCGAGATTCAGGTGGCGGAGCAGAGGGAACCGGCCTTCTGGACGGCGCATGGCTGGGACAATGTGTCCTGCCGCATTGCCACCAATGCGGGCGAGCCGATGAAGCCTCTGGATGAGATTGCTTCCGGCGGCGAGATGAGCCGGGTCATGCTGGCGCTGAAGGTGAGCGTGGAAGAGGGCATTGCCGGCAAGGCAAAAAAGAAGACTCCGCTGCCGCGCACGCTGGTCTTTGACGAGATCGATATCGGCATTGGCGGCCGCGCGGCAGAGGCCGTCGGCCAGAAGCTGCGCGCGCTGGCCCGTGGGCAGCAGGTCATCTGCATCACCCATCTGCCGCAGATCGCGGCGTTTGCGGAGCAGCACTTCCTGATCGAAAAGACGGAGAAGGATGGGCGGACGCGCACCAGTGTCCGGCAGATGACGGACGAGGAGCGCACCCAGGAGATTGCCCGGATGCTGAGCGGAGCCAAGCTGACGGAGACGTCGCTGAAGCACGCCGAGCAGATGATGCGCGCGGCCAGATAGGCGGCCCGCCTCTACCGGATTTTTTTGTATCCGGCAACGCCGGGGCCGTGATGTAATTCATCTCAACCGCAGTACTTTCCATTCAATCCAGACCCCAGCCAGCAATGGAGGATTTTATGAGCAGTGAACCCAAGAAGTGTGCGCACGAAGCGTGTAACTGTACCGTCCAGCCGCATGAACATTACTGCAGCGTCTACTGCAAAGACGCGAAGAAAGTGACCGAGCTCGCCTGCGGCTGCCCGCATGAGGGCTGCAAGGGACACATTGCCTGACTCCCATTTTCCTGTGCAAAAGTGCAAAGGACTCCAGCCGGAGCCCTTTGCACTTTAAATCGCCTTAAAAGCAGCTTTTTAGCCTGTTTTAATCCTGTAAAAACGGCTTTTTGCGGAGACCCGGAACTGCACCATCCCGGGTTCAAAACGGTGGTTAAATCGCGGTGAAGGCGGTATACTTAGGGTGTGACTATAGCGACCAGCGCCCCCTCCTCCCCCACCCCCGTCGACGCAGCCGCCAAGCGCGTTCTCCTCTTGAAGCCACGCGGTTTCTGCGCGGGAGTGGTGCGTGCCGTTGACATTGTGAAAATCGCCCTCGAAACCTTCGGCGCGCCCATCTACGTGCGCAAGGAGATCGTGCACAACAGCTACGTGGTGAACGATCTGGCTGAGAAGGGCGCAATCTTTGTAAATGAGCTGGATGAGGTGCCGGAAGGCAAGCGCGTGATCTACTCCGCCCACGGCGTTTCGCCGGCCGTCCGCCAGCGCGCCAAGGAACGCGGGCTGAAGGTGGTGGATGCCACCTGCCCGCTGGTGACCAAGGTGCACGTGGAAGCGATCAAGTTCGCGCGCCAGGGCTATTCGCTGGTGCTGGTCGGGCATCGCGACCATGAAGAGGTGGAAGGTACGCAGGGCGAAGCGCCGGACGTGACCCAGGTGGTCTCCACCGTGGAAGAGGTGGCCGCGCTGGTGGTGCCCGATCCGAATAAGGTGGCCTACCTCACGCAGACCACGCTCTCGCTGGATGAAGCGCGCTACATGATCGAGGCGCTGAAGAAGAAGTTCCCCAACATCGTTGGGCCGCACGCGCAGGACATCTGCTACGCAACGGAGAATCGCCAGGTCGCGGTGAAGAATGTCGCGCATTCGGCTGATCTGCTGCTGGTGGTGGGTTCGCGCAACAGCTCGAATTCGAACCGCCTGGTAGAGGTATCGCAGAACCTGAAGACTGAGGCCTACCTGATTGACAAGGCCGAGGACATCAAGCCGGAGTGGCTGACGGGTAAGAATACGGTCGCCGTCACGGCGGGCGCATCGGCGCCGGAGGTGCTGGTGCAGGAGGTCGTAGCCTATCTGCAGTCGAAGGGTTACGGCGATGTGGATGAGGTTGAGGTGATGCCCGAGAATGTCCGCTTCGGGCTGCCGCCGGAGATTGTGCAGGCGATTGCCGCCGCACCGCCGGTTCAACCAGCAGCGGTTTGAAGCAGGCACAAGCGGCCCGCAGGGCCGAGAGAGTTTAGTTCAGCATGAGTACATCGGCAAGCAAGACAAATTCCGCGGGAACGCCGGCGCAGCCGCGCTATGGCCGCATGGATCTGGGCCTGGACGCAGTGCGCGCGGGCATCGCCAAGGCGGCTGACTGGCTGCTGGGCCAGCAGCACCCTGACGGCTATTGGTGCGGCGAGCTGGAAGCCGATGTGATGCTGGAAGCCGACTACATCTACATGCACACGCTGCTGGGTACGGGCGATCCCGGCAAGATGGAGCGGGCGGTCAATGAGATTCTCCGGCACCAGAACGCTGACGGCGGCTGGAGCCTTTCGCCGGGTGCTCCCTCAAACATCAACTACGGCGTAAAGTCTTATTTTGCGCTGAAGCTGATGGGCTATCAGCCGGATCATCCGGTGATGGTGAAGGCCCGCGAGTGGGTGCTGGCCAATGGCGGCGTGGTGGCCTGCAATACCTTCACCAAGATGTACCTGTGTTCGCTGGGCCAGTATGACTATGATGCCGTGCCCGCGATTCCGCCGGAGATCGTGCTGGCACCGAACTGGTTCTACTTCAACATCTACGAGATCTCCTCCTGGTCGCGTGGCATCCTGGTTCCGCTGTCTATCCTGTACGCGAAGAAGCCGTTCAAGAAGATTCCGCAGGAGCAGGGGATTGACGAGCTGTTTGCCGGCGGGCGTGAGAATGCCTATCTGCATCTGCGCTGGGAGCGGAAGCTGCTGAGCTGGCGCAATTTCTTCCTCTTCCTGGACCGCATGACGCACTGGTTTGAGCGCATCCACATTCGCCCGCTGCGTTCGCTGGCCATCAAGAAGGCGGAGAAGTGGATGCTGGCGCGCTTTGAGAAGAGCGATGGCCTGGGAGCTATCTATCCCGCCATGCTGAACGCGATCGTGGCGCTGCGCTGCCTGGGATATTCGGTGGACGACCCGCAGTTCATCCGCGCGTTGGATGAGTTTGAGAAGCTGGGCATCGATTGCCCCAACGGCGAGCCGGACTACCCGACGCCGACCTTCCGCATGCAACCGTGCTTCCCGCCGGTGTGGGATACGGGGCAGGCCATCTTCGCGCTGGCGGAGGCAGGCGTGCCCGCGAACGACCCGCGCATGGTGAAGGCGGCAGACTGGATTCTGGCCAAGGAAGTCCGCGTGAAGGGCGACTGGGCAGAGAAAGTTAAGGGTGTGGAACCCGGTGGATGGTACTTCGAGTTTAACAATGAGTTTTATCCGGATGTCGATGATACAGCGCAAGTTCTGCTGGCATTGAAGGCTGTGGAAAATCCCCGTGACGCCTATCAGAACGCAGCCTGCGAACGCGCCCTGAACTGGCTGATGGCGATGCAGTGCCGCGATGGCGGATGGGCCAGCTTCGACCGCGACAACACCAAGATGATCTTCCAGTACATCCCGTTTGCTGACCATAACGCGATGCTGGATCCGCCGACGGTGGATATCACAGGGCGCATTCTGGAGATGCTGGCGGCCTATGGCTACACCCAGCGCGATAAGCGCGTGGAGAAGGCTGTGAAGTGGGTGCTGAAGAATCAGGAGCCCGACGGAAGCTGGTTTGGCCGCTGGGGCGTCAATTACCTGTACGGCACCTTCCTGGTGCTGCGCGGGCTGGAAGCGCAGGGCATCTGGAACCACGAGCCGCCGATCCAGAATGCGGCGGAGTGGATCCGCATGGTGCAGAATGCAGACGGCGGCTGGGGCGAGAGCTGCGAGACGTATGACGATCCGAATCTGCGCGGCATTGGGCCGAGCACGGCATCGCAGACGGCGTGGGCGCTGCTTGGCTTGTTGGCCGCAGGCGATACGCGGTCCGATTCCGTGGCCAAGGGCGTGCGCTGGCTGATTGACCGCCAGCACGAAGACGGTTCATGGGACGAGCTGGTGCCGGGCCGCAACGGCGAGTCGCACTACACGGGTACAGGCTTTCCGCGGGTGTTCTACCTGGGATATCACCTGTACAAGCAGTACTTCCCGCTGCTGGCGCTTACGACGTATCAGAAAGCGATGGAATCCGGCAGGGAATAGGGATTAGGGATTAGAAAAGCAGATTCCGCCGCTGCGCTGCGGAATGACAAAAGTCAGCCTGATTCGCACGACGAATTCGCACGGCAATAAAAAGTTCTTCCCCGAGGTGAGCAAATGGCAGTACCTGTTTCGCAGGCATGGACGGTCGCATCGTACGTACTGAAGCAGAAGTTGAAGGGGCGCAAACGGTATCCGCTGGTGCTGATGCTGGAGCCGCTCTTTCGCTGCAATCTGGCGTGCGCGGGCTGCGGCAAGATCCAGTACCCGGTACACATTCTGAAGACGGAGCTGTCGCCGGAGGAGTGCTTTGCCGCGGCGGAAGAGTGCGGTGCACCCATGGTCTCCATCCCCGGCGGCGAGCCGCTGCTGCACCCGCAGATGCCGGAGATTGTGGCCGGTCTGGTGGCGCGGAAGAAGTATGTCTACATGTGCACCAACGCGCTGCTGCTGAAGGAGAAGCTGCACCTCTTCAAGCCGAGCAAGTATCTCTCCTTCTCCGTTCATCTGGACGGGCAGAAGGAGCACCACGACTTCAGCGTGTGCCGCGAAGGCGGGCACGACATTGCGATGGAGGGCGTTCGCGCCGCCGTGGCCGCGGGCTTCCGCGTCACCACGAACACCACGCTCTTTGACGGAGCCGATCCCAACAGCGTGCGTGCGCACTTTGACGAGCTGATGGCCGCGGGCGTGGAGAGCATGATGGTCTCGCCCGGCTATACCTATGACAAGGCGCCGGACCAGCAGCACTTTCTGGGCAAGGCGAAGTCGCGCCGCCTGTTCCGCGCGATCCTGTCGAACCGCAAGAAGAGCTGGGAGTTCAACACCCACCCGCTCTTCTCTGAATACCTGATGGGCCTGCGCAACTTTGAGTGCACGCCCTGGGGTATGCCGACATACAACATCTTCGGCTGGCAAAAGCCGTGCTACCTGCTGCAGGACGGCTACGCTGACAGCTTTGACGAGATGATGGCGGAGACGGAGTGGCAGAACTACGGCGCGAAGAGCGGCAATCCGAAGTGCGCGAACTGCATGGTTCACTCCGGGCATGAGGCGAGCGCGGTGGATTACAACTTCAGCTCGCTGAAGGGATTCCTGGTGACGGCGAAGAAGTACATGTTCCCGTCGAAGTATGAGGATGCAGGCGCGCAGAAGATTCTGAATGAGTGGAAGCCGGAGCGCCATGCGCCACTGGTGCAGATTGACGATGCAGCCACACAGGGCAGCGAGAAGCTGCAGGAAGTTGCGGGGGACTAGCCTATGCCGGCAGAGACGCAGGAAGTGAAAGCAGTGAATCCGGATGAGCTGGAACACGCAGCCGGCGTAGAGCATGAGAAGCTGCATGGCTGGGTGCCGACGCTGGCCACGGACGAAGAGATCCGGGTCGCGCTGGAGAAGGCGTTCGACTATCGCGGTGACATCACCGTCACGAAGAAAGACGGCGCGAAGATTGACGGTTACCTCTTTGACCGCAAGCCGGGCAAGGGACTGGCGGATTCATTCGTGCGCCTGCTGCCCGCGACCGGGCCCAAGGGCGGCTCCATGGGCGAGCGGACCAAGATCGCCATCGCCTACGCTGACATTGCCGCGCTGGAGTTCAGCGGCAAAGACACGGCCGAGGGCAAGCGGTTTGAAGATTGGGTGAAGCAGTACTGGGCCAAGAAGGCGGCCGGCGAAAAGAACATCCAGATCGTGCCGGAAAAGCTGGATTGAAGCAGGGAACAGGGATTAGGGAACAGGGAATAGGATGGAAGCACAGGCGGGCTTAGGCTCGCCTGTTGCACGTGGGACGAGGGAACGTTGAGAGCATTTATTACCGGGGCAACAGGATTTGTAGGCAGCCATGTGGCGCGCGCCTATGCCGAGGGCGGAGCGGAGCTGCGGCTGCTGACGCGCAAGACGTCTAACCTGGCCGCGCTGGAGGGTCTGAACGCCGAGACGGTCGTTGGCGACCTGCGCGATCCGCTGGGGCTGCGTAAAGCCCTGACCGGATGCGATGCGCTGGTGCATGTGGCCGCAGATTACCGGCTGTGGGTGACGGACCCCGCGGCAATGTATGCGGCCAATGTCGAGGGAACGCGGAATCTGCTGCGGCTGGCACGGCAGGTGGGCGTGCAGCGCGTGGTGTACACATCAAGCGTGGCCACGATGGGGTTCGACGAAGACGGCACCATCGTGGACGAGGCTACGCCGGTTTCGCTGGCGCAGATGATCGGCCACTACAAGCGCTCGAAGTTTATGGGCGAGCAGGAAGCGATTGCGGCGGCGCGCAACGGGCAGTATGTGATGATCCTGAATCCGACCACGCCGATTGGCTCGATGGACGCCAAGCCCACCCCGACGGGCCGCATCGTGCTGGATTTTCTGAATCGGAATTTTCCTGCGTATGTGGATACGGGATTGAACCTGGTGGATGTAGCTGAGGTCGCGCGCATGCATGTGGAGGCGCTGGACCACGGCACGCCGGGCGAGCGCTACATCCTGGGCGGTGAAAACCTGACGCTGAAGCAGATACTGGACAGGATGGCTGCGATCAGCGGGCTGCCTTCGCCGACGATGAAGGTGCCGCACGCGGTGGCGATGGCGTTCGCATTCTTTGACGAGACCATCACCGGCAAGCTGCGCGGGAAAGAGCCTCGGGCTACGGTGGAAGCCGTCCGCATGGGGAAGAAGAAGATGTTCGCCAGCAGCGCGAAGGCGGAGCGCGAACTTGGGCTGAAGAAGATTCCGGTGGATGCCGCGCTGCAGAGCGCTATGGAATGGTTTGTGGAGCATGGCTATGCTCCGCCGTACGCGGGAGTGAAGCAGTGAGCAGAATTGCGATCATTGCGGCCATGCCGGGCGAGCTAAAGCCGCTGGTGAAGGGCTGGAAATCCGTGCCCACGGGGCAGCGCTTTGGGTACAAGTGGACGGCGAAGCTGGGCGCGAACGAATGCGTAGCTGTGTGCGGCGGTATGGGTGCTGATGCCGTGACACGCGCCTTTGCGCAGGCGGAGAAGGATGGGCCGCTGGATGCCGTGTTGTCCATTGGATGGGCGGGTGCGCTGCGGGAAGACAGTTATCCGGGAGAGTTTTTTATTCCGAATATTGTGGTGAACGCGCAGACCGGGGAACGGTTTGTGCTGGCGGAGCGCGAGACAGCGGTGGTGCTGGTGACCACGGCGCGCGTGGCCGATGAAGCGGAGAAGCGGCGGCTGGCGCAGTCGTACGGCGGCGCGGTGGTGGACATGGAATCGGCCACGGTGGCGCGGCTGGCGCAGATGCGCGGCATTCCGGTGTGCTGCATGAAAGTGATTACGGATGAGGTGACGGCCAAGCTGCCGGACATGAATCCGTATATCAACGCAGCTGGACAGATGAAGATGGGCGGCTTCATCGGGCATGTGCTGCTGCGGCCAAAGTATTGGCCGGCGCTGATGCGGCTGGGCAAGTCAAGCGCGGCAGGAGCGGATTATCTGGCAAGCGCTGTGACACATTTTTTGATCCATTCAGCTCCCCGAGACATCCATGAAATTAACCGGACAGGACTGGTTCCAGACTGATGAACGAAACAAATAATATTCCGAAGACGATGCGGGCCGCGGTGTATCGCGGCGTGAATGATGTGCGGGTGGAGACGGTGCCGGTGCCGGAGATTGGGCCAGGCGAGGTGCTGATGAAGATCCATACCTGCGGCATCTGCGGGACGGATTTGAAGAAGATTCACAGCGGATCGCACTCTGCGCCGCGCATCTTCGGGCATGAGATGGCGGGCACGGTGGCTGCGGTGGGCGCGGGCGTGACGGATTTCAACGTGGGCGACCGCGTGATGGCGTTCCACCATATCCCGTGCGGCGAGTGCTATTACTGTCGTAAGCAGACCTTCGCCCAGTGCGAGACGTATAAGAAAGTCGGCTGCACGGCGGGATTCGCGGCGGCGGGCGGTGGCTTTGCCGAGTACATCCGCGTGATGGACTGGATCGTAAAACGCGGGCTGGTGAAGATTCCTGACGGCGTGCCGTTTGAACAGGCCGCGTGGATTGAGCCGGTGAATACCTGCTATAAGGCAGTGAAGCTGCTGGACCTGAAGCCTGATGAGACCGTGCTGGTGATCGGGCAGGGGCCAATCGGCATTCTGCTGGCGACACTGGCGGCGCGCACCGGCGCAACCGTGCTGACGAGCGACATGTATCCTGAGCGGCACAAGGTGGCGGCGCAGTTTGGGCTGCAGCATCCGCTGGATGCGAAGGGCGATGTGGTGGCTGCATGCAAGGCTGCGACCGAAGGACGCGGAGTGGATGTCGCCCTGGTCGCAGTAGGCGCGGACGCGTTAATTCGGCAGGCGATGGATGCGGTGCGGCCCGGCGGGCGGGTGATGCTCTTTGCCAGCACGCAGCATGGCGAAGCGACCTTTGATCCGGCAGCGGTCTGCATGGATGAGAAGACGCTGATGGGATCGTACTCGGCTTCTGCGGCCATACAGGATGAGGGCGCTGCGCTGGTGTTTGACGGCTACCGCAACGGATTCGACCTGACCAGGCTCATCTCGCACCGCTTCTCGCTGGAGGATGCGGTGCAGGGAATTGATCTGGCCTCGCATCCGCAGCCGGATTCGATGAAGATTGTCATTCAGCCCTGCTACGCGCAGGGCGAATAGCACTTCGCGCGGCTTCCGCTGGTCGCAGAGACAGAAGCAGATTCTTCCCCTTCGCTCTGCTCGGCGTCAGAATGACAAAGGCCGTGGAATGACAAACGTTGTGGTTGGAAGTGAGAAAATAAAACGATGGCTGAGATGACGGCTGCCGTACTGTACGGCAAAGAAGATCTGCGGGTGGAGCGTGTGCCGATGCCGGTGGCCGGCGCGGGCGAGGTGGTGTTGCGCGTGGGCGCGGCGCTGACCTGCGGCACCGATCTGAAGGTCTACCGCCGCGGATACCATGCCGCGATGGGCAAGCCACCCATGCTCTTCGGGCATGAAGTTGCGGGCGTGGTGGAGCAGGTGGGTGAGGGCGTAACAAAATTTCGCGCTGGCGACCGCGTGGTGGCGCTGAATTCGGCTCCGTGTGACACCTGTTTTTTCTGCACCCACGGCCAGCAGAATCTGTGTGAGGACCTGCTCTTCAACAACGGTGCATACGCCGAGTACATCCGCATTCCTGCGCGTATTGTGGAGAAGAACATGCTCGCGGTGCCGGAGGAGATGGAGTTTGCGCACGCCGCGCTGACCGAGCCGCTGGCCTGCGTGGTGCGCGGCATGGAAGAGAGCGGCGCGAAGGCCGGCGATACCATGATCGTGATTGGCGCCGGGCCGATCGGGCTGATGTTCATTCATACGGCGGCGCTGGCCGGGGTACACGTGATCGCGGTGGTGAAGCGTGATGACCAGATTGCAGCGGCAAAATTATTTGGGGCCGCACAGGTGGTGCAGACTACCGCAGTGCCCGATGCTGTGGCCGGGGCGCGCGCGTTGACGCCGCAGGGCCGGGGCGCGGACATTGTGATTGAAGCTGTGGCCACGCCCGCAACCTGGGAGTGGGCCGTGGACATGGTACGCAAGGGCGGCGTGGTAAATTTCTTTGGCGGCCCGCCGAGCGGCACCAGGGTGGCGCTGGATACGAACCGGCTGCACTACGGCGATATCACTCTGCGAGCCAGCTTTCATCACACCCCGGCGACCTGCCGCACCGCGTTCGATCTGCTGCGCAGCGGCCGCTTCAAGTGCGCGGACTATCTGACGGGTCATGGCGGTTTGCACGATCTGCCTGCGCTCTTTGCCGGCATGATGACGCGCAGCGCGGACGGCAAAGTCGACATCAAGACGGTGATCACGCCGTGAGCGGGCAGGATGCAGTGCGCGAGATGGACGATTCGTTGCCGGGTGCGCCAGTGGCCTACCGCACGCCGCTGCTGCGGCCTACGCTGGCGGAGGCGCGCGCGTGGTGCAAGAGCCTGGCCGAGACGCACTATGAGAATTTTCATGTGGCGACGTGGTTTCTGCCCAAGCGCATGCGTCCGCACTTCCAGACAATCTATGCGTACTGCCGGGTGTCTGACGACCTGGGCGATGAGATTGGCGACCCTGCACTGGCGGCTGCGCTGCTGACCCAGTGGCGCGCCATGCTGGACGAATGCTATGACGCTCCCGAGCGTTCGCGGCACCCGGTATTTGTGGCGCTGGCAGAGTCGATCAAGGAGTGTGCGATTCCGCGCGAGCCCTTCGCGGACCTGCTGGTTGCCTTTCTGCGCGATCAGACCATCACGCGATACGAGAGCGTGGCGCAGCTTGAGGAGTACTCGCGCTACTCGGCCAATCCGGTGGGCCGACTGGTGCTCTACATTGCGGGCGAGCGCAATCCGGAGCTGCACGCGCTCTCTGACAGCATCTGCACCGGTCTGCAACTGGCGAACTTCTGGCAGGATGTGGCGGAAGATTGCGCCGCGGGGCGCATCTATTTGCCCGCGGAAGAGATGCAGCGGTTTGGCGTGCGCGCAGCAGATGTGGCGGCGAAGCACTGGACGCCGGGCTTCCGCGCTCTGATGGAATCGCTGGTGGCGCGGACGTATGCGCTGTTCGCCGCGGGCAAACCCATCTGCACGCGGGTGGATAGTGAGTTGGCGGCAACGCTGGGCCTGTTCATCGCGGGCGGCGAAGCCATTCTGGATGCCATCGTCAAGCAGGATTACAACACGCTGGAGCAGCGGCCTGTGCTGGGCAAGGCGACCAAGGCACGACTGCTCAGTACGGCGCTGTGGCACAAGGTGCGGCGATGAGCGCGGCCAGCATGAGCATTGCAGAGGCGTATGCAGCGTGCCGCGTGATTGCGCGGCGCGAGGCGAAGAATTTTTACTACGCATTCCTTGCCCTGCCGAAGCATAAGAGCGATGCGATGTGCGCGGTATACGCGTTTATGCGCAAGGCGGATGACCTGGCCGATGATGAATCGCTTACGCTGGAGGCGCGGCGCAGTGCGATGGCTGCGTGGCTGCAGGCGTGGCGTGCAGCGCGGGCGGGCGCGGCAACGGACGATGCGGTCTTCATTGCGCTGCGCGATACGCAGCTGCGGTTCGCTATCTCGGATGAGCTGCTGGAGCAACTGGTGCAGGGCACAGCGATGGATCTGGACCCGGCCGCGGCGGCGGTGCAGACGTATGCGACATTCGATGACCTCTATCGCTACTGCTATCTGGTTGCGTCGGTGGTTGGGCTGGTGTGTATTCGCATCTTCGGCTACAGCGATGCGCGCGCGGAGAAGATGGCGGAAGAGACCGGCATCGCATTTCAGCTGACGAATATTTTGCGCGATGTGAAAGAGGATGCGGAGCGCGGGCGGGTGTATCTGCCGCTCGATCTGCTGCGGCAGCATGGCGTGACGGTGCAACGCGTGAAGGAGTTGGCGGCCGGTGCGACGTTGCAACCCAACGAGCGGGCGATGCTGAAGGAGTTGAGCGCGAAGGCCTGGCAGTACTATGCTGCCGCGGAGCAACTGCTGCCGCTCATCAGCCGGGATAGCCGCGCCGCGCTGGAAGTGCTGGTGCAGATATACAGCGGCCTGTTGCAGCGCATTGATGCGCGCGACGGCGATGTGTTTTCCGTGCGGGCCAGTGTCCCGGCGGCGGTGAAGATCGGCATCCTGCTGCGCGGCCTCGCAAAAACTTTGCGAAACCGGGTGAGCGCGTGACGGCTGACGTGATCGTTGTGGGTGCGGGCGCGGCCGGATTAGCCGCGGCGAGCGCGTTGACGCGCGACGGCGCGAAGGTGACCGTGCTGGAGCGCAAGCCCAGCGTGGGCGGACGCGCCTATTCCTATGATCATCCAGCGCTGGGCGAAGTGGTGGATTGCCAGCATGTGCTGCTGGGCTGCTGCACCAACCTGGTGCATCTGCTCGCAGGCGCGGGTGCGAGCGACACCGTGCGCTGGTACAGCGAGCTTACATTTCTGGAACCGGCAGGTCAGCGAGTCAGCAAGTCAGCGAGTCAGCGGGGCAGCGAGTCAGCGGGGCAGTGGGAAAAGGCGACACAGGGCAGGGTGAGTTGCATACGGCCGGGAGCGCTGCCGCCGCCGTTTCATTCGACGGCGAGTTTTCTGGCTGCGCCTATGCTTGGGCTGGCGGATAAGGCGAGCATCGCGCGCGGGCTGATGGAATTTATGCGCGGCTATCCGCAGGATGACAGCGAGAGTGTGGAGACATGGCTGGCGCGCACGAAGCAGACGCCGCGCGCGATCCGGCACTTCTGGGAGCCGGTGCTGGTGGGTGCGCTGAACGACAGCTTTGCGCGCTGCTCGCTGAAGTATGCCGGGCAGGTCTTCTACGAATCATTTCTCAAGACGGCGGAGGGCGGACGCCTGGGCATTCCGCGGGTGCCGCTGAGCGAGATGTTCGGCGCGATTGCGGAGAGCGTGCAGGCCGGCGGCGCAGAGATTGTGCTGCGCGCCAGCGTGGATCGCATCGCACAGCAGGCTGACGGCTGGCTGGTGAATGCGGGCGGCGTAGCGTATCGCGCGAAATCGCTGGTGCTGGCGCTGCCGTTTGAGCAGATGCAGAGGCTGCTGCCGCAACTGCCGGAGGATGACGCGCGCGCTGCGTTGCAGGCCAGGCTGGCGAACTTTGTTCATGCGCCCATCACCACGGTGCATCTGTGGTGGGACCGCGCAGTGACCGATCTGGACCATGCGGTGCTTCTGGATACCGGCATCCAGTGGATCTTCAACAAGTCAAAGATCCGCGCATGGCCGCAGGAGCGCGGACACTATGTGGAGCTGGTCATCAGCGCGTCGTCTGCCGAGCTTTACCAGGAACGCGATGAGATTGTGCAGAATGCAGTGCGCGAGCTGGCGATGTTCTTTCCGCATGTGCGCGAAGCGAAGCTGCTGAAGAGCGGTGTGCTGAAGGAAGCGCGCGCGACCTTCTCCGTGCTGCCGGGGCTGGACGCATCGCGCCCACAGGCGAAGACGGCGTGGCCGGGGCTGTATCTGGCAGGGGATTGGACACAGACCGGCTGGCCTTCCACCATGGAGGGCGGCGTGCGCAGCGGCTATCTGGCAGCAGAAGCCGTGGCGGGCAAGAGATTTCTGCAACCCGATCTGCCCGCGACCGGGCTGATGCACATGCTTTCGCGGTAACATCCCCCACAGAGGTAAATCAGCGTGGACCAGGCAGCAGAGAAGATGGGCGGACGCGTGGCGTCAGTGGACGTGCTGCGCGGCGTGACCATGGCGCTGATGCTGCTGGTGAACGATCCGGGCGACTGGCACCATCTCTATGCGCAGCTTGAACATGCGGAATGGAACGGCTGCACGCTGACGGACTTGGTGTTCCCGACATTTCTTTTTCTGGTCGGCGTCTCGATTATTTTCTCCATGCAATCGCGGCTGGCCCGGGGCGCAACGCATCGGCAGCTGGCGCGGCACATGCTGGTGCGCGGCGTCAGCATCCTGCTGCTGGGCTGGTTTCTGATGGCGCTGCCGTACTTCCATCTTGCGCATATGCGGCTCTACGGCGTGCTGCCGCGCATTGCGCTCTGCTCAGCCTGTGCAGGGCTGATCTGCCTGCGGGTGCGCTCGGTGCGTGGGCTGGCAGCGATTACGGCGGCACTGCTGATCGGCTATTGGGCGCTGATGCGCTTTGTGCCGGTGCCGGGATTCGGCGTGCCTGTGCGCGATATTCCGCTGCTCGATCCAGATAGAAATCTGGCTGCATGGCTGGATCGTTCGCTGCATCTGGGGCGGCTGTATGAGCACACGCGCGATCCTGAAGGTCTGCTGAGCACGCTGCCGGCGATTGCCACCACGCTGCTGGGCGCACTGACGGCTTACTGGCTGCGGGCCGCTATGCCGGCAAAGAAAAAGGCGCTGGGCCTGTTGGGCGCGGCGCTGGCGCTGCTGGCTGCGGGCTGGCTGTGGGGCCACTGGTTCCCGGTGAACAAGAAGCTCTGGACCAGTTCGTACGTTATGCTCTGCGCGGGCTGGGCGCTGCTCGCGCTGACGCCGCTTTACTGGCTGCTGGATCTCCGCCGTCAGCAGGAGCGCACATGGGCCGTGCGCACGGCGATCTGGCCGTGGCTGATCTTCGGCTCCAATGCGATTGCGGCGTATTCGATCGGCATCCTGATCGACAGGGCAGCAGTCCTGATTCATGTGCCGCACGCGGGTGGGTCTATGACGCTGTGGGCATGGGTCTACGATGCCGGGTTTGCGCGCGCAGGCTCTACGCCGGCGACGTCCGTGGCCTTTGCCGTGAGCTTTGTGTGCCTGTGTTTTATTCCGGTCTGGATGCTGTGGCGCAAACAGATATTCCTTAAGCTCTAAGATGGTAGTAGAACGCGAAAACAGGAGATAACCGTGGCCTATAGCGACCTGCGGGAATGGATTAAGAAACTCGACAAGGCAGGCGAACTCAAGCGCGTGCGCGAAGAGGTGGACCCCATTCTGGAGATGGCGGAGATCGCGGACCGCGCTGCCAAGATGGGTCGCGGCACGGCGCAGGCGGGCGGTCCGGCACTGCTGTTTGAAAATGTGCAGGGCTATCCCGGCGCCAGCGTGCTGATGAATCAGTTCGGCAGCGAGCGGCGCATGAAACTGGCGCTGGAGGTGGATTCGCTGGACGAGGTGGCAAAGCGGATTGAAGAGCTGATGCATCCGAAGTCTCCCACCGGCCTGCTGGATAAGCTGAAGATGCTGCCGAAGCTGGCCGAGGTGGGAGCATTCTTTCCCAGGACAATTGCGGCGAAGGACGCGCCGTGCAAGCAGGTGATTCTGCGCGGCGCAGACGTGGATGTGCTGAAGTTTCCGGTGCTGCAATGCTGGCCGGGCGATGGCGGCCGCTTCATCACGCTGCCGTGCGTGGTCACGCGCGATAGCAAGACCGGCAAGCGCAATGTGGGCATGTATCGCATGCAGGTGTACGACGGGCAGACCACGGGGATGCACTGGCAGCGGCAGAAGGTTGCAGCCGAGCATCTGCGCGACCAGATGCGCGCCGGAGCAGCCAGCGGTGCGGAGCGCGTGGCGATGATGGCGGAGACGGCCGGAGGGACGGTAGCCGCCGCGCCGGACGTGACGCTGACGAAACTGCAGGGGCAACGGATGGAGGTCGCGGTAGTCATCGGGACAGACCCGGCGACGACCTTCAGCGCAATCGTCCCCGGACCGCCGGAGGTGGAGGAGTACGTGATCGCGGGCTTCCTGCGGCAATCACCCGTGGAGCTGGTGCAGTGCGAAACGGTAGACCTGCAGGTGCCGGCCAGCGCGGAGATTGTGCTGGAGGGCTATGTGGAGCTGGATGAGCTGCGCACCGAGGGACCCTTCGGCGACCACACCGGCTTCTACACCATGGAAGATGAGTATCCGGTCTTCCACATCACCTGCATCACGCACCGCAAAGATCCGGTTTACGCGGCCACCATTGTGGGCAAGCCTCCGATGGAGGATGCGTGGATGGGCAAGGCGGTGGAGCGCATCTTTCTGCCGCTGATGAAGCTGACGCTGCCGGAGATCGTGGATGTGAACCTGCCGCCGGAGGGCGTCTTCCACAACCTGATGATCGTGTCGATCCGCAAGAGCTACGCGGGGCACGCGCGCAAGGTGATGAACGGCATATGGGCGATGGGACAGGCGATGTTCACCAAGATCATCGTCGTGGTGGACGAAGACTGCGACGTACAGAACCTTGGCGAGGTCGTGCTGCGCGCGACGAACAACATCGATCCGGAGCGCGATATCCAGTTCACGCTGGGGCCGGTGGATTCGCTGGACCACGCATCGCGGCTGCCGAACTTCGGCAGCAAGATGGGCATTGACGCGACGCGGAAGTGGAAGGCCGAAGGCTTTACGCGCCCCTGGCCGGAGATGCTGGAGATGGATGCGGGCGTTAAGGCGAAGGTGGATGCGATGTGGAAGAGGCTGGGGATCGAGTAGGTTGATTTAAGTTTGTCGGCGCGACGGGCCCATGCTGGATTCAAAACGTCTTATGAAGTAAGCTGCAAATCAAGTTGTGCTCCCCGGGAACGGCCAGGCAGAATGACGCGAAGAATGCGACTGGTACTTTGCTGTGTCCTTGTCACTGCATCGGCCCGGGCATCGCTGGCGCAGAAAGCCGCTGCTCCGGCGCAGCCCTTTGTTCATCACAAGACCTTCGCGGTCTTCGCGGAGTACTCCAATGACTCCAGCCATATGCTGATGGGGAATGTTCAGGGGCGCAAGTTCACGGCGATTGGCGGAAGCTATGCGCTGCGCATACTGGCAGGGCGGTACGGCACGGTGCAGTACGTCGGTGAGATTCGCCCGGTGATTGTCACCAGTGACCCGGTAGAGAATCTAACCGTTACTGAATCTCCTTATCCCACTCCTTCCAATCCGAGCAATACCAGTACAACCTTCTACGCGGGGCAGGCGGTGAGTGCGGGGGCCTGCGTGCCCGGCACACAGATCTATCACGATTCCACATCGATCTGGTGGCCGTCGCCGGTCATCTCCGGCGAGACCGTGGTGACGACGTGCGGCAGGCGCTGGACCTTCGCAACCGGCTTGAATCCGGTGGGCTTCAAGGCCAATTTCATGCCGCATCACCGCATCCAGCCTGTGCTCGCCGGCGGCATTGGCTATATCTTCTCTACCCGTCCGATTCCGGTAACGGATGCGGGATCGTTCAACTTTGCATTTGAACTCGGCGCGGGTGTGGAGATGTTCCGCGCGCAGGGGCGCTCACTGGCGCTGACCTGGTCTTACCACCACTACTCAAATAAGAACACCGCCCCGGACAATCCTGGCGTGGATAATGGTGTGGTGAAGCTGACGTATGCGTTCGGGCGATAGGGCGCGGAGGATTGCCTCTGCGCCTGCAAAATAGTTACTGTGCTACGACGAGCGTGATTTTGGAGGCGGCATGGACCCAGCGCATGGGGTGCTTGTCTTCGCTGCTGATGAGCTTCAAGCCATCTTCCGTGAGCGGCTTGCCGTCCTGTGAATCGGCCACGATCACATCGCCGGTGTGGTAGTCGGGCGTGTAGACCTCAACCGTGGAGTAGATGACGCCGTAACCGTCAGTGCCCTGAACCAGGATGTAGCTGTGCAGCATGTCGTGCTGCGTCTGCTTGGTGAAGGGCGCGCCGTTGGCGGTGAGCAGGTCAGCCAGTGAGACGCCGGAATAGGTCTCGTTCTTCTTCTCATGCAGATTGAAAACCGTGACCGGCTTGTGCGGCAGCGCGGCGAGCTGCGCCATGGTGAGCGTTGTGCTCTTGCCGGCGATGACCAGCGTCAGGCTGGTGGAGGGCGCGATGATCTTGTGCTTCATCTCGGCTGCGGGCGCAGCCTTGTCCATCGGCATAGACATCTGGGCGAAGGCGGCGGGGAGACAGACGAGAGCGGCGGCGAGCATAAAAAGTTTCGTGCGCATGGCAATATGGTAAACCCGAAATCCGGCTCCTGCGTGCCAGTGTGTTTGGCGGCCCTAGAACGAGCAGCTCGGCACGCTGCCCGTGGTGCTGAAGCTGCTGGTGGTAATGCCTGTGCCGGAGGGCGTTACGTTGGAGTTGGAGAGATAATACTGGCCGTACTGATTGGTGCCGGAGAGCGAGACTTTATCCAGATTGATGTAGGAGAGGTAGCCCACGATGGGATAGGTGGATTGCCCATCGAAGGTCTCATACGCTCCGGATATGGAGGCCGTGGAGTATGCGCCGTTGACGATGATGTCGTAGAGCTGGGGTGCGCCGCCGCCACTGCAGGTTCCGTAATTCGTGTTGAAGATGATGAGATGCTTGGCCTGGGTGATGCAGGTATTCACATACGAGACCTGCTGCACGGTGAGCGTGCAGGGATAGGTCTTGATGTTGATGGCGTTGGCATCGGTCGAGTTCACCCCGGTGAAGTAGTTGCCGTTTCCGTAGACATAGTTGTTCTGAAAGAGGATGTTGGAGACGGTGTTGCCGGTGATGCTGCCGATGGAGTAGCCGTGGGTGCCGTAAATCTTGTTGTTGGTCACGGTGATGTTGGAGATGTTGGCGTTGTTGCTTTTCACGGCGATGCCGTCGTCACCCGCTTCAATGGACGAGTTGGTAATGGTGCCGTTGGTCATGCTGTCAATGTCAATGCCGTCTGCATTGGCGCGGTTGGCGGGCGTGAGCACGGTGATGCCCCAGACGATGGCTCCGTTGCCGCCCTGAATGTATAGATTCGGATGGATTGCCTGGGTCAACGTGACGTTGTAGACGATCAGGTTGTTGGCATTGTTGGTCTGTACCAGGCGCGGCGTGTTGGTGGTGGAGATGACGTCGCCGCGGCCATCCACCGTGCCTGGGCCCATCAGCCCGGCATTGGTGCCGGTGATGTAAACCAGTTGCGATTGGTTGACGTAGGCATCGCTGCCATAGAGCGTGACGCCGGAGTTGATGACCAGCTTTTCTCCGGTTACGTTGAGCTGGGTGGTGAAGAAGGCATTGTTTGAGCCGGAACTGGCCAGCACCACGCTCTGTCCGGTGTTGGCGCAGGCCGTGAGTGCTGCCTGTACTCGCGTGGTGTCGTCCGGGGTTGGAGCCGCGGTGCGCTGCGAAGACGTGAATTGTGCTGAGACCGTCTGGCAGACGGTGGGATAGCTGGGCTCGGTAAAGCGGCGGCCATCGCCGGTGGCCAGCACGGGCGACGAACTGGAGAGCAACGCGACTGTCCAGTTGGCAGGAGCCGCGGCGAGCGCGGGCTGGAAGGGCGACGTGGGCGTGACCATGGCGAAGATAGTGGAGGGGCTGACGGTGGTGGAGTTCAGCGCGATATCCAGCAGCGCGCCGATGATGTCAGCCGGGGCGGCGCTGCTGGGCGGCGTGGCGGCGGCGAAGAAGCTTCCGCAGTTGGAGCCGTTGGAGGTGTCGCCGGTGGAGTTGACGCAGGTGTAGGCGGCGTCAGCCAGGGTATTCATCTGGGCGGTGGGTGCGATCTCGCCCGCAGGCACGTTGGTGCCGGGGGATGAGCCGGTGGGGTAGTAGACATACTCGGCCGCGAGCGCGAAATCGGCAGCCAGGGTGGCGGCGTTGCCGGTGGTGGAGCCGATGCTGGCGCCGGAGGCCATGAAGGGCGCCAGCGCGTTTACAGCCGCTACGGTTGTCAGCTCGTTCACGATGATGAAGGTGGACGAGGTGAGGGTCTGGCACTGGCCAAGCGCGGCCATGAGCGTGATCGCCGTGTTGTTGGTGCCGGCGGTCAGCCCGGGATTGCCGCCGGAGATGAGCAGATAGACCAGCGATGTGCCGGTGGGGCAGGTGTAGTGGGTTGTCAGGGTGAAGTAGCCGTTGGCGTCAGTTACCAGACCGCTGGTGAGCGGCGTGGAAGCGCCCTGATTGGTGGTGGTATTCACGGCGTAGAGCGTGACCGAAGCGCCGGTGATGGCCTGCTGGCCGCCCATGGCGCGTCCCTGCGCTGCAACTGGTGCGGCGGCGGATCCGGCAGGGAAGACCGAGGGAGACACCGCGGCGCATCCGCAAAGAAGTAGGACCAATTGTGCGGAAAAAAGTGCTTTAGGCAAGGGAATGCGCATACTCGGTCTACACCTGAACGGAATTATGGCCAAAATTGCTCCGACCAGTATTGCATTCCGGAATCACAATATGCACCCGTTTTGAGAGATTATTTACCGGGTTCGATTTGGTGGGGTCACAAAAAGCGCGCGAGGCGGTTTTTGTATACTGGATGCATGGCCATAGTGCGCAATATCGCTGCAATCGCGAAGGGAATGGGTATTACCTTCCGGGAGATGTTCCAGCCGACTCAGGTAGAAAACTATCCTGACGGGCCGGGACCAATGCGCGGCGCGAAGTTCCAGGAGCGGTTCCGCGGCAAGCACCAGCTGCAGCGTGACGAGAATGGGCTGGAGAAGTGCGTCGCCTGCTTCCTGTGCGCGGCGGCATGTCCGTCAAACTGCATCTACATTGAGGCAGATGAAAATACGGAGGCGAAGCGCATCTCCAGCGCAGAGCGCTATGCCAAGGTCTACAACATTGACTACAACCGCTGCATCTTCTGCGGTTACTGCGTGGAGGCGTGCCCCACGGACGCGATTACGCACGGGCATGGCTTTGAGTTGGCATCACTGAACGCGACCAACCTGGTGATGCGCAAGGAAGACCTGCTGGTGCCGATGCCGGCCATGCCGGACAAGGTGAGCTCGCCGCAGGAAGTCGCCGAAATCCTTTCGTGAACAGTGTGTTTTGCGGAAATGGGGAGCTGCTATAAGCGGCTCTTCGTGGTTTGCCTTGGGCGTTTGTGGCATAGAGATCCTTCGCTGCGCTCAGGATGACAAATAGAAGACAGAAGCCGATTCCTCCGCTGCGTTGCGGAATGACAAACAAGATAGCTGCGGAATGACAGATAATTTGGGGATGCTGCGGCTGTTGCGACGTAGCCCTACGGAAGGCCATCTAATTGATATGACTCAAGCCGAACAGCATCCACTGGAAAAGATTTTGGAGCAGCGCATCGCCATCATTGACGGCGCAATGGGCACGACCATCCGCACCTATGGGATGAAGGAAGCGGACATCCGCGGCGAGCGCTTCAAAGATTCCGCGAAGGACCTGCTGAACAATGGCGATCTCTTCTCGCTGACGCAGCCGAAGATGATTGGCGACATTCACCGCCGGTTTCTGGACGCGGGCGCGGACATCATTGAGACCAACACCTTCGGCGCGACCAGTATTACGCAGAGCGAATTCTTTGTGGACGATCCGCGCGAACGCGGCGGACGGAAAGACCAGGAGTTCTACCAGAAGATCATAGACGACTCGATGCTGAACGATCTGGCGTGGGAGATCAATGAGACGTCTGCGCGCCAGTGCCGCGAGTGGGCTGACCGCGTTGGCAATGATACGGGGCGGCAGCGCTTTGTTGCCGGTTCGATTGGACCGCTGACGGTCTCGCTTTCGAACTCGCCGGATGCGGATGACGCCGGTTTTCGCGTGGTGAACTTTGACCAGGTGCGCGAGGCGTACAAGCACCAGGTGCGCGCGCTGATGGCGGGCGGATCGGACCTGCTGCTGGTGGAGACGATCTTTGATTCGCTGAATGCGAAGGCCGCGCTGGTGGCGATTCGCGAAGTGTTTGACGAGGACGGCAAGCAGCTGCCGGTGATGATCTCGGCGGCCGTGGGGCGCGGCGGCGAAACGCTGATCTCGGCGCAGACGACGGAGGCATTCTGGAACGCGGTGCAGCATGTGAAGCCGCTGTCTGTGGGGCTGAACTGCTCGCTTGGGCCGGACCTGATGTATCCGTTTCTGGAAGAGCTTTCGCAGAAGGCGGATGTGGCGATCTCGTGTTATCCGAATGCGGGGCTGCCGAATCCGCTGGCGGCGACGGGATTCGATCTCGGCCCGGAGGACATGGCACGCTTCCTGGGAAATTTTGCGCGCGGCGGATTGATCAATATTGCAGGCGGCTGCTGCGGCAATACGCCGGAACACATTGCCGCGATTGCGAAGGCGCTGGAAGGCGTTGCGCCGCGGAAGATTGGCCGGAGCGAGGTGGCAGCATGAGCGATCTCGGCAGTGTTGGAAGATCGCAGCAGCATTCCCAGGTCTCAGACGCGAGACCTGGGGCACCCGCAGCCGACGGCGGCATTTCCGGGTCCCGGAATCGAGACCTGGGGCACCCGCATCTGCAGAAGCCGCTGCGGCTTTCGGGGTCGCAGCCGTTTACGCAGCAGCCCGGCGTGTACATCATGATCGGCGAGCGGACGAACGTGGCCGGTTCACCGAAGTTCGCAAAGCTGATCAAAGAGGGCAAGTACGAAGAGGCTGTGAGCGTGGCGCGGCAGCAGGTGGAGAACGGCGCCAACGTCATCGACATCTGCATGGATGAGGGCATGATTGACGGCGTGGCCGCGATGACGCGCTACCTGCAACTGCTGGCGAGCGAGCCGGAGGTGGCCAAGGCGCCCTTCATGGTGGATTCGTCGAAGTGGGAGGTCATTGAGGCGGGGCTGAAGTGCCTGCAAGGCAAAGGCATTGTGAATTCTATCTCGCTGAAGGAGGGCGAGGAGAAGTTCCGGCAGAACGCGGCGAAGGTGCTGAAGTATGGCGCGGCCGTGGTGGTGATGGCGTTTGACGAGGATGGACAGGCAGCGACGTATGCAGAGAAGATCCGCATCTGCGAACGTGCGTACCGGATTCTGGTGGATGAAGTTGGATTCCCGCCGGAAGATATCATCTTTGATCCGAATATCCTGACCGTCGCCACCGGCATGGAGGAACATAACAACTACGCGGTGGACTTCATCAATGCTACCCGCTGGATCAAGGCCAACCTGCCGGACGCCAAGGTGAGTGGCGGCGTTTCCAATATTTCATTCAGTTTTCGCGGCAATAACAAGGTGCGCGAGGCGATGCACTCTGCGTTCCTGTTTCACGCGATTGCAGCGGGCATGGATATGGGCATTGTGAATGCCGGCATGCTGGAGGTGTATGAGGAGATTGAGCCGGAGCTGAAGGTGCTGGTGGAAGATGTGCTGCTGAATCGCAGGCCCGACGCGACGGAGCGGCTGGTGCAGCACGGCGAGACGCTGAAGGGCACTCAGAGCGCTGCTGCCGAGAAGAAGGCGGAAGAGTGGCGCAGCGGCACGGTGGAAGAGCGGCTCTCGCACGCGCTGGTGAAGGGCATTGACGCCTTCATTGAGGCCGATGCGGAGGAAGCGCGCGTGAAACTGGGGCGGCCGCTGCTGGTGATCGAAGGCCCACTGATGGATGGCATGAGCGTGGTGGGCGATCTATTTGGCGCGGGCAAAATGTTTCTGCCGCAGGTGGTGAAGTCGGCGCGCGTGATGAAGAAGGCGGTCGCGCATCTGACTCCGTTTATGGAAGCGGAGAAGGCGGCGATGGAGGCTGCGGGCGAAGTGGTGAAGGCGCAGGGCAAGATCATTCTGGCGACGGTGAAGGGCGATGTGCATGACATCGGCAAGAACATCGTCGGCGTTGTGCTCTCCTGCAATAACTACGACGTGATCGACCTGGGCGTGATGGTCTCCTGCGAGAAGATTCTGGAACGGGCCAAGGCGGAGAAGGCAGACATGATCGGGCTGAGCGGGCTGATCACGCCTTCGCTGGACGAGATGGTGCACGTGGCGCGCGAGATGGAACGGCAGGGATTCACGCTGCCGCTGCTGGTGGGCGGAGCAACCACCAGCCGGGCGCATACTGCCGTTAAGATTGCGCCGCACTACAGCCAGCCGGTGGTGCATGTGCTGGATGCGAGCCGCGCTGTGCCGGTCACAACCAGTTTGTTGAGCGATGAGGGTAAGGACGCTTTTGTCGCACAGCATCGCGCGGATTACGATGCGCTGCGCAAGGCCCACGCTGCTCCGCGGCAGGCGACTGTGCCGCTGGAGGAAGCGCGTGCGCGGCGGACGCCGATTGCATGGAACGCAGCCGATCTGCCCACGCCGGAATTCACCGGTGTGCGTGTGCTGGATAATTTTCCGCTGGAGACGCTACGCGAGTTCATTGACTGGACGCCGTTCTTCCATACCTGGGGATTGAAGGGAATCTATCCGCGCATCCTGGAGGATGCGCGGCAGGGGGGTGAGGCGAAGAAGATCTTTGCGGATGGGAACGCGCTGCTGGACCGCATCATCGCAGAGAAGCGAATCATCGCACGCGGGGTCTACGGATTCTTTGCGGCAAACGCCGTGGACGATGATGTGGAACTGCAGGGCGAGGGCGCCAGGCTGTACTTTCTGCGGCAGCAGGCGAATCGTGAAGGCAGTGAGCCGTGCCGTTCGCTGGCGGATTTCATTGCGCCGAAGGAGACGGGCCTGGCGGATCACATTGGCGCATTCGCCGTGACCAGCGGCATCGGGTTGCAGGCGCTGTGCGACAAGTTCCGCGCGGAGAATGACGATTACAACGCCATCATGGCCGAGGCGCTGGCCGACCGGCTGGCAGAGGCGTTTGCTGAGTGCCTGCACAAGCGGGTGCGCGATGAGTGGGGCTACGGGCGGTGTGAGAAGCTTAGCCCCGCGGAGCTGATCCAGGAGAAGTACCGCGGCATCCGCCCGGCGCCGGGTTATCCGGCCTGCCCGGACCACACGGAGAAGGGCACGATATGGCGGCTGCTGGATGTCGAGGCCCGCACAGGGATGCAGCTGACGGAATCTTTTGCGATGTGGCCGGGGTCGAGCGTGAGCGGGCTGTACTTCGCGCACCCGGATTCGCGCTACTTCAGTTTGGGGAAGATTGGGCGCGACCAGGTGGAGGATTACGGCAAGCGCAAGGGAATGAGCCTGACAGAGGCGGAGCGCTGGCTGGGGCCGAACCTGAACTATGAGCCAGCCGAATAGCAGTGGGCAGCCGATGGTAAACGCCGGATGCAGAGGCTAAAATAGCGGTAAGACTCCATGCAGAGTGCGTGGCACAAGCGGCAATGGCAGGATGAAACCGGGCCGTGCAAGACCGGTTCATGCACCAGGTTCGACCCCGAGGACTGACGATGAAGAAGAGCATACTGCACGTTTGCAGCCGCGAGATGCTTCGCCCGCTGCGCGACAAAATTCTGAGCCTGAACGGCTACGAAGTGGATTCCACCCTGAGCACAACCGAAGCGCTGCAGATGTTCTGGGCAAAGCCGTATGACCTGGTGCTGATTGATGTGGAAGGCGAAGAGGCTATCCACCAGGCGGAGAAGATGTGCGCGGAGGTCAAGACGGCGCAGCCGGAGCAGATGGTGGCATTCGTGTGCAACTGGCGCGTGGCGCTGATGACCGATTGCCCGGACGAGATTCTGCGGACGGAGTTTAACCCGGAGGCGTTTGTGCAGGGCGTGACAGATATGGTGAATCCGGAGTAATGGCGTAATGATTCTGCCGGTGTGAAATCCTAATGGAAGTAGCCAATGGGCGGGCCTGCGGGCGCCGCCCGTTTTCATTTAAGGGGGCGGTGGATGACGAAGGCGGAGTTTCTGGCGAAGACGTGCGCTGCGGCGCGGGCGGCGGGGCATGTGTGGCCGGAGTATGCAGCGTGTGAGGCGGCGCTGGAGTCAGCCTGGGGCGCTTCGAAGCTGGCGGTGGAGGGCAATAATTTCTTTGGGCAGAAGCAGGCGCATCCGCCGGTGGCCGGAACGGAGACGCTGGAGCTGGACACGCGTGAGTTTCTGCACGGCGCATGGGTGACGGTGACGGCGCGGTGGGTCAAGTTCGCTGACTGGCATGGAAGCTTCGCGGAGCGGATGCGGGTGCTGCGGGGGCTGAGCGCGGCGTATCCGCACTACGCCGCGGCGTTGGCGGCGAAGACGGGCGAAGAGTTTGTGCGGGAGGTGTCAAAGAGCTGGTCGACCGATCCAGCGCGTGCGGAGAAGGTGCTGGCGGTCTGGAGGGAGAATTTTGCGCAGGCGGCGTAAGGAAGAAATTCGCCCAATCGAGGTGGTTCTGGTAACGATTATTGAATGGCTGCCGATAATATACATGAGCCTTGTCAACCAATTGAACTTGACAGCAAGAGTTGTGATTGGTAAAAGTGCTCCACCACAATATTGCCTATTGACTGTTGATGGAGAGTGGAAAGATATGCCCCGTGCCTCTCGTAAGGCTCTAATTGAAAAGCTACAAGTGGCCAGGGAAAATCGCCTGACAATCGCCTATGTAACGTCTACCCGCCCTGGTCATGAGATCAAAATGGCTGATGACGCCTTCAGGGTTATTTATGACCACCTAGAGGCTGGCCGGGAGATAGCAAAAAACGGTGTAGATCTTTTCATCTACAGTAATGGTGGCTCCGGTACGGTTCCATGGCGCATCGTGAGTTTGATCCGACAGTACTCCAAAGATCTTGCCGTTCTTGTGCCTTCGCATGCGTTCAGTGCTGCAACTCTTGTTGCACTTGGCGCTGATAAAATTCTCATGCACAAGATGGGATGTTTGGGCCCGATAGACCCATCGGTAACAAATATTTTCAACCCCGCACATCCGTTATCTCCAGGACAGCTTGCTCCAATTAGCGTCGAGGATGTAACCGCATTCTTTAAATTGGTAAAAGAAGACGTTGGAATAACTCACGAAGACGAGTTGGTCTTGGCATTGACTGCGCTCACAGACAAGATTCATCCACTAGCGATTGGCAACGTTCAGAGACACCATAATCAATCACGACTCATGGCCCGGAGACTTCTGAAATTGCACATGAAGAAGACGGAGGAACATGATATCGAGCAATTGATTGACAATCTGAAATCGAATCTTTTCTATCACGGACACCCCATCAATCGAAAGGAAGCAAAAGACGACTTAAATCTCAAAGCGGAAGAACCGACCACAGCGGTCGAATCGCTAATGTGGGAACTATATCTGGAATACGAGAAAGACTTGAAGCTAAAAGAGCCGTTCAATGTGCTTCGAGAGATGGAGTTGAAATCGCTTCCAGCCATTGGCAATGCAGCTATGACCACACAGCAAATTGTTCAACAAATGCAACAGCTTGCGGCATCTGGCATAAACTTGGGAGGGGTGAGCGAGGAGCAAATAGTTAAGCTCGCAGTGGCCATGCTACCATTTGTTAGTGGAGGTGTAACTGCCTCACGGAAGATTGAACTTGACCCCATATTGGGTGCCTATGTAGAGTCCGCCGCGCGGGCTGACGTCTTTAAGACGACTCTTAGAGTCGAGCGAACGACCGCAAACCTTGCAGGAAGCGTCCAGGAAGCAATGAAGCAGGAGGTCCTATGGCAAGGATGGGAAGAAGAAAAATGATAGATAAATCCTATGCAATGCATCCCAATCTGCTAGTGACAGAGAGCACGAGCTTGGCTGCGAATCTCAGTATTATCTCTTCGACGGTTCAACCTCCAATTGTGTTGGGTGAGAACCCCATGTCGTTTGGTAGTCCGATCATGGGAGAAGACTTCATAACAATGACCGGAGTGAATTTTCCCCGAATAGCCTAGGATCTTCTAATATTCCCTTGTGCTGAAGATTCTGCGTCCGATTTTATTTGTCATGTGATATTGCGAGCCGCAAAGCTGAACCATCAGATTTGCGGCATCTTGCAATTCGGACTGATTCAGTGTTCAATAGAAACAATCAAGTTTGTTCCACCGCAGGGTGGGCAGGCCTGAGTTTCATGAAGAGTGGCTGAGGGACGAGCCCTGTGACGCCACGACAACCGGCTTGATGCGTGCTTCTGCGCTTCGGGCGTCCGGTGTCAACTCTCTCCTGGGTAACGGGGAACATGAGATTCGGGGTGCGCAAACAGAAGCGCGTCTCGCGATTTTTTGATCTGCTGAAGGCTGCCGCATTCGCGGTACCGCCGTACCCATAGAGAGACAGTCACAGGTTTTCGGCGCTCATCCGCTACGGAGAGATGGGATGACCTTTGCGTGTGCCTATGAACTGCGGTGCCAGGAGTGTGGACGCTCCTTCGGCAATCAGCCGCTGACCATCTGCGACGAGTGTTTCTCGCCGCTGGAGGTTTGCTATGACATCGACTCTGCCAAGGGCATTGTGACGCGTGAGTCAATCGCGGCGGGGCCGGCGAGCATATGGCGCTATGCGGCGCTGCTGCCTGTACCGCAGGGCTTTCAGCCCGATCTGCCGGTGGGCTTCACGCCGCTGGTGCGCGCGCCCCGGCTGGCGGCACGCATCTTTGAAGGCGGCTCTGAGAATCTGTATGTGAAAAATGACGCGGTGTGTATGCCGACGCTGAGCTTCAAGGATCGCGTGGTGGCGATTGCGCTGGCCAATGCGAAGGCGTTCGGGTTTGAGACGGTGGGATGCTCTTCCACCGGCAACCTGGCGAACGCGACGGCGGCGCAGGCGGTGCGGCTGGGGCTGAAGGCATGCATCCTGGTGCCGGCGGACCTGGAACAGGCGAAGATACTGAACACCCAGGTGTACGGCGCGCGGCTGGTGCGCATTGATGGGAACTATGACCATGTGAATCGGCTGTGTTCGCAGATCGCAGACCAGTACAACTGGGGATTTGTGAATGTGAACCTGCGGCCCTACTACTCAGAGGGTTCAAAGACCGTGGGCTACGAGATCGCGGAGCAGCTGGGCTGGAAGCTGCCGGATAACGTGGTGTGCCCGATGGCGGGCGGCTCGCTCATCCGCAAGATCAAGAAGGCGTTCGGGGAGCTGATTCAGCTTGGTCTGGTGGAGGCGAAGGACGTGAAGTTCTTTGGCGCGCAGGCGACGGGATGCTCACCGATCTCGACCGCGGTGAAGGCGGGCACGAATGATGTGGAGCCGCAGCGGCCGCACACGATTGCGCGCTCGCTGGCGATCGGCAATCCGGCAGACGGACCGTATGCGGCGAAGATGATTCGCGCGACCGGCGGATGGGCCGAGGATGTGGCGGATGAGCAGGTGGTGGAGGGAATCCAACTGCTGGCGGAGACGGAGGGCATCTTCACGGAGACGGCGGGCGGCGTGACCACCGCGGTGACGCAGAAGCTGGTGCGGCAGGGCCGCATCCGCGCGGATGAGACGACGGTGGTGTGCATTACCGGCAACGGGTTGAAGACGACAGACGCCCTGAATGGCAAGTACGCAACCGAGCGTGCGGTGCGCCCGCGGCTTGCGGATTTTGCTGAGTACCTGAACGAGCTCGACAGCCAGAAAGAAGTGACCTATGCCAATTAAAGTAATTCTGCCGACTGCATTCACGAAGCACACCGACGGAGCCAGGCAGATGGATTCCAACGCGAAGGATCTGGATGGTCTGGTGGCGGATCTGGAGACGGCGTTTCCTGCGCTGGGCGCGAACATCAAGGACGAGAGCGGCAAGCTGCGGCGCTTCATCAATGTGTATGTGAACGATGAAGACATTCGCTTTCTGGGCGCGGAGAAGTATGCATTTCAGGATGGCGATGAGGTAATGCTGATTCCGTCGATCGCGGGCGGGTGCTGATCACCCCACCGAACAAGGGCATCCGGCGGGGACCCCGATTGCGCGGACGGCGAATAGCTTCGCGGGGTTGCATGAAAATAAGCGGCGCAATGGATGAACTCCGTTGCGCCGCTTTGCTTTGCGCAATCGAGAGCATTTTCAGCAATGGCGCAGAGGGAAACATTCCCTCAGGGGCTAAAGAGGGTGCTGCAAAAGTCCAGTCCTCTGCGGGAAGAGTCCCTCAGCGGCTAAAGCCGCATTCGAGCGAGGGAGGTTACGGCGACTGAAGTCCCGCCCTTTCAAAGCGACGACTTTTTCAGCATCCTCTAAAGCCCATTGGCTTTTTTCGGTACTTCCGGCGTGGCTGAAGCCACGCCCTTTCAAAGCCGCTCTACCACCATCTGTAAATTTGCTCTAGATACGGCCCAGCAGGAGAAGGATGATCACAATAATCACGATAAGGCCGACGCCGCCGCTGGGATAGTAGCCCCAGCCGGAGCTGTACGGCCATGCAGGAATGGAACCAATCAGCATCAGGATTAAAACAATCAGAAGAATTGTGCCCAGCATAAGGTGTGCCTCGCAACCAGAGAATGAAATCAATGCAACATCTGGGTAGATGCGGGCGGGGCGGCAAGTGTTTCCTGCGGCTCAGGTTGGTTTGAGTAGCCGGCCAGGGTTCGCCTGGCGAGCAAGGAAAAAACCGGACCCAAGGCAACGCCGGGAGGGGGATTGAAACTCTCATGGAATAGATTCGCGCAGTTGCGAATACTTTGCAGTCCACGGAGTTCGACCATGTTTCTTGGATTAGCGATTCTTCTCATTCTGCTGTGGGTCGGCGGTTTTGTGATGTTCCACGTGAGCGGCTTTCTGATTCACATTCTGCTGTTGCTGGCGCTGATCTCATTCATCGCCCACTTCTTCACCAATCGAAGTGCGACCTAAGGGGCACTGCAAGCAATGCTGAAGACGCAGAAAAGCCGCCTCATGGCTGAGGCGGCTTTTCTGTGTAGCGAATAATGCTTACTGGTGTGTGACGGGCACCGCGACGTCGGCGGCGGGAGGTACGGCAGCCAGCGCAGCGGGCGTCTCTTCCTTGAGTTCAGGCAGCGGGCCTTCCAGCGCGAGCTTCAGCACCTCATCCATCGTCTCCACGAAATGCAGCTTCATGGAGTCGCGCAGCAGGGCGGGGAAGTCGGGCAGGTCGCGCTTATTTTCCGCCGGCAGAATGGCTTCAAAGATGCCGGCGCGATGTGCGGCGAGCAGCTTCTCTTTCAGGCCGCCGATGGCGAGCACCTTGCCGCGCAGCGTGATCTCGCCGGTCATGGCGATGTCACGGCGCACGGGAATCTTGGTGAGCGCGCTGGTGAGCGCGGTGGCCAGGGTGATGCCGGCGGAGGGACCGTCCTTGGGGATGGCGCCTTCGGGGACGTGGATGTGGATGTCGAGCGCACGGTAGAAATCGCGCGCCAGCCCGAGATGCAGAGCGCGCGAACGGATGTAGCTGAGCGCAGCCTGGGCTGACTCCTGCATGACGTCACCAAGCTGCCCGGTGAGGGTGAGCTTGCCCTTGCCGTCGAGCACCTGGACCTCGGTCTGCAGGATGCTGCCGCCGACCTCAGTCCACGCCAGGCCCGTGACCAGGCCGACTTCGGACTTCTCCTGCACCTGCGAGGCGTGGAACCTGGCCACGCCGAGATAGTCTGCGATGTTGGCGGCGGTGATTTCGGCGGTGCTCTTTTCCTTGTGCGAGACGACGCGGCGTGCGACCTTGCGGCAGACGTTGCCGATCTCACGCTCCAGGTTGCGGACCCCGGCTTCGCGGGTGTAGCCGCGAATGATCTCAGGCAGCGCATCTGCGCCGAAGACGATCTGCTCGGCGGTGAGGCCGGTGCCTTCGAGCTGCTTGCGCACGAGATACTGGCGCGCGATCTCCACTTTTTCCTGCTCGGTATAGCCGTGCAGGCGGAGCACTTCCATGCGGTCCTGCAGCGGGCCGGGGATGGTGTGGAGCACGTTGGCGGTGCAGACGAAGAGGACCTGCGAGAGATCGTATTCCACGTCGAGGTAGTGATCCTGGAAGCTGGAGTTCTGCTCCGGATCGAGGACTTCAAGCAGGGCAGAGGCCGGGTCGCCGCGGAAGTCCGACGCCATCTTGTCGACTTCGTCGAGCATGATGACGGGGTTGCGGGTGCCCGCCTTCTTCATGGATTGAATGATCTGGCCGGGTAGCGCGCCGATGTAGGTGCGGCGATGGCCGCGAATCTCAGCCTCATCGCGCACGCCGCCGAGCGACATGCGCACGAACTTGCGGCCCGTCGCCTTGGCGATGGACATGCCGAGTGAGGTCTTGCCCACGCCCGGAGGCCCGACGAAGCAGAGGATGGAGCCCTTGGGATTCTTGACCAGCTGGCGCACGGCGAGGAATTCCAGGATGCGGTCCTTGATCTTCTCCAGGCCGTAGTGGTCCTCGTTCAGTATCTTTTCCGCGTGCTCGATGCTGCGAATCTCCTTGGATTTCTTCTTCCACGGCACGGCGAGCAGCCAATCGAGATAGTTGCGGGAGACGGTGGATTCCGCGGACATGGGCGGCATGGCTTCGAGCTTCTTCAGCTCCTGCGTGGCCTTCTCTTCCACGTCCTTCGGCATGCCTGAGGTCTCAATCTTCTTCTTCAGTTCATCGAACTCTGAGCGCTCGCCGCGGCCCAACTCCTTCTGGATGGCCTTGATCTTCTCATTGAGGTAATACTCTTTCTGGGCGCGCTCCATCTGGCGCTTCACGCGCGACTGGATGGTGCGGTCCATGTTGAGCTTCTCAATCTCAATGTCGAGCACGTCCGCAACGCGGCCCAGGCGAAGCTCGGGATCGAAGAGGTCAAGCAGCTGCTGCTTGTCGTCGATGGTGAGCTGCAGATTGGCGGCGATAACGTCTGCCAGCTTGGCGGGCTCGTCCATGCGGACGGCGGAGACGACTGTCTCAAGATTGAGCGATTGCTGCAGCTTGACGTACTGCTCAAAGAGCGAGGTGACACGCTGCGTGAGCAGCTCCACTGCGGGCGTAATCTCCAGCTCGGATTTGCTGGTGACGACGGTGGCGACGAAGAAGCCGTCCGCATCTGAGACCGAGGTGGCGCGGGCGCGTTCTACGCCTTCAACCAGCACCTTGATGTTGCCGTCGGGCATCTTGACGCTCTGCACGATGTTGCCGATGGTGCCGGTGGTGTAGATGTCTTTGGCCGTGGGTTCGTCGGTGGCGGCGTCATGCTGGGTGGCGAGAAATATCTTACGGTCGCCGGTGAGCGCCTCTTCCAGTGCGCGGATGCTGGATTCGCGGCCCACAACGAAGGGCGTCATCATGAAAGGGAAGATGACCATGTCGCGGATCGGCATCATGGGCAGCTTGCGCACATCGCCGTTCAGGAATTCCTTGTCATGCGCGGGTGAGGTCATAATGCTCCTTTGGTGGCTGCTGTTGCGTGATAAAGATTAGACGCCGTGGAGGCCATTCCGATTCACGTTGCTGCCATACGGGCTTCACACGATTGTAAAGGGTTTGGAAGGGAGTTTGTGGAGGGAATGTGGGAATGGGTGCCGCGGATTGGTGGAACGAAAAGATGGGTTGCGGGGAGCTGAGGGCAGCAAATTTGTGGCGCGATGTGGGTTTGAGATTCTTCGCTGCGCTCAGAATGACAAAACCGCTCAGAATGACAAAACGCTCAGGATGACAAAAATAGAGTGCAGAAAGACAAAGAGTATTAGCCGGCTTTTTCCAGGGGAACGGGGACGATGAGCTCACGGGATTTCACCATCTCGGCGGTGATCTCAAGGTCCTTGATCTTCTTGTTGCCGGGGACGGCGTACATGAGGTCGAGCATGAGCTCTTCCAGGATCATGCGCAGGCCGCGTGCGCCCACCTTGCGCTGCAGAGCTTCGCGGGCGATCTCGCGGGCGGCGTCTTCCGTGAAGGTGATCTTCACATTTTCAAACTCGAAGAGCTTGGCATACTGCTTCAGAATGGCGTTGCGCGGCTTGGTGAGAATCTCAATCAGCGCGGCCTCGTCCAGTTCATCCAGAATGCCGAGCACGGGCAGGCGGCCAACGAACTCAGGAATCAGGCCGTACTTCAGCAGATCCTGCGGCTCGGCCTGACGTAGCAGCTCAGAGTCGCGCTGGCTGCGGATGGGGGTGATGGCGTCGACTTTTTCTTCCGTGGCCGATGCCTTGAAGCCGAGGGATTTCTTGCCGATGCGGCGGCCAATGACCTTTTCCAACCCGACGAATGCGCCGCCGCAGATGAAAAGGATGTTGGTCGTGTCGACGATGGTGAATTCCTGGTGCGGATGCTTGCGGCCGCCCTGCGGCGGAACGTTGGCGACGGTGCCTTCGAGGATCTTCAGCAGGGCCTGCTGCACGCCTTCGCCGGAGACGTCGCGGGTGATGGAGGGGTTCTCATCCTTGCGGCCAATCTTGTCAATCTCGTCAATGTAGATGATGCCGGTCTGGGCGCGGGCCACGTCACCGTCTGCCGCCTGCAGCAGCTTGAGGATGATATTTTCCACGTCTTCGCCGACGTAGCCGGCTTCTGTGAGCGTGGTGGCGTCCACGATGGCGAAGGGAACATCGAGCATCTTCGCCAGCGTGTGGGCGAGCAGCGTCTTGCCGGAGCCGGTGGGGCCGACCAGCAGAATATTCGACTTCGCCAGTTCCACATCATTGCCGCGCGTGCGGTTCATCTGGATGCGCTTGTAGTGGTTGTAGACGGCGACGGCGAGCTTCTTCTTGGTCTGGTCCTGGCCGATGACGTACTCATCGAGGAAGGCCTTCACTTCGTGCGGCTTGGGCAGATGCGCGGGAGCTGCGCCGGGCTGGGCCTCAGCGCGGTCGTCTTCCAGGATGGAGTTGCAGACGGCAACGCACTCGTCACAGATGTAGGCGCGCGGGTAATCCGATGGTGACGAGATGAGCTTGGCGACTGCGTCCTGCGATTTGTGGCAGAACGAGCAGCGAAGTGATTCTTCTGAACCGCGCGTGGTCTTCATGAATTCGAGGGCTCCCGGTTACTGCTATTGCTTTGGATGACGATAACTGATTTTACACCCCTGTAGCGGTGGAAGATTGGGGCGTAAAGAACACTTTAGTGCGGTGAAAGCGGTATGCGATAGCACGGATGGGGAGTGTATCAGGATGGGTAATAACGAAGCGGTGGATACGCAGACCGGCGGTGAGATGAACTGGCCTTTTCTTT
>Ga0302267_10000444_pt1 | contig 55438 bp, 44 predicted proteins | sample III_Bog_E1_3_FD_194555 | JGI IMG/M metagenome (GOLD analysis project Ga0302267, IMG submission 194555) | Peat permafrost microbial communities from Stordalen Mire near Abisko, Sweden - III_Bog_E1_3 | ecosystem: Environmental > Terrestrial > Soil > Wetlands > Peat | place: Sweden: Abisko...
ACCGACGCCCGCGTCCTCAAACGGAAGACACAGGGCTAACCTCAACTTCTCGAACCGCCGGATGCGGACCCGCCTGTCCGGTGGTGTGGCAGGGGAGGAGAGGCGACTCTCCCCCCTATGCCGATTGGCGTGCGAGAGAGGTGGGATGCAATCCGACGGATTTCCTGAGGCAACAACTCATGCCCCGCGACCGTCAGCCGATGATGAGTTTGGCAGGATGGGCAGGATTGAGTATCCGGCGGCGAGTCTTTCCATTGGAAGATTCCCGGACAGGTCAGTCGCTGGCTCTTTCTGTTCATGAGATTCTACTTATCCGGCAGGGCGCCCGGTTGGCTGTTGGGCTGCATTCGTGATCGACGGAGATAGAGATGGGCACAGTAGGACTCAACTTCGGATCGGCGACCAGCGGCCAGGGCTTCAATGTGAGCTCGACGGTGGCGGAGATTGTCGGCAATCTTCAAAATGTGGAGACGCCGTGGAAGACGCAGTTGAAGACGCTGGAGAGCCAGGACACAACAATCTCCAGTCTGGGAACGCTGTTTTCGAGTCTCTCCAACGACCTGAGCGCACTGACGGATTTTACCGGGGTGATGGCGGAGAAGGAAGGCTCCAGTTCGGACACCAATGTGCTGTCGCTGACCTCGGCGAATTCGACTGCGACCTCCGGGACGCATACCGTGACGGTGACGAATCTGGCGACGACCTCGAGCGGCTACCTGGCGCAGATCGCCAATGCCAATGACCCGTTGACGGGCTCGATTACGCTGCAGGCGGGCGACGGCACGAAGTTGAACATCACCTTAAACTCGACCAACAATACGCTGGCCGGATTGGCGCAGACGATCAACGCCTCCGGGGTGGGCATTACTGCCAGCGTGCTCACAGATTCATCCGGCTCGATGCTGAGTTTGGTTTCGAATACCTCGGGCGCAGCGGGCAACATTGTCGTCAATGCCGGGACGAATACGCTGACAGCCACCGACACCGCGGCGCTCAGCTACAGCGGCACGGCGGGCAGCGGCTCGACGGCTTCGACCGGTACGCTGACAGCGCTGGCCAACAGCGCGGACACGATCAACGGCTCACTGTCGGTTCAGGTGGGCAGCAAGGGGACGGCAGAAACCATCGTCGTCGGCGCCGCACCCAGCAGCGGCGCGGCGGCGCATACGATTTATACCGGCACATCGAGCGGATACAACACACTGACCGGGCTGATGGATACGATCAACTCCAACCAATCCACACTGGGAGTCACCGCTTCGCTCAATACCTCTGCCGTGGGTAGCAATGCGATCGGCACCCTCCTTACGCTGACCTCCAAGACCACCGGCAGCACGGGAAGTTTAACGGTCAACTCCAGCCTCAATGACGCCACCGGCACGACGGCACTGGTTTATTCCAACCCGGTGGTTGGCAAGGATGCGAATCTGACCGTGGACGGCGTGGCGCTGACCAGCGCCTCGAATACCGTGGCCAATATGATACCCGGCGTGACCTTTCAGTTGCTGGCGCCCAGCGCGACCGAATCCGACAAAAGCCTGGAGCAGGTGCAGGTGGTGATCGCCAACGACAACACCGGAGTGGAGAGCACGATGAGCCAGATGGTGAGCGATTACAACTCGCTGATCAGCGCCATCAATACGCAGGAAGGGACCGACAGTTCCGGCAATGCCGAACCGCTCTTCGGCTCGCCTACGCTCACGCTCTTGCAGCAGCAATTGCTGGGTGGGCTGAATCTGGCCAATCCCAATGGCACGCTGACGGCGATCGCATCCAATACGAACACAACGCTGACCGGCTCAATTTCGATCCAGGTGGGCAGCAATGCGGCGCAGACGATTACACTCTCGTCGGACAATACTCTGGCCGGGCTGGCCAGCGCCATCAACAAGGCCGATCTCGGTGTTACGGCCAATGTGGTGACCAAGAACGGCCAGTCAACACTTTCACTGATCTCTGGCACATCCGGTTCGGCGGGCGCGCTAACGGTGACCTCCAGCATCAGCGCTACCAGCCAGACGCCGATCAGTTATACCGATGCGGGCGTCTCCACCACCTCGCTGGTTGACACTGGAACACTGACGGAGATTCCCAATTTGAACGATGCACTGAGCGGCTCGATCACGATTCAAGTAGGCGATGGCGAGACGCAGACGATCAGTGTTCCACCCGCTTCAGCTACCTCGCCGAGCAATAACCTCGCCGGTCTTGCCGGCGCCATCAATAAAGCCAACATCGGCGTCTCAGCTTCGGTGGTGGATAACAACGACGGATCGTACAGCCTGCAACTGGCCTCGCAGACCCTGGAGAGCGGCGGCGATATGACGGTGACCTCCAACCTGCTGGACACCACGGATACCAGCACGGCGGCGCTCAACTATACCAAATCATCGGATATCAACAACCTGAGCACGCTGGGCATCAGCGTCAATAATGACGGTTCAATCTCCTTCGATGCCGCCAGTCTGGACTCGGTTCTGAATTCGGACTATAGCTCCGTGGTGGGCTTCTTCCAGAATGCAAGCAGTTGGGGCCAGACCTTTTCCACGATGCTCACCGATGCCGGCACCAGCTCGGCAACGGGAGTTCTGGCGCTGGCCTCCAGCTCCAACAGCAACATCGAATCCACGCTGAATGCGAATATCTCGAAGGAAGAGCTTCTGATCTCCGCACAGCAAAAGAGCCTGACGACGGAGTTGAACAGCGCCAACCAGATCTTGCAGGCGCTGCCCAACGAACTGGATCAGGTCAACGAGCTCTACTCGGCGATCACCGGCTATAACCAGCAAACGAACGGCTAAGGAGAGTTTTCCCCATGGGAAGTTATCAGGAACGCGCACTGGACAGCGCATCGGCGGTGGATCTGGTGGTGGCACTTTACGACGGCATTCTGCGTTTTCTCAATACGGCGGTTGTGGCCGTCGAACGCGGCGACGCGGAGGCGCGGCGCACGGCGGTCAAGCGCTCCCTGGATATCATCATTCACCTGCAGGCGCGTCTGCGCATGGATGTGGGCGGACGGCCGGCGCAGGTGCTGAGCGAGTTTTACGCCTCGATCTTCGCGCAGATATTGCAGGCCTCGCAGTCGGCCTCGATCCAGAAATTCGAGCACGCGATCGGATGCGTAAAAAACGTGCGCGACGCATGGCGGCAGGTGGCGAGAGATCCAGCGGTCAATCCTGCCCCGCCACAGGTGAACGGCATGGCCTCCGGCGGCGGAGTTTCGGGCTTCGATGGCTCCGATTATGGCGCGGAGACGGCAGTGGCATCGCACTGGAATGCGTGAAAACAGGGAACAGGGAATAGGGAATAGGGAATAGGGAATAGGGAATAGGGAATAGCAATGGCATCGTCAGCCATGCTATTCATTCTCGCGAAGATTCCGTACGAACAAAAGATCAAGGATCAGTTTTAGTATTTTTCCGTGCAGATTGATCCCTATTCCCTGTCTATCTCATCCGGCGACGGTGAGCTCTTCTTCCAACTGCTGCTTCTGGTAGAGGCCGGCGTAGTAGCCGTCGCGGGCGAGCAGCTCGTCGTGACGGCCCAGCTCGACGATTCTGCCGCGATCGAGCACGGCGATCTGATCGGCGTTGCGCACGGTGGAGACGCGATGGGAGATCAGGATGGTGGTCGCGGAGCGGGTGTAGCCGCCGAGACCATTGAGGATGCGCTCTTCGGTGTAGGTGTCGACGCTGGCCAGTGCGTCATCCAAAATTAGAATAGCCGGACGGCGCAGCAGGGCGCGGGCGATGGCGGCGCGCTGCTTCTGGCCGCCGGAGAGCGTGACGCCGCGCTCGCCGACGATGGTCTCAAAGCCCTGGGGAAACTCCTCGAACTCCTGACGGATGTGGGCGGCTTCCGCGGCCTGGAGCAGCTCTTCCGGGCTGCAATCGGGTGAGCCGAAGGCCAGATTCTCGCGGATGGTCGAGCTGAATAAAAACGTCTCTTGCGGCACCATGCCGATGTTGCGGCGGAGCACGGCCAGGGGATAGGCGCGCACCGGGCGGCCATCGATCAGCAGCGAGCCCGGAGGGGCTTCATCGATGCGCGCGATCAGGCTGACCAGTGTGGATTTGCCCGAGCCGGTGGGCCCGACGATGGCGAGAGTGGAACCGGCGGGAACCCGCAGCGAAATGTTGCTGAGCACGGGCGTCTCACCGTAGTTGAAAGAAAGATCTTGGAATTCAATCTCTCCGCGGAAGACGGCATTGGCAGGAATGGAAGAATCGGCTTCGCGGTCGTCGATCTCGGGCTCGGCGCGGAGCAGTTCGTCGATGCGCTTCACCGAAGCCGTGCCGCGCTGGTAGATGTTCACCACCCAGCCCACCGCGATGATCGGCCAGATGAGCATGATCATGTAAGTGTTGAAGGCGACGAATTGGCCGACGGTGATGCGGTGCTGGACGACCAGATGACCACCAGCCAGGAGAGTAATGATCATCGAGACGCCGAGGATGAATTCAAGAGTCGGCCAGAGCATTCCCATCAACTGAACGAGGCGGAGAGAGCGGGCGATGTACTCGCGGTTGAGGCGCTCGAAGAGGCCGATCTGCGCGTCTTCGCGGGCGAAGGCGCGGACCAGGCGCGCGCCGGAGTAGTTCTCCTGGGCCTGCGCGCTGATCTCGGAGAAGCTGGACTGGATGCGCTCGAAGCGGTCGTGAATGCGGCTGCCGAAGTATTGCACCAGAATGCTGGCCAGCGGCATCGGCGCCCAGGCGACGAGAGTGAGCCAGGGGCTGATGCGCAACAGGAAAAAGAGCGCGCCGACGGTGAAGAAGGCGGTGTTGGCCGAGTACATGAGCGCCGGGCCGAGAAGCATGCGGACGGCATTCAAATCATTGGTGAGCCGCGCCATGATGTCGCCCGTGCGATAGCGCTGATAGAAGCCGGAGTCCTGCCGTTCGAGTTTTTTGAAGAGATCGTTGCGCAGATCGAACTCGATCTCGCGCGAGATGCCGATCAAAATCCAGCGCTGGGCGTAGAGGAAGACGCCCTTGATGAGCGCGATGCAGACCAGAAGGCCAGCGAAGACGAGAATCTTGCTGCGAATGTTTCCGTGGCTCAAGTCATCGATTGCTCGTTGCAATATCTTGGGAACAGTGTCCGACTTGCCTCCGATGCTATCAATTGCCCACTGAATCACCTGCGGAAAGAGCACCCAGATGGCGTTGGTGCAGACGCAACTGAGCGTGCCCCACACATATCCCCAGCGGTAGCGGCGCAGATAACTGGAGAGCGGGGCGAGGTCGCGAAACATGGTTTTATTGTACGGGGCGGGGCGCTATTTGGGTTCGATGACCTTCAAGCCCTTCACGGCGGAGAAGTGGCGCAGGTTGAAGGTGGCAACGGCGCTGCCTCGTTCGATTGCCGTGGCTGCGACAATCAAATCGTGATAGCCGATCATCTTCCCGCTCGACTCCAGCCCAGCCCATAGATGGGCGTGTATTTGCGCCGTCAAGCCGGTAAAGGGAATGACAGGAAAGACCGCAAGAGCGTTCTCAATATAATTCCGTCGTTTGACCTTCCGTGCTCCAGAGGCCCTTTCGAGGCCATGCCATAGCTCAGATGCAGTAATGGCGGCGATCTCAACCCGTTCTTTCTGCCGGGCAAGAAGCCAACTATTCAGGTCGAAGACCCCTCGCTCATCGGCGATGAGTACATCCGCATCGATTAGGATTGCCACTTGTCTACCGGTGGAAGAAGAATCTTGCGTGCCGCTTTGAGATCGCTCCGCCATGAGGCAAACTCATCATCCGTCAGACGAACTTTTGCGAGCGCCGTAGCCAGTTCCAGTGCGGTACAGGATTTTCTCTCTTCCGGCACAATGCGGGCGACGGGCACACCGTTTTTGTGCAGCACGAAAGTCGTGCCCTGATAGTGGGCGCGGTTGATGCAATCGGAGAAGTTGCGCGCCGCCTCGGTGACGGTGATGGCCTTGGTACTCATAGAATCAGATTATCTGATTTTGCGTAGTTTGTCCAATCGCCGGCCTTACGTCGGCGTCTTCAGCAGCAGATAGCTGCCGACCAGGCCGAAGAGGATATCGGCGCTCCAGGCGGCCATTGCGGCGGGCAGATAGTTCACGTCGCCCAGCCCCTCGAAGAGTTCGTTGATCACGATGTAGAAGAGTGTGACGGCGATGGCGACGGCGATGCCGGTGAGCGAGCTGCGGCGTCCCATCATGAGCGCGAAGGGAATGGCCAGCACGGCCATGATGACCGCCATCAGCGGATAGGCGAGCTTGTGCCAGAGATCGACGCGGAGGCGCATGGTGTCAAAGCCGCTCTGGCGCAGGTCGTTGATGTAGCGGTCCAGTTGGCCGAAGTTCATCTCCTGGGCCTGGCGTTTTTCCTTGGTGAAATAGCCAGGGTCTTCGTGGATCTCCGTGAAGGAGGCCTGCTGGAAGGGGCGATAGTCGGTGACATTGGCGCCGGAGATCTCGCGCTGCCAGCCGTTCTGGAAGCTCCATGCGCCGGCGGCTGAGTCCCAGGTGGCGCGGGCGGCGAAGATGCGCCGCGAGAGCGCGAAGGTGGAGGGATCGAACTCGAAGACGGAGAGGTTGGCGAATTCGCTGCTCTTGGAATCGAGGAACTGATAGTAGAAGATGCGACCCGGCTCGCCTGAGCGGGGCGAGCCGAAGATCCAGTTCTGCTCCGGATGGAGCACGGTCTGCGGCGGACGGCCTTTGATGATGTTGTGCAGCGCCTCCTGGCGGCGGTTGGCCTGGGGCAGATAAAACTGATCGAAGAGAAAGAGGCCGGCCGAGAGGATGGCGGCGATGGTGACGATGGGAATCACCAGCCGGTAAAGGCTGACGCCGCAGGCTTTCATGGCGATGATCTCGGAGTTGCGGTTGAGCACGCCGAAGGTGACGAGCACGGCGATCAGCACAGCCAGCGGCGTGATCTGGTAGAGCATATCGGGCGTGAGGTTGAGCAGATAGGCCCCGATCAGCGGGAGCGCGATGTGGTTGCGCAGGATGTCGCCAATCAGCTCGAAGAAGGTGAAGACCAGCATGAGCATAACGAAGCCGGAGAGCACGAGAAGAAAGACGGCGAGGAACTCATGCACGACATATACATCCAGGATGCGGGGAAAGACATTGCGCGCCTTTCTGCGCTGCGGGCGCGCCGGGAAGCGGTTGAGCAGCGCGCGCATCGGGTTGACCGCGGGCTTGGCGGCAACGTCGGATTCCAGCTTCTGCCAACGCTGGCTGAAGGCGGTGATCGCATTGAGAACGCGGCCGCCGGAGGCCATCTGCCAGAGCAGAAAGAGCCCGCCGGCGGCGAAGAGCAGATTGGCCGACCAGACCGCGAAGAAGGCAGGTATCCAATTCGACTTGCCCAGCGCGATGCCGGTCGAGGAGAGCAGGTAATAGACGAAGACCAGCAGGATGGTGAAGATCCAGGCGAAGCTCTTGCCGCCGCGCCGCGAGGTGACGCCCAGGGGCACTCCAACGAGCATCAGCACCAGACAGGCCGCAGGATAGGCAAAGCGCTTGTGCATCTCGATTTGAAAGCGCTTGCCGCCGGGTGAGCGGGCCAGCAGAGCAAGCTCGCTCATCGGCAGCGCGTAGATGTCAGTGTCCAGACGGCCGAGATGCAGATCGTTTTGCTGGCTGGAGAGCAGAGGCATATCGGTGAAGTCGAAGGTGGAGATATTGTATTGCTGCGGCTGGAGCGTGACGGTCTCATGGCGCGAACCGGAGCGCAGCCTAACAAGCAACTGCTGCGAAGAATCGTTGGAGACGGTGGCGGCGGCGGCGGTGGTGATCTGCGGATTGACCGGATCGCTGGTATCGGCCATGAAGACCTGATCCCAGTGAGCCGCGCCGGTTCCGGAGCGAACATTCTGCACATACAAGACAAAGTTGTGGAAGTCCTCGTCGAAGACGCGCGGCTCAATTTCGTAGGAGGCCTGCTGGGCCAGCTCCTTGTTCATCGACAGAATGGCCTGATTGGCGCGCGGAGCCAGATAGAGCGAGTTGGCGAGGCCGATCAGCGTGCCGCCCACGGCCACAATCGAGGCCACGCGCACAAAGTAGCCGATGCCCATTCCGGTGGCGCGCATGGCGATGATCTCGCTGTCGGCGGCCAGGCGGCTGTAGCCGAGCAGAACGCCCACGAGCACCGCCATGGGGATGGTGAGCATGAACATATTGGGGAGCATGAAGAGAATGATCTGGACAACGCTCAGAAAGGTCGAGCTGTTGTGGATCACCATCTCCAGGACGTGCGGCAGCTCCTTCATGAAGAGAATGAAGGTGAAGATCACGCAGCCGATGGTGGCGTGGGAGAGGATTTCACCGAGGATATAGCGGGTCAGGATGCGCACGGCTAAGGCTAGTTTAGCGCACGGCTTGCCTTTGCCGCGCTGGCAGGCGACCAAGCACGCAGGCGGAGGCTGTTGGCCAGCACACTGACTGAGCTGAGCGCCATGGCGGCGGCGGCTAGCCAGGGGCTGAGCAGGATGTGAAAGCCGGGATAGAGCGCGCCCGCGGCCAGGGGAATGCCGAGGAGATTGTAGCCCGCGGCCCAGAGAAGATTCTGGCGCATGACGTGAAGAGTCGAGCGGGCTAGATCGAGCGCTGCGGGAATCGCCGAGGGATGAGCCCGCAAGAGCAGCACGTCGCCGGCCTCCTGCGCCAGATCGGCGCCTGAGCCCATTGCGATGCCGGCGTCGGCCTGAGCCAGCGCGGCTGCGTCGTTGATGCCGTCGCCGGCCATCGCCACGCGCTCACCCGCCGCTTGCAGCGCGCGAATGCGGGCCAGCTTGCCGGCGGGATCGAGGGCGGCTTCAACTTCTGTGATTCCCGCCTGGCGCGCTATCGGCGCGGCGGCCTCCATTGAATCGCCGGTGAGCATCAGCACACGCAGACCGGCGCGGCGCAACGCGGAGACTGCCTCGGCTGCATCCGGGCGCAGAGCGTCGCGCGCGTCGAAAAAGCCAACAGGCACACTGTCAAGGGCCATCCAGAGGCGCGTCACGCCAGGCTCCGGGGCGATCGTATCGATGGGTAGAGCGATGCCAAACTCTTTGAAGAGCGCCTCGTTGCCGAGCAGGCAATCGCGGCCTTCAACGCGCGCGCTCAACCCGCGACCGGGGAGAACCGTTCCCTCTTCCGCAGGCTGCCAGAGGAGCGCGCGCTCTCGCGCCGCATCGACAATCGCATGGGCCAGCGGATGATTGGAGCGCTCCTCGGCGGCGGCGGCCAGGCGTAGCAGATCGTTTTCGGCATTGGAATTCAGCGTGTGAACTGCGCTCAGCACTGGATGGCCCACGGTGAGCGTTCCGGTTTTGTCGAGCACGATCGCATCGAGATGCGCAAGGCGTTCCAGTGCCTCACCGCCCTTGAAGAGCACGCCCATCTGCGCGCCTCGGCCCACGGCGACGGTGAGTGCGGCGGGTACGGCCAGGCCCATTGCGCAGGGGCAGGCGACGACCAGCACGGCGACGGTTGCGGCCAGAGAGCTTTCCAGCGAGTGAGTGGCGATCATCCAAATTACAAATGTTAGCGCGGCCAAGGCCAGCACCACGGGGACGAAGATCGAGCTGGCGCGATCGGCCAGCCGCTCCATCGGCGCGCGCGAGCTTTGCGCCTGCGAGACCATGCGCGTGATCTGAGAGAGCATGGTGGCCTCGCCCAGCGACTCGGCGCGGCAGGTGATGGCGCCCTCGTAATTCAGCGCTCCAGCCAACACGCGCCCGCCCACCGCGCGGTCGAGCGGGGTCGACTCGCCGGTGAGCATCGACTCATCCACTGTGGTGCGGCCTTCGGTGATCGTCGCGTCCACGGGAAAGCGCTCGCCGGGCAAAACCAGAACGCTGTCGCCGAGTTGAATCTCTTCGAGCGGTACGATACTCTCGACGCCATTCTGAATTCGGCGCGCGGTGGCGGGCTTGAGCCGCGCGAGCGCATCGAGGGCGGAGAGTGCGCGGCGCTTGGCGCGGCTCTCAAGCGCTTTGCCCAGGAGAAGAAAGCCGACGATCAGCAGAACCGCGTCGAAGTAGACCTGGCGATTTGCAGCGGGCCAGATCGTGGCATAGGCGGAATAAAAAAAGGCGACGCCGGTTCCCAGGCTGACCAGCGTATTCATATTCGTGCTGCCGTGACGAAGGCCGCGCACGGCGCTTAGATAGATTCCTCGCCCCGCCCAGGCCATAAAAAACGCAGTAAGAATCAGCAGAAAGCAGCGCAGAAACTCCAGCGGCATGGCGAAAAGCCAAGGCAGCATACGCATCAGCATGTGATCGAAGGCGCCCATATTCTCGCTGAGCGGCATGGCCAGCAGCATCGCTACGGCGCCGGCGATGAGCGTGGCATAGGCTTTACGCTGGGTTCCTTTGTCGAGCGCATCTAATGAATTTTCTGGAGCATCGCCAGCGCGCGGCAAGACAGCATCGTAGCCCGCCGAGCGAATGGCTTCGACCATTTGCGCGGGCGTGGCGATTGTAGGATCGAAGAGAATGCTGGCGCGGTGGGCTATTAGATCGACGCGCGCCGATTGGACGCCGGCTGTTGCGCGCAGAGTCTCTTCGACGTGATGCTGGCAAGAGGCGCAAGTCATGCCCAGCACGGGAAGTGTCAGCGATTCTGTGGCAGATGTAGGCATCAGTTGACTCAACGAATATCTTTATCGATTTGATCTACTCTGAAAAACTTCCCTCAGGGGCTAAAGCCCAGTCGACTTTGCGGAAGTTATGGCACGACTGAAGTCGTGCCCTTTCAAAACTTCGAAATCAGGATTCCTAAACATCCTGGCGCGCGGCGAAGCCGATCTTGCCGAGCGCGGCAACGGCAGCATCCACCGGCGCGGGCTCGACGGCGGAGGTCAGCCGCGCCGCGCCAACTGTCACTTCTTCGACTGCGACTCCCTCGACCGCGCCGAGCGCCAGCGTGACGCGCCGGACGCAAGCGCCGCAGTGCATTCCATCGATCTTCAGTTTGAACTCCGCCATCGGCTCTCTCCTGTTTGTCTTTGATGATACGCCGCGGGAAAAGGCGCTATTGTAGAAGGAGATTTCGGAAGCGGAGGATCATGCAGAGAGAGTATCCAGTGTCGCCGCTGTTGGGCGTGGGCGCGGTGATCGTCGATGAGGGGCGCGTGCTGCTGATCAGGAGAGCCGGCGAGCCGATGAAGGGGCATTGGTCGCTGCCCGGAGGGTTGATCGAGCTGGGCGAATCGCTCACGGAGGGCGTCAGACGCGAGGTGAGGGAAGAGACTGGCCTCGTGGTCGAGCCGCTGGAACTGATTGAACTGCTCGACCGCATCGATCGCGTGGGCGAGCGCGTTCGCTACCATTATGTGATTGCCGATTATCTCTGCCGCGTCACGGGAGGCGCTTTGCAAGCAGCCTCCGATGCCGATGGCGCGCGCTGGACGGAGCGGGCGGAGTGGAATTCGCACAGTGCGCTCAAACTGGATCCGATCACGGTGCGCATGATGGAGGCGGGCTGGCAGCGAGCGCGAGCGCTGGAAGGGAAGACGGAACGGTGAGGATCAGAAAGAAACTCAAATGGTTTTTGTTGATCGATCTGACGTTGCTGCTGGCCTTCGGCCTTTCATTCTGGCTGTGGCCCGCGATCTGGTTTCCGGTCGCTGACGGAGTTCTGAGCGCGAAGGAGCTTTTATCGGGCGTGGAGAACCGCTCTGTTCTGGTTGCGGGCCATCGTGTGCATTATCTTGCCGAGGGACCGAAGGACGGAGCGGTGGTGGTGCTGGTGCATGGGCTGGGCGGGCACGCGGAGGATTGGCGCAAGTTGGCGCAGCCTTTGAGCAAGGCCGGCTACCGCGTGTATATGCCCGATTTGCTTGGCTACGGACGCAGCGACAAGCCGGAGGATTTCTCCTACTCCGTTCACGACGAGGCCGATCTGGTCGTGGGCTTTATGGATGCGCTCGATTTGAAACAGGTGGATCTGGGCGGCTGCTCGATGGGCGGATGGATTGCGCAGGAGATTGCGGCCAAGCAGCCCGCGCGCATTCACCGGCTTGTTCTGATCGATTCAGGCGGCTTGATGGAGAAACCGGAGTGGGATACGCGCTTGTTTACTCCGACAACGCCCGCCGAGCTGAATGAGTTTCTTGCGCTGCTGATGCCTCACCCGCCCAAGTTTCCCGATGTTGCGGCGCGAATCATCTTGCATATCCGGCAAGGGAACGATTGGGTGATTCGCCGTGCGGTTGCTTCGATGCTCGCCGGGCGGGAGACGACCGACACTCTGCTGCCACAACTCAAGATGCCGGTGCTGATTGTGTGGGACGATGCGGACCGCATCTTCCCGCTCAGCCAGGCCGAGCGGATGCACAGCCTTGTGCCGCAGTCGCAGCTCGATATCGTCACCGGTTGCGGCCACATGGCTCCGGTCTTTTGCTCCGCGCAGATCGCGCCCAAGATGGTGGAGTATTTGCAGAGATAGTTTGCGAGTAACTCCGACTTAACGGAGTGTTATTCATGAGGAATTCAGTGAAGAGATACACTTTTGCCCTTGCGATTCTTTCAGCCGTCGTCGCTCTACCCACGCAAACACCTGCTTGGCCGCCGTCTGCCGAGCAGTTGCAAATTCCTCTGTGGCCGAAGACCGTGCCCGATGCGCGAGCCGCGAAGGGACCGGAGACTGTCATTGTGTCAGAGAAGGACTCATTGGTTGCCGGAAAGCCGTGGCTTGCGATCTCCAATGTCTCTCAGCCTACGATGACCGTCTACGCGCCCAAGGAAAAGAAGACCGGCGCGGCGGTCGTAGTCTTTCCCGGTGGCGGATACGAGATTCTGGCCATCGATCTTGAAGGCACGGAGGTCTGCGATTGGCTGACCTCGCGCGGCGTCACCTGCGTGCTGCTGAAGTACCGCGTCCCGGCGCCGCGCTCGGCTCCTTACTGGGGCGCATACCCACAATCGCCGATAGCTCTTGAAGATGCGCAGAGAGCCGTCGGCATGGTGCGCTTCCATGCCGCCGAGTGGGGGATTGATCCTGCGAAGATCGGCGTGCTTGGCTTTTCCGCCGGCGGCCATCTGGCGGCCGCCATCAGCAATCATTTTCAGCAGCGGCTTTATCCCGCTGTCGACGAAGCCGACAAGGTTAGCTGCCGTCCGGATTTCGCCGTGGCAATCTATCCAGGACATTTGGCATGGGGTGCCGAAGGCATTGCGCTAAACCCCGACATTCGAGCACACATCAGCCGCCAAACGCCGCCCACCTTCCTGCTGCAAAACGAAGACGACCACGTGGACCGCGTTGAGGACTCACTGAGTTACTTCGCCGCGCTGAAGCGGGCCGGGGTTCCCGTCGAGATGCACATCTACGCGCAGGGCGGCCATGCTTTTGGCCTGCGGCGCACCAAGCAGCCGGTCACGGCATGGCCGGCGATGGTTGAAACCTGGCTTGGCTCAATCGGGATCATCGGGGAGTGACGGCTGCTAAAAGACCCAGCGCGCCGTCAGTACCAGACCATGATTGAAGGAGTGAAAGTGGCTGGTGGCGATCTGCATTCCCGCGCCGAAGGCCAGGCCGGCGCGTGCCTTGGGGTCGGCAGGATGCAGCGCGCATTTGCCTACGATTATGCCGGGTGTGAGAAACTCCTGCGTCTTGCCGTCGTTGGTTCCGCCTTTGTAGAAGGTCGCGTTGCTCTCAAGCTCCGGCCAGAAGAGCTTGTGGATGCGATATTGCGCCACGGTATTCCAAGCCACCGGACGGCCCGAGGCGGTGATCGCCGGATTGCCCGTTGGCAGCGTCGCGCCCACAGTCGATTGCACGTCGAAGCTGCCCCAGCCTTTGCCGCCGCCGATGGTGGGCGCAACGCTGGCGTCGGTCGAGCCGTTCTTATAACTACCGGTTGGGATCGTCGCCAGCACCCACGCGCTCAGCGTATAGCTGCCGTGATGCGCATTGCCGCTGGCGATGCGGTATTTGCCCAGAAAGGATACGTCGCCGAAGCCGTCAATGGCCGTCGAGTTGTGCTGAAGATACGGCGGCAGATTGAAGGCGATCTCCGTATTGGCCCAGGGAATTACATTCAGCCCTTTGCTGTTGTCGTAGTTCCAGGTGATGGTGCGCGCGGGCGCAATCTGGCGCAGGATGTCGGTGCGCGCCACCTGGATCAGACCGGTGGTGGTGGTGACGAGCGGAACCGCCCAGGCGGGCTGCTTGGCTTGCGTGGCCGAAGCTCGCTGGAGCCAATGATCGTAAAAGCCGCCCGAGGCAGCGCTCGCTGAGCCGTCTTGCGCAAGCAAATTTGCCGTAGCCAGCAGGATAAAGAGGAAAAGGGGAAGTTTTCTCATCTCGATGGATTGAGCATGAAGGCCGCAAGCGTAGTGGGTAACGGCCAATCGATGGAGGTTTCTCTCCACCGATTGGCGGAGCAAACAGATGCTTAAACGCCGATTACCTCACATAACTCCTTGACGGAGGCGGCGCTCTTCATCAACGCGGCGCGCTCGTCATCGGTGAGCCGGACCTCGACGATCTGTTCGATGCCGGCCGCGCCCAGCTTGCAGAGTACGCCCATGTAGTAGCCGTCGACCCCGTACTCGCCCTGGAGATAAGCCGCGCAGGGCAGAATCTTCTTCTTGTCCTTGAGAATGGCCTCGGCCATCTCGACCGCAGCAGCCGCGGGCGCGTAGTAGGCGCTGCCGGTCTTGAGCAGCTTGACGATCTCGGCGCCGCCGTCGCGCGTGCGCTGGACGATGGCATCGATGCGCTCCTTGGAGAGCAGTTCGGTGATGGGAATGGAGGCGACGGTGGTGTAACGCACGAGGGGAACCATGTTGTCGCCGTGACCGCCCAGAACCAGACAGCTCATGTTCTCGACGCTGACATTCAGCTCCTCGGAGATGAAGCTCTTGAAGCGGCCCGAATCGAGAACGCCAGCCATGCCGATGACGCGCTCGCGAATAAAGCCGGAGAGCTTATAGGCGGCTTGCACCATCGCGTCCAGGGGGTTCGAAACTACAATCAAAATCGAGCGAGGCGAGTAGGCGACGACATTCTTGATGACATCCGACATGATCTTGTAGTTGGTCTGCAACAGGTCGTCGCGGCTCATGCCGGGCTTGCGGGGAATGCCGGCGGTGATGATGACGATGTCGCTGTTGGCGGTGGCGGCGTAGTCGTTCGAGCCGGTGATGTGGACGTCGGAGCGCTCGATGGGCAGCGCCTGCCGCAGGTCGAGCGCCTTGCCCTGGGGCACGCCCTCCACTACATCAATGAGCACCACATCGGCCAGCTCCTTGGCCATGATCCAGTGCGCCGCCGTCGATCCGACATTGCCGGAGCCGATAATACTTACCTTCTTACGCATTGCTTGCCTCCAGTCAGTTATTAGTCGACAGTTCTCAGTTGTCAGTGAAAACGGGGATTGACAATTGAGAACTATCGACTGTTTTTACAAATTTCCGATGACGCGGGTGGCGAACTCGCTGGTGCCGACCTTGGTGGCTCCCGCCGTTTGCCGCTCGAAGTCATAAGTCACGAATTTTTGCAGGATGGTCTTCTCCAGAGCCGCCTCTATCTGCTGGGCCGCTTCCTTCCAGCCGATGTACTCGAGCAGCATGACGCCGGAGAGAATCACCGAGCCGGGATTGATGACGTCCTTGTCGGCGTACTTGGGCGCCGTGCCGTGGGTGGCTTCGAAGACCGCATAGCCGTCGCCGATATTTGCGCCAGGCGCGATGCCGAGACCGCCGACCTGCGCCGCCGCCGCGTCGGAGATGTAATCGCCGTTGAGGTTCGTCGTCGCCAGCACTGAGTAATCCTCCGGGCGGATGATGATCTGCTGGAAGATGGAGTCGGCGATGCGGTCGTTGATGAGCAGCTTCCGCTTCCATGCGCCGTTGCCGTGCGTCTGGCCGATGGTGGCGAGCACCTGGCGGACCTCGGCGAAGACGGCCTCTTGGTAAGGTTGGTTCGCCATCTCAAGGCCGGGTTCGATCAGCGCGGCATTCTGCTCGACTGTGAGCGCGGGGTTCGCGTCCTGATTGCCCAGAATCCAGCTCTCGCGCTCGGTGACGGTCTGCTCGCGGAACTCCTGGGTTGCGACCTCGTAGCCCCACTCGCGGAAGGCACCCTCGGTGAACTTCTGGATGTTGCCCTTGTGGACGAGCGTGACCGTCTTGCGGCCCGATTCCAGCGCGTGACGGATGGCGTAGCGCACCAGACGCTTGGAGCCGAAGATGGAGATCGGCTTGATGCCGACGCCGGAGTCAGCGCGGACTTTTTTCTTGGCCTTCGCGAGCAGTTCATCGTTGAGGAAGGCGATCAGCCTGGCCGCATCCGGCGAGCCCTCTTTGAACTCGATGCCCGCGTATACGTCCTCGGTATTCTCGCGGAAGATGACGATGTCCACGCGCTCCGGGTGCTTCACCGGGCTGGGAACGCCTTGATAGTACTTGACCGGGCGCACGCAGGCGTAGAGGTCGAGCAACTGGCGCAAGGCCACGTTGAGCGAGCGGATGCCGCCGCCCACCGGCGTGGTCAGCGGTCCTTTGATGGAGACGCGCAGATCGCGCGCGGCGGCGACGGTGTCGTCGGGCAGCCATTGGCCGAATTGCCGAAAGGCTTTTTCGCCGGCGAAGACCTCGAACCAGCGGATGGCGCGCTGGCCGCCGTAGGCCTTCTCGACGGCTGCGTCAAAGACGCGCTGCGCGGCGCGCCAGATGTCGCGGCCGGTGCCGTCGCCCTCGATGAAGGGAATGATGGGATGATCGGGCGTCGTGATCTGCCCGTTCGTGTACTCAATCGCCTGGCCGTCCTGCGGCAGCTTCACTCCGTTATAGGTCTCTTGCATCCGATTCTTGTGATCCCCCTCACACGTATATATTTTAGAGGCTATCACTTGCGATTTGCGCGTGCAATGGCGGAAGACCGGCGCTGGGGAGCAAATCGTCGATGGCATTCCCAAAATGCCGCGACTTCCGGGTGAGGGCGGTTTCCGAATAGCGAAGCTTCATACAAACCAACTGATACCCTGACCGCATAATTCAGAAATGACCAAAATGTAGCGCCGACCTCCCGGTCGGCTGTAGCGCGGACGTCCTCGTCCGCGTCTGAACAGCAGTATTTACCAATAAATACTGCTTGAAAACGAGCTATACTGCCGGAGTATGCGAAGACTGACTTTAAGTCTAATTTTGTTGTTCACCTGCGGTTCTTCCTTATCGCAACAGCCACGTTCACTCGTTGATGGCGCTCCCATTCAATTGGTTGGCATCGTAGGGTTCGAATTGAGAGGAAACAACGACTACATTGTTATCAAACCTAGCCAATCCTTCACGGCAGTCTTTGATCGCACGGATCGCCGTGTTGTACGGGAGATTGAAATCACTCTGGATGGACAATGGGATTCCCTGAAAGCTCTCGCCGGTCAAAAGGTGTCGGTCTCAGGAGTAGTTCAGCTTGAATCGAGTTCTCCTTATTATTTGAATGGGACACTGATCATTGCAAAATCAATTCGCCTTGCGAATGGCTCTATGCTGACTCCAAAATCCTACACGAGCGTCGAACTACCTGCCAGTCTTACTCAATTTCATGCGCTTGTCACATTTGCTCCACGCGCATCCCAGAGATGGACCTATAAAACTTGGGACAACAATGACCATCTTCTTCCCGGTTCGCAGGACTATCTCAGTTGCAGCTTGAATGGTCCCGGTGATGTTATGAATTGTTATTGTCCGGATGGATTTGCCTTCACAGCGATCGGAACGATCGGCAAAGGGCGTTTCACAAAAACTGAAGCTCCCCGAGAAGGCTTCGATTTCGCTCAATTCGACATTGCGGATCCCGTTCGTCACTGGGTCAGCGAAGCGGTTGAATGCACAAGACAGACTCATCGCTGACAAAAACTTCCTGAAAAGCTTGGTGCCCCATCCTTGCGGCGTGTCGCAAGCGCGGGAAGCCACGAACCCCAAGCGAGCGGATAGCGAGCCATTGGCCGCACCGCAGGTGCTTGCAGATCATTTCCCCCTCCCGGCGCATCATCAAAGCAATCAGAGGCTATGCCGCAATCAGAGGCAATGCCACTCCGATCCTTGACAACCGACTCGCTGACCCCCGTCCACGGACAGTTGAATACCGCATCTTTTCCTCTACGCAGCTTCCGCAAACAACTCATAAACCATGGGTTAGCTCGACAGAAAGCGCAAATATGAAACAAAATATAATCCAATATTCGTCTTTTAGATCAAAAACAATAATCATGTAAACAATCTGAAATCAATAATATAACCAATCAACAAGGGCGAACAAAGGGCAAACGAAGGGCGAAACTCAAGCGCGGGATTTCTCGGCCGGTAACCCCGGTCGCGGACATTCGGATCTGGGGAACCAGGAACCCCAAGCGAGCGAAAAGCGAGCAGTTGGCCCCACCGCAGGTGGTTGACATCATGATGCCTTTTGGACTAGCATCATGATGTGCGGACCACTCTCACCATTGACGACGACATTGCCGTGCTCATCGAGCAGGAGCAGCGGCGCTCGGGCCACTCCCTCAAGCGGACGGTCAATACCTTACTGCGCCGTGGTCTAAGTTCACACAGCAATCCGGAACCAAGGAAGAAATTTGTCGTCACCCCCATCGCCATGAACACGGGTCTTGGAACGCGCTATCAAAAAGTGGAAGACCTGATTGAAGCGCTGGAAGGCCCGATGCACCGATGATCGTCCTTGATGTCAACCTCCTCATCTACGCCTACGACACCACCTGCAACGAGCACAAGAAAGCTCTGGAGTGGCTGAATGAGGTTTTCTCCAGCGATGAGATCATCGGTTTGCCCTGGCAGACGATCTCCGCATTCCTACGCATCCTGACCTATCCCGGTGCCTTTGGCGAACGCTTCACCATGGAACAAGCGCTGGCCATCATAGACCAGTGGATGGAATTGCCTCAGGTGCGAACCATGCCCCCCGGCGAAGCCTACTGGAGGCTCTTCCGGGAGATGCTGGTGAAGGGCGATGTGCGAGGAAAGCTCACAACCGACGCGGCCTTGGCGGCTACGACGATTGAGTACGGCGGTGTTTTATATACAAACGACCGCGACTTCGCCCGCTTTCCGGGCCTGCGCTGGGTCAATCCGCTGCTGGAAGTTTGAGCCGCGCCGGTGGTCCGGCTCTACAATCTGCAATGTCTCCCACCCATTCGGCAAATTGCGCGGAATGGATGGGGCACTGAGTATCCTTTCTTTTTGGCCGGATCATTAGTTGACGGCGACTGCGGCGGCTGTGGGGGCTGTTTGCAGGGGCTCGGAGAGGGTGAAGATCAGCACGGTTCCGGGCTCGAGGGTGGCCTGGGGATGGCTGACCAGCAGGTGAGCGGAGACCACTCCGGCGCCGATCAGGCCGCCGGCTGCGGCGCCTACCGGGCCGCCGACGACCGCTCCGGCCACCACGCCCGTGCCGACGACTCCGCCGTACTCGACGGTGTCGCGCTTGAAGCGCGAGGCGGGCAGGACGGTGCCTTCGCTGCCGACCTTGGATTTGGCTCCCGGCGTACTGCTCAACTGGGCGTGCAGTTGAAAGCGCGTGCCGTCGGCCAGGATGATCGTCTCCGGGCGCAGACGCATGGTGCCGCGACCGCCGGGATGGCCGCTGGAGACTGAGGCGATACGCCCGTCGATCTCCGCGCCGGCGGGAATGAGAACCTGGCCATCCTGGAGGACATCGGAGGCGACACGGCTGCGGAAGGCCTCGCCTTTTTCGCTGCTGACGGTGGAGAGCTGATCGAGCAACTCGACGCGAATGGTTGCGCCTGTGGGCAGCTCGCCGGGCAGCAGAGGACGGGGATGCACGATGTCTCCATCGGGATCGGGGAGTGCGGTGCGGCGAGTGAGCGTGGGCGTTCCCGGCTGGACCGCAACGATTTGAGAATCGGGATCGGGCGTGCTGGCTGGCGTCTGGGCGGGCGCTTCGGCAACGGGCTGAGCCGGCGCGCTCTCAACATTCGCGGCTGGGGGAGCGGCGGGCTCCGCCGCCTGCGGCTTCTGGGTCTGGATCGATGAATCGGGCGGAGGGGTCGAAACGCCCTCGTAGGGGCCGGATGGAGCGGCCTGCTGCGCTCCCAGAGCGACGGCTGCGAAGAGCAGCAATGTGCATCCTGGTATCGACCGGTTCATATCCTTCTCCTTGTTGCGTCGCAACGCAGGTGTACTCTCATTTTCTTCGAACCCCGTCGCGCGAGAACAGTTGCGCGCGGGCATTTGCCGCGAGAGTATACACCTATCTCAAGGCTAGACTGGATTGAGTGCGGATTGCTGCCGGACCGTAGCGTGCGTGCCTCGGATGCCACGAATCAAACCAGGCAACCCGCTACGGTTGCGTTTCCCATCCTGGCATCGTTTACGGCAATTCATCATCCAACCAAAGGTGCGCGCGGGCTTGGTTTGCTAGAATCCTCTGGAGAGCGCAATCTTTTTCGACAATCCTGGACGGAAAGGCACAGCACGCGTGCAAGAGCTTCTGCAAACCATACAAAGCGCAGCCGGAAGAGCTCTTGCCGTGGATCGCCGTCCGCAACTAAATGACCGGCTGCAGCACCACATCACGAGGACCGCTATGACTGAGATTGTTGCCATCCGCGCCCGCGAGGTATTGGACTCGCGCGGCAACCCGACCGTGGAAGCAGATGTGATTCTGGAGAGCGGCGCGCTGGGCCGCGCCATTGTGCCCTCGGGCGCTTCCACCGGCGAGCATGAGGCCGTGGAGTTGCGCGACGGCGACAAGAGCCATTACATGGGCAAGGGCGTGCTGCAGGCTGTGGCCAACGTGGAGAGCGTGATTGCACCCGAGCTGGAGGGGATGGACGCGGCCAATCAGCGGTTGCTCGACCAGACGATGATCGCGCTGGATGGCACCTCGAACAAAGGCAAGCTGGGCGCCAATGCAATTCTGGCGGTCTCGATGGCCGCCGCGCGCGCCGTGGCGCTGACGCTGGAGGTTCCTCTCTATCGCTATCTGGGCGGAGTGAATGCCAGCATCCTGCCGACGCCGATGCTCAATGTGCTGAACGGCGGAGCGCACGCCGATTCGAATGTCGACTTTCAGGAGTTCATGATTATGCCGGTCGGCGCCGAGCGCTTCAGCGATGCGCTGCGCTGGTCGGTGGAGACCTTCCATACGCTCAAGGGCGTGCTGAAGAAGAAGGGCTATAACACCGCCGTCGGCGACGAGGGCGGCTTTGCTCCGTCACTTACCTCGAACAGCGAGGCGATCGAGCTGATTCTGGAGGCGATCGAGCTGGCCGGTTACAAGCCCGGCGAGCAGATTGCCATTGCCCTCGATCCGGCCTCGAGTGAGTTCTACGACAAGGAGAAGAACCGCTACGTCTTCAAGAAGAGCGACAAGCGCGAGCTGACCAGCGAGGAGATGGTGGCTTACTGGGACAACTGGAGCCGCCAGTATCCGATCGTCTCACTGGAAGATGGCTTGGCCGAGGACGACTGGGCGGGCTGGAAGCTGCTGACCGACAAGCTGGGCGGACGGATTCAGCTGGTGGGCGACGATCTATTCGTCACCAACACCAAGCGCTTGCAGCGCGGCATTGAAGAGGGCGTGGCCAACTCGATTCTAATCAAGGTGAACCAGATCGGCACCGTGACCGAGACGCTGGAGGCGATCGACCTGGGCCGCCGCTACGGCTATACGTCTGTCATGTCCCACCGCTCAGGCGAGAGCGAGGACACCTTCATTGCGGATCTGGCCGTGGCTACCGGCGTGGGACAGATCAAGACCGGATCGGTCAGCCGCACCGACCGCATCGCCAAGTACAACCAGCTTCTGCGCATCGAGGAAGAGCTTGGCTCGGGAGCGGTCTTTCTTGGTCTGGAGAGCCTCAACTACGAAGGTTGACCACCGCGGTGGGGCAGACGGCTTCGCCATTCATGAAGGGAGGGAGCTTCGGCTTTCTCCCTTCGCATTTTGTCTTATAGATTCGCAAAAGAGGCCCGGCGAACAGCCGGGCCTTTTTGTCGTGAGCTGCTGGGAGAACTACTGGGCCGGCGATGGGGTGGCCGCGGGCTGGCTACCGCTCTTGACGGGCGACAGTCCGGGAACAACCGGCGCGGCCGAGAGATCGCCCGTGGCCGCCTCCTGCAGGTTGATGCCGTAGTGCTCCAGCGTCGAGGCCAGCGTCTGGTAGAGGCTGGCGCGGTCGCGGGCGTATGCGGCCTCGGAGGCCAGCAAGGTATCCTGCGCGGCGGCCAGGGCCTTCTGTTGCAACAGGACATTGGCCGTGGTGGAGGCGCCCAGCCGCAGCTTCTTCACCTCGGCATCCAGGGCCTGCTGCGTATAGGCGTGGTTGGCGATGGACGATTGCACCAGGGCGCGGTCGTTGATGAGCGCGAACTGGGCGTTGACCACATTCATGCGCACCTGCGTGTAGAGCTGCTCTAGGTGAAGCTCAGCCTGGCGGTATTGGATCAGCGCCGCCGTCTGCTGAGCCTGGGCCGCGCGGTTGCGGATGGGAATGGTGAGATTGAAGCCGACGCCCTTGTCCGGTGAGGTGCTATTGAAAAGATTCTGCAACACTGTCCCATACCCAACTGTTGGGAAAGTCCCTGCAGGATATGGAGTTGAAGAACCGAACGGCTCGGCATCCGGATTTTGCGAGCCGCCTAACGCGCTTGAGTTATAGAAGCCGAAAGCGTCCAGTGTAGGCAGCAGCCCGTTCTTGGCGCCGCGCAGGCTGATCTCATCGTTCTTCAGAGCCAGCGCCGCCTGTTCCAGCACTGGGCTGTTCTTGAAAGCCTGCTGCACCAGTTCATCCACGGAAGCCTTCTCCTCGGGAATCTGCTCGATGCTTACGCGGTCGGTGGGGATGATCTCGGCCGCCGCCAGCGCCGGATCGTTCAGATTGCGAACGATCGCCTGTTTCATGATCTGCTGCTGATAGTTCAGTGTGCTTTGCGCGCTGACCAGCGCCTGCTTGTCCGAGGCCACGGCCTGGTCTGAGTTCATCACATCCAACTGGGCAAGGGTTCCGATCTCCAACTGCTTGCGATTGTCGGCGGCCAGCTTGCTGCTCTGCTCGAGCGCCTGCTGCTTAGCCTGCACATCCTCATAGTCGTTCACCAGCCCCCAGTAGATGTTCTCCACCTGGTTGACGGTGTAAAGAATCTGCTGGCGGAAGGTGGAGTCGGTGATGCGGCGATTGTTGATCGCCTGATAGACGAAGCGCTTGTTGACCCAGATGCCGGCGCCCTGCAACAGGTGCTGAGTCACCTTCGACTGGAAGGAGGAACTCAGATCCGGGCTGTAATTCGTGAATGGGTTGTCGGTCGTCGTCCTGGAGTTGGATAACGAGACGGAGAGTGCGGTTCCAGTGACGAATCCCTGATTATAGGCGAAGTTATATTGGTTGGTATTGGTGGACAAAGAGGTCTTGCCGCCGGTGAACGTCGTGTTGGATTGCGGAGTGCGGGCTCTTTCAAACTGGATCGTACTGGTTACCGAGGGATCCATATTGCTCTCCGGCATCGGACCAGCGCCGGATGCTGTAACGGTCAATCCGCCGCTACCGGCGGCCGAGGCGCCGGTGGTTCCGCCCGGTCCGCCACCCGAGACGGTCGACGAGGAGTAGCCGCCCTGGGTAAAGCTGTTCACTGTTGCCCCAGAGCCCGACAGAAGCTGCCCGGCTTTGGCCCGCAAGATGTCCAGATCCGCCAGGTCCATGTAGTAGCGAGAGATGGCGATGTCATAGTTGTTTTCCAGAGCCAGCGCCAGTGCGTCGCTCAGACTGAGATAAATCTTGCCGTTCTTCACCAGGTCGCTCAGCCGCACCGAGTTCTGAAAGCTGGCTTTGTCGATGTGCGTGGGCGCATAGGCCCGGATCGGGTCGCCGAGCAGTCGGCCCGAGGGCCGGGTGAAATCGCGCTTCGATTGGCGCAGGTCGAGCGGCTCGGTGGGCGCGGGCGTGGGCAATGCGGGCAGGTCGGAGGCGGCCTTGTCCTGCGCAGCCGGGGCCTGCTGGGCAAATCCCGCCGGCATTCCCGCCGACAGCGTCAGCAGAACCGCCGCCACGGCGCGCAGGCGATATCCAGCCGGGCTCTTCGCTTCGCGGTTGGCGCGCGCAGCGATCGTCTGCTGCTCAAAGTCACTTCTGGCAAACAATTGCATGATCTCTCTCCACGACTTGTTCCTACATTGGGAATTGCTTAGGCATAAAAGCGCGTCTACTTAAAAGACGCCCCGAGAGCATTTTCGGACGCAAATTTGCAGTCAAACCGCGAAAAACTTCCTTTGCCTCCCGAAGCTGTTCCTCCACACCATTCTTCATACGCAGACGGTCCTGGCTTCGTTCCATCCCGCCCGATTGCGCCTCTGTTGGAAAGACTGAGTATACCAATCGGGGTCGGCTAGTCAGTTCCTCCCTCGTCCTCGCTGCTTCCGGTGGGCTACTCTTGTATCATCGGCAAACCCTTGAATGAGATGACCCAACCCGCGCCCGGCCTGCAAAACTGGCGGCTGACTCTGGCCTACGACGGCACGGAGTTTCGCGGCTGGCAGGTGCAGCCGGGCGAACGCACCATCCAGGGCGAGTTGCAGGCGGCGCTCGCTCGCGTTGTCGGCGAAGCGCCGCTGCCTCAGGGCTCGGGCCGCACCGACGCTGGAGTGCATGCCCTTGGACAGGTGGCGAACTTCACGCTGGCCGCGCCGATTCCCGCGGAGAATCTGCAACGCGCTCTCAACCGGACGCTGCCCGCCTCGATTCGCATTTTGGAGGCGAGGACGGCGCCGAGTACATTCCATGCGCGCCACTCGGCCGTGGCCAAGAGCTACGAGTACCGTGTCTTTCGCGCACCGCTCTGTCCGCCCTTCCTCGCCCGCTATGTTTACGCCTGTCCCTGGCCGATGAATCTGGAGGCGCTGCAACAGGCGGCGCGGCTCTTCGAGGGCGCGCACGATTTTACGAGCTTTGCGGCCAGCGATCCGGAGCTGGCCCAGCGCGGTTACGATCCCGATGCGCCGCCGGATGCGCGCCCGATTCCTCGCGAGGGCTTTCTGGTCAAGCCTCCGCAGGAGCCCGCGGTGCGCAGAATCTTCTCCTCGAACTGGGAAGAGCAAGCGAGCGCGGCCGGTCCGCTGATGGTCTATCGCGTGCGCGGCACAGGCTTTCTGCATCACATGGTGCGCAACCTGGTGGGCACGATGCTGGACGTGGATCGCGGTCGGCTCAGAGCGGAGGAGATTCCAGCAATTCTGGCTGCGCGCAACCGCGCCGCCGCCGGCCCGACGGCCCCGGCGCGGGGACTGTTTCTGCATTCGGTGGAGTATGACGAGGGAGAGAATTGACGAAGATTCCAAGCTGCGAGGGATTATTTCAACAGCAGCCCTCGCAGCTTTGAACAGTAAAGATGGAACGAGAGCGTACTCGAATCTAGAACTTGTAGACAACGCCGAAGGAGGCACGCGAGCTGTGCGTCATGTGCGCGGAGCAGCCGCCGTTGGTGCAGGCCGCCTGGTTGACGTTCGCGGCAAAGGTCGAGAGAATGTCGTCGCCCTCGGCACGCAGAGAAAAGCGTTTATCCAGCGTGTACTCCAAGCCGCCGCCACCACCGCCGGCCATCGAGACACTGGGGGTGACAAAGGGAAGGGAAGAGCTGCTGCTGGTGCCGCTCATATATTCCATGCCTACCAACGCATCCACGAATGCGTCCAGCTTTTTGTAAAGCGGTGCGCGGAAGACCGGGCCAACGAAGAACATATCCACGGTTGGATTGCCGGGGTTGGTCGAGTCGTAGGGATACTGGTAGAAACCGCCGTCGGCCCTGAGGCCGAAGTACTTGCCCCAATCGCGCGTCAGGGTGACGTTGACTCCCTGCAAGCCGTTGCGCGATTGATTCACGTTGTTTAGACCGGTGTAACCGTAGCCGGCGAAGAGCTCGTACTTGAAGACAGGACCGGTCTTTTCGGCACGCACGGGACGCTCGGGAGCAATCTGGCTGGTCGCCGCCAGAGGCAGAAACGCGGCCGCACCCACGGCCAATATCGAAAGCAGCAGCTTACTCTTCAATGGAATACTCTCCTTGATGCATGGAACCACTACTAGACTATCCTCTCGGACCCTCTTTGATGAAGTCCGGGGCTCATTTTCCCTGCGCTCTCCCGTCTCTGGGACGGCCAGGAGGCGGGAAAGAAAGCGGCGGATTGCCTCGGAGGCGCGGATTTCATTCCAATCGTCGGTCTACAGCCGCTTGAGAAAGGCCTGCGCCTCGGCCAGTTGAGGAAAGAGCTTCTCCTCGGCCTTGAACTCGGGCGGGTGGACCGAGCGGCGCAGTCCGCGCATCTTGACCGGGTGCTTCAGGTGCAGCATCTCGTGATAGAGCAGGTACTCGATGGCGTAGCGCGGGCTTGACGGGCGGTCGAAGACACGGCTGACGACGATGGTGTTGTGGGCGGCGTCATAGTGGCCCAGGGCGCGCTTGGCTACGCTCTCGCTCCAGGTGAGCTCCGGACGGCCCAGCATCCCGCCGAAGAAGCGAGTGTTCAGCGAGTCGAAGACCTCTTCGAGATGATAGAAGCGGCCCTCGGGTCCGAAGAAGCGCTTGCTGCCGCGCGCTCCGCGAATCAACTCGGTCTGGCGCGTGACGGCGGCGCTGTAAACGAAGCGCTTGTAGCGCAGCTCCTGCGCCGGATCGATCGGCTTCTTGTAGATCTTCGCAATCAGAATGTGGGCGATGGCGCGGATCACCGGCTCCGGCGCGCCCTCGAGCAGATCGGAGAGGCTCACGCGCAACTCCCCGGCGCGCAGGCGAATGCGCGTATTGAGCGAGGTGAAGCGGCGGAAGCGCAGCAGGATGGGCGGCATCGGCGCCCGCGGGCGCAACGCGCGATACTCTTGCTGAAAGACAGGAATGAAATCGACGGCCACTAAGAACAGCTTACAGCTTTCAGCCTTCAGCTATCAGCTTGTTGCCGCGACAATCAGTCACTGAAAGCTGAAGGCCGCATCTCTCACTATTTTTTCTCCACCACCAGCAGCCGCTGTTTGGCCTGCCACTCCTGATCGGGGAACTGGCCCTTCGACGAATCGAGGAAGCGATGGTAGTAGGCCGCCGCCTGCTCCTTCTCGCGGAGGGTGTCGTAGGCCGTCGCCCAGAGAAAGTAAGTGGCGGGGAGCTCGGGCAGATACTTGGCGCGCATGGCGAGCGCATGCAAGGTGACATCGGGATGCGCGGTGCGCGAGGCGGCAAAGGCCAGCCCGCTCCAGGCGTCGGCGTTGGCCGGGTCAAGCTGCGTGGCCTTGTCGAAGACGGCGAAGGCGGCGGCAAAGTTCTTCTGGCGGGTGAGGTCGTGGCCGTGCGCCACCAGCAACTGAGGATCGTCGGGCTTGGCTGCCAACAACAGGAGCCAGAGCTTGTCCGCCTCAGCCGCTTCCGCGGCTTCGTCCAGCACCTCGGCGAGCATGCGTGTGATGGCCTGGTCGGCGGGATGATCGGTGTGCAGCTTTTCAAGGAGCGGCAAGGCCTCGGCCTTGTCCTGAGCGGCCAGCACGGTGGCCAGCTGCGCGGTGAGCGCCGTGTCGCCGGGTGAGTGCTCGAGCGCCGTGCGCAGCAAGGTCTCCGCGGCGGCGTAATCCTTGCGCGCAATGAGCAGATGAGCCAGGCCGGCGTTGGCGGCGGCGGAGTTTGCGTCGCGAGCAAGTACACGGCGATAGCCATTCTCAGCCTCCACAGGCTGGCCGGCCTGATCGGCAAGCTCGGCGGCGAGCAATGTGTCGGCGGTCGTCTCCGGAGTGTGCTTGAGCGCCTCCAGCAGATCGCTGGATGCTTTGGCAGGGTCGCTCGCGCGGTCGATCTGGGCCAGCGCCCGCCATGCCTTCGCTTTGGCGGCGACGCCGGCGACGCCGGGATCGAGCTTGGTGGCCGCCTCCAGCTCCGGCCTGGCCTCGGCCTCCTTGTCCATGCGCGCCAGCAGGAGACCCAGTTCGATATGCGCCTCAAAGGATTGCGGATTGGCCGCGACGGCCTTGCGATAGAAGGCGGCTGCGTCCTCCATGCGGTTCTCGGCGTCGGCGACGTAGCCCGCGTCGAAGAGCGCTCGCGCATCCGTTGGATTGGCGGCAAGCCAGAGCGCCAGCTTGGCCTCGGCCGTCTTCCAATCCAATTGGACGATTGCCGCCTCGGCCTCCGCGAGCTGCGAGAGGGGATGCGCGGAGGCGGGCTTGGGCGCAGTACTCTGGCCGGATGTGGCAAGCGATGCGGAGAGCAGAACGAGCGAAGCGAGTCGGCGCACGAAAGACCTCATTCCATAGTTTAGAGCAAGAGCATGAACTCCCGGCTCCAATGCCAAAGCATCGGTCGAGGGAGTGTTTGAGTGAAGATTCCCATCCCTGGACTGGCCACCTGACTGGCCGTCCAGGCGGAGGCGCTACGCGCAGGGGGGTCGTGGTATCCCACCCATCGCAAAGTTCGCGATGGATGGGGCACGATAGGGGCGCGCCTGAGGTCGGCATTTGTCAAGAGGCCGGAGACGAAGCGCACGAAAGTGGCGAAAAAGCAGCCCTTTTGCCTCCCAAGCGGCCACTTTGGAGCGGAAAACAGGCCGTTTTTCGGGGTTAAAGTTTACTGGATAATTAACAGAAAGAAAAGTGAACTGGTTGATACGATGCGTGTTACGAGTAATACTGCGCAAGATACCGGGGGTTTTCCACAGGGGGGGGTGGGGGTAAAGCAGGGACCAAGGGACTGAGGGACTAAGGGACCGAGGGACTGAGGGACTAAGGGACTGAGGGACTAAGGGACTAAGGGACTGAGGGACTGAGGGACTGAGAACGACGCGGCTGGATAAAGTGTTCATGGATTGATTGTGCGCTTGGGAGGGGAAATGATCTGCAAGGATTGGCCGTCCAGGCAGAGGCGCTGCGCGCTCGGGGTTCGTGGTATCCCACCCATCGCAAAGTGCGCGATGGATGGAGCACCCAAACTTTATGGACGGATCAAGGGTGCGCCACACGCCCAGGTGCCCAAAGGCGAGGCACCTGGGGCACCCGGCATTCCATCAAGTGATTAGCGCTATTACGCCAACTCTCCCTCTGTACGCCGTAATCGAGCAATGGAACAATATTGCCGCCTCGCTTGCAGAACCAAACCGAAAGAGGAGGCCACAGATCGATTTCTTATCTTAGCGCTTATGGGTGGGGCACCCGCGGCGCTACAATTTGGCGGCGGCTTGCGTAACTTACGGGCATCATTTAGCGTTGACGCATCAAGTTTTTAGCGAGGCAGCCTTGTCTATTTCTTCGATTCGCACGCTTTACCTCCCCTCGATTCGCACGCTTTATGCCCTTATGTTCAGCGTTGTGATCGCCACTGCGGCGATCGAGTCAAGCCCAGCCCAGACGGCGGCTGCGCCCCAGTCCGCGGCTGCGCCCCAGGCGGCGACCGAGCCCCACCCGGCATCCGAGTTATGGAAGGCGGCGCACTTTTCCCTCGATCCCAAGGCGCTCTATGAGGCCGCTTCGGCGGTGAGCGTGCCGGACGGCGCGAACGTGACGATCCTGGTGGACGACGACCACTACACGCTGGATGAAGAGGGGCGCGTCTCGCATACCGGGCACGTGATCTACAAGGTGCTCACGCAGAAGGGGGCCGAGGAGTGGGATTCGCTGACGGCGGGCTGGGAGCCGTGGCATGAGCAGCGGCCGGTGATCACGGTGCGGGTGATCGGGCCGGATTATAGCGTGCACAATCTCGATCCGAAGTCGGTGACCGAGGAGCCGGCGCGGGAGGGCGACTACAAGACCTATAGCGACGGCAAGCGGCTGAGAGCGCCGTTTCCGGCGATTGCGCCGGGAGTGGTGGTGGAGGAGGAGTACGCCGAACACGAGACGGAGCCCTTCTTCAGCGCGGGCCGGGTGGTGGAAGTGAGCTTTGGACGGGAGCGGGTTCCGGTCGAGCACAGCAGCGTGACGCTGGATGCGCCGTCCGGGCTGCCGCTGCGCTTTGGCAATCTGCAGTTGCCGGATCTGAAGCCGGTGAAAAGCGAAGCCAATGGACGGGTGACCTATCTCTTTGAACTGGGCCCGCTGGAGGGCTTTGAGCCTCGGGAGCCGAATCTTCCGCCGGATGTGGCGCGCTTTCCGGAGATCGAGTTTTCGACCGGAGCCTCGTGGCAGGCGTTGGCGACCGAGTACTCGAAGATTGTGGAGAGCCATGCGGGAACGGCGGCGGTGCAGTCGATTGTGGACAAGCTGATCGCGGGCAAGACGAGCGTGGCGGAGAAGGAAGCGGCGATTCTGGATTATCTGGACCGCGAGGTTCGCTATACGGGGATCGAGTTCGGCGAGGCGGCGCTGGTGCCGCACGAGCCGGCCGAGACGCTCAACCATAAATACGGCGATTGCAAGGACAAGGCGACGCTGATGGTGACGATGCTGCGGGCGGCGGGGATTCCGTCGTACGTGGCGCTGCTGAATGCCGGCTCGCGGATGGATGTGCCGCCGGAGTTGCCGGGGATGGGCGCCTTCGATCACGCGATCGTCTACGTGCCGGGGGACGCGGCCCATCAGCAGGCGGAGTTGTGGATCGACGCCACGGACCGCTATGCGCGGCTGGGCGAGCTGCCGGCCGACGACCAGGGACGGCTGGCGCTGATTGCGCGCCTGGAGACGACGACGCTCAAGAAGACGCCGCAGTCGGCCTCGAAGGAGAATGTGCTGCGGGAGTATCGCGAGATCGACCTGAACGAGAATGGGCCGGCGTCGGTGACGGAACGGACGCAGCCGACCGGAGCCTTCGAGTCGAATTACCGCGGGTATTATGCGGACAAGCCGGACAAGGAGACGCGGGAGAATCTGACCGGCTATGTGAAGGCGCAGTATGCCGCCGAAAAGCTGGACGATGTGGAGCGCACCGATCCGGCGGATCTGAGCCGGCAATTCGAGCTGACGCTGAAGGTGAACAAGGCGCGGCGGGGCTATACGGAGCTGGATAGCGCGGAGGCGGCGATCATCGTGGATTCTCTGTTTGCGCGGCTGCCCGAGGAGCTGCGGAAGAAGGAAGACGCGGACGAAAAGAAGAAGCAGGAGGACAAGGACAAACCGAAGAAGCCAAGGACGGCGGATTGGTGGCTGAATGAGCCGTTCATGTCGGAGTGGTTTTATCGGATTGTGCCGCCCGCGGGATTTGTGGCCAAGGAGCTGCCGAAGAATACGACGATCCAGGCGGGGCCGGCGGTGCTGACCGAGGAGTTCTCGGTGGACAAAGACGGCGCTGTGGCGGCTCATCTGACCTTCGACACGGTGAAGCGGCGCTTTACGGTGGCCGAGGCCAACGCGCTGCGCGACAAGCTGGTGGAGCTGATCGACGGGCCGGCGATCCTGGTGAACTTTGAGCCGAAGGGCGCGGCGCTGATGCACGACGGCAAGGTGGGCGAGGCGCTGGCCGCCTATCGCGGAATGATTGCGCAGAATCCGAAGAACGCGGTCCATCATCTGCAACTGGCCAATGTGCTGCTGCAGGCGGGGATGGGCGAGGCGGCGCGGGCCGAGGCGCGCGAGGCGGTGAAGCTGGACCCGACGTCGGCCGTGGCCGAGCGAGTGCTGGCCTTCGTTTTGAAGCACGATCTGGTGGGCCGGAATCTGCGTCCGGGCAGCGATATGGAGGGCGCGGCGGAGGCCTTCCGCGCGGCGATCAAGCTGGATGCGGACGATCACGACTCAGAGGGCGAACTGGCGGTTCTGCTGGAGTACGACCCGGCGGGACGGCGGGATGCGCGGTTGTCGAAGATGAAGGAAGCGATCGTCGAGTATCGCAAGCTGGGCCCGGATAAGATGCAAGAGCTGGGGATCAAGAACAATCTGGCCTTCGCTCTGTTCTATGCCGGCGAAGCGGAGGAGGCGATCAAGGAGGCGCAGACGCTGAATCCGCAGCCCAAGGCGCTGCTGGCGGCCAGCGAGGCTCTCTTGCACGGCAGCAAGGCCGGATTGGCCGTGGCCAACAAACTGAACAGCGACGACAACGGCTACAAGGAGACGGCGCGCACGGCGGGACAGATGCTGATGGATTATCGCAACTATCCACTGGCGGCCGATTTCCTGGAGGCGGGCGCGGCCGGCGACAACGCGGCCCAGACAATGGGCCTGGCGCACGTGCTGCGCGAGGCCAAGCACCACGAGGATCTGCAATTTGCCAACACGCCGCAGGACCTGGTGAAGCGCGTCTTTCTGCTGACGATGGATCCGCAGGCGACGGCCAGCATGCAGGAGGCTCTGATGAGCCGGAATGCGCTGGCGGTGTGGAAGAACACGGACGCGAAGGTGAGGAAGCAATCGCTCGAGGCGGGCAAGCGGATGAATAGCTGGCTGGCGCGCGACGACAGCTCGCTCGATGTGGAGGTGGACTTCCGCCTCCAGGAGTTCGACCCCAAGGGCGAAGGGAATGATGCGACCGGCTATCGCGAGAAGATTCAAATTCCGGGCGGCATCAACATCACCTTCTTTGTGGTGAAGGAAGATGGTCAGTACAAGCTGCTGGACACCGACAACGACCCGAACTCGATTGCGCTGGAGATGCTGGACCGGATCAAGGGCGGCGACCTGAAGGGGGCCAAGGTGCTGCTGGATTGGCTGCGCGAGGATACGCACCTGGACGGCGGCGACGATCCGCTGGGCGGGGCCACCTTCCCGCGCTTCTGGACCAAGGGACAGGCGGCGGATGCGCGCAAGATGAAGCTGGCCGCGGCGGCGCTGCTGGTGGGCACGAAACCGACGGTGGCCCAGGGCGTGGCGATTCTTGAGGAGGCGCTGAAGGATCCGGCGACCTCCGGACGGGAAAAGACCAACATCGAGCTCGGGCTGGCCGATGGATATGAGCTTCAGGAGAACTTCAACGGGCTGCTGGAGGCTTCTTCGGCGATGCTCAAGGAGGTTCCGGAGTCGCGCCAGGCGTTTATCTACAACGTGCAGGCGCTGATCGGGCTGAAGCGCTACGACCAGGCGATGGCGCTCACCGACGAGCGGCTGAAGCTGCTGGACGGCGACGATGATGCGCTGTGGCGGAAGATGGATATCGAGTTCGACCGCGGCAACATTGCGACGGCGCGCGGCTGGGCGCAGAAGCTGGTGGACCAGGGCAAGGAGAGCGCTCACCTGCTGAACACGTCGTCGTGGTTTGCGCTCTTTACCGGCAAGGTGGACGACGCCGACATCGCCATGGCCATCAAGGCGACGCAACTGGCCAAGGATAATGCGGCGATTCTGCATACGCTGGCCTGCCTTTATGCGGAGGCGGGCAAGACCAAGGAGGCTCACGACCTGCTGCTGCGCGGCATGGACGATCTGAATTTGGACGAGCCGAACGAAGACTACTGGTATGCCTTCGGGCGCATCGCCGAGCAGTATGGGGAGCGGGAGATCGCGATCGCCGACTATCGCAAGCTGGAGAAGCCGAAGGAGGTTATGGATATTCCCGAATCGACTTGGCGCCTCGCGCAGATGCGGCTGAAGGCTTTGGGCGTGGAGTACGACGCGGCGGGAAAGTAGTGTGGCGAATCTGAAGTTAGCGGAAGAATGCCGAAAAGCAACCACGGGTCCTTCGACTCCCTTCGCTCCCCCACCCCAGCGACGAAGATCTGTCGCTGGGGACCCCGGTTCGCTTCGGTCGCTCAGGATGACAGTTATTTTGTTGAGCGAACTTTAGACGCAGGCTCCAGAAATTTGTTGAAAAACAACGGGGGCTAAAGCCCCGGTGTGATGGGGATCTTTTATGTACGGGCTGAAGCCCGTACCCTTCATTAATAAGCCCGTACGCTTCATTTATAAGCCCGTACGCTTCATTTATAAGCCCGTACGCTTCATTTATAAGCCCGTACCCTTCATTTATAAGCCAGTACCCTTCATTTATAAGCCCGTACGCTTCATTTATAAGCACGTACCATTCATTTATAAGCCCGTACCCTTCTCCCCTCTTCAAGGAGTTTTTCAACAAACGATTCGACTCTTCACGCTTTTGCGGGATGCGCGACGGGCACTCTGGCAGCCAGCGCGGCATCGGCTTCCAGAGCATTGCGCACCGACGCGGCCAGGCGGGGCTCGTCCATCTCCCGCATTACGCCGGCGAGGATTTTCTGGTCGCTTTCGAGGCGGTTTTTCTTTTTCATTGTGAGCCCCCGGGCTCTGGGAAACCTCAGTTCACGATCGGATCCGATTTGGGCTCCGGCTCCACCTTCAGCGTAACCAGCACCTCGAGCAGCGTGGCCGAGTTGCGCACGCTCCCCGATAGGATCGAGAGCTCTGTCGAGATGGGAGCGTGCTGCTCCGCCAGCAGATCGAGGCGGTCGCTTACATTGAGGAGTTTACTGACTTCTTGCAGAATTTCTTTGGCGGGCATAAAGTGCGCTGCCTTCTCGGGAACCTTCAAGGAAGCTGGAGCGGGCATTGTGGCTGCCGTCTCTCAACTTCTCTGCCTTCACACTAACAGCATTCGCGCCCGGTGTCTGTACCGATTGAACCATCGGCAGCCAGATGCGCGGGCAGTTTGAAAGAAGTGTCCCTCGGGGGCTAAAGCCCATCGTTCTTTTGTTGCACTTACGGCACGACTGAAGTCGTGCCCTGACGCTTCTTGCCTTTCGAAATCAGTTTTTCCGCAGCCTGTAAAGCTTGATGCATCTGCTGCAATTGCAACACGACTAAAGTCGTGTCCTTTCAAAAACATCGACTGAATCAGAGCTTCCCAAGATAAAATCATTCCATGAAGCTCCCTCGCAACGCAGAGATCTGGCTAGCACCGTACCTGCGGGAGCGGCTCAAGCGGCGGCTGCGGCCGGTGAAGCCGAAGCGCGCCTGGGTGGCCATCACCGACCACTACGAGCCGCTGGGCATGGGCGCATCGCTGCAGACCGCTCTGGGGCGGGTGGCGCGCTGGCGCGAGCGGTGGCCGCGGATTGCCGAGGATGCCCCGCGCGACGCGGCGGGCCAGCGGCCGCAGTACAGCTTTTTTTATCCGCAGGAGGAGTACCAGCGCGAGGTGGTGGAGCGGGTTGCGGAGATTGCGCGGCTGGGCGTGGGCGACGTGGAGGTGCATCTGCATCACGACGAGGAGCGACGCCAGAACTTCATCGACAAGGTGATGGAGTATTGCCGCAGGCTGACGGGCGAGCACGGCCTGCTGCGCCAGCAGGAGGGTCGCACCGTCTTCGGCTTCATCCACGGGAACTGGGCGCTGGACAACTCGCGGCCCGACGGCAAATGGTGCGGGCTGGAAGGGGAGATTGCGATCTTGCGCGATCTGGGCTGCTATGCGGATTTCACCATGCCCTCGGTTCCATCGCCGACGCAGGGGCGGATGGTGAATCAGATCTACTGGTGCACGAGCAACGCGGACGGAAGCCCGCGCTGCTTCGATCATGGGATTGAGGCGACGGCGGGCGGCGGGCGGCGGGGCGATCTGCTGATGGTGACCGGGCCGCTGGGGCTGCGCTGGAAGGGCCGATTGCAGCCGCGCGTGGAGACAGGGGAGCTGGCCGGCTATGACCTGCCGACTCGGGAGCGCGTGCGCCGCTGGTTCGATCTTGCGCCGACGATCGGCGAGGATCTGTTCCTGAAGCTCTATACGCACGGCGCGCAGGAGCGGAATCTGGAGCCGCTGCTGGGCGGCGGGCTGGGCAATCTCTTCCAGTGGGTGGGGGAAGAGGCCGAGCGCCGAGGGATCGAGATTCACTGGGCGACAGCCTGGCAGATGGCGCAGGCGGTGAGAGGGATTACCGGGTGAGCGCTTGGCGGGGAAGGGAAGCGGGAATTGCGGGAATCGATTTCGCAGGTTAGCGTCCGCTGCGCGGACGGATCAAGTTGGCAAGTTGGCGGCGGCTGGGCGATGGGACCGTTTGAACAAAGATTCCCTCGGGGGCTAAAGCCCGCACGATATTGCGGTGTTGATGTACGGGCTAAAGCCCGTACCCTTCACCGAAAGCCCGTACCCTTCACCGAAAGCCCGTACCCTTCACCGAAAGCCCGTACCCTTCACCGAAAGCCCGTACTCTTCACCGAAAGCCCGTACCCTTCACCGAAAGCCCGTACCCTTCACCGAAAGCCCGTACCCTTCACCGAAAGCCCGTACCCTTCACCGAAAGCCCGTACTCTTCACCGAAAGCCCGTACCCTTCACCGAAAGCCCGTACCCTTCACCGAAAGCCCGTACTCTTCACCGAAAGCCCGTACCCTTCACCGAAAGCCCGTACTCTTTACCGAAAGCCCGTACCCTTCACCGAAAGCCCGTACCCTTTACCGAAAGCCCGTACCCTTTACCGAAAGCCCGTACCCTTCACCGAAAGCCCGTACCCTTCAAGTTGATTCACTACAGGCGGCTGGGGCAACTCGCCGGTTTCATGCCTGCCAGTGGAAGATTCGAGTAGAGTAATTGAAGCGCAGGTCGGACAGGCCTGGGAGGAACGCAATGCAAGGCCAGACCTATGATGCGATCGTGGTGGGCTCGGGAGCCGCGGGAAGTTTTGCGGCAAAGGAGCTGACCGAACGCGGTTTAGAGGTTCTGCTGCTGGAGGCGGGTCCGGAGATATCGGAAGCGGATTTCCCGGCTCCGGAGCATCTGCGGCAGAAGGGCATCAACGTGAAGGCGCGCGCGCTGGCCTTCATGAAGGGCCAGTATATCCAGGCCCGGCTGGGATTCTTCAGCAAGCAGTTCGAGCATCTGTTTGTGAACGACTGGCAGAATCCGTACACGACGCCGAGAGAGAGCTTTTATCTGTGGATTCGCGGCCGGCAACTGGGAGGCCGTCTGCATCTGTATGGGCGCGTGCTGCTGCGCATGTCCGATTACGACTTCAAGGCGGCGAGCCGGGATGGAGTGGGCGAGGATTGGCCGATTTCGTATGCCGATCTGGCTCCGTATTACGACCGGGTCGAGGAGTTTATGGGCGTCTACGGCAACTGCGACAAGGTGCGCAATCTGCCCGACGGAAGATATGCGAAGCCGCCGAAGCTGACGGCTGCCGAAGAGGCCTTCAAGGCTCAGGTGGAAGCGAAATGGCCGGAGCGCTCGGTCGTCTCCTGGAGGTATGCCGCGCCCAATCTGAAGCGGGTGCCGCTGCCCATTCTGGCTGCCAAAGAGACGGGCCGGCTGACGATACGCGCCAATGCCGTGGTGAAACGAATCACAGTGGACGCGAGCAGCGGCAAGGCTACGGGCGCGGAGTTTGTCGACCGGCTGACGAAGAAGACGGAGAGCGCGAAGGCTAATATTGTCGTGCTGTGCGCATCAACCATTGAATCCGTGCGGCTGCTGCTGAACTCGGCGACGGCGCGGCAGCCCGATGGACTGGCGAACTCGAGCGGGCTGGTGGGCCGCTACTTCATGGATCAAACGCCCAGCCAGATCTACGGAACGATTCCGGAGTTCAAGGGCTGGGAGTTGGACGATGCGGCGCCGGCGGACCCATTTTATACGCCGGCGGGCGGGGTTTATATTCCGCGATTCCAGAATCTGGACGGCGTGACGCATCCGAAATTCAAGCGCGGATTTGGCGTGCAGGGAGCCATTGGACGGGGCGTGATTCCCGACGACCGGCCTGCGATCTTCGGGCTGATGGGCTTTGGCGAGACGCTGCCCTACTACGAGAATTGCATCACGCTGAACAAGCGACGCAAGGATGCATGGGGCATTCCCGCGGTGCACATCAAATGCGCGCTGACCGCAAACGAGCACGAGCTGCTGCAGGAGCAGACGCGGTCAATCCGCGCGATGGTGGAGGCCTGCGGATACAAGGTGATCTTCTCCGGCTCGGCGCTGGGACTGGAGCCGGAGGTGAAGGCCTTTCCCGATGCCGACTGGCTGAGCCGCCTGATCTTCCGCTCATCGTTCAAGAAGAGCATGGCGGTGGGCGCGGCGATACACGAATGCGGCGGGGCGCGCATGGGCGACGATCCGGGCAAATCGGTTCTGAATCAGTTCAACCAGAGCTGGGATGTGAAGAATCTCTTTGTGACCGATGGCAGCTGCTTCCCCTCGAGCGGCACGGTGGGCCCGGCGCTGACGATCATGGCGGTGACGGCGCGCGCCTGCGATTACATTGCGCGGGAGTACAAGGCGGGGCAACTGTAAGGGCGATGACGCTACGCGTCCGGCCGCAAGCGCGCGCAGATCAACTCGAGCTCATCGGCGGAGAAGCGGCAGCTCTCCACTGCGCGAATATTCGCGCGCAGGTGGTCCTGGCACATCATCGAGAAGACGAGCGAGTGAATGCCGGAGCCGTTCAAGAGTGCGCCGAAGAGAGCTTCGAGCCAGGCCTGGGGGTCGGAGTCGTGCAGCTTCCGGCGCAGCTGCGTGGGTGTGCTTTCGTCGGCGGCGATTGCGGAGAGTGAAGCGCGAAAGCGGGCGACGCGCTCAGGCCCGCCGAAGGGATGGTTGGCGATCAGCAGCATTCCGTTGCGATTGTTTTGGGCGATTGCGCTGGTGAGCGGGTGGAAGAGATTCGCGCCGAATTGCATTGCGCCGATCACGGGCGGGGCATTGGCGATGCAGGCGGCGACGACCTCCGCGCTTGCATAAAGGCCTGCGCGCTTGAGCTTGCCCTCACGCCGGAGAGCGTCGAGCGCGGCGAGTAGATCGTGTTGGCCGATGGCGTCGGCGGTGGCTTCGTGCAGGAAGAGCAGATCGATGCGATCAGTCTGCAAGGCGCGCAGGCTTGTCTCGACCGAGGCGCGAAGGCCGTCGGCGGTGAAGTCTCCGATGGCCGACTGGGGGCTACTGCGGCGTTGCAGAGTGCGTACGCCTGGCGCTTGGCGAGCCAAGCGGGCGAAGGGAAGAGCGATACGCTCAAGCGCGCCGAGGCGGCGCGGAGTGAGGCCGTACTTGGTGGCGACGACGGCCTGCTCGCGCTTGCCGCGAAGAAACTCGCCCAGGAGAGATTCCGCCTCGCCGTAGCCGTAACTGCGCGCGGTGTCGAAGAGCGTGATGCCCGCATCCCAGGCCGAGTTCATGGCGCGCAGCGAGGCCGAGCGGCCGACGCGCCCCAGCACCGATCCGCAACCGAAGCCGAGGACGGAGGTTTGGATTTCACCGCAGACGATCTGCCGCATGGGGTTATTTTATCGTGCGAAGGAAGTGAGTGTTGGGCAGGAATTGGTGGCGCCAATGCATCGAGCGTGGACCCGGAGGTCCACGCTACAGCCAGCCAGGAGGCCGGCGCTACGAGACTGTAGAATGACTACGGATGCGTGTGCGTTTTGTGCGCGCGCGCGAGGTGGATCTTAAGTCCCCGTCCCTCAGGGGCTAAAGCCCGTCGTTCCCTATCAACCATTTGCGGCACGACTGAAGTCGTGCCCTTTCAAAACATGAGTTCACTTCAGGCTTTCAAAATATGAGATCACTTCAGGCTGTTTGGCAATGAGCGAATTGAATGTGCTGCTGGTGGTCTATGCGTTTCCGCCTGCCGGAGGCGTGGGCGTGCTGCGCGCGGCCAGCCTGGCGCGCTATCTGCCGGCGGAGGGAATCCGGCTGGATGTGCTGACGACGCGCAACCCATCCTCGGTGGGCACGGACTCATCACTGCTCAAGGAGATTCCGCCGGAGGTGACGATTCATCGCACCGTAACGCTGGATCTTCCCTTCATCCTGAAGAAGCGGCTGAAGCGGCTGGTGACCGGAGCCAAGCCGCCTACCGGCCACGCCACGGGGCCAGCCGCGACCAACAAGCCCAACCTGCTGAAGCGGGTGTTGCAGGATCTGCTTTTGCCCGATCCGCAGGTGACGTGGCTGCCGGTACTGACGCGCGCGGCGCGGCGGATTGTGCGCGAGCGGAAGATCGAACTTGTTATCATCACCGGCGCGCCCTACTCGGATTATCTGCTGGCGGAGAGGCTGCGCAAGAGCTTTCCGCAACTGGGGATCGTGCTGGATTTTCGCGACGAATGGCTGACGACCTCCTTCGATGCGGCCAGCTTCCAGTTCAGCCGCAGCGAGCGCGCCCGCCGCTTTGCGATCAAAGCCGAAGCCGATGCCGTGGCCTCGGCTACCGCCGTGGTGGCCGTGACCGAGGCCGCGCGGCGCGAGATTGGCTCGCGCTACCCGCAGGACGCGGAGAGCAAATACCAACTGATTCCCAACGGATTCGACTCGACACGGCTGCGCGGCTCGGCCAGCTCGCCCGCGCCCCGGCGGGATGGGAGAATCGTCGTCACTTATGTCGGCACCGTCTACACCTCGACCGAGCCGGGGAAGCTGGTGGAGGCCTTGCAATCGCTGCCGCCGGAGGTCTGCGCCCGCTACAAGTTCAGATTTATCGGCCACATTGAGGAGCCGCGCTATCGCGAGGCGTTGCAGCAATTGGGCGAGATGGTGGAGTTTACCGGCTACCTGCCGCAACGGGAGGCGCTGGCCGCGCTTGAAGAAAGCGACTATCTGCTGCTGATTACCCACGACCGGCTGAATATTTCCGCAAAATTCTACGATTACATCGGTGCGGGCAAGCCGATTCTGGGCTGCATCCATCCGGAGGGCGACGTGCGCCGCCTGCTGGAGGAGTTGCGCGCCGGATGGTGGGCGGATAGCAGCGATGCGGGCGAGCTGCGCCGGCTCTTCATGGAGGTTGCGGCGGAGAGCGATTCGCGGCTCGCCTCCTTTTCTCCCGATCGCGAGAAGATCGCCCAGTATGAGCGCAAGGCGCTGGCCAGGCGCTACGCGGCGCTGCTGCACGCGATTGCCGGAGGAGCGAGCGAGGAGCGGGCGCGAAGCGTTCCCAAGGAAGGATTGTGATGCTGAGGATTGCCGCCGTCACGCGCTACTTTCCCAGCTCGGCGGAGCCGTGGCAGGGGCGCTCGGCCTATGAGACGCTGCGCGTGATTGCGCGCGAGGCCGAGGTGCGGGTCTTCTATCCCGACGCGCGCTACCCCAGGGGCCTGAAGAGGCAGGGAAGCAGTTTGGATGCGAGCTTCAGCCCGCCGGAGGTGCAAGCGAGCTACTTCGAGTATCCCGCGATTCCCGTGCTCAGCCGGCCATTCAATGGCAGGCTGGCCGCGCGCGCGCTGCTCGCGGCGGTGCGCGGCTTTGCTCCCGATCTGATCTTCGGCTGCTATCTGTACCCGGACGGCTACGCCGCTCTCAGGATCGGCCAGGCGCTGGGCGTTCCGGTCGTCGCGATGAGCATCGGCTCGGATATCAATCGCATCGGCGATCGCATTACCCGGATACAGACGTGCCGGGTTCTGCGCGAGGCCGATTTTGTGGTGACGGTCAGCAATGATCTGCGCCGGAAGGCTGTGGCGATGGGCGCGCACGAGCAGCAGAGCCGCGCGATTGTGAATGGCTGCGATCTGACTGTCTTCCATCCCGGCGACCGGCAGGCCGCGCGGCGGAAGCTGGGCATCGAGGCGGATGCGGAGGTTGTGGTTTATCTGGGGCGCATGGACGCGCGCAAGGGGCTGCATGAGCTGGTTGCGGCGGCGGCCTTGCTGCGCGCCGAGCGTCCGCGGCTGCAGGTTTATATGATCGGCGCGGGACCGGAGAAGGGTGCAATCGAGAGCGCGATCAAGGCGGTGAGTGCTGCCGGATACATCCACGCGCTGCCGGCTTGCGCCTTCGACGATGTGGCCGTGTGGATGGCGGCGGCTGATCTTGTGACGCTGCCCAGTTTCATGGAGGGCTGCCCAAATGTGGTGCTGGAGGCGCAGGCCTGCGGGCGGCCGGTCGTCGCGACAAATGTCGGCGGGATACCGGAGATTCTCAGTGAAGAGTGCGGACGGCTGGTTGCCCCGCGCGACCCGGCCGCGCTGGCCGGGGCTTTGAAGTCGGTGCTGGGGCGAAGCTGGGATGCGCAGGCGATTGCCGAGCGGGGCGGGCGAAGCTGGGAGCGGGTGGCGGCGGAGCTGAGCGAAGTTTTTGCGGCGGTCGTCTCCGCAAGAAAGGAAGGCGCTTGAGAAGGTTTCTGCGCAAACTCTTTCGCTGGTGTTACCGGTTGCTGGCGGCGATCGGATTGCTGACCGTGCTGGTGTTGACGACGCCGTTGGTTGCGTGGTGGGCTCGGGCCTATGCTGGGCCCATACGGCAGCCGAAGGGCGAGGTTCTGCTCCTGCTGAGCGCGGCGGGCGACAACGAAGATGGAGGCATCTCGTATTCGTCGTACTGGCGGGCGCACGCGGCGCTGGCGGCGTGGCAGAGGGGCGGCTTCAAGAAGATTGTGATCTCGGGCGGCGGGCCGGGGATTGAGAGTTTTTTGCTGGGCCAGGGGATTCCGCGCGAGGCGATAATCGCCGAGTCGCGTTCGACCAGCACGCGGGAGAATGCGATCGAGGCCAAGCGGCTGATCGGCGAGCTGCCGGGCAGAAGGGTGCTGCTGACGAGCGACTTTCATCTCTACCGCGCGATGCGCGTCTTCGGCAAAGAAGGGATCGACGCTGCGCCAATGGCGGTTCCGGATCTGCTGCACGCGACCGAGCACTGGAACGGGCGCTTCGGCGCCTGCGAGACGATGGCGATCGAGACGGTCAAGATTGTTTATTACTGGCTGCGCGGATGGATCTAGAGCATTTTCGCTTCACTTGTTGACATCAAGAGTGAGTCGAAGGTGGCTTTTTCTTGAGGAAAAAGCCACATTTCTGCATGGATTCTGTAAACACCAGAATCGAAAATGCTGTAGGAAGCGGGAAAACATCCCTCAGGGGCTAAAGCCCATTTTCTCTATTGACCTCAATCGGCACGACTGAAGTCGTGCCCTGACACTCCTTGCCTCTCGAAATCAGTATTTCCGCAGCCTGTGATGTCGTCGCCTTGCAAAACATTGACTGATTCTTTGATTCGATGGCGCGGGAGATCGCATCCGAGGCGGCGTCGAGCGCGAGCGGCTCATCGCCGAAGGCATCGATCCAGAGTACATCGGGTTCGCGGCGAAACCAGGTCAACTGGCGCTTGGCGTAGTTGCGATGGCCTTGCTGGGCGGATTGAAGGGCTTCATCCGCACTCAGGGAGTCTCGCAGCACGCTGAGTGCCTGGCGATAGCCGAGGGCATCGAGTGCCTTGACCGGGCCATAGCGCGCGAGCAAGGCGCGCGTCTCCTCGACCAGGCCGGATGAGAAGATGGCCTCGCAGCGGCGGTTGAGCCGGTCATAAAGCTGGGCGCGGGGGGGATTGAGGCCGATGCGTAGCAGGCGAAAGCCGGTGAGCGGATCGCGCGAGTTGACCGGATCCTCAAGCAGGCGAGAGAGCGGCGTGCGGGAGGCGATGCAGACCTCAATGGCGCGCATCAGCTTGGGTGAGTCGTTGGCATGAATGCGCGCGGCCGAGGCTGGGTCGAGCCGCTGGAGCAGCCGGTGCAGCCAATCGCCCCCGCGCCTCTGGCTGCTGGCAAGCAGGCGCTGGCGCAACTCGTCGCTGCGCTCCGGAGCGGCGAAGAGCCCTTCGGTGAGCGCGCGCAGGTAGAGGCCGGTTCCTCCGGTGACGATGGGCAGGCGACGGCGCGCGGCTATCTGCCGCAGTGCGGCGCGCGCCTGGCGGCTGTACTGGCCGGCGGTGAAGGGCTGATCGGGGCTGATTACGTCGATCAGATGGTGCGGCAGCCGCTCCCGCTCCTCGGCCGTGGGTTTGGCCGTACCCAGATCCATGCCACGATAGACGGCGACCGAATCGCAACTGACGATCTCGCCCGAGAAGCGCTCGCCCAATGCGAGAGAGAGAGCCGTTTTGCCGCTGCCCGTGGGGCCGAGAATCAAGAGGACCAGCGGATCGTTTGCGTCGAGGCCTGTTCGTTGAACTGGAGTCATGGACGCCACCAGCCCGGCGGAAAGATCCAGCGGGGATTGGTGCGCAGGAGCCAACTGATGAGGATGGCCGCGGCGATCAGCAGCACACCGCAGATCCGGTTGCGGCGGAAGCGATGCAACTGCGCCGGCCGCCGGTCGAGCCTGGCGACCTGCTGCAACTCGTCCTGGCTGGGCTCGCGTATCATGCTCTTCCTCGGATGACGATTGCGCCTCAAGCTCAGTGGCGCACTACGCATCAGTATAAGTCGGACCGCCTGTTGCGCTGGGTGGATGGAAGCGACTCATGCTCTGAAAATGAACAGATTGCGGCAGTTAGAGGGGAATTGCCTCAGCAAGGTACTCACCGCGGAGGCTCCTCGGTAACCTCTTGGCGGAGGTGCATACTCCGATAAAAGAGGAAAGAGAGATGTGCGCAGGGCGCTTTTTGCAGATGATTGAAGGCCACTGTGATCACATCAATCCAGAGGGCAGCGGTTGGGTTGCGCCACCGGTTCCGGTGCGGTCTTGCAGAGAAGTGCAAGGCAGCCAAGGCGCAAGTCGCGATTGCCACGAAGCCCGGTGCGGGGCCAGGAGTGAAGATGCCACAGACATTGTTGGAGATGCGTGGATTGGAGCGGGATCAGGAGGAGGCACGGCAGGCGGCGTTGCTCGCGACCGGGATACTCGACACACCGCCCGAATCCAGCTTTGACACCATCACGCGCCTGGCGGCGGAGTACTTTCAGGCTGACAGCGCCGGCATTGGCTTTGCCGATGAGAGCCGGGTATGGATGAAGTCGATCTGGCGCCAGACGATTCGTGAACTGCCGCGCATGAATTCAATCTGCGATATGGTGATTGCCGAAGATGGACCGGTGGTGGTCACCGACATCGCCACCCATGCATTGAGCGAGACACTGCTGCCGCGCTACAAGCATTTGGGAGTGAGTGCCTTTGCCAGTGTTCCCGTGCGCTCGAACGACGGCAAGGTACTGGGCATACTGTCGATCTTCTTCCGTCAGCCGATCCAGGAGATGTCAGAGAAGGCGGTACATACGCTGGAGAGCATGGCCGAGATGGTCTCCAGCCAGTTGGAGCTGCACCGGCTGCGTAAGAACCTGCACGGGAATGGCGCGCGGCGAGGCCGGGCGGCGGCCAGCGTAAATGAAGGCTGGCCGCGCAAGTCGGATCTGCGCCATGCTCTCGATCAGGACCAGTTTGTGCTGTACTACCAGCCGGAGGTCGAGTTGAAGACGCGCAAGATCGTCGGCCTGGAGGCCCTGATCCGCTGGGTTCATCCGGAGCGGGGATTGATTCCCCCGATGGACTTTATCCCGCTGGCCGAAGAGAGCGGATTGATCCTGCCCATCGGGGACTGGGTACTCTCGAAGGCCTGCAACCAGATTCAACAGTGGTGCCTGGAGGATATCAGCCATGTGTCGCTGCGGGTGGGCGTGAATCTTTCAGCGCGGCAGTTTTCGCGCGAGGGGCTGGCCGACCACGTGGAGGCGCTGCTGATCCAGACGGGAATTTCGAGCCGCCAACTGGGGCTGGAGATGACCGAATCCAGCCTGATTCCCAACGTGCGCATCGCGATGGAGGTGCTGGGCAGCCTGCGCCGGCTGGGCGTCTCGCTGCTGATGGACGACTTCGGCACCGGATACAGCTCACTGAACAACCTGCACGCCTTTCCCTTCGACGTGCTGAAGATCGACCGCTCTTTTGTGGTTCGCATGACCGAGGGCGAGCAGCCGCTGCAGATTGTGCGGACAATTATCGAGCTGGCTCGCGTGATGGGCATGGAAGTTGTTGCCGAGGGGATTGAAACCAGCGAGCAGTATCGCCTGCTGCGGGAGATGCAATGCCGCTATGGACAGGGCTATCTCTTCGCCCGCCCGATGACCGCCGAAGCGGTAACGGAACTGTTGCGGCTGCCCGGCCGCGTCTTGCCCGATCCTGAGATTGCCGAATACGCCTGCGCCTGAGCGGACGGTGAATCAGCCACTCTTGCTGGAGAGGAATATCGGAGTTCAGGGAGCCGAGGCGCGTTCCAAATCAGGACGAGCGAAGAGCCCGGTTCTCTTCTGGAATACTCGCATCCATCGGTTGAGGAAAGAACTCAAGTCTGCCGCACTGTCTTACAGTAATCTACTTGTCATGCAGCAACCGGTGGAAACATCGCCCACACCCTCTTCCTCGAGCTTCGCGGGATTGCTTGCCGCGCTTGCCACATCGGCGCCATCTCCCGGCGAAGGGTCATCCGCGCGCGGGAAGAGCGCGATGCCGGAATGGGATGATGCGCTGGCCGACGACATTGCCACGCTGAGTTATGAGAGCGCCCTGAAGGCTCATGCGCGCTACCGTCCGGCGGATCAGCCGCTGACGAAGTCCGCCGAGCCTCAGCCTGTTTTTCAGCAAGAGCCGATTGCGCCGGCAACTCGGGGAGCCGATCGCCCGGAGACTCACGAGCCTGTCGCCCAAGTTGTTGGGGAGATCAATAGCCTGCGGACGACGGCCTTCGAGCGGAATCTGAAGGACGCCAGTATTACGATCCGCATGAGCAAGGCGGAGAGCGAGCAACTGCACCGGAGGGCGGCCGAGGCCGGCCTGACCGTCTCGGCTTACCTGCGCTCCTGCACCATTGAAGCCGAGTCGCTGCGCGCCATGGTCAAAGAGACGATGGCGCAGTTGCGCTCGGCCACCTCAGGGGAGAAGCACTCCAAGCCGCGCTTCAACTGGATGCGCGCGGCGCTCCGCTGGATGGTCCGATTGATGAGCCCCGGGCACACCCAGCAGCGCGTTGCCCGCGCCTCCTGAAGTCGCTTCGATCTGCGGCTACAGGCAGAGGAGCATCGGGTTATCTACAAATGGGAGGCAGGGTAAAGACGAGCGGTCCTTTGCCCGTGACAATCGTTGGCGGCTGGTCCCAGACAACGAGAGCCTTCATATCCGTATCGTTTTTGGTTAAAACCGTGATCGATATCTTCTTGCGCACTGAGCGCAGATAAGTCCAACTGGAAACCCTGAGAGTTCCCTGGCAGTAGATGGTGTCAGGGGTGAGCATGAAGATGTATGTGACGTCGTCCTCTCCGCGCAGGGAGATGGTATCGCCATCGATCTCCCGGATCGGATCATAGGTGGCAAGGGCGCCCGGAGTGTCCAGGGTGGCGAGGGGGAAGGGCAGAGAATTTAGGTGGTATTGACCCTGCTGCGCCGATACAGGCGTGGCCGCACCCAGGGTCAGGAGGAGCGCAACAATCAGGCAGAAGGAGTTGCTGAAATGTTTCATATACGTCCTCGGTGAAAAACTTAACATAATCCTTTTTCAGCGTCCGACAAACGCTAAACCGATGGAAATACATATATACCTTTCCGGCGGCATTGTCACGAACTATCCTGAAGAACTCTAGAAGCGAGCGGGAAAGCCACTCGGCTTCCTGCTACTCCGCTTGCAGAACGAGACACTTCAAATACTCGCTCTCGGGCAGGTTCAGCAGCACGGGATGATCGAGCGCCGCGCCGCGCCGCTCGAGCAGGCGCAGGCGGCGGCGGGCATCGGAGGCGGCCGAGGCGACGGCTGCCTCCAACTCGGCCCAGCCGACATGGTGCGAGCATGAGCAGGTGACGAGCAGGCCGCCGGGGCTGAGCATCTTGATCGCTCTGAGGTTCAGCTCCTTGTAGCCGCGCAGCGCACCCTCGACGGCGCGATGGCTCTTGGCGAAGGCGGGCGGATCGAGGACGATTGCGTCGAAGCGCTCGCCCGTCTCCGACCACTCGCGCAGGATCTGGAAGGCGTCGCCTTCGACCCAATCGATCTGCGCCGTGATCCGCGGGCGATTGGCCGCGAGATTCTTCTCCGCCACTTCGAGCGAGGCGCGGGAGGCATCGATGCCGGTGACGCGGGCGCAAAGCTGAGCCAGATGCAGGGCAAAGCCGCCCTGGTAGCAACAAACGTCCAGCGCCCGTCCGCCTCCGTCGCGACTGGCCAAGCCGAGCCGCTCTGCCCATGCGGCGGCGGCCAAGTAGTTGGCGCGCTGATCGAGGAAGGCGCCGGTCTTCTGGCCGGAGTTGGCGTCGAAATGGAAGCGGAGGCCGTTGAGCTGGAATTCGCTGCTGACGGGCGTTTGCATTCCATCCCGAAGAAAGAGCGGCGCAGGATTCGGCGCGGAGAGGCCTTCGAGCTCGCGCACGCGCGGGTCGGGGCGCTCAAGAATCGCCGCCGGAGCAAGCTCGTCGGCGAGGACGCGCACGCAGACCGCGCGGACTGCGGCCGAGTCCAACCCTTTGGCCAGCAGTTGCAGGATCACCAGCTCGCCGTACTTGTCCACGACCAGGCCGGGCAGTTCATCGGCCTCGCTGAAGCACAGACGGCAGGCATTGTTTTGTTGGTCGAGCATGGGACGACGGCGCTCGATGGCCGTGCGCAGCCGGGCTTCGAGTCGTGTGAGCCAGGCGGCTTCATCCAGCCCCAAGCGCGAGACGAGCCGCAGAGCGATCTGCGAAGTGGGGCTGTAGAGCGCCGTGCCCAGCAGCAATCCGCGGCTGTCGGCGACAGGCAGGAGCGCCGGTGGGTCGCCCGTGGGCAGTTCAATCGATTCAATCTCGGAGGTGTAGACCCACAGGTGGCCGGCGCGCAGGCGGTCGGCGGCGCGGCGGCTGATGCGCGCGCCGGCAACTAGCGCGCTCGCTGCTGGAGTTTGTTTGACCGGCTGAGCGGTCTTCATAGCTTTGTGCTCGGCAACAGGTCGGGATGTGCGCGGCTTGGTCATGGCTTCTCGGTGTCTGATTCATCTTATAGCAAGAGCACGATTTCCTGAGGAGCGGCCGCCGAGGGACTGGCCGTCCAGACAGAGGCGCTTCGCGCAGGGGGTTGTGGTATTCAAGGTGCCCAAAAGCGAGGCACCTGGGGCACCCGCGAAAAACAGGAACTAAGGGACTAGGAACTAAGAACTAAGGGACTAGGCCCTGCTTTTGTTGCTGAAAATTGCTTTCCATCGCCGATCCTTTCTCATGGGTAGTATGCGGGAGCGGGGGGTAATTTTCTGCGAAAGCGCGGAGGAGAAGCGGCGGGGTGGGGTTTGTGGTCTCCCACCCGTTCCGCGATACGACTGCAGAAAGGATGGGGCACCCAAATTCAGTGGTTGGAATTACTTCTCACGGCACTCGGACCATATGCCTGCCGGTTTGCCGCCCTATCATTTAGAGTGGCAAGGGGGCGATCCCTCTGGGCAAAGGAGATTCTTCAATGACGTCTGCTGCATCGGCTGTGCGCGTGGTTTTGATTGGGATGGGAGCCATCGGCAAGGGCGTGGTGCGCCATCTGCACGCCGTCAGGGACGAAGCGGCCTCGCCCTTTCCCAAGGGGATGAAGGTGACGCTGCACGCGGTCATCGACTACGTGAAGAGCGCGACGGAGCAGGAGGAGAAGCGGCGCTTTCTGGCGGGCTACTTCCCTGCCGCCGGGATTTCGTTTGACGGGGTGGACTCAGCCTCGCTGGCCGAGTTGCACGGCTTTTTTTTGGCGGCGAAGGCCAACGGCGAGACGGCGGTGGTGATCGAGTGCACGGGCAGCACGGCGCTGGGCGGTTTGTTCGCGCTCTGCCTGGAGGATAAAGTTGCCCTCATCACGCCCAACAAGGCCTTCCTCGGGAAAAATATGCCGCTGCTGGACGAGTTCATCCGGGGGCAGGTTCCGCTGCTCTTTGAGGCGGCGGTGGGCGGAGGAATGCCGACGATCAAACTGCTGCGGGACAACTTCGGCAGCGACAGAATCAGCCTCATCGCGGGCATTCTGAACGGGACAACCAACTTTATTCTCTCGACGATGGAGAAGGGATCGGGCTTTGACGAAGCGCGTTTGAAGGCCTGCGCGCGCCACCTGGCCGAGCCGAGTTCGGGGCGCTGGGAGCCGACAAAGGATCTGGACCTGAACGGCTCGGACACCAGCTCGAAGATCTCGCTGCTGGCGCGATTGGCGTGGGGCTGCCTGTCGAGCAATCGCGCGGAGGATCTGGGGAGCCGCGGTCTGCCTGCCTGCTTTATCCGGCGGGGCGATCTGCGCTACGCGCGGGAGAAACTAAGATCGGCGATCCGTTTTGTGGGCGTGGCGCGGCAGGTGATGAACTCCAGCGGCGAGCAGAGCATCGACATTTTTTATAGCCCCCTGCTGCTGCCCGAGGGCCATGAGCTTTGCCAGATCGACGGCGAGAACAACGCGCTGCTGATCGCCTCGGATTTTACCGGCACGACGCTCTCGGTGGGACCGGGGGCGGGGCCGTCGCCCACCGCCAACGCCATCGTCTCCGATCTGCTATACCTCGCGCGCGAGCGGGCGATGCATCCGGCGTCGTCTGGCCTGGCCGCGGGCGCCGCGCAACGCTTGAGCGATCGAACGCTGAAGCTGAGGAGCTTCGAGGAGGTCTGGTTCGGCGGCTACTATCTGCGCTTCATGGTGAAGGATCGGTCGGGCCTTGTTGGCGGCATTGCGGAGATTCTGGGCCGAGAGGGGATCGGCATTCGCGAGGTGCTGCAAGTGGAGCACACGCAGGATGAGATTCGCGAGTTTCTGGATTGCGCCTCTGGGGCTGCGGTTGCGCCGGGCGACGAGTGGAAGTATCTGCCCTTCGCGATGACCGTCGAGCGCGCCCCGGTCAAGTCGGTCTTGAAGGCGGTGCGCGCGATCCGCGAGCGGCTGGAGGAGGATGGCGTTCTGGGCGCGGAGCCGGTCGTCATTCCACTGATGGAGATTCCCCGCGTGAACGGCTGGCAGAAGCGCGGCGACACCGAGGAGCTGGAGGCGTGGTCCAATGAGGCCGCCGACCAACTGCGCGGCGAAAAGCTGAGCGTCGAGCTCTTTCCCGAGCGCTATCGCGATCCGGAGAACTCGCGGGCGCTGGAGATTCTCAACGCCGAACAGAGGCACATCGAGGCCGGCAAGGTGAGCGTGAAGCGCATCTTTCTTTGCTCGTCAGAGACAATCAGCGACGAGTTGCGCTCCGTGATCCTGGAGCATCAGCGCAAGGGCGTGGAGGTGCGCGTGCTGGAGATCGCGAGCGCGGAGAAGTATCTGCGCCGCGTGGAAGACAGTCTCTATGTGGACTTCTCGCTCTATCCCGCGCAGGAGCTTGGCGTCGTGGAGCTGGCGGTGCGGGAAAGCGATGGACGGATGCGCTCGGCCGACCGAGGCTACCAGGTCTACGGCAGCGCGGAGATGGAGGGCTACATCCGGAACTTCTGGAGCCTGTGGGCCTTTGCCGAGAGCCCGCGGCTGGGCTAGCGGCCCGAGTCTGAAGTAGATTGCAGAATTGTGTGGGCAAAGACGCAGATCCTTCGACTCACCCCCCCAAACTGAAATCCGTTTGGGGCCCCGTTTGCTCAGGATGACATCTCCTATTGTGATAAGAACTTCTGACTCAGGACACTAGCGGAGTTTCATGTGATCCAAATCACCCTATACGCCGCCCCGCAACCGGTATAACGTAGGAGTATGTGTCTAGCGATACCGGGAAAAGTCGAGGAAATTCGTACCGAAGGCGACCTGCGCATTGGGCGGGTGAACTTTGGCGGGGTGGTGAAGCGCGTCTGCCTGGACTATGTGCCGGAGGTCGAGGTGGGCGACTATACCATTGTCCACGTTGGCTTTGCGCTCTCGAAGATCGATGAGGCGACGGCCTTGCAGACGCTCGACGACTTCCGTCAGATGGGCGTACTCGATGCGGAACTGGAGAGTGAGGAAGAGGCCTTTGCCAGAGCCGCCGTCGCGCCGCAGTCGGCTTGTCCGGATGGGAGCTGCGCGGTGATTTCTCAAAAAGCTGCTGAATGAGGTTCAAGGTTTCCCACCCTTCCGCAAAAGCGCGGAAGAATGGGGCGTCCAGCATTGTGGTTCCCACCCATCGCAAAGTGCGCGATTGATGGGGCACCCGGCATTTGTGGTCGGGCGAGCGCCGAAACGCAGGTCCTTTGACTGCGCTGCGCTCCGCTCAGGATGAGCGGTCAATTGGGTGTTACAGCATTTTCGATTCTGGTGTATACAGAATCCTTGCAGTAAGGTGGCTTTTTCCTCAAGAAAAAGCCACCTTCGATGCGCTCGTAATGTCAACAAGTGAAGCGAAAATGCTCTAGAGGAAACAATGATCGGGAGTTGTAGCGGCTGATGAAGTACCTGACCGAGTTCCGCAATGGCGAGATTGCGCAGAGGATGGCGCGCGAGATCGCCTCTGTCACTACGCGCCCCTGGAAGATCATGGAGGTCTGCGGCGGCCAGACGCACTCGATTATCAAAAACGGCATCGACCAGATGCTGCCCGCGGGAATCGAGATGATCCATGGGCCGGGCTGCCCGGTCTGCGTGACACCGCTGGAGCTGATCGACAAGGCGCTGGCGATTGCCGCGCAGCCAGGCGTGATCTTCTGCTCCTTTGGCGATATGCTGAGGGTGCCGGGGACTGAGGGCGATTTATTCCAGGTGAAGGGCGCGGGCGGGGATGTGCGCGTGGTCTATTCGCCGCTGGATGCGGTGGAGATTGCGCAGAAGAATCCCGACAAGCAGGTGGTATTCTTTGGCGTTGGTTTTGAGACGACGGCTCCGGCGAACGCGATGAGCGTGCATGTGGCCAAGCGGCGCGGGATCAAGAACTTTTCGCTGCTGGTTTCGCACGTGCTGGTGCCGCCGGCGATTGCGGCAATTCTGAGTGCGCCGGAAAATCTGGTGCAGGGCTTCCTGCTGGCCGGGCACGTGTGCAGCGTGATGGGCTACTGGGAGTATCCGCCGCTGGCGGCCAAATACAAAGTACCGCTGGTGGTCACCGGCTTTGAGCCGCTGGATCTGCTGGACGGGATTCGCCGCTGCGTGGTGCAGTTGGAGGCGGGCCGCCACGAGGTGGAGAATGCCTATGAGCGCATCGTTACCTTCGAGGGCAATCGGGGCGCGCAAAAATTGCTGGCCGAGGTTTTTGAAGTCACCGACCGGGCCTGGCGCGGGATCGGCGTCATCCCCAAGAGCGGCTGGCGGTTGAGCGCGGCCTATCGCGACTTCGATGCCGAGGAGAGATTTCAGATCACGGGGATTCATACCGAAGAGTCGGCACTGTGCCGTGCGGGCGATGTCTTACGAGGCGCAATTAAACCCGCCGAGTGCGCGGCCTTCGGCAAGGAATGCACGCCGCGGCATCCGCTGGGCGCGACGATGGTCTCGAGCGAAGGCGCTTGCGCGGCCTATTACAACTATGGGCGATTTATCTCCGCCGAAGAGCTCGCGCAAGCCGGTATGCAGCGATAAGTTGCCGGTTGTTTGTGCGCCCATCTGCCGCGCGGGAGTTATTGAATCGCGCACATCTCACACCGCAAAATCGATAAACCCGCGCACGGGATCGGTGGAGACCAGCTTGGCCGTGACCTTGTCGCCCACGTCCAGCCCCTTGCCGCCCTCGACCACCTTGCCCTCCACGTGCGGATCGAGCGTGCGAACGAAGGTGCCGTAGTGGTTCACGCCGGTGACGATGGCCGGGAAGCTTTGGCCGATGCGCTTGGCGAGCACGACCGCGGCGATGCGCTTCTGCATCTCGCGCTCCACCTTGCGCGCGTTGTCTTCCATCAGCGTGCAATGCGTGGCGATCGCGTTCAGATCGTCGACCGAGTACGGCTGCGCGGCTTTGGCGATCCAGGCCTTCAAGAGGCGTTGCGTCACCACATCGGGAAAGCGGCGATTGGGCGCGGTCGAGTGCGTGTAATCCTGCACGGCCAGGCCGAAGTGGCCGGGAGAAACCTCGCCCGGCTTGACCAGCACATACTCGCCGGGACCCATCAACTTGACGGTGGCCAGCGAGAGGTCGGGAAAGTGGTCGGGGTCCTTCTGCTTCTGCGCCAGCAGAAAATCGTTGAGCGCCTTCGAGTCCGGCTCGGTGGGCAGCGTTGTGCCGAGGCCCGAGGCCAGCTCGACGATGCGGTCCCAGCGCTTGGGCGTGCGCACGATGCGGCGGATAGAGGCGACGCCGGCCTGCTCGAAGGTGCGCGCAATGACGCCATTGGCCGCCACCATGAACTCCTCGATGAGAGACGTGGCGCGGTTCTTGAATTGACGGGCGATCTCGATGGCCTGATCGGCGAGCATCACCGGGCGGGTCTCGATCGTCTCCAGATCGAGCGCGCCGTGCTGAAATCGTCCGCCGACCATGCGCTGAGCCGCCGCATCCTGAAGTTTCAATTGCGCGGCAAGGGCTGCATTGGCGGCCACTTTGGCCGGAGCAGTGCCCGTGCCTTCCAGCCACGCGCCGACGGAGTTGTAGGCCAGTTGCGCCTGGTTGCGGACCAGGGCGCGATAGGCCTTGCCATCGGTCGCCGTGCCTGCCGCATCGACGGAGTATTCGATGACCACGGCGGCGCGGTCCTGGTTCTCGTTCAGCGAAGTGATGCCCTCGGAGAGTTCGCTGGGCAGCATGGGAAAGACGCGGACACCCGTATAAACAGAGGTGGTCTCGCTCTGGGCATGGGAGTCGATGACCGTGCCTTGATGGACGCGAGAGTCGACATCGGCCACGCCTACCAGGACGCGAATGCGCCCATCGGCCAACTGCTCGGCCCACTCAATCTGGTCGAGATCTTTGGAGGTGTCGTTGTCGATCGAGGACCAGAGCAGCTGGCGCAGATCCTGAAGACCGGATGTGGCAGGCATCTCCGCCGGATGGGCCTGGATCGCGGCCAGCTCGCCAGCGGCGCCGGCGGGAAAATCCGGTTGAAAGCCGTGCTCGATCATCGCGGCATGGGCCGCGGCAACAAGATTGAAGTGTATCGGATGGCCATTCGACATGGAAAACAGGCTCCTTCCAGGTGAAAGGCCAGCCTATCACCTGAGACGATAGGAGGGAAAACCGGAGATCTGGGGTCAATCATCCAGGCGTGGACAATTCAATGCCGACCGTCGATGCGGAAGGCCTGGAGCGGATCGCTGCTATGATGACAGAAGGCCGCAAGCGCTTCTTCGCCGCGCGTGGGCGGTTAGCTCAGCTGGTTAGAGCGCCTGCCTTACAAGCAGGAAGTCGGGGGTTCGAGTCCCTCACTGCCCACCAAAAACACATTCTATAGCATCCTAGAAAGTCCAATCCGTTTAATCAATCCGCTGAAAACAAAGTATTTCTTTTCTTTTACCGTCCCAAGCGGTACTATGGAAGCCAGATCATTCTGGGGGTATTGTTGGGGGTATCCGTGATGTACCCCCAATTTCGATACCCCCAGATACCCCCAAAAACCAGGAGGCAACCATGGTACTGACGGATACGGCAATCAAGCGTTCTCGTCCCTCTGAGAAACCCTACAAGCTGGCAGACGGCAAGGGACTTTACCTTTTGGTGAATCCTTCTGGCAGCAAACTGTGGCGTTGGAAGTACCGGCATGAAGGCAAGGAAAAGCTCATGCCATTTGGCGCATACCCGGATGTATCGCTCGCCGATGCACGAGTCCGCCACGCCGAGGCGCGCCGTCTTCTTGCGGCTGGCTCTGATCCAATGGTGCAGCGCAAGGTGAAGAAAGAAGCGGTCATCGAATCGCAAGAGAACGCTTTTTCAGCTATTGCCGCCCTTTGGTTCGATCACTGGAAGGTGAACAAGAGCAGCCGCCACGTCGATGCCACACGCCGCCGTCTTGAGGCGAATGTCTATGCGGCGATTGGCGACAGGCCGATTGCTCTCATTGAGCCGCCCGAACTGGTGGCCATGGTCAGGGCGATTGAAGCGCGTGGGGCTGGTGATCTTGCCAAGCGCGCCTTGGAGACCGTCG
>Ga0302267_10000445_pt1 | contig 55384 bp, 51 predicted proteins | sample III_Bog_E1_3_FD_194555 | JGI IMG/M metagenome (GOLD analysis project Ga0302267, IMG submission 194555) | Peat permafrost microbial communities from Stordalen Mire near Abisko, Sweden - III_Bog_E1_3 | ecosystem: Environmental > Terrestrial > Soil > Wetlands > Peat | place: Sweden: Abisko...
GGCCTCGCCGACGATCGTTCCGGTCTTTACGCCATGCGCCTTGGCCTCGTAACTGGCGGCAATGCAAACTGTTGTGTCGGCCATCATGGGCACCACGGCCACCGGGCAGCCGCGCAGCTCGGGACGGACCTCCTGTTCAACCGAGGCAAAATAGGAGTTCAGGTCGACAAAGAGCCAGTTCAGCGCCGGGCCGGCGGTTGTGTCAGGGGTTCCGCCAAGCATCGGCACTTGCGGGGGCGGTCCGTAATCCGGATTCGAGTCACGGTTTGAGCCTGGGCTCGAATCTGTGGCGCCAAGCGAATCGAAAGCCTCCTGCCAGTCCTCGTGTGGGGAAGGCGAAGCCGGATTTGGCGAGGTGGCCATGCTGTTTTATTTTCGCTTTTTATTCCCTTGAAAACAAGAGGTGACTGAAGAAATTCCGTAGTGATACACTTGCTGCGCGAGGGTTTCGACGCCAGGAATTCGAACCAGCGAGCGGAATAGCTCACCCCGCGAGAAGTCTTGGCGTCTAATCTATGTATAGGTTCTATTTGAAATGCAAAGCTTGCTCCATTGGTTCGAGTCAAACGCAAACATCCTTGCTGTTCTAGTGACGGCGGGCGTGGCCGTGCTTTTGGTCTGCTGCCTGGGATGCTCGGACTGCCCTAAACGCGAGAAGGACGAAATCTTTCGACGGCGGCATACGTAGCCCACTTTGCGCGTACAGTGCGGAGTTTTCATTGCACCGGCGGCTTAAGATACTGCTCAAAATGCGCGAGAATGCGATTGAACAAATGGGTGCGTACATCCGGGCCGGAGATAGAGTGAGTCTTGCGTGGATAGATTTGAAGGTCGTAGGGAAACCCGGCCTCGATCAACTTCTGTACAAACTGGACGGAGTTTTCCAAGTGCACATTGTCGTCTCCGGTTCCATGCACCAGCAGCAGACGCCCCTTGAGATTGGCCGCCGAATTCACCACGGAAAAGTCTTTGTAACCGGAGGCAAAGTCTCCTGGCTCGCTCATGTACCGCTCAGTGTAGATGGAATCGTAGTTATGCCAGTCGGTTACTGGAGCTACCGCAATTCCGGCGCGGAAGCGGTCGGAGTGCGAAAGCGCATAAAGAGTGAATGTGCCGCCCCAGCTCCATCCCCACCAGCCCAGACGCCTGGCGTCTAGCCGCGGATACTGGGCCAGCGCCGCGTCCAATACAGTTAGCTGATCTTCTAACTGGACAGGGCCGAAGTTATGATAAGCCGCCTGTGCAAAGGCTCGCCCGCGCTCGCCGGTGCCGCGATTATCGGCGTGGAGAACGGCGAAGCCATGCTGGGCGAGTAACTCATCGAACAGCAATGCATCGCTCCACTTGTTGGCTACATCCTGTGGGCCTGGCCCTCCATAGGGGTTCACGATTAGCGGCACACTGCCCGGGGAAGCGCCTTCAGGCAGCAGCAGCGTGGCGTAAAGCGTTGCGCCGTCGTGAGCCTTTACTTCAAGCTGAACGGGGGCACGAAGTCCATAGGGTTCCAGCGCATTCGCCGTCCAAAACACCTTGCATTTGGCTTGCGCCGGGCACAGGCTCAAGGCCGGAGGAGTTAGCCGCGTGGATTGCTTGTCGACAAATGCGCCGCCATTGGGAGCAAATGTGCCCTCGTGGTGTCCAACGCCGGCGCTCAACTGTTTCCGCTGGCCGTCGAAGCTAACCTGCCATAACTGACTCTCAAGCAAGTTACCCTCGTTTGAGCTATAGTCCACCACTTTTGCCGCGTGATCGACACGCAATACATCCTGCACTTCAAAGTCGCCTTTTGTAAGTTGGCGTTCGAGTTTGGCCGTGGTGGAGTCCGGCTTGGCCTGATCGTAACTATAAAGATAAAGATGATTATGCCCATCGGACCAATTTGTAAGTACGATGCTGCCGCCGGCCACATCCACGTCGTAACTCTCGTCGAAGAAGGTATCGTCCGCCAGTTGAAGCACCGCATGGGACCGGCCTGAGGCCGAATCGGCAAAGTAGATTGCCAGGTGCTTATGGTCGCGCGTCAGCGTCTCGATCCAAAGCGTTCTTGGATCGGCCCACCCGAAGCGCGGAATGTAGTCCTGCCCCTGGTGAAAGGGGAGTTTCACAGATACGGTTTTTCCTCCCCCAGCGCTGACTACACCCACGCGAACTTCGGGATTGGTATCGCCAGGCTGCGGATAGCGCTGCATATCGACGGTCGGATGCGTGGGTATCCAATCGGTTATGGGATACTGCGGGACATCGGTCTCGTTCATTTGCAGATAGGCCAGGTGACTGGAGTCGGGCGACCAGAAGTAGTTGCTGCGAACGTCCAGTTCCTCCTCATAGACCCAGTCCACTTCGCCGTTGAGTACCGCCTGGTGCGCATCGGGATTGGGCAGGGGAGCCACGACGGTTGTGCCCGCCCATGGGTCTTTCAGGCGAATCACAGCAAGCGCGTGGTCGCGCACAAAGGAGATGCATTCCCCGTTCGGCGAGAACTTGGGGTCGTCGCCGGATGCCGCTCCGGTAAATCCAACCTGCACCCCGGTGCCGTTGCGCAGATCGTAGAGCCAGAGACGCCCATCGGAATCAAACAGAAGATGTTTTGAGTCGGGAGCCCATTGGTACTCCGGCATCTTGTAGCGTTCGCGATGATCGCGGTCCTTCTCGGAGTCGGTTGCGCCCGTGAGCGAGGCCAGTTTGGCGCTGCTGACCAGCACATGCGGCTTGCCGGTGGCTGGGTCCAGGTCGACGAGTTCGCCGCCGTCGTCATAGGTGAGGTGCTGTGAATCCGGCGACCAGGTGAGACCTTCGGGCGGATGTCCGATGATGGGGCCGTGGGCAAAGATTGCTTCAACGGTTAGAGGCGTTGGAGGAGCCTGCGCGGCAAGGGAGACGGCGGCAGAGAGAAGAACGGCAATGGCTGATGGAAGGAGAGTGGCTGCTCGCGTCACATGCGTCAAAGGGCATTCCTCCGGAAGCGGAACCCGGCCCAGTTCATTCGAGCTGCGATATTTGGGTGCGGGGCTTCCAGCGAGAAGTGTAAATCAATGGGTTAAGCGAGTTGCACGCAGCAGGCAGAGAGTGTATGGTGCCTCACATGCACTGGGCAACTCCGGAAGAACGCACCAATCTAGGCCAGGCGCGGCGCAAGCAGGTGGGCCGCCAGGAACACAGCGAGTTCAACTCCAAAGCGCGCAAGACATCTTCGGTGGCGCTTCTTGCCCGGTCGATGATTGGCCGCGTCCCGGCTCTCGTGAAGCTGAAGTACGAACTGATGGCGGAGTCGCCGTTTGGCTATTTTCGGGGCGCGGTGCCGGTGATGGCCGGGGATTTGGCGATGCTGCCCAATACCGGCATCGTCAGCCAGCTTTGCGGCGATGCGCATGTGCGCAACCTGGGCGCCTATGCCGCACCGGACGGGCGGCTGGTATTCGACATCAACGACTTCGACGAGACCATCCGCGGGCCCTTTGAGTGGGACTTGAAGCGCATGGCCGCGTCCCTGGTGCTGGCGGGGCGCGGGTCGGGCCACAAGGATGCCGCGGCTGTCCGCGCAGTGGAGTTGTGCGTTGAGCGGTACTGCACGCTGATGCATACGTTTGCCGAGTTGCCGTGCCTTGAGGTGGGCCGCTACCAGGTTCACCGGCTGGGCATGGTTGCGCCTATCCACAAGGCGCTGGTAAAGGCCGAGCGCGCCACACCGCAGCACACGTTGGAACAGCTCACCGAGCCGGTGCCGGACAAGCCGGGCGCTCGCCGATTCCGCGAATCGAAGCCGCTGCTGACGCGTGTAGCCGCGGCACAGGCCGCAGCCGTGCTGGCGTCGCTGGCAACCTACCGGGAGATGCTGGAGCCGCAGCGGCAGCACCTGTTGTCGTTCTATCGGCCCGTGGATGTGGCTTTCAAAGTGGTGGGCACCGGATCGGTGGGACTGCGCGACTATTGCGTTTATTTTGAAGGCAACGGGCCGGCCGACCCGCTGTTTCTGCAAGTGAAGGAGGAGCCGGCCTCAGGCTACGCTCCCTACCTGCCCGATGCGCACCCGGCCCAGCACAACGGGCAGCGCGTTGCGGAAGGGCAGCGCGCCATGCAATTGCAGTCCGACCCATTTCTGGGATGGACGCACATTGGCAACCGCAGTTACCTGGTGCGCCAACTGAACGATCACAAGGGGTCCATTGACCTGCCGGACCTTGCGGAAGGCGGCCTGCAGGCATACGGCGAGGTCTGCGGCGAATTGCTGGCGCGCGGCCATGCCCGCAGCGGTGACCCGCGAACCATCGCCGGCTATCTTGGCTCCGGAGACGGCTTCGCGGAGGCGTTGGGCAAATTCGGAGCGCTATACGCGGACCAGACCGAAAAGGACTGGCAGGAGTTGCGGCGATCGCGAAAGATGGGATCAAAACCCGCATCGCCAACGAAATCTTCCAAAAAGAAGTCGGGTAGGCCGGCATGAATCGACGCGGCTTTACGCAAGCCCTGGCCGCGGCCGCGTTCACCGCAGCGCTGGCCCGGATGCAGGCTGAAACTAGCGCCACAGCGGCTCAGGCTCAGCCCGCCGCGCCCGCGTTTGGCCTTTCGGTCATGCTGTGGACTGTCTTCAACGGCCTGCCTTTTGAGGAGCGGCTGGCCAAGGTGGCCGAGGCGGGCTACAGGAATGTCGAGCTGGTGGGCGAATACAGCAAATGGTCCGACGCCGACTTTGCCCGCGCCAACGCCGCCCGCAAGAGCCTCGGCATCCGGTTCGACGCCACTGCGGGGCTGGCTAACGGAGTATCCAATCCCGCATCCGCCGATGGCTTCCTGGCCGAGTTGCGCCAGGGACTCAAGCCTATGGAGACCCTGAGCTGTCCGGCAATGATCGTGCTCTCAGGCGATATGGTTCCGGGGCTCACCCGCGAAGCGCAGCATCAAGCCTCGATTGAGACGTTGAAGCGGGCTGGAGCCATGATCGAGGGCCGCCAGATCGATGGCCAGCCGGTGCGTCTGCTGCTGGAGTGCATTCACGTTGAAGAGCGGCCCAAGTACTTTTTCACCTCGGCTGCCGAGGCAATCGACGTGGTGCGCGCCGTGAACCATCCCCAGGTGCAATTCCTCTACGACATTTTTCACGAGCAGATGGGCTTCGGCAACCTGATCGAGAAGCTCGAAAAGCATATTGACGTGATAGGCCTCATCCACGTAGCAGACGTGCCCGGCCGCCACGAACCCGGCACCGGCGAAATCAACTACGGGAACATTTTCCACAAGCTTGCGCAATTGAACTACAGGCACAATGTTGCGATGGAGTTCCGCCCATCCGGCGACCCGGTGGCTGTTCTCCGGGCTGCAAAGGCGCTGGCCCTGGTGGCGGGGACGGCGTGAACGGAGCCCACGGCACCCGAATTCTCACTTTCCTCCGTTTGCATCCGTGCCAGGATTACCTCAAAATCAAACGGTGGAGTTGCAACTTCATCGGCTGAATGGCATCCAACGGGATGAGGCCACGTGACGTATCACTCCCGCAGGGAGTGCGCGGAGGCCCTCATAGCCGGTTCCCGCAAACTTGCTTCAATTTGCGGCCCACCGGAGAGTTTTGATACGCTCATCCTTTGTTGGAATTGAGCGAGAGGAGAGTTTTTATCATGGCGGAAGATAACAAGGCATACGGCTTGGCATGGTTTCTGGCAGGGATGGGCGTCGGCGCGCTGGTGGGAATTCTTTACGCTCCCAAGAGCGGACGCGAGACCCGGGAAGACCTGGTTTCTGGCGCGCGGGAGGGTACGGAATACCTGCGCAACCGCACCAGGGAGGCAGCCCAGGAAGTAAGCGCCCTGGTTGACAAGAGCAAAGAACAGGTTACCGAGTATGTGGAGCGCGGACGCGAAGCCGTCGATCGCGGACGGGCGCAGTGGGAAGAGTTTGTGGAGCGGGGCAAGAACCTGGTGTCCGACCAGACCACGCGCGTGACCGCTGCTGTTGACGCGGGTCGCCAGGCTTACAAGACGACCTCGAACTCAACGGAGCCAACTCACTTCTAAGCAGCCGATTTTCGGGGAGATATTTCCCGTCCGGCTGACGTTTCATCCACCACTCCGGGGCTTATCGCGAGAGCAAGGCTACCTGCGCGAAGGCTCCGGAATGTGTGTGTAATCTCGTCTCGCGGCTGGGCCCAATTTTTTGTTAAATTCCGCGGTATCCCGCGTGAGATCATAATCCGATGCCAGTCTTGAACAATGAAACTCTCATGCTCGCCTTTGTTGCATTGACCGGCATAGCCCTGTCGGTGCAGGCAATCATCCTGCTTCTCATCTTCTTGTCTATCCGCAAGGGGACAAAGTCCCTTCAGGAACAAATCGAAGAACTGCGTGGCTCAATAATGCCCGTCGTGGACAGTACACGGGATCTTGTGGACAGTTCCCGGGATGTTATCGAGCGACTGGCTCCGAAGGTGGAAGCGACCACGGACGACGTGATGGAGATGGTGCGTATTTTGCGGGAGAAGTCGGTGGAGCTGGACCAGTCGACCTCCGAAATCCTGGAGAAACTGCATCGCCAGACCAAACGGCTCGATGGAATGCTCTCAGGCGCTCTTGACCAGGTCGATCGGGCCGGCGAATATGTGGCTGAGGCCGTCAGCGGCCCCGTGCGTCAAATCTCGGCCGTGCTGGCGTCGATAAAGGCCATTGTCGGCGCGTTGCGCACTCCATCTCCCGCGTCCCGCCGGACGATCAACCCGGTCGAAGAGAATCGCCGCAGCTAGCTCACCTGCCAGAGGGTTGCGGCAGGTGGTTGCACAGGCAGGAGAAGGCTATCAGGGCCAGGGCGGCGAGTGGTTGAAGCGGTGGCTTCATGCTGGGTAGCACTCCGTTTGTGGGCCTGGCAATTGCGATTAAGTTGATTAGTCGATCGGACGAGCTTTAAGTATCCGGCCCAAATCTCACCGAGCCGATGTGAGCGCGATGCCTGCGCATTCACCCTGGGATTCCACGCCACATGTTCGGCCCATTCCGTTCCGCCCACTCTCGCTGTTCAGCAAGCACCTCAATCGATGCCTGTCGTAATACTCCTTGCACGCCGCATCTATCTCCTGCCGCTTGGCTTCCAGCATAGCTTCGCGCAGCAGCAGTTCCAGCGCCTCCGATTCCGACTTCGCTCCACATCGCTGCCGCGTCTCTGATATGAACCTCACCGCCTCAGGCGATAGGGTGAAGCTACGCCTCATCTTCCGAGCATCGGGGTTCATGATCATACTTATTGTCGTATCACAGTTGGGGGGCCTTTCTTGTCTGCCTGGGATCGGTTTCGATTACCTCAGTGCGCGGCAGCCCAGGCGATGCCGTCGGAGTTTTTTCCGGTGACGATCTTGCGCGTGATCTGCCATGTGCTCAAGTCCAGCTCGGCTTCGGTGTGCGAGGCTACGCAGGAGACCCAGGCCACTTTTCCGCCGGGCTGCATCAACAACTCTTCCGGGTCCGCAGGGGTATCTACCGAGCGCACAACCTGCATGGTGCTGAGGTCGATGACGGCTACTTTGTTGAGTTCAGGGATCGCGACGAGCTCAAACCGTCCGTCGAGCGTAGCGGCGCTGCCGTAACCGATGCCTGGAAGCGGGATCCAGTGAGCTACTTGATTGGTCCGCGTATCGATGACGGCAAGTTGCGGCTTGGCCTGGTCGGCGGTGAAGACCCAGCGGTCGTTTGGCGTTATGGATATGCGCTGCGTGTCGCCCGAGACCGGGATGATGGCGACGACCTTGCGGCCTGGGATGTCGAGGACCGAGACAGTGCCGGGGCCGACGTTGGCGGTATAGCCGCGCAGGCCGTCGTGGGAAAGCGCAAGCATGTGCGACTCGGGCTGGCCGGTGGGAATGGCGCCGACGATCTTGAGGGTCTTGGGGTCGATCAGCGTGATAGACCGGTCGAGCTCGGTGGTGACGTAGAGCAGGCCGTCTTTGGGTCCGAAGAGGGGCATGTGCGGACGCACGCCGTGGCCGAAGTCGACGCTGCCGGCGATTGTTTGCGCAGCGATATCAATCACAACCAGAGTGCTGCCGTCGGTGCCGGGCTTGCCCACGCCGGAGTTGCCGTAGATGGGCACATAGGCGAAGCGGCCGTCGGGCGACGCAATGACCTCGTGGCCGGTTGTGCCTCCTTCGGGTATTGAGGCGATGATCGTGCCCGCGATGGGATCGACGATGGCGAGGCTCTGTTCGCCCTTTTGCGCAACCAGCAGGCGGGGCTGCTGGGAGTGGGTTGACACGGAGATCAGCGACGAAAGCAGTAGGGGAACGGCAAATGAAATCGACTTCAAGAGAGCCTCCGCAGAGTACCAAACGAATATATCCGATTGGAGTTGCGATTCGTTCCCCCGCATCCCGGTTATGATTCTGTTCACGGACAAATGGCTTGAAAACGATGGAAATTGCCAACCAATCCGCAATTGAGCAAGCCCTGGCAGAGTTGCGTGCGCTGCTGGGCGACCGCGTTACGGCGGCGGAAGCCTCGCGCCAGCACCACAGCCACGGCGAAAGCTCGCACCCGCCGGCGCTGCCCGATCTGGTGTGCTTCCCGCAAAGCACGGCGGAGGTCAGCGAGATTATAAGGGCAAGCGCACGGCATGGGCTGGCGGTGGTCCCGTTTGGCGCTGGGACTTCGCTGGAGGGTCACGTTCACGCGCTGCGCGGCGGCATCTCGGTGGATATGCGGCAGATGAATCGCGTGCTGCGGGTGAGCGTGGAAGACCTGGACGCCACGGTGGAGGCGGGGATTTCGCGGCTGCAACTGATGAAGGCGCTGGAGAACACGGGGCTGACCTTTGCGGTCGATCCGGGGGCGGATGCGACGATCGGGGGCATGGCGTCGACCCGGGCTTCAGGGACAATGGCGGTGCGCTATGGGACCATGCGGGAAAACGTGCTGGGACTGACGGTGGTGCTGGCCGATGGGCGCGTGATCCACACCGGTACGCGGGCGCGGAAGTCGAGCGCGGGCTACGACCTGACGCGGCTGTTTGTGGGCGCGGAAGGAACGCTGGGCGTGATCACCGAAGTGACGCTGCGGCTGCACGCGCTGCCTGAGGCGGTAGGGGTTGCGGTATGCGCCTTTGAGACCGTGGAAGGCGCCGTGCGGACGGTGATTGAGGCTATTCAACTGGGACTCGGCGTGGCGCGGATCGAGTTTATGGACGCCATGCAAGTGGATGCGGTGAACCGGTATTCGAAGCTGGATCTAGCGGTGATGCCGACGCTGCTGTTCGCGTTTCACGGTATGAGCCAGGCTGGGGTGGAGGAGACGGCGCGGATGGCGGAGCAGTTGGCGGCGGAGCACGGTGGGTTGGGGTTCGAGTGGGAGACGTCGCCGGCGGGACGGGAGCGGCTATGGAAGGCACGTCACGATGTTTATTATGCGTCGCGGGCGCTGCGGCCGGGGTCGAACGCGCTGACGACCGACGTATGCGTGCCGATTTCGCGAATGGCGGAGTGCATTGTGGCCACGCGCGCCGATTTGGATGGATTGAGCTTTCCGGCGACCATAGTGGGCCATGTGGGCGATGGAAATTTTCATGTTCTGTGCATGTTGGCGCCGGGACAGGAAGCGGAGGCGGAAGCCTTTGCGGCGCGGCTGGTGGAGCGGGCGCAGGCCATGGACGGGACGTGTACCGGGGAGCACGGCGTGGGATACGGAAAGAAGAAGTATCTCAATGCGGAGCACGGCGAGGCGCTTGAGGTGATGCGGGATTTGAAGCGCGCGCTGGACCCGGAGAACCGGATGAATCCGGGGAAGATTGTGGATTTATGACTTTTTTGGAGTTATAGAGAGTTGTCCCGCCAACTCTTTCGCGGCTTCGAGGTACTCGCCGATGGCCAAACGAATATTTGCCCGTGCTTCTTCCTCAGTTTCGCCTTGCGAAAAGCAGCCGGGTAGGCCTGGGCAAGAGACACTGTAACCGTCCTCGGAATGATGAAGAACGACGCGATAGGCTGCCATGCGACCTATCTTACTACCATTTCAGCCCCAGTCCCTTTTGCGCGCAGCACTACCCCTGCGCCGTCCATGGATCATAAGTTCCCAAGCTCCACGAATGCCCTTCGGGGTCCTTGACCGCAAACTCGCGACTTCCGTAAGGAGTGTCCTGCAACGGGCGGATGATTTCGGCGGCGGCGGCCACGGCGCGGGCGTGCGCCGCATCGGCATCGGGGACGACAATGTAGACGCTGCGAGTCTCGATACCGCCAACTTCATCAGGCGATTTGAACCTATGGCCATGCTCGTCGTCCTTTGCGGAGCCGAGCATGATCATGCCGCCGCCAAGACTCAGCTCGGCGTGGCCGATGGTTCCGTTTGGGCCTTCATATACGGCCTTGCGCTGAAAGCCGATGACATTGCATAGCCAGTCGATGGCGGCGGGCGCGTCTTTGTAACGCATGGCGGGGATGACGGTGCTGCGGGATTCGGGCATGGTGACCTCCAGACCTTCGAAGGAAGATTAGCGCGGAGTTGTCCCCGAAGGCAATGGAAGAGGGAGAACGGCCCGATCCGGTATGCTTGGCGGCATGAGCCTGCCGGCGAGGGATGGAGAGCTGATTCAGATTGTGGACGCGGCGCTGCTCGATGCTGCGCAGCGTGCGGGCGATTGGCTGGCGTGCCGGCTGGGATGTACGCAATGCTGTTATGGGGCATTTGCGATCAGTGAGTTGGATGCGCAGCGGCTGGCCGTGGGGATGGGGGAATTGCGCGCTGCGGACGCGGGCTTGGCTGCGGAGATCGAGCGGCGGGCCGGTGCCTGGATTGCCGAGCATGGGGCGGATTTTCCGGGCGACCCGGAGACTGGAGTGCTGGGCGATTCGCCTCAAGAACAAGAGCGATTTGAGGAGTTCGCCAACGACGCGGCGTGCCCGGCGCTGGACCCCGCAACCGGGCGATGCGACGTATACGCCTGGCGGCCAATGACCTGCCGGGTGTTTGGTCCGCCGGTGCGCATGGGAGATGGAAATGATTTGGGCCATTGCGAGTTATGCTTCGTGGGCGCCGGCGAAGAGGATGTTGCCGGGTGCGAGATGACGGTTCCGCATGAGATGGAGGCACAATTGCTCCGCGAGGTTGGCAGCGGCGACGAAACGGTGGTTGCGTTTGCGCTGTTGCGATGAGTTCCCCGCATGACCGCGTTAAACTGGTGATTGGATAGCCCGATGACAACGCGCCCCTGCTGGGTGGAAATCCGCACCCGATCCCTTGAAGAAAACTATCGATATCTCACCGGCATTGTCCCGGCCGGCGTTGAGTTGCTCGCCATTGTGAAGGCCAATGCCTACGGTCACTCCCTTGCGATTTGCGCGCCTGCCGCGGTTTGGGCCGGGGCACGGTGGCTGGGCGTAACCAGCGTTGAAGAAGGGGTGGAGGCGCGCGCGCTTTGTCCCGATGCACGAGTGTTGGTAATCGGAGGCGTCTTTCCGGGCCAGGGCGCAGAAGTGGTGCGGCACGGGTTGACCGCCGTGGCGTGGGAGCCGTGGCAACTGGATGAACTGGAAATGGCTGCGCGGGGTGTGGGGGCACGATCCGCATCGGTTCCGGTGCATCTGGAGATCGATACGGGCATGAGCCGGCAGGGCGTGGGCCTGGATGGTCTGGTTGAAGTGTTGGCCCGCTTTCGTGCGGGTTCGCCTCTGCTGCTTGAGGGCGTAATGACCCACCTGTTTGCCGCCGAGGAGGCAGACGGCGCGATTACACGGGAACAACTCACCCGCATGGACGAGGCATTAAAGCGGATCGAGGCTGCTGGAATGAATGCGGAATGGCTGAATGTGGGCAATTCCGCCGCGCTGGTTGCGGGCGGGTCCAGGGCAATTGTGGAGCTGGCCGAGCGGCATGGGATGAGGACGATGCTTCGGCCGGGGCTGGCACTTTATGGGTTAATCCCGAAATTTGAACCGGGATTTGATTCCGCCGTATTGGATGAGGCCCGCACGCGGCTCCAGCCTGGGCTGAGCTGGAAGACTCGCGTGGTGGGTGTCCGCGCAGTTCCCGCCGGAGCGGTGGTGGGCTATAACGGCACCTTTGTGGCCACCGAAACCATGCGGCTGGCGCTGGTGCCAGCGGGCTACGGAGACGGGCTCGACCGCCGGCTTGGCAACCATTTCAGCCTGCTGGTACGCGGCCAGCGCGCGCCCCTGGCAGGGCGCATCAGCATGGACCAGGCGGTGCTGGACGTGACGGAGATTGATGGAGTGCAACCGGGGGACGAGGTTGTGATTCTTGGAACCCAGGGTGAAGAAACCATCACCGCATTCGATCATGCCGAGACTTGCGGGACGATTCCGTGGGAGGTGTTCACGCGGATCGGGCCGCGAGTGCGGCGGGTCGCGGTTTAGCGGGGGTTGAAGTCGCGGGCTATACCAGTAGTTCTCCAAGCAGGCCTGCGGCTGCCTGAAGAGCCGCGTCGATTTGCGATTGGTCTTTGCCGCCGGCTTCGGCAATCTCCGGCTTGCCGCCGCCGGAACCGCCTACCAGTTTGGCCACGGCGCCCACGAGCTTGCCTGCCTGGATTCGTTTTGTCAGGCCCGGCGTGACTCCGGCGATGAGGGCTACCTTTCCTTCGGGTTGCGCGGAGGCGAGGACGACTACGCCTTCGCCGAGCTTCTGCTTGAGATTGTCTACCAGGGTGCGAAGCTGGCCGCGTTCCAGCGAGTCGGCGCGGAGGGTTACGAGGCGGACGCCCTTTACTTCGACGGCTCGGGCCAGGGCTTCGTCCAGCGCGCCGGCGGCGGACTTCATGCGCGCTTCTTCGAGCTCGCGGCGAAGGCGCTTGAGCTCTTCTTCCTGGGCGGCCAGCCTGGCGCGAAACGCGTCTGACAGTGAGGTGCCGGCTGGTGCTGGGGCTACTTGCGCGGCCAGTTGTGCGACGGCGAAGTCCTGGCGGAAGGTGTCGAGTGAGCCGAATCCTGTGATGGCCTCAAGCCTGCGCACACCTGACGAAACCGAACCCTCGCTGACAACTTTGATGAGGCCGATTTCGCCCGTGGCTGAGGTGTGCGTGCCTCCGCAGAGTTCGGTCGAGAAGCCGTCGGAGAGCTTGACGACGCGGACCTTGTCGCCGTACTTTTCGCCGAAGAGAGCCATGGCGTGGTACTCGTTTACGGCTACATCGATAGGCACGTCTTCCAGCGTTTCCACGCGCGCATTCGAGAGGACTTCGCGATTGACAATGGACTCGATCTCTTCAAGCTCCTCATCGGCCACCTGGGCAAAGTGGGAGAAGTCGAAGCGGAGACGGGTGGGATCGACGGAGGAGCCGGCCTGTTTGACGTGGGTGCCGAGGACCTGACGCAGCGCGGCGTGGAGCAGGTGGGTGCCGGTGTGGTTGCGGCGGATGGAGTCGCGGCGGATGCCATCGACTTGCGCGTTGACATGGTCGCCAACGGCCAGTGGGTGCTTGAGCAGAGCCTTGTGGGCGCGCACACCCTGGACGGGAAGGACGGAGCCGGTGATCTCGGCAACCGTGCTGTTGCCGTCGGGGGAGAGGAAGACGCCGGTGTCGCCGATTTGGCCGCCGGAGTCGCTGTAGAAGCTGGTCTGGTCGAGGACTACATCGACCTGGTCGCCTGCTGCGGCGGCGGGAACGCCCTGGCCCTCTTTGACGATGGCGAGGACTTCGGCGTTGTTTGCAGAGATCTGCTTATAGCCAAGAAAATCCGTCTTGGGCAGTTCGCGATAGGCGGGGCTCGCGGATTTCTGGCTGCCACCTTTCCAACTAGCGCGAGCGCGGGCTTGCTCTTCGGCGCGGGCGGCTTCGAAGCCTTCGTCATCAAAGCCAATTCCGGCATCGTGCGCAGCATCCTTCATGAAGTCGAGAGGAAGGCCAAAGGTTTCATACAAGTGGAAGGCTTTTTGACCGGTGAAGTCGCCCCAGAGCACTTCGTGGAGGCGGGCCAGCCCGACCTTGATAACGCGGTCGAACTGCTGCTCTTCGGCTTTTACGACCTTAGCGATTCGATCAGCAGAGTCGGCCAGTTCGGGGTAGGCACCCTGCATAAGGTCGCGGACTGCGAAGACTATTTCGTGGAGGAAGGGCAGTTCCTGGCCCATGAGGCGACCGTGCCGGATTCCGCGGCGGAGGATTTTGCGCAGCACGTAGCCGCGGCCTTCATTCGCCGGGATCACGCTGTCGTTGATGAGGAACGTGGCGGCGCGGGCGTGGTCGGCGATGATGCGGAGGCTGGGGATGCGAATCATCCACGCAAGCACGTCGGCCTGCTGCCTCGCTGTCTCGCTATCGCTTACGCCTGTTACTTTGGCGGCTCTCTGAATGAGCGGCGTAAACAGGTCGGTCTCGAAGTTGCTGATCTTGTTTTGCAGCACGGCGGCGACGCGCTCCAATCCCATGCCGGTGTCGATGGAGGGCTTGGGGAGCGGGGTTAGCTTGTAAGTTGTGGCCTTGGTGGCGGGATCGACGATGGCGGCGCGGTCGAACTGCATGAAGACGAGGTTCCAAATTTCGACATAGCGGGCTTCGTCCTGGCCGAAGGGCTTGTCGACTCCCGGAGTCTCGGCTGCCTCCAGCCCCATGTCGTAGAAGATCTCCGAGCAGGGTCCGCAGGGGCCGGTTTCGCCCATCTGCCAGAAGTTGTCCTTGAGGCCGTATTCATGGATGCGTTCCTTGGGGACGCCGGCTTCGATCCAATAACCCTCCGCTTCGTCGTCGCGGGGGACGCCGTTGGCAGAGTCGCCCTCGAAGATGGTTACGTAAAGCCGGTCTTTGGGGATGCCGAACCACTCTTCGCTGGTGACCAGCTCCCATGCAAAGTTGATGGCATCGCGTTTGAAGTAGTCGCCGAAGCTGAAGTTCCCCAGCATCTCGAAGAAGGTGTGGTGGCGGCGGGTAAAGCCCACGTTCTCAAGGTCGTTGTGCTTGCCGCCCGCGCGGACGCACTTTTGAGATGTGGTGGCGCGGGAGTAGTCGCGCCGCTCCGCGCCCAGGAAGAGGTCCTTGAACTGGTTCATGCCCGCGTTGGTGAACAGCAGCGTGGGGTCGTTGGCAGGCACCAGCGAGGAAGAGTGCACGCGGCGGTGCCCCTTCGTCTCAAAAAAGCGCAGAAATAATTCGCGGATTTCGTTCCCTGTGCGGAATTGCATGGCGTAATCAGTGTAATTGGCCTTGCTGAATGGATGCACTCCCTCCCCGAAAAGCAAATGCGGCGGTATAATTCGCTCAGGCCCATTGGGAGTGGGCCATGTCTATGGCCACAGTGAGAACCCACATTCTACTCCCCGCCAAACTGGCAAAGGACATCGACCAGATTGCCGGACCTCGCGGCCGCAGCGCGTTCCTTGTTGAAACGGCCGAAAAAGAAGTCAAGCGCCGGAGGTTGTTGGCTTTTCTTGCCAGGGAAGGCCCAGTCTGGCTAGACGAGAATCACCCTGAACTGGTTGAGATGGGCACTGCTGAGTGGGTGCGGTCCTTGCGAAATGAGCCGAGTGTTCGCCTTGCAGGGCGCGATGAGAATCTCGACCCGCTATGAGCGCGCCGATTACACTCCTGCTGGACACGACGGTTCTAATTGATGTGCTGAGGGACCGCAATCAAAGGCGGAGGCTTCTCACGGGAGTGGTTGCTTCCGGCATTTCTCTTGCTACCTCGACGGTCAGTATTGCCGAGGTCTACGGTGGGCTCCGTACAGGAGAGGAACAGGCTACTCGCGAAATGCTGGAGGATCTGGATTGGTTCCCGGTCAGCGCGGAGATTGCGGAGCGGGCCGGCCTGTTAAAGGCATCGTTACGTCGTAGCGGACATACGCGCAGCATCACAGACATGATTGTGGCCGCAACGGCGCTGGAGAATGGGTTCGCCGTTGCAACGGATAATCGCAAAGATTTTCAGATGCCAGGGCTTAAGCTTTTCCCGCTTCCTTAGAGACTCATACTTCGCAAGTGCATTCCCTTCGTCGCTGAATATCCACAGTTCGCCGTGTCACAAACAGGCAATTCCGGCAACTAAAGAGGTGAACACTTGAGGAGGATGCGGTGGATAAGTTTGCGATATTGGCGTTGTTGCAGGCCAGGCCGGGCAAAGAGGAAGAAGTTGAGGCGTTTTTGAAGTCGGCTCAGCCGCTGGCTGTGAGCGAGGCGGAAACAACGACCTGGTATGCGATGAAACTGGGACGGTCGACTTACGGCATCTTCGACACTTTTCAAACCGCGGAAGGCAGGTTGGCTCACGTGATGGGTCCGATTGCCAAGGCACTGTTCGCCAGGGCCGAGGAGTTGTTCGACCCGGTTCCGCAGGTGGAGATGCTGGATATTCTGGCGTCGAAGGCTCCGGCAATTGAGGGGACCGAGGCTGCGGCGAGTCTAGCTTTCGTGTAGGTTCTCTTCCAGGTTTTCGAGGGCTGCAAGCGCTTCGTCGGGCACGTCCCACTGGCGCAGGATTTTGTAGATGACGCCGGTGGAGAAGCCGGCCGTGACCAGCCGCCGCATCACGCGCGCTGTCTCTTTGGGGTTCTCCGGCTTATGCATCCGCTTGCGGTCAAGGTACTCGCGGGCCAGCGCCTCCTCGTTGGTCTGGCCGTAGCGGGTTTCCAGCGTCTCGGCGATTAGAGCTGCGCCCACGCCTTTTTGCTGCAAGTCCTGGCGGACGCGGCGTTCTCCCAGCTTTTCGTTTTGCTGGCGCAGGCGGGCGTAGGTCTCGGCAAAGGCAGCGTCGTCCAGGTAGCCGTGTTCGCGCAGGCGGGCCAGAGCCTGCTCGATGGCTGCTTCGCCCTTTTCGCCGGGCTCGATGCGGGTTTTCATACGGCGGCGCAGTTCAGCTTCAGAGCGCATGGCCCGGCCCAGGGCTTTGACCGCGAAGTCGTATAGGCCGGCTTCGTTGAGGAAGGCGCGAGGCTTGGGAGGCTTGCGGCTGAAGGGCATTGGAACTACTCCAGCGGAATCGGCAGGCGGAAGGCGGCGTCTACAGGCCCTTACGCGGGGCTCGCGGAGCCGTCGCCGCACTGATACTTGGCCTCGATGGCCAGCACCTTCTTGAATCGCCGCGCGAACCGCTCTTCGTTGGCGATGAACTTTGCGCCGATAAATGCATTCACGCACTCGAAGGCCAATGCCGGGCCAATGATCCGCGCGCCCAGCACGATAACATTCATATCGTCGTGCTCCACGCCCTGGTGCGAGGAGTAGGTATCGTGGCACATGCCCGCGCGAATGCCGGGAATCTTGTTTGCCGCCACGCAAACACCCACGCCGGACCCGCAGATAAGAATGCCGCGCGGCGCCTCGCCGGCCTTGATGGCGTCGCCCACTTTTTCGGCAAAATCAGGATAGTCGTCGGGCAAGTCGCCCGTATAGGCGCCAAGGTCGACCACCTCGTGGCCGGCTTGAGCAAGATAGGCGCGCACTTCTTCTTTCAGGGGAAATCCCGCATGGTCCGCGGCGATGACTAACTTCATGATGTGCTCCTTCGGAGTTACGTGCGGGATAGTTGTCAGTTGTAAGTTCCCGATTGAACGTCTGGCTGACTCCGCAGGAGCATTCCCCGCCCACGAATCAACTGTCCACTGACAACTTACAACTGAAACCTGCCTTTACTTCACCAGCGCTTTGGCCCGCTCCGCAACATTCTCCGCACTGAATCCCAGCTCCGCCAGCACTGTTGGCCCTGGAGCGGACGCGCCAAACCGGTCGAGGCCTATCACGTCGCCATCCTGGCCCACATACTTCCACCAGCCCAGCGTCGCTCCGGCTTCCACCGCCAGCTTGGGAACGTTTGGAGGCAGCACGCTGGCTTTGTACTCCGGCGTCTGCTCCTCGAAGAGCTTCCAGCTCGGGAAGCTCACCACGCGCGCCTGAATGCCTTCTGCCGCCAGCAGCTTGGCGGCATCCACCGCCGCCCACACCTCGGAGCCGGTGCCAATCAGCACCACCTGCGGGCTGTCCACATCTTGCAGCACGTAAGCGCCCTTGCTCACAGCGGCAAGCATATCGCGGGAAGCGGGGTCGATTACCGGCAAATCCTGCCGGCTCAGCGCGAACCAGGCCGGCTTTTTGCGCTCCAGCGCCAGCCGCCACGCAGCCGCCGTTTCGTTGGCATCCGCGGGACGAAAATCCGTGAGTCCCGGCACCGCGCGCAGCGCCATCAGGTGTTCGATGGGCTGGTGGGTCGGACCATCTTCGCCAAGGCCAACGGAGTCGTGCGTGAAGACGAACAGCGAGTGAACCTGCATCAGCGCCGCCAGCCGGATAGCCGGCTTGCAGTAGTCGGAAAACACAAAGAACGTCGACCCGAATGGAATCAGCCCTCCGTGTGCCGCCATGCCGTTGACCGCCGCGCACATGCCGAACTCGCGCACTCCGAAAAAGACATTGCGCCCGGTGGGGTCCACGTGAAAGCTTTCCCCCGGCTTGAAGATGGTTTTGGTGGACGAAGTCAAGTCCGCTGCGCCGCCAAATAGCTCCGGAACCACGTTGGCAATCGCGTTCATCACGGCTCCGCCGGCGTTGCGCGTAGCCTGCGGTTTGCCTGCTGGAAAGCTGGGAATCGCCTTTTCCCAATCGGCTTTGAGTATGGCGGCTTGCGTCCGTTCAAACTCAGCCGCCGCCTCGGGATTGGCCGCGCGGTAGCCTTCAAACAGCGCCTTCCATTCCTCTTCCAGACCCGCCCCGCGATCCACCGCCTTGCGCCAGTTCTCCAGCGCCGCGGGGGGAACGTAGAAGCTCTGGTCCTCAGGGAAACCGAAGAACTTTTTGGTCGCCGCCACGGCTTCCGCGCCCAACGCCTCGCCGTGTACCTTATTGGTGCCCGCCTTGGGGCTGCCGTAGCCAATCACTGTCCGCACAGCGATAATCGAAGGCTTGCCGGTCTCCGCCTTGGCTGCTTCAATGGCCGCCTCGATGGCTTCAAGGTCGTTGCCGTCGTGAACCCGCTGCACATGCCAGTGGTACGCCTTGAAGCGCTCCAGCGCATCCTCGGTGTAACTCAGCTCCGTGGGTCCATCCAGCGAAATCAGGTTGTCGTCGTAAATAAAGATCAGCTTGCCTAAACCAAGCGTCCCGGCCAGCGAAGAAGCCTCGTGCGAGACTCCCTCCATCAAGTCGCCGTCGCCCAGCAGCGCAAAGGTGTGGTGATTCACCACCTCGAAGCCGGGCTTGTTGTACACCGCGGCCAGGTGCTTCTCGGCAATCGCCATTCCCACCGCCATGGCAATGCCCTGTCCCAGCGGGCCGGTGGTCACTTCCACGCCGTCAGTATGGCCGTACTCGGGATGGCCGGGCGTCTTGGAGTGCCACTGGCGGAAGCTCTTCAAATCGTCGATGGTTACGTCGTACCCGGAAAGAAAGAGCGTGGAATAGAGCAGCGCCGAAGCGTGGCCGTTGGAAAGCACAAAGCGGTCCCGGTCCGCCCATTTGGAATGGGACGGATTGTGCTTGAGCAGCTTGTGAAACAGCAGATAGGCAATGGGCGCGCAGCCCAGCGGAGCGCCGGGGTGGCCGCTATTGGCCTTTTGCACGGCGTCGACGGCAAGCAGACGCAGTGTATCGATGGACAGTTGGTCGAGTGAGAGATCCGCAAGAGTAGAAGCCATGATGAATCGAATTCCTTTCGTTTTGGCGCCCCATGCGCCAATGGAGCCATTTGCTCGCCCTCACACTCTACGGTTCAATTGCGGGCGTCAACCTTCACGTCCACATTGTAACCAAGCCAGCCGTCCTGTTCTGGCCAATGCAGCGTCCATGAGATTTCGGTCGCCTCTTCCGGAGCTGCAATGTCGGCGCTGTGACCCGCGCTGCCCAGGCTGCGGCTTAAGGTGGTGTGTTTGGTGGCCCAGGAGTCTGCGCTCCACACTAGTTCGAACCGGTTCTGGTCCAGAATGCGCAGAGTGCTGCCCGCGGGGATTCTCTGGATAGGCCTGCGCCGCGAGTAGACTTCCAGATCCCGCCGGGTATGGGTTCTGGCGGGCGATTCGCAATACCGCTGGTAGACGGGGTCGATGCGGTCGAAAACTTTGCCGTCCAGGGCCGAGCGAAGCAGCTTGAGATATTCGGCGTGCGCCCACACCAGCGGCACCGCGGAACCCGCCGGCTGCCCGAGCCGCAAGCTGCAATCCGGACGGTCCGCCTCATCCCACACCTGCTCCGGCATCATTTGGCCGCCGGTCGCAAATGCTTCATACGTTTTGATAAGACCCGAAATGTCGTTTCCGGCCGCCAGCTCAAAGTGGGCCCGCTCTCCGCTCAGCAACGGCCAAACACGGCCCTGGCCCGAGCCCTGGAACGGCCCGCCGTCGGCGCGCTGCCCGTAGCCGTCCCAGTTGTACCGCAGCCAGCCCGGCCCCTGCGGCAGGTCGCGCTTCAGCACCGCGTCGACTACTTTGAGCGTATCCACAATCAAAGGATCGTCCGCGCGCCGAACGCCATATCGCACCAATTCCAGAAACCCAGCATCCACAATCTCCCGCGCCTCGAATTCATATTGCGTGCCAGGCGGACGGTTCGCCAGCCGGATGCTCTCGGTTCCGCAGCTTTCGCAGGCATAGGCCTCGCCGCTCTCCGGCGGCCGTATGCGCATGTAGTGACGCTTTACAGGCTCGTAAAGCACGCCGTTGTTGGTCACCGTCCAGTCCTCGAGGTGGTGCTCGATCCAGTCCGCAAACTCCTCAAGAAACACCGCCAGTTCTGCTGACTCGTGCGCACGCATCATCTCCGCGGCGCAAATGAGCCCGGCAACTACCGCGGCCAGCGTCGAGGGCGAATAGCCCGCGGCCTCCTCCCAGCGCTCCTGCTGTGTAATGGGTGCATGCTGAACGAGGAACCCGGCCGCCCGCTCGACAAATGGAAAAATATGCAGTTCACCCAGAGCATTCGCCTTCCATAAGCGCCACGCCAGAATCAGGGGAAAAGCTACCTCGTCCAGCTGTTCGCCTTTCCAATAGGGTGTTCCGTCGATCCAGAAATTCTGGGCGAACCCGCCGTTCGGCTGTTGCGTGCATGCCAGGTAAACCAGCGCGCGGCGGGCCGTTTCGTCACGTCCACAGGCAAGCAGGGCGGTGGCCGTTTGCACCATATCGCGGGTCCACACCAGGTGGTATCCGCCCAGGTCGTCGTCGCCCTTCACCTGTCCCCAGGGAATGGAGGCCGATGCCACAAACGCGCCGGAATAGGTTTTGTCTTCGTGCGCCAGCAGCACGTTGTGGCTCACCCGCATCAGTCTGCCCCCGTCGCAGGCCTTTGCCGCCAGCCACTCGGGATTCGCCGCCCGCTTCCACTGCGTGATAAACCGGCTGCGGTGCTCCTCGTAGGGCATGGCCAGCGAGCCCATGGTCTTCTGAGCCGCTGTGTGATGGCCTTCGCCAATGCCGAATGACAAGGTGAACTCGTAGATTCCGTTTTCGCCCTTCAGGTCTACCTCGCCCATCATCGCTACGTTGCCATTCAGTGCCGAGCCAAACGCCCAATCCATGCGAAAGTTGTCCACCAGATCGCGCCAGCCATCGCTCGCTCCCACAAACCCGCAGCTCACGCGCGAGAAACCGCAATTGGCCGTCATGGCCAGCGAGAGATTGCCTTTCCATGCCATCAGCACCTTGTGGCCGGCAATGTCCAACGCCCGCGCCGAGTTGCCCGCGCCCCCGCCATCCAGGTGAGGCGCCAGCAGCGCATAAATCTTCAGCCTCGGGAGCAGTTCCGGGTGGCCTTGTAGCCGCACCCGCTGTATCACCACCGAATGATGCGGGTCGCAGATGATTTCCTTCACCAGGCTGTATCGTCCTTCGGGATCGCGGCCTTCATAGCGGACCCCGAGCGCCTCCGGATGAATGTACTCGAATGTGGAAATCAAATCCCGCTTCTCTTCGTGGACGAAAGTTTCCCCATCCGTGACCAGGAACTCCATGTCCCGCACCTGTGCGCGGTCGATGGTGGGGTGGTAGACCTCGTTCAGGATTCCATGGGAGCATGTAAACCAAATCCGGCTCGATGCCGCATAGGCCGTTCCCACGGCATCTTTCACGCTCGAAGTCCAGCGCGGCTCCATGCCGGGACCGCCAAACGCCTCGCCCTGTTGTTCAAGCCAACGATATTGGGACTCATCGCTCATGTTCGCCTGTCACTTTTCTGAGACTGAAAATTGGAAAGTCTGCGGGTTAGGGGAAGCCGCAAATCTCGCCCCTATAGATGTTACAGCCGGGGGAAAGGCTTCCATCCACATTCATTTGTTTCGCTTAAAAAGCAGTGAGGCTCACTATTAAAACATAAACCGCTTTCCTTTAATAACAACTCCCACTATTCAAAGATGCTGGCTGTGGCGAGCTGTCAAGGCTTCTCGGCGTTCTCTCGGATCTTTACCACTATGCATGAGATTGTCTTTTCGCCGGCCAGAAGCATTTGATGCGGAACTCCAGCCGGAACATGCGCCACATCGCCCGCCCTCAGCTCCTGCCGCGCACCGCCCTCCACGCGTTCGCCGCGTGTCTCTCCGGGGCCAATTGTCCGCGCCGCGGAGATCGTTCCGCCGGTCACCAGCGTCGCACGGCCGTCCAGCACAATGAAGATATCGGCGAAGTGCTCGTGCAGCTCGGCCTCGCCGTCGCGGCTGCGAAACGACAGCATGGCCGCATGGCCCGGATACTCCTTCAGCGTCTCGCTGGCCTGCCCGTCTCCGCTCCTGGCCAGCTTGCGCAGATATGCGGCCCGCTCCAGCAGCACAGCCGGGGACCAATGGTCCAGATGCGGTGCTTGGCTGCCCTGCTTCTTCGGCATTGGCGGAATAACTTCCTTCTCCGCCGGAAGCAACTCCTTCAATATCTCAATGGAAAACTTGTCCATACTTTCCTCTCGTCTCCGCCGATTCCAGGCGGATGTTACCGCTCACGAGCCTGCATCCTCACCACAGCCCGCCAGCACTCTCGCCCGCATGAAAATATCCAGAAACATCTTCCGAGTCAGTTTACCGGTGTTCGTATTTTGCAGCGATGGGTGATAACTCGCAATCACTGTAACTCCGTCCGCGAGCACATACTCGGCGCCATGTCGAAATTTGAAGCCGGATCGCGGTCCCAGCTTTCCAGTCCGTGCCGCATGGGATATTAGTCCGTCGAATGCAATCTTGCCCAGACAAACCACCACGCGCAAATTCTTCAGCAGGCTCATCTCCTCGTCGAGCCAGGGCGAGCAGTTGCGCTGCTCCTCAGGGGCGGGCTTGTTGGCCGGCGGCGCGCATCGCACCACCGCGCTGATCCAAAGGCCGTTCAGCTTCATGCCATCGTTGCGGCTCACGGCCCAGGGCTGCGATGCAAACCCGGTTTCATGGAGCACTGGAAACAGGAAATCCCCGGAACCATCGCCGGTGAACGGGCGGCCCGTGCGGTTTGACCCATGTGCTCCCGGCGCAAGCCCCAGCGCCAACACTCGCGCGTCAGGGTCGCCAAACGAGGGCACCGGCTTGCCCCAATACTCCCAATCCGCATAGGCGCGCCGCCTCGTCCGGGCAACCTCCGCGCAGTACGGCCGCAGACGCGTGCAGCGCTCGCAGGCAACAATTCGGTCATTCAGCAGGTCAAGGGGCGATGGACTGTTGGTCATTGCGAGACTCCGGGTCACTGCTCCCGGTTGGTGGGTCCAGTTTATCGCGCGGGCCAAATTCGAGGATGGCCGGCCGGCGCCACCCGGCTGGCCGCTCCAACTTATAATCGATAACTTGCAGGCGGGAGAGACGCATTGAACGATTCAAGCCTATACGAAGACATGCTGGCTGTTGCGCTGGAGGAGGCGCGGCAAGGATTCGCCGAGGGCGGGATTCCTATCGGAGCGGCCCTGTTTACACGCTCCGGAATCCTAGTCGGAAGGGGACACAACCGGCGAGTACAGCATGGCGACCCCAGCGCCCACGGCGAAACCGATGCCTTCCGCCGCGCCGGACGTCAGCGCAGTTACCGCAACCTGGTAATGGCCACCACTCTGGCACCGTGCTGGTATTGCAGCGGCCTGGTGCGGCAGTTCCGCATCGGGGCACTGGTCGTGGGTGAGAGCAGAACCTTTCCGGGCGGCCTGGAATGGCTGCGTGAGAACGGCATTGAAGTGATCGATCTGGATAACCGGGAGTGCCGCGAGTTAATGGAGAGTTATATCGCCGCCAACCCGGATGTGTGGAATGAAGATATTGGAGAGGAGTAGAGAGGCAGGGACCGGGGAGTAGGGAACAGGCAGAGATTTTCTGCGACTCGAGCCGGCAGCGCCGGTGAGGTACCGTTCCCTGTTCCCTACTCCCTGATCCTGGCTTGGACTACACTAATAGCTGTTATGGCTACCGCATCTCTCCCCACCCGGATTCAGCCCCGCAAGCCGCAAGGCGCCTTCGTCAACGAACCATTCATCGACTTCAAGCTGCCTGAAAATGCGCGTGCCATGCATGACGCATTGGACCTTGTGGCTGAGCAGTTGGGCCGCGAGTACGACCTGATTATCGGCGGGCGGCGTCTCAGGACCGAAGGCAAGATTCGCTCGCTGAACCCGGCTCGACCCGCCCAGATCGTCGGAATCCACCAGAAGGCCGGCGCGGAGCACGCCGAAGAGGCCATGCAGGCAGCCCTGCTGGCGTTCGAGTCGTGGAGCAGAACCCAGGTTGCGACAAGAGTCTCGCTGATTCTCGACGCAGCCGAAATCATTCGCGCCCGCAAATTTGAGTTTTGCGCCTGGCTCACTTACGAGGTGGGCAAGAACTGGGCTGAAGCCGATGCGGATGTTGCGGAGACCATTGATTTTCTTGAGTTTTATGCCCGCGAGGCGCTTCGCCTTGCTGAAGCAACCACACCCATTCAGTATCCCGGCGAACGCAATGAGCTGCTCTATATCCCGCTCGGCGTTGGCGCGGTCATTCCTCCCTGGAACTTTCCTTTCGCCATCATGGCGGGAATGACCGCGGCTGCCATCGTTACCGGCAACACAGTGGTTCTCAAGCCCTCCAGCGACGCGCCCACCATTGCCGCCCGGTTTGTTGAAGTGCTTGAGGAAGCTGGGCTTCCCGGCGGCGTCGTCAATTTCTGCCCCGGCTCCGGCGCCAGCTTCGGCAATGCCATCGTCGAGCATCCAAGGACCCGTTTCATCGCATTTACCGGCTCAAAGGATGTGGGACTGGAGATTCACGAGCGCGCCGCCAAAGCGCGATCAGGGCAAATCTGGATCAAGCGGACCATTCTGGAGATGGGCGGAAAGGACTCCATCCTGGTCTGCGCAGACGCCGACCTGGATGCAGCTGTCGAGGGCGTGGTCGCATCGGCGTTCGGATTCAGCGGCCAAAAGTGTTCCGCCTGCTCGCGGGTCATCATAGAAGCCCCAATTTATCAGCTATTTACCGAGCGTATCCGGGAGCGGGTTGCGCAATTGACGGTGGGCGATCCGGTGGCCAACCACAACCTTGGCCCGGTGGTGAACAAGGCTGCGCTCGACTCCATGCTTCGTTACATCGAAATCGGCAAGCAGGAAGGCCGGCTGATCGCGGGCGGCAGCGCTCCGCAGACTGCCGAGGGCGGATACTTTGTTGAACCCACGGTGTTTGCCGGTATCGCCCCCGACGCGGTGCTGGCTCAGGAGGAGATTTTCGGCCCCGTGCTTGCGCTTATCGAAGTAGACAGCTATGAGCAGGGGCTGGCCGTGGCGAACAATACCGAATACGGCCTCACTGGAGCGCTCTATACCGCTGATCCCGGCAGGCTTGACCACGCTCGGCGCGAGTTTCACGTGGGCAATCTCTACTTCAATCGCAAATGCACGGGGGCGATGGTGGGGGCGCACCCGTTCGGCGGGTTCAACATGAGCGGGACGGACTCGAAAGCCGGTGGGCCGGATTACCTGACGCTATTTACGCAGGCCAAAAGCGTGGCGGAAAAGCTGTAGGTTCCCAACGGAACGGGTGGGATTTTATTACCCCTGCGAACCGGCTAGACGAATGATCGCAATTGCGTAATGACAAAGTCATTACGCAGTGCTATGATTGCTTGTGAATTGAGGAACTGTCATGCCCACGCTTCAGTCGGCAAAGGGCCGGCGCGATACGCTGAACCTCCGAATCAAGCCCGAGTTGCGTGGCCTGATTGACCGTGCCGCGGAGGTGATGGGTAAGAATCGCACGGATTTCGTGCTGAGCGCAGCCCGCCGCGCCGCTGAGGATGCTCTTCTTGACCAAACGGTGTTCGCGGTCAGTCCCATTGCTTACGCCGAGTTCCTTGCCCGCCTTGATGCGCCGCCACGCCCCAACGACCGCCTGCGGCGTTCCCTTGAAATCTCAGCGCCGTGGGAGAAGTAAGCCGCCTGAAGGCGCCTGAACTGCTTGCCCAAGCTCACTGTCTCGCCGATTTCAGCTCTGGTGAGGTCACACTCGACGATTGGCTCAAGCGCCGCGCACACGCCAACCAGGCAAGCGGCGCATCCCGCACCTATGTGATCTGCGAAGACATGCGTGTGGTTGGCTACTATGCGCTTGCTTCCGGCGCGATTACTGTGGAGAGCGCTCCGGGCCGCTTCAGGCGGAATATGCCAAATCCGATTCCCGCTGCGGTGCTCGGGCGTCTGGCAGTAGACCTCGATTGGCAGGGGAAGGGGATCGGTCGCGCCCTGTTCCGCGACGCAGCGCGGCGCATTGCGCATGCGGCGGAAGCAATCGGCATTCGCGGGATCGTGGTTCACGCCATATCTGAGGAAGCGAAGAGGTTTTATGTAGCTCTTGGCTTTGACCCCAGCGTACACGAACCCATGACGCTGATGGTAACGCTTGCCGACATTCGGGCGCTGCTTGCATAAGAGGCCCAGGCGGCCGGCAGATCGAGCGGCAATCGGTTCTACGCCACAGCGGAAGCCGCAGCCTGTTCCTCGGCTTCGAGCTTGCTTCCCACCTCGGCCGCGGCCTGTGCAAGCACCCGGTGGTGGATGGTGAACAGGGCCAGTTCCAGCCTGTCGCTGACTCCCGTTTTGTCGTAGATAGAACGAAGGTAGTTCTTGATCACCTGCTCCGTGGTCTTGAGCCGCATTGCGATTTCGCGGTTTTTGCAGCCCTGGACGATCAGCGCCACAATGCGCATCTCCTTTGGAGTCATACGGTCGCGAACGCGCGATCCCACCATGTCCTCTTCCGGCGAATCGGCCTGCATATGTTGCGGCGGAAGCCATGATTCACCCCCGGAAACTTTGCGGACACACTCCACCAGCGCAGCCCCGGTGACGCTGCGAAACACAACGCCGCGGAATCCCAGTTGCAGATAGTTCGCCGGGACCTCGTTGTTCTCGGCAATCACAATGCCCCGGCTGCTGACGGTGTCAAGCAGAATGCGGAGCCGGTTCAGGTCGGGGCGCAGCGACGAAGCAAACAGTACAATCGAGCCGGGAAACGTGGTTACAGCATGGTGCATGCGGTCCAGATCGGCGCATTGCGCAATGATTCGCAGATCCTCGTCCATTGCCAGCACCTTGGCGGTGCCGGCCCGGAAGATTGCCTGCGAATCGGCCAGAATGATCTTGTTCATGTTGTGCGCCTCTTCTGCCTTCCAACTCAAACCAAACCCATTGCAGCTATCTCAAATCTCACCACCGGCAAAACTCGAAGCCGCCGTTGAGGGGGCGCTTCGTTTCTTACCTCTTGCAGTACTATCGGCACAACGGCGCAAAAACTCTGGAATTGTCTGTATTCGCGACACTACAATAGAACCCTGCCCTTTGGTAATAGGCTCAAGCCCGAAAATCGATGCGTGCAAGGGGTTTTCCTACAGACGAGATTACAGCCTGTAGTCCGTCGCAGTCACGAAATTTCTCCGCCAGGCCGCAAGCTGTTATCCAATTGGCTACCGGACGGCTCTAAACTGAGGAAGCTATGGCGAGACCAATACTGCTGGCGGTGGACGACGACATCAGCGTTCTGGAAGCGGTGGTGCAGGATCTGCGCCGCCACTATGGGGCAACCTACCGGGTGATGCGCGCGGCCAGCGGACAGGCCGCACTGGATACGCTGGCCCAACTCAAGGCCCGCCAGGAGCCGGTGGCCTTGCTGCTGAGCGACCAGCGCATGCCGGGCATCAATGGTGTCGAGTTTCTTGAGCGGGCCCGCGCTCTGTATCCCGAAGCCCGCCGTGTGCTGCTGACCGCGTATGCCGACAACGAGGCCGCCATCCGCGCCATCAATTCCGCGCGCATTCACTACTACCTGAACAAGCCGTGGGATCCGCCGGAAGAAAAGCTCTACCCCGTTTTGACCGATCTGCTGGAAGACTGGAAGGCCGGCTACCAACCGCCGTTTGAGGGCCTTCGAGTGATCGGGCACCGGTGGTCGCTGAAAGACCATCGGGTGCGCAGCTTTCTCAGCCGCAACCAGGTGCCCTACCGCTGGCTCGATATCGCCGACAATCCTGACGCGCTGAAGCTGCTGAACGAGCGTGGGCTCGATCCCAACCAGTTGCCGGTGGTGATATTTGCGGATAGCACTTTTCTGGTAGACCCGGAAGCCGACGCACTTGCGGCGCGAGTGGGGCTGAGCACCCAGGCCGCGCAGGAGTTCTACGACATGGTGGTGGTGGGCGCGGGACCGGCGGGATTGGCGGCTGCCGTTTATGGCGCCAGCGAGGGTTTGCGCACTCTGGTTGTGGAGCCCATTGCGCCCGGCGGGCAAGCCGGGTCCACTTCGCGCATTGAGAATTACCTTGGCTTTCCCTCGGGCATCAGCGGGGCCGACCTGGGACGCAGGGCGCACGCTCAGGCATCGCGGTTCGGCGCGGAGTTCCTAACCCAGCGAGCGACCGGACTGCGCGTCGAAGGCCAATACCGGTTTGTGCAGCTTGGAGATGGGCGCGAGGTTTCAAGCCACGTGGTGCTGCTGTCATCCGGGGTGCATTACCGCAAACTCGATATTCCCGGCGCGGAGCGGCTCACCGGCTGCGGCATTTATTACGGCGCCGCGCAGGTTGAGGCTCTGTCCTGCACCGACGAGGACGTATTCGTGGTGGGCGGAGCCAACTCCGCCGGCCAGGCTGCGCTGCACTTCGCCCGCTTCGCCCGGCACGTGACCATGCTGGTGCGCGGGAGCGGACTTTCTTTCACCATGTCGAAATACTTGATCGATGAGATCGAGCGCACATCCAATATTGAGGTGGAGGCGCACACTCAGGTGCTGGAAGCGTTGGGCGAGGAGCGACTGGAGGGACTGCGGCTTCTTGGGCCGAATGGGGAGATACAGGTGCCGGCTTCTTCGCTGTTCGTATTTATTGGCGCGGCTCCGGGCACGGGGTGGCTGCCGCCCTCGATTTTGCGGGACGAGAAAGGCTTTGTGCTGGCCGGGCCGGATTTGCGCTCTCAAGGGAAGCTGCCCCCGGAATGGAAGGAGTCGCGTGAGCCGTTCCTGCTCGAGTCCAGCGTGCCCGGAGTATTTGTGGCCGGCGATGTGCGGCACGGTTCTATCAAGCGCGTGGCCTCGGCGGTGGGCGAGGGGTCGATCGCGGTGCAGTTCGCTCACCAGTATTTGGCAGGGTTCTAGGGGAAAGCGGAGATGAGCCTGGAAGGACAACCCATCGAGATCGAATCGGTACCCCTGCGGGAGGTTGTCGAGCAATTGCGGCAGACTCGCATCTTTGCGGAGACTGATCCGGAGGTCTTCATCCACGCGCTGCGCAGCGTAGATCGGGTGGAGCGCGTGACGGCCAAAGCCGGCGCCGTGTTGGTGTCGCGGGGCGACCTGAAGCGCTTCTATTGGCTGGTGTTTGAGGGCGAGATGCGCGCCGAGCGCCAGGAGCCGGACGGATCAAGCACGCTGGTGGGTGTCGCCGGCGCCGGTGAGGGATTTGGCGAGACTCCTCTTCTTACCGGGAAGGCTCATACCGCTTTTGCCATCGTCGCCGCGCAGGACTCCGTTTTGTTGCGGTTTGCCGAGGAGGAGTTTTGGGAACTGCTCGCCTGCTGTCCTGGCGTGCGCAAGGTGATTCTGGCCAATATGGCGCAGCGGATGTATGCCTATCAGGTGGAAGCGCTGCACCGCGAGAAGCTGGTTTCGCTTGGGACGCTTGCGGCCGGCCTCATGCACGAGTTGCACAATCCCGGTTCGGCCGCCAAGCGCGCGGCCTCGCAACTGCGTCAGAATCTGTTACGACTACAGGAGGTGAGCCTGCGCTCCAGCGCAAAACCCAAGACCCCTGGGCAACTGGAATGCATGCGCGGCCTGTTGGAACACGCGGTCAGAGGCTGCCACGCCCCCGCATTGAGTACGCTGGAGCAGTCGGATGCCGAAGAGGCCATGTCGGAATGGCTGCAATCCGCCGGCGTCGAAAACGCGTTCACCATTGGGCCCGCGCTGGTGGAAATAGGCTTCGATCGCCAGCAGCTTGCCTGCGCCAGCGCGGAGTTCGATGCCTGCAGCTTCTCCGACGCGCTGAATTGGCTGGAGGCGCTGGTGTCGAGCGTCTCGCTGGTTTGCGCCATAGAGGAAAGCATCGCGCGCATCTCCGACCTGGTGATGGCGGTAAAGAAATTCGCCTACGACGAGCGGTCGCCGGCCAAAGAACTGGATGTGCATGACAGCCTGCAAAGTACGCTCACGATCCTGGGCCATAAGCTGCGCCTGAAGCAGGTTACCGTCGAGAAGCGTTTCGCCGCCTCGCCGTCGACCATTCACACCCGCGGCTCGGCGCTGAGCCAGGTATGGACAAACCTGATCGACAATGCTGTGGATGCCTCGCCCCAGAACGCGCAAATCGAGATCGCGACCTGGACTGAAAACGAGAGCGAAGAGGGGACCGAGCCTGGTTGGCTAGTAGTGAGCATCCTCGATCATGGCTCCGGAATTCCGCCAGAGGCGCTGGGCAGAATCTTCGAGCCGTTTTTTACCACTAAGCCGCAGGGATCGGGAACTGGGCTGGGCCTGGAGATCGTGTACCGCATCGTGACGCAGAAGTTCGGCGGGACGATCGATGTGAAATCCGAACCGGGGAATACACGGTTTGTGGTGCGGCTGCCGCTGAACAGCGGGGCGAAAGGCGAGAGCCCCGCGAAGGCCGGGTGAGCCTATGCTCCCCAATATCGAAATCTGGCAATTCAATGGGAAACCCGGCCTGAGGCATACAATTCCGCCAGCTTATCGCATCGTTCGTTATCGGGACTTCCGGAGTGACCCTTCACCCATTCGCACTCTACTGAATGTTTCTCCAGCAATTCATCCAGAATCCGCCATAAGTCGGCGTTCTTGACTGGCGCGTTGTTCTTGCGCCGAAGGACCCACCCGCCGCGCCGCCATGCATGGCGCCAGGTCGTGATTCCATTTATAAGGTATGTGCTGTCCGATACCAGCAGAACGCTGCAAGGTTCCCGCAGAGCGCGCAGTCCCTCAATCGCAGCCTGAATCTCCATTCTGTTGTTGGTCGTCTCTTCAAGGCATCTCCCGCCCCGCTCAATGAAATGCTGGCGGTATCGAAGGATGAAAGCCCAGCCGCCCGGGCCTGGGTTGCCGGCGCATGCCCCATCCGTCGTGAGAGTAACCTGCTTCATGGCTCGATTATCGCGCCTGTCTTTCCATGAGCAAATGCCAATCTTAATTTCAACAGCGGACGGCAATGAAGTTGCCCCGCGCCCTGCCGATGAAGGGATTGAAGAGGCGCGCATGGTTGATCGCACACAGTTGTTGGAAGCGGCTCTGGACAGCCTTCCAGAGGGCATCGCCCTGGCGGATATGGATGGCCGCGCAACGTTCTGGAACCGGGCCGCCGAGGCCATCACCGGTCATTTGGGCGCGGAGGTTCTTGGGGCGCCGGTCCGCGATGCTCTGGAGAAGCTGGTTGTTGGCGGTGCCCGGCAATGGACCATCCTTACAGACACTGAGGCGCATCCAGGCCGCGGTTCTCTGGTCGAGGTGCGCCACAAGCTAGGCCACACTTTGCCGGCTATGGCGCGGATTCTGGTGCTGCGCGATGGGCTCGGCGGCCGCATCGGAACCGGAGTGGTCTTTCATCCCACCGAGAGCCTGGACGCGCTGCCCCGCGGCCAGTGTGGGGAGGGCATTGGCGTCGAGGCCAGCCAGGCGGACCTCGAGGACCGGTTGATGGCGGAGTTCGACGACATTTCGCGCGGGCAATTGCCGTTCGGAATTCTATGGATCACCGTCGACCAGTCGCACGAGCTGCGCAGGACCCACGGCGCCCGGGCTTGCGAAGCGATGCTGGAGAAAGTGGAACATGTGTTGGTGAACGGGTTGCGCCCAGGCGAGGAAGTGGGCCGCTGGGGCGACGATGAGTTTCTTGTCATCTCTCACGAGCGAACGCCTGAGATGCTGGCGGCGCATGCGCAGGTTTTGGCCGGCCTGGCCAGGACCGCGGATTTCCGCTGGTGGGGCGACCGGATATCGCTGACCGTGAGCATAGGCGCGGCTCAGGCTGATCCGGCCGAAACCCTGGCACAACTTCTCGAGCGGGCCAAGTCCGCCATGATCTCGAGCACTCATGCGGGTGGAAACCACATCGCGCCCGCGCCATGGAGGCACGAATGTTTGCCATCATAGGCATCGTTGTCGTGTTTGGAGCGGTTATCGGCGGCTTTCTGATGGAAAAGGGGCACATGGCGGTTCTGGTTCAGCCGGCCGAACTGCTGATTATCGCGGGCGCGTCCACCGGCACACTGCTGGTGGCCAATCCCATCCACATTTTGAAAGGAATCGGGAGCGGGCTTGCGGGAGTGCTGAAGGGCTCGCCGTTCGGCAAGCCGCGTTATCTCAGCGCGTTGAAGATGATGTACCAGTTCCTGAACAAGGTGCGCAAAGAGGGGCTGCTGAGCGTGGAAATGGACGTTGAGAAACCCAAGGAAAGCACGATCTTCAAGAACTATCCCGACTTTCTCGCGGATCATCATGCCAAGGACTTTGTGTGCGACACGCTGCGCATGGCTATTACCGGAGGAGTGGAACCGTTCGACATGGACCAGATGATGGAACTGGACATGGAGGTACACCATCACGCATCCACGCAGCCGGTCAGCGCGCTCACCACCATGGCCGACGCGCTCCCCGGCCTGGGCATCGTGGCGGCGGTGCTGGGCGTGGTCATCACCATGGGATCGCTGGGTGGTCCGCCCGAGGAGATTGGAGAGAAAGTCGCGGCGGCGCTGGTCGGGACATTCCTCGGCATCCTGCTGTGTTACGGCGTGGCGGGCCCGCTGAGCTCGAATATGGCCAAGTCGTCCGACGAGCATAACGAATATCTGCACGTGCTGCGCGTGCTTCTTCTCTCGTTCCTCAAGGGTTCCGCGCCCATGATCGCCATTGAAATGGGGCGGCGCGCGATTCCGGCGCATGTGCGCCCCTCGTTCGACGAGATGGAAAAGAACTGCAAGGGCGGCGGAGCCGTGGCGGAATAAGCGCCGGCGTTTGCAATTTTTATTTGAGACGGGGGCGAAGGTATTCGGCGCAGCGTGAAATGGGCGCAATCCCCTGAACGGTTTACGGGAGGAATGGGACGTGGCGGCGGCAAAGACACAACCGATCATCGTGATCAAGAGGAAGGGCGGCCACGGCGGCCACCACGGAGGCGCATGGAAGGTTGCCTACGCCGACTTTGTCACCGCCATGATGTCGCTGTTCATTGTGCTGTGGCTCATGGGATCGAGCGAAAAGGTGAAGAAGGCTGTCGCTGGATATTTCAACGATCCCAAAGGCACGGCCAACCTCCTCGGCACCACCATGTCGGGAGACGGAGTTGCGGTTACCACCAAGATCAACGACAACATGCAAAAGCTGAAGGAGAAGCTGGAAGAGGAGATCAACGAGCGGAAAGAACTTCAGAAGCTTTCCAAACAGATTGAGATCACGATCACGGCCGAGGGATTGCGGATCGAGTTGATAGAAGATAAAAACGGCACGTTCTACCAGCTTGGCAGCGCGCGCCTCAGCGATAGCGGGCAGGAGTTGCTGGCGCTGCTGGCCCGGGAGTTGAAGACCCTACCCAACGCGCTGCTGATTGAAGGCCACACCGACGCCACGCCGTACTCGACAGATAACAGTTACACCAATTGGGAGCTTTCGGCCGACCGAGCCAACTCCGCGCGGCGCTTGCTGCAGCAGGATGGCGTTCGAGGCGATCAGGTGACCCAGGTGCGCGGCTATGCCGACCAGCTTCTCCGGGTTAAGAACAATCCCTACGATGCATCGAACCGGAGAATCTCGATTCTGGTGAAGAACAGCGAAGTGGCTGTGCCGGCTTTACCGGGATCGCGGGTTGTGGATGCGCCACCGAAGGCCGCGAGCACGTCGGGCGAGGCCAAGCCTTCGGCAAGTCCGCAAGCGGCGTCCCCGCCACAGAGCGCAACAGGCAATCCCGAAGGGCAGGCCGCAGGTTCAGCCGCAGCCCCCGCTCAGGCTCAGGCTCAGGCCAAACCTCCCGCGGGCACTCCGGCTCCCAGGCCCGGCCTGATGGACAGGCTCAAAAGCATGATGCCGGGGGCGAAAAAGTAGGATCCCGCCGTTTGTCAGCAGCAGCGGAATGGCGCGGCCGGCTGCGGGCTCACGTGGCCATCGTCGAGCGAGGGGGCCTCGGCGGACGGGGGCGGAACGCCGCTAAGCGTCCGCAGGCACCGAACGGAGGTCGAGACGATCACCACCGCCGACCCAAACACAAATGCCGACATCAAGCCAACCTCCACCCAGCCCTGCGTCTCGGTCCCGGCGCGGTGGGCCATGGGCCAATACACATTGAGTGTTGAAAGCACGGCGGCGCAGATGGTGGTGACGAGAACAAACGCGGCGGGCACTGCCGTGAACCACGCGAAGGCGGCGCGGCCGTGATTCACGAGCCAGGTGGTCATGGTCGTCAGCGCTATGGCGGCCATCAGTTGGTTGGCTGTGCCGAAAAGCGGCCAGATGGTCGAAATGCTTCCGCCCCACACCAGGTATCCCCAGCAAACTACGATCAAGCCGCTTGCCGCGATGTTGGCGGGCAATGAGCGCGCGCTGCCCAGCGGCTTATGCACCTTGCCCATCAGCTCCTGCAAAACGTAGCGAGCCACGCGCGTTCCAGCGTCGATGGTGGTGAGAATGAACATTGCCTCAAACAGGATTGCGAAGTGGTACCAGTAGCTGGTGAGTCGAGCCATGCCGGGAATGCCGCGGAAGATCTGCGCCATGCCAATAGCCAGCGAAACCGCGCCGCCCGTGCGCCCGGCCAGCGGTTCGCCCACCAGGCGGGAAAACTCGGCAAGATGGACCGTTGAGAGGCCCAGCTTGGCAAAGGCGGCCGGAGGAACGTTAATGGCGAAGTAGTCGCCCATGTCTAAAGAGCAGGCGGCAATCAGCGCCAGCACACCCACCAGCGATTCAGCCAGCATGGCGCCGTAGCCGATGAAGCGCGCCTGGGTCTCCTTGTCGATGAGCTTGGGCGTGGTTCCCGTTGCCACCAGCGAGTGGAATCCCGAAATTGCGCCGCAGGCAATGGTTACGAACAGAAACGGAAATACCTTGCCGGGAATGATGGGTCCGCCACCGTGTACGTATTGGGTGAAAGCCGGAAAGCGGAGCGTGGGATGAACCAGCAGCACTCCCAAAATCAACATGGCTATCGTGCCTAGCTTGATGTACGTGGAAAGGTAGTCACGCGGCTCAAGCAGCATCCACACCGGCAACACACTGGCAAAAAAGCCGTAACAGCACAGGATGAGAATGATCTGGTGCGACGAAAACTGGAACACCGATGCAAACGCTGAACCGGCTACCCAATGACCGGCCATCAACGCTAGCGCCAGCGCAATCACGCCAAAGATGCTGGGGCCGAGAACCAGCACCCGGCCGGGAATCCTCCTGAACATCCACCAGCCCATCACCAGGGCAATCGGAATGGTCATGCCGATGGTGAACACGCCCCACGGGCTCTGGCTCAGCGCGTTCACAACCACAATGGCCAGGCCGGCCATGGCGATGATCAGGTTCAGCACAATGGCGATCGTGGCCACCACGCCTGTGGCCGGCCCCACCTCGCGCAGCACAATGTGCGAGAGCGAACGGCCATCGTGGCGCACCGAGCCGATCAGCGCCGTCATGTCGTGAACCGCCCCGGCAAGCACCGCGCCGGCAACCAGCCACAAAAGCCCTGGCGCAAAGCCGAATTGCGCGGCCAGCGTGGGCCCCACCAGCGGACCGGCTCCGGCAATCGCGGCAAAGTGGTGGCCAAACACCACCCAGCGCGGCGACGGAACATAATTGTGACCGTCGTTGAAGCGGTGAGCCGGCGTAATGTTGCGGTCGTCAAGCGCAAAAGCACGCGACGCCAGCATCGCGCTGTAATAGCGATAGGCGATGGCAAAGATGCCCAGAACCGTCAGCAGCAGGGGAAGCGCATTCAAGACGAAGCAGACCTCATGACAGCGGTTTGAAGCTTATAAGCGAAGCCAGGGGGAACCGGCGTGGAGGCAGTATAGCAACCCGCTCTCTGATAAGGCATTGTTTCGTTGGCCGGGCGGGCAACGCGTGAAAGCGCCTTGAGTCTTCTGACACTGTCCCAAGCCGTGGTGTAGTCTGAATGGCGAGTCGGAAAGCGTTTCCATTGGGAGTCTGTTTTTATGACGATTGTTGCCGGCGTTGACTTTGGCACGCTCAGCGTCCGCGTTACTCTTGTGGACAGCACGAAAGGCCCTATCGGAACGGCGTCCGCTTCGTATCCGCTGCATCGCCGCCGCGACGACCCGAATTTTGCCACCCAGTCTCATGCGGATCAGATGTCCGCGCTTGCCGCCGCCACTCGCGACGCGCTCGCCAGCACCGGCGTAGGCGGCAGCACAGTTGCCGCCATCGCTCTCGACACGACCGGCTCCAGCGTCATTCCGGTGGGCGAGGGCCTAAAGCCGCTCGACGACTACTACCTATGGTGCGATCATCGCGCCTTTGCCGAGGCCGAGGAGATTACCGCGAAAGCGCACCAGCTTGGATTTGAGGGGATCGATTGGTGTGGAGGCGTCTACTCGCACGAGTGGGGATTTGCCAAGCTGTTGCACTGGCTGCGCCACAACCCCGATAAGCGCGGGCAATTTGTGACCGCGCTTGAGCACTGCGACATGGTTGCGGCCACGCTGAGCGGCATCACTGAAGTCGGCGACCTGAAGCGCAGCGTCTGCGCCATGGGCCACAAGTGGATGTGGAACCCCAAATGGAACGGCCTTCCGCCGGAGGAATTTCTCGTAGCCGTCGATCCGCTGTTTGCCGGAGTCCGCGCCAAGCTCGGTGGCGAATACCTGACCAGCGACCACCTGGCCGGCCATCTTTCTGCTGAATGGGCCGAAGCGTTAGGCCTGCGCGCCGGCATCCCCATACCCGTCGGCGCATTCGACGCCCACTGGGACGCCATCGGCTCCAACTGCCGCGAGGGCGACGTGGTAAATGTGGTGGGCACCTCGACCTGCATCATCGCCATGGCTCGCGACGCGCAACTGGTTCCCGGCGTCTGCGGCGTCGTTCCGGGGAGCGTGCATCCGGCCTTTACCGGCATTGAGGCTGGCCTCTCGGCTGTGGGAGACATCTTCGACGGCATAGCCCGCCGCGCGCAGACCACGGTGGCCGCGCTCTCCGAGGGCCTCGACGACTACAAGGCCGGCCAAACCGGCCTGCTGCGCCTGAGCTGGGACAACGGCGACCGCACCGTGCTGGTGAATCCGGAACTGGGCGGCGTAACCCTGGGCTGGAACCTGGTACACACCGCGCAGGACGAGCTGTTCGCGGCCATTGAAGGCACAGCCTTCCACACCCGCATCATTCTGGAGCGGATGGCCGAGTACGGCGTTCGAGTGGACCGGGTCATCAACGCCGGCGGCATTCCACAAAAGAGCGAGGTGCTCAACCGCGTCTATGCCAATGTGCTCAACAAGCCGGTCTTGGTGCCGGCAGGCATTCCCACCAGCCTGGGCTCGGGCATCTTCGCGCTGCTAGCAGCCGGAGCCTACAAGACCATTGAAGAAGCGCAAGCCGCGGTTTGTTTGCCGCTGCGCACAGTAGAGCCCGACCCAAAAGCTGCCGCCGTCTACGAGCGGCTTTACCGTCTTTATCGCGATGTGTACTTTGCGCTGGGAACTCGCAGCGCTGGGCCTGTCGCTCTCGGCCGCGTGCTGCCGGAACTGAGAAAAATCGCAGCCGCGGTTCGAAGGGCGGGCTGAGGACTGTGCTTCTCCTTGGGGCCCAGAGTTGGGTTCTGGGGCACGCCGACGATAGTTTCCGAGTTAGCGACGATGCGTCCGGAACCCGAGATGCAATTATTCAGGTTTTGTGCAGCGACCGTCCTAACACGCTAGAATTTTCCCAGTTCCCGTGGGTCCCAATATGAGAGCAAATGCTTTCGTCACCTTATTCGTGGCCTTGGTTTGTCTACCGTCTGCAATGGGCCAGGCCAAGGACGACCCATGCTTGAAGGAAAAATCTGACAGTGAGATCCAACAGTGCCATGCCGTAGTCCAGATAGCCCCTGAACTTCACGGTGCGGCTCAAATTGTCGACGCCGGAGTGCCCGCGAACGATTCAAGTGCAACAGCAGCAGGTCTCACCTACAACGTCCACATGTCTGATTGCGAAGGCCGCTGGGTGGCCCTTTATCGCAAACCCGAGGATGAGCCTCGGTACATCTACGGATTCGTCTACATCGATCCGCAGGCGGGATTTACGCTGGACTTCGGCGGGGAGTTCACGATCCATGGCGATGGCAGCTACCATGCCGTGCCCGACCCAGTCCATTCAATTCAGGGCGATCATCCGGCCGATCTCAGGATTCGCCTGGAACAAAACGGAGTCGCAGCCCTACTCCCACATCGCGCTTTAGAGCAACTCGGGCTGCCGGACAAACCGGACTGGTTCAAATTCTATCTAGACACGGCTGACCCGGTAACCCACAAAGTCAATTGGGGATTCTTCTACAACGCCATTGGAGACTCGCGGCGGGCGCTCGACTACCTCCAACCCGCATATGGCGAAGACCCCGACGCTCCCAGAGTGGTGATTGAGCTTGCTTACGCCTATAACGCGTTGGGACGCCCAGGAGACGCGCTTCGAGTTTTGAAGACTGAGTTTGCCAAGAAGCCAAAGAACGAGTCGTTGTGCCGCGAGATGGCCTACGCCTATCTCAAGCTCAAGAGCTACAGGGAGGCGACGGAACAATACCCCGTATGCATCGCGCTGTGCGACGATTCTCAAAAAGGAATGGCAGAGAAGAGCGAATTAGCGTTTGATTTGAGCACGGCATACAGCGGCTTGGGCGACCCCGCGAACCACGATGCATGGAGGCAGAAGGCGAAAGCCTGGGTGCCGAAAGGATCAGCGGTCTACAAGTATTTTCATCCGGATGATCAATAGGCGTCGGTCAATTTCCCCACGGCGTGGAAAACTCTTCGCCGAAGCTCCCATACTTCCGTTGCAGCCGAATAACCGCCAAAGCGGAAGCAATTCCAATTTTCTCAGCTCCCGTGGGCACTCGTGCATTGTTTTCCGAGTGCCCAATGTTTTTCCATTTGACAGAATATTGTAATTACATAACAATATATTTGAATCATGAACGAAACCACTCCAAAGGGTCCAGGCGAAAGCGGCCTTTACAACCGCATCTCCGTGCTGCGCGCTGAGCGTGGCATCAGCCGACAGGACCTGGCGGACGCGATGGAAGTGAACTACCAGACCATCGGCTTTCTGGAGCGCGGCGACTACAGCCCCAGCCTTAAGCTGGCGCTTTCGCTGGGCGAGTATTTTCACCTTCCGGTGGAGGCGATCTTCTCCAAACAGCCGTTCCAGCCGCTAAGCCAGCAAGTGTATGGGGCAAGAAAAACCGACGGCGCCGTCGAGGCGGATGCCGGCAAGGAGCGATCCTCATGAGGCCTGAACTTGAACTGTTCGGTATGCACTTCAGCGTAGCTTCCCGCGCGCGGCGTCGCTGGCTGGTCGCTCTGGTCCACGCCGGGTTCGGTGCGTACCTGACTGCCTCGTGGTTCGTGGATAAATGGGGTTTCTCGACGATGATTTGGATTCCGCTTCTGCTGGGGGTGGCCGCGCTGATTTTTGCCCGGCTGACGGGACGCTACCGCGGCAACTGGGCACTGTGGAGAGACAAGGCCCCACCCAAATCGTGGATCGGAAGATTTCTGTTTCCGGGCGATCGGGAGTTGCGCGACCTGCCGGATGAACGGGAGTTGCACTGGCAGGACCGAGCGCACTTTTGGAGCTACCACGTACTCAACCTGGGAATTCTATGGATTTGGATTCTGATCTTTCAGCAACGGCAGAGCCAAATTCGTGAACGTGCATTTCCCGCGCTGGCCGTCCGGCATCCGTGGATAAACGATAACCTGCTCTTCGGCGTGGCTGCCATTTGGTTGTTCGCCGCGCTAACACTCCCGGACTCCATAGTTCTCTGGTTCACGCCCGACAAGGAGGAACCCAAATGAGAACCGATTTTATTCTTCTCGGGACACGCATCAACATTGCATCCCGGAGCCGCCGCCGCTGGTTGGTGGCACTTGTCTATGCTGCATTTGCCGTGCTGGTCATCGCATGGTGCGCCTTTAACGTGCAATCCACGTGGAATTTTATCCTCTTTGCCGTCTTCATCCTTCTATCCAGGTTCCTGGGAGGCAGAAGCTACGACGACGGGCTGCTCCCGGCCTTCGAGGGCGGCGACGAACGCGAGCGCTATCGCCGCTACCGTGCCGGCTACATCGCCTATGAGTGGCTTGACCTTGCGTTCTTCCCGGCTCTGATAGCCATAGCGGTCAAGATCAATCCGCGTCTTGTGCCGGCGAATCCCGCATTTCACATATTTGTCGACCGCCTACCTTACGGGCTGATGATCGCGGTTGGCATTCTCTACTACACCTTGCCGCAGTGCATTCTGCTGTGGACCGAGCCGGATATCGAGGAGGCGCAATGAGAGCGGAACTTGTGTTGATGGGCAGGCGGGTGGATATGGCGCAGCGGGCGCGACGCCGGGCGCTGGTGGTGGGAATTTATGCCGTATTCGCCGTGCTGATGACGGGGCTTTGGTTTGTCGACCAGTGGCGCTCGACCGGTACCTATATCTATTGGGCCGCGATGCTCGCCTGCTGGCTGTTTCTTGGCGGCTATTACTGCGGCGGGCTGGTGAAACCTTTCACCGGCAAGGGCCCCAGGCAATCGGATTCGGCTCCTTCGTTGCTGTCGTTGAAGCTCCGCATGTATCCGGCGCAGGTGGACGATGACCGCGCATACCAGAACGATGAACGCGAATTGAATCAGCGCGACCGGGCGCACTACCTGGCCTATCAGGCGATGGCAGTGCTGGTGGTTGCAGCGTGGATAGTGGCGTATATGGGAATGGTGAGGCCACGCTGGATGGCGTCAATTCCAATGACCCCCTACCAGATGTTCTACGGCATAACGCTGGTGACGCTGATGTTGATTTTCACTCTGCCGCAGTGCATTCTGCTATGGAACGAGCCGGATATGGAGGCGGAGGGATGAATGATATAGCGCGTCGCCTTACACCCACTCCCCTTGCCGCATCAGCGGTTCGGCCACACCGCCCGCGGTAATCCCGTCGATGTCCAGCTTGTCCGATCCGATCATCCAGTCCACGTGGATCAGGCTGTCGTTGGCGCCTTTGGCCGCAAGCTCTTCCGGTGTAAGCTTGTCGCCCTTGCGCAGGCATGAGCTGTAACTCTGCCCCAGCGCAATGTGCGACGCTGCGTTTTCATCGAAGAGCGTGTGCAGAAAGAGCATTCCGCTGGCGGCAATCGGCGAGGAGTGCGGCACCAGCGCCACTTCGCCCAAACGCCGCGCGCCGTCGTCGGTGTCGATCAGCCGCTGCAGCACCTCCTGGCCTCGGCTGGCATGCGCCTCAACAATTCGGCCCTCGGCAAAACGCACCTGGATGCCTTCAATCATGGTGCCCTGATGCGACAGAGGTTTGGTGGCCGTCACGGTGCCGTCGGCGCGGTCTTTGTGCGGCGTAGTGAACACTTCTTCAGTGGGCATGTTGGGAATGCAATAGAGCCCGTTGCCCGCGGTAGTGCCGCCGCCCAGCCAGAGATGGTCGTCGGCCAGGCCGAGGCGGAAATCGGTGCCGGGGCCGCGATATTGGAGGTAGGAGAAGCGCTTTTCGTTCAGGTAGGCGGCGCGATGGTGCAGGGCCGCGTCGTGCGTTTTCCAGGCGGCGACGGGGTCCGCTGTGTTGATGCGGGTCGTCTGGAAGATTGCTTCCCACACCTTGGCCAGCGCAACGTCGGGCGGGTCGTCAGGGAACATTAGCGCGGCCCAGGCAGGTGTGGCGCCGGCCACGATGGTCCAATTGATGGCGTGGCGGGTGATGAGTTCAAGCGCCGGACGATAGGCCTGCGAGACGGCGCGATTGGCGCGGCCGACCTTTTCGGGATCCTCATTCGACAGCAGGGCCGGATTGCTGCCGGCAATAGCCAGCCGCGCCGCGCCGCTTTTGAATGCCGCGCCCATTCCGTCGTAGAGCCATTTGGCGGCATGGTCAAAGCTGGCATCGGGCGCAAAGTGGTAGCGCATCAGCGCGGCTTCGTCGTCGGCGTAGAGCGTGGTAACCAGCGAAGCGCCCGCGCGGTAGGCCTGCTCCGTGATGCGGCGGGCCAGCGCCAGCGAATCCAGCGAAGCCGTCATGACGAGTTCCTGCCCAGGCTTGAGACCGAGGCCGACTTTCACGGCAACTTCGGCAAGCAGTGCGAGTTTCTGTTCGTAGGTGCGCTCAACGGCAACTTCGGCGGTGATGGTCATGGAGTTCTTCCCCTTAAATTTGGCTCTTCCCAGCCCATTCAGGATAAATCTCTTACGAGGGCTTCTGCCAACCTGAAAGTCTCGGTGCAATGAGCTAACATCGGTAGGAAGTGCCAAGAATTCCAAGGATTTATCTCGACGCTTGCGCTCTGATTCGTCTCTTCGATGATAGGAGTCAGGCTCGCGTTCGTGCTGAATCGCACGCAGTTGAGGAGTTCTTCACTCGTGTTTTCCAGGGAACGGTGAGATGGATAGTCAGCGAAGTTCTGGAGGCTGAAATCCTAAATAACCCATACAACAATACGCGTCCCGAGGTGCTGGAATTCCTTGCTTCCTCCGCGGAGCGTATCATTCTGACCGATGCGGCGTTTCAGCGGGCCGAAGATCTTGAGAAGCTCGGCTATGGAGCCTTCGATGCTTTGCATCTGGCCTGCGCCGAACAGGCTCAAGTCGATGTTCTGCTCACCACGGATGACCGCTTCCTTCGGCGGGTTCAGCGCGGACTCGGAAACTCCGCTATTAAAGTCGAGAATCCGGTAAACTGGAGCAGGGGATTTACGCCATGACCCACGAAGAACAGGGCACCGTAGCGGAGATGACAGACGAGCAGTTCCGGCAGCACGCGTTGGAAATCCTCCAGCGGACCTTGGGCGCTGGCGGTTTCGCACGGTTCTTGCGTATCTATCGTCCGGGAAGCGGCGACTACACACGAGACCGGCACAAGTGGCAAAAGGGGCTCTCCGTGCGGCAGATTACGGGAGACATTAAGAAGCGGCGCGAAAACACAGCGTAGCTCTCCCGCGTCGCCGAGTCCTCTTTACGAGAGGATCGCCAGTTTCGTCTTTTTACGTGATCACTGCGACCTTGGCGCGCTTGCCCAGACGCACGACGAGGCGCGCGGGGAGATCGTAGAGCGCGAGTATGCTTCCCGTTGCCGTATCCCCGTCGATCTTGACCGCTTTTTCGGCAATCTTGCGGCTGGCATCCGCCCCAGAAGTTGCCAGACCCATCTTTACCAGAAGCTTGGGCAGTCGAATTAGCTTCGATTCGGGACCTACAGTTTCGAGCCAAGGAACCTCTGCCCAAGGTATGTAGACCTCTTCCAGTTCTTCCGCAGTCTCTTTCTGCTGGAACATTCTGGCCCAGTTTTCTGAGGCGCTGAAGGCAGCGGCTTCGCCGTGGAAGTCGGCGACAATGGAGCGGGCGAGGCGCTTCTTAGCCTCCATGGGATGCAGTGTGCCGGCGGCGATGTCAGCCAGCAGGGCGTCGACTTCGGACTGCTTCAGGTCGGTTAGGAAGACATAATACTTACCCATCAGCTCGTCACTGATGCTCATCAGCTTTCCATACATCTCTGCCGGCGGCTCGTTGATCCCGATTGCATTGCCCAGCGACTTCGACATCTTTTGTACGCCGTCTGTGCCTTCGATTATAGGCGTCATCAGGATGATCTGTGGCTTCTGGCCGTAGTGGCGCTGCAACTCGCGGCCGGCGCCCAGATTGAAGCGCTGGTCGGTGCCGCCGAGCTCGACGTCGCACTCGAGGGCGACAGAATCGTAGCCCTGCATCAGGGGATAGAGCAGCTCGTGGAGGCTTATGGGTTGCTCGGCCTGGAAGCGCTTGTGGAACTCGTCGCGCTCCAGCATTTGAGAAACCGTGAAGTGAGACGCAAGGCGGATGGTCTGTTCATAGCCCAGCTTGCCCAGCCACTCGGAGTTGTAGCGAACCTCAGTCACCGCGGGGTCGAGGACTTTGAAGACCTGCTCCTTGTAGGTCTTGGCGAACTCGTCAATCTGTTCCCGGCTCAGCGCCTTGCGGGTTACGTTTTTGCCGGAGGGGTCGCCGATCAGCGAGGTGAAGTCGCCCACCAGGAAGATGACCGTGTGGCCAAGCTGCTGAAAGTGGCGCAGCTTGCGCAGCAGCACGGTGTGGCCCAGGTGCAGGTCGGGAGCGGTGGGATCGAAGCCGGCTTTCACGCGGAGCGGTCGCCCGGTTTTGCGGCTTTCTTCCAGGCGCTCTCTAAGGTCGCTGACGCGGATGATCTCGGCGGCGCCTTTTTCCAGCAGGTCCATCTGTTCGTCTACGGGTAGGAATTCTTGCATGGCAAGAACAAGTATAAAGTTCGCGGGCGCAAGACCTGCTGGATGGGGCCAATATCGGGCCTTCTCAGTCTCTTCATGCATCCTCCCCAACCCTTCCTCATCCAACTCCCAGGAGAAAACTACCCCTATGCCTTCCGTAACTGGCCGTGCAATACAGGTTCCCGCAGCAGGCGGAGCCTTTGAGGTTGTTCAGCGCGAATTTCCCGACCCCGGTCCCGGCCACGTGCGCATTCGCGTGCAGGCCTGCGGGGTTTGCCACAGCGATTCCATCACCAGGTTCGGACTGTTTCCGGGAATTGCGTATCCGCGGGTTCCCGGCCATGAGGTCGCCGGCGTAGTGGATGCCGTCGGGGCGGATGTGCCGCTGTTCAAGATCGGCCAGCGCGTAGGGCTGGGATGGCACGGCGGACACTGCAACTACTGCATACCATGCCGCCGGGGCGACTTTGTCCTGTGCGAGAACGGGCAAATCTCCGGGATCACGTTCGACGGCGGGTATGCGGACTACGTGATCGCTCCTTCGAATGCTCTGGCGCTGGTGCCCGATGAGCTTTCCGATGCCGATGCGGCGCCCCTGCTGTGCGCCGGCATTACCACTTACAACAGCCTGCGCCACAGCGGGGCCAAGCCGGGCGATACGGTTGCCATCCTGGGCATTGGCGGCCTTGGCCATCTCGGGGTACAGTTTGCAACAAAGAGCGGATACCGCACAGTGGCAGTGGCGCGCGGACAGGACAAGGCTCCCCTGGCAAAGCGGTTGGGCGCGCATCATTACATCGACAGCACAACGCAGGATGTTGCCGCCGAGTTGCAGAAGCTGGGCGGAGCGACGGTTATTCTCTCCACTTTGACCGACGCTAAGTCGCTGGAAGTGGCCGTCAACGGACTTGGCCTCAATGGCAAGCTCATCATTGTCGGCGTGCCCGAGAAGCCGTTCGAGGTGAACGTGCTTTCGCTGATTATGGGAAATCGAGCCATTGCGGGATGGGCTTCCGGCACCGGCATGGACTCGGAAGACACACTGAACTTCAGCGCGCTGGCGGGGGTGAGGCCAATGGTCGAAACCTATCCGCTGGAACAAGCCGCCGAAGCGTTTGATCGCATGATGAGCGGCAAGGCGCGCTTTCGCGTAGTGCTGACGACGGCAGCGTAAGCACGGCGCGTCAGGAAGCTATTGGGCCTGTTCGCCAGTTGACACGGGCAGGCTCCCTTGCCTTGAGGATGGCAGGATAGCCAACTCGGCGGCCTGTGAGAGCCTCCGGGTCATCACTTGTAAGTGATAACCCATCACCGCCATGGTCATGGCCGCGCCCACGCAATGGCGATAGCGCATAGCTACTGTAAGCAGAAACTTCCAGTAACTCCAGCGCTGGCGGCCGAAGACTCCCTGGCGGACGATCGACGTTACGAAGGCTCGCGCATTGCCTCGGGTGAGCCAACGTTGCCGCGACGCTCCCGGTTCTGAGTTTTTCCGCGTGGGCTTCGGCTGCGTGCGGCTCAGGTAGAGCTTGACGCGCTCATAATAGGCGGCGCTCGAGTAGATGCGCTTGAGCACCGATCGGTAGCCCTCAATCAGTTTGGCTGCGTCCATGTTGGGATGAAAGTTGAGCTTGTCGCCGGTGTTGTCGCCTCCGCCCGCATCCACAATTCGACCCTCCCGGCCCAGCCGCCGGAACAGTTGCGTTCCAGGCATGGCCTGCAGCAGGCCCACCATGGCAATGGGAATGCCGCTCTTCTGGATGAATTCAACCATGCGATCGAAAATGTCGTCGCGGTCGGTATCGAAGCCGAGAATAAATCCGCCCATCACCTGCATGCCATAACTCTGGATTGTCGCAATGCTCTCCAGCATGCTGCGCCGCGTGTTCTGCAGCTTGTTGCTGGCGATGAGGCCGGATTCATCCGGGGTTTCGATGCCCAGAAAGACCGAGACGAAGCCGGCGTCTTTCATCAGTTGCATCAGCTCCGGGTCGTCGGCCAGATTCAGCGAAGCCTCGGTGTTGAAGTCGAAGCTGGTCTTGAATTGGCTGCGCCATTCAGCCAACGCCACGCATAACTCCTTGGCGCGGGCCTTGTTGCCGATAAAGTTGTCGTCCACGATAAAGACCGTTTCGCGCCAGCCTGCGGCGCGCAACTGGTCCAGCTCGGCCAGCACCTGCGCCACGGCCTTGGTGCGCGGGCGGCGGCCGTAGATCTCAATGATGTCGCAGAATTCGCAGTTGAATGGGCAGCCACGCGAGTATTGCACGGCCATGGTGGAGTAGCAGTGCATCTTGATCAGGCTCAGGTCGGGCGGGGGGCTGGTGGTCATTTCCGGGCGTTCGGCCGCCTGATACACGGGCTTGGCCATGCCTTGCTCCAGATCGCGGGCCAGGCCGGCAATCAGGGCCTCGGCCTCGCCAATCACCACATGGTCCGCCTTGAGATCGGCGAAAGAGAGGCTGCTGGCGATGGGTCCGCCCACAACGGTGCGCAGCCTGCTCGCGCGGCAGCGTTCCACAATCGCCGCCAGCGAGTCGCGCTGGATGTGCATGCCGCTGAGCAGAACCACATCGGCCCAGGCCAGGTCGCGGTCGGTGAGGCGCTCCACGTTGGTGTCCACCAGACGTTTTTTCCAACTTGCCGGCAGCAGGCCAGCTACGGTCATCAGTCCCAGAGGAGGCTGCGCAGCGCGCTTGCCCAGGAACTTGAGGGCGTGTTTGAAGCTCCAGTATGTATCGGGGAATTCAGGGTAAATCAGGAGTGCGTTCATCGAGTCCCTTTGTGGGAGAAGGACGCGGGTGAGTTTGAAATGGAGATATCCGGGCCGTGTTCCCCGCCAGCGGAAACAATTGCGGCCAGCTCGCGCAGGCGTACTTCTCCCGCCTCTATTTTGCCACCGGCGGGAAGGAAAGCTGATCAAAAGGGACCAGTTTGCGAAGTTGGGGATGGAATGCGTTCGAACTGGCGCTGCGGAATGGAGATCGTTGGCGGTAAGCTTCCTCGCATGGAACCTGTCGGCATTCTTCGCTGGCTTTTCCGAATCAACGAAATCGTTCGCGGCCTGCTTGCCGCTCCGCAGGCCGCGCTATAATTCCATCATGCAGATCGCAGTCCCGCTTCGCGTCCTCACCTCTTCGCGCTCTCTCAGCGCGCTCGCGGCCCGTGCTGCTGCGGCTCGCGCCGCCTAGACAACTGTTCTTCCCATCCCAAACTCAACGCACATAGTTCCAAATCAGGTCCATCTGCGCCTGATTTCCGGTCATTGGTCACATCCCTCTGCCTCGGCGAGGTTGATAATGGAGTCATCCGAATTGGAGTAAAGATGGAAGAGTTCAGTCGTATTCAGCGCCTCCCGCCGTATGTGTTTAACATTACCGATGCAATGAAGAAGGCCGCCCGCCACCGCGGCGAAGACATCATCGACTTCGGGATGGGCAATCCCGATGGGGCCACCCCCAGGCACATTGTGGACAAGCTGGTGGAGGCGGCCATGAAGCCGCCGACGCACCGCTACTCGGTTTCGCGGGGACTGCCGCGCCTGCGCCGGGCCATCTGCGCGTGGTACAAGACACGCTACAATGTCGATCTCGACCCGGAGACCGAGGCCATCGTCACCATCGGGTCCAAGGAGGGCATCGCCCATCTCTGCCTGGCCATTCTCGATTCGCGGGACACGGTGCTGGTGCCCAACCCCAGCTATCCCATTCATATCTATGGGCCGGTGATCGCGGGAGCGCACGTGGTGAGCGTGCCGGTATTTGACCGGGAGCAGTTCCTGGCGCAGCTTGAAGATCTGATTCCGCGCATGGTTCCGAGGCCCAAAGCGCTGATCGTCAATTTTCCGTCGAACCCGACCACCGAGTGCGTCGACCTGCCGTTTCTGGCGCGGCTGGTAGAGCTGGCCAAAGAGTATGGGTTTCATCTCATTCAGGATCTGGCCTACGCGGACATCGCCTTCGACGGCTACAAGCCCCCCAGCGTCCTTGAAGTCCCCGGCGCGAAGGATGTTGCGGTTGAGTTCTTTACCCTGAGCAAGAGCTACAACATGCCCGGCTGGCGTGTGGGGTTCATGGTGGGCAACCCGGTGCTGGTCTCAGCCTTGGCGCGCCTCAAAAGCTATTTCGACTACGGCACATTCACGCCCATTCAGGTTGCTTCCATTGCTGCGCTTGAAGGCCCGCAGGAGTGTGTCCACGAGATTTGCGAGACCTACCGCAGCCGCCGCAACGTCCTGGTGGAGGGGCTGAACAAAGCCGGCTGGGAAGTGGCGCTGCCAAAGGCGACCATGTTTGTGTGGGCGCGGATTCCGGAGCAATACCGCAAGCTCGGTTCGCTGGAGTTTTCAAAGCTGCTGCTGACCGAGGCCAAGGTAGCCGTGTCGCCGGGCATTGGTTTCGGCGACTACGGCGACGGCCACGTGCGTTTCGCGCTGATCGAAAACGAAGAGCGAACGCGGCAGGCGCTTAGGGGGATACGACACATGATAACGAAGGGCGTGCTGGTGGGGCAGTGAGGGCTGCTGGGGTTGACGCGTCAGATGCCGGCAAGCAGCTTTGCGGTAAGATGAGAGGCAAGTGGGAGCGGAGCGGGAAAGGGGGCGGGGAAGATGGGAACAGCCACGCAGATTTCAATTGATACCTACCTGACCACGTCCTATGAGCCGGACGTCGATTACATCGATGGGGTGCTTGAGGAGCGGCACGGAGGCGAGTACGACCACAACGTCGTGCAACAGGCAATTATGATCTGGTTCTACCTGCGTGAGAAGCAGTGGCGCATACGGTCAGTCCAGGAGCAGAGAACCAGAGTGGCTTCCAGCAAGGTTCGAATTCCCGACGTATGTGTTTTCTCCCGCGACATCCCCATCGAGCAGGTCTTCACCAGGCCTCAACTCATTGCCATCGAAGTTCTGTCCCCGGAAGACAGACATTCCCGCATTGACGAGAGGCTGAGGAACTTCGCCAGCTTCGGCGTACCCAACCTCTGGGTTGTGAACCCCGAGACGCGCGCTGGCTGGGATTGCAGCGACGGAAGCTGGGTGCGCAAGGAGCGGCTTGAGGTCGCCAACTCGCCTATCTATTTATCCCTTCCAGAGCTCTTCGCAAAAATCGACGAGGACAACGCGGATTGAGATCGGTGTAGACGGGGCGCTGGGCGCCAACTTGGAATTTCGGAATTCTCCTTGAATCGAGCGGCCCGGGCAGCAAAAAGAGCAATCACTTGATTTCGTAGAATTGGTTCGAACCAAAGGACGCCGTGCCGCTACATGGAAACGGTTGGAGACCAACGCAGGTCACACGATTCGTTCAAGGGATTGGGACATCTACCGGCCCAGCGCGCGTAGATACCGACCTTGGGGAGGGATACCTCAAGGGGTTGGGAAATCCAGAGGGCCCCATGCACTCGCGTGTGAGTTTGTTGGAAGTATGCTCGCTGACTGGCTGGGTCTGACGACGCTGGACTATGCGCTAGTCCAGGTGACCGAGGACGATGAGATCCCCTTCCTGAAAGGCGGTAGGGTATTACCGGGTCTGGCGTTCATTTCCAGGGCTGAACCGGGTGGCTTTAACTGGGGCGGGAATGCCAAAGAACTGAAGTCCATCATCAACCCCCAAGAAATCAGCGGGTTAGTCGTCATGGACACTTGGACACTCAACTAAGATAGGTGCGCTCCAGATAGGCGAAGGGTGAACCGTGATAATGTTTTCCTCATCCAATGTCCTGTGTCTTCTCGTCACGTTCGGCTCGTTGCGATGGACTTCACGCACGCATTCAGACAGGGAGGGGAGCTTAACCGAAGACTTGCCTTCATCGAAAGACGTCGTGACGAGAAAGTCTATGGCCTCTTCCCCGATTTCACGCAATTCCTTGACCGGGAACAGGTGCGACAGTTTTCGGCCCGTCTCAGTCAGTTTTCCCGCGCAAAAGCCGACGAGATCATTAGCTTGGTCCCGCCAGCCTGGGAGGTTGATCGAGATGGTCGCACATCATGGGCCACGCTAATCACTGACCGCGCACATTTCGTCGCCGATAATATCGAATCGATCCTATGGCCACAAGCCAACTTGGAATTGGAAGGAGGAATTGAATGAGTCAACATAAAGGCTACTATTCTTTAGTCCAGTTCTGTCCCGACCCTTCTCGTCTCGAAAGCGTCAACATAGGGGTCGTTCTGTACTCGTCCAGTGAGAAGAAATTGCAAGTTCGAATAAGCCCAAGCGTCCAGAGGATTCGTAGGTGCTTTGGTAAACAAGATTGGAATTTGCTCAATCGTGCGCGGACCGCGATTGAAAGTCAATTACGGTCGGAGCGATTTCTGAGCATCGATGACCTCGACGCATACATCGCCAAAAGGGCCAACATAATTCAGCTGACCCAGCCCCGGCCAATGCGCATAACCGATCTTGAGGCCGATACGATCGCACTTCACAGGCGGTTGGTGGAGCCAGAACCTGTGGGGACAACGCCTGGAGTGCTCGGATTTCTCAAGAGGCGGCTGTTTGAGGCAGGCGTAGCGGGCCTCGTTGAGAAATTTGTAAGCGTTGAGATACCAGACATAAAGAAGTCTATCCGTGTGCCGTACGCGTACCAAAACGGGTGGTTCAATCTAATCTCTCCCGTCCAGTTCGAATCTGATGCTGAGGCCATTTTCTCGAAAACAGGGAAGAGTGCAATCGAGGGTCAACTTCTGTACAACGAGCGCCACCCTAGCCGTTGCGAAATGCGTCTAGTTGTAGTGGCCGATTTTGATGAAAAGATCGAGACATCAACTCGCAACTTCGTAAAAAAGACGTTCGAAGAGCACAACGTACTTCTCTATTCCTTTGAGGACCTTAGCCCTTTGGTAGAGGACATTAAACGCTCTGCCGAGATGCGTTCGATGAGCCACGAGGGGTAGCCTAGCTCCCCAGGAGATACAAGCACCAATTGAGGTAGTAGGCGCTTGGATTTCTTTACTGAAATCGGAGATTCCAGGCAATCCAATTTTCGCTGCGGGTGCTCCGAGTCTCGTTTCTATGACCCTGGAAGCCGCCCATCAATCCGGCAACAACGAAATCCTGCCTGTCAACCTGTGCGACAATCGATGCACCGGACGTTCCCTGCGCAGGCAGAGGTCCCCATGCAATTTGCAACCGAACCGGCTCCAATCCAGCAAGCGAAACGACGCCTTCCCGCCGTCCTGCTCTCTGTCGCCCTCCACGGGAGCGTTCTCGCATTCGCGCTGCTGCTGGGGATAGCGGCCAGAACCAAAGTCATCGCACCCGCCTCGTTCCGGACCCAGATGCTGGTGGAGCACGTGGGAGCTTCCCATGCCGCCCGGATTCCCCTGCCCACAATGGAAACAGCGCCGCATACCCGCAATCCCGCGCCGAACACCGAAGCGACCAGGAAGACGATTCTCCCCGTCGAAGCGAAACAGCAAAGGATCTCCGGGGGCGGCGCGCCAAAAGATCCTCACGCGGGCAATGGTTCCGGCCAGGGTTTGCGTGGAAGCGGGGACGACGCCGAAGACGCCCAGCCGGCATTCCCAATCTTCTCGCCGCACCCGTCTGTCACCGAGCGGTCATTGCTGCCTGCCGGCGAAGAGAAGGTCGTGGTCGACGTAAAGGTGGACGCACTCGGGGCCGTGGTGGGCGAGACCCTGGTGCAGGGAGTGGGCAACCAGCTTGATCAGATTGTCCTCGATATTGTCAAAACCTGGCGTTTCCAGCCGGCAACCGTGGACGGCAAGCCCGTGCCCGCCGAAGCGGAGTTGATCTTCCCCTTCAATCCCCGCTATCCCATTTCCGACTCGTAAGCAGATGGGGGATTCGCTCTTGCGGAGGGAGCTGGGACGGCGAGCGCCCAGGGCAATCGCATGAACGGAACGAACCATAATGAGCAATAGTTTTGAAAGGGCACGGCTTCAGCCGTGCCGCTCACGAGGCTCAACGCAGTCCGGCTTTAGATGGGATGAGACGGCTGGCCCCGCGGAGAGCTAGGCTCTCCGTAGCGCACTCGAGGTGCTAAAGGAGACCAGCCGATGAAGAAGGTTAGCAAACAAATGCGGAACATGGAAGCGACGGACAAGCCGGAGATGACCCTGGGCCTGGATATGGGCGACCGGTACAGCCACTATTGTCTTTTGAATCAGCAGGGCGAGGTGGTCGAGGAGGGGCGCATGCAAAGCACCGAGTCCGCGCTGCGGCGGCATTTCGAGGGTGAGCCTTGTCTGCGCATCGCCCTGGAATGCGGCACGCATTCTCCCTGGGTCAGCCGCCTGCTCACCAGGCTTGGCCACCAGGTGATCGTGGCCAACGCGCGCAAGATCCCTGCCATCACCGGCAGCGAATCGAAGAACGACCGCAACCGGGGTCCCCAGCGACAGGTCTTCGTCGCTGGGGTGGAACGATGCCGAGAAGCTGGCACGCTTTGCCGCCTACGACCCCAAGCTGCTCTCTCCGCTTGAGCATCGCAGCGAGCAGCGCCAGGTGGATCTGAACCTGATCCATGCCCGCGCGACCTTGGTGCGGGCGCGGACCATGATCGTCAACGCCTTGCGCGGGCTGGTCAAGAGCGCCGGCGGCCGCCTTCCCGCCTGCTCCACCGAGTCGCTTCCGGCCCGCGCGGCAGCCGCGATCCCGCCCGCGCTGGCCGAGGTGGCCACTCCACTGGCCGAGCAGATCGCTCTGCTGAACGCGCAGATCGCCGGCATGGACAAGCAGGTGGAAAAACTGGCCGCCAAGTATCCGGAGATCGTCCTGTTGCGCACCGCGCCCGGCGTAGGCCCCATCGTCGCCGCCGCTTATGTGCTGACTCTGGACCGGCCCGAGGCGGCCAGCAACCGCTCGGCCGGCGCCTTCCTCGGCCTGCGTCCCGGACAGAGCCAGTCGGGCGACTCGGACCCGCAACGGCGCATCTCCAAAACCGGCGACAGTTGCCTGCGCAGTCTGCTGGTGCAGTCGGCGCAGTACATACTCGGCCGTTTCGGTCCTGACTCCGAGCTGCGCCGCTGGGGATTGAAACTGGCGGCCACCGGCGGCAAGCGCGGCAAAAAGCGAGCCATCGTCGCGGTAGCCCGCAAACTGGCGGTGATCCTGCACGCCATGTGGCGCAGCGGTCAACGCTTCCAGGCTTTCCCGCAAGCGACCGCGGCAGCAGCCTGAGCTGCAATCCGGCAACCGGAACGCGTTGCGCCTCAACCGCAGTACAACCGGCAGCACGGCAGTCAAGCAGCTCAGGTCTGAGCAAAGGTCTTAGGTGAAAGTGGTAAAAGCAAATCAATCTCGTGTCCGGGTGACTGCGCTCAGCGGCTAGGCCGTAACAGGCCGCGCTTTAGATAGCAGCCCCATTCATCCTTATCGGGCCCCATCAGGCACCGAGCTCACAGCAGCTCAATCGAGTGCGTATAGAAGCCCGAGATGAATCCAAAACACGAACAAAGAACAAAGAACAAAGAACAAAGAACAAAAGCAAAAACGCCGAGAAGGAAAAAACAAATGCAAAGACAAAAACCTTGACAACACCAGCCGTCTCATAGAAGCCGCTGAGGGAAGGCTTTCTCGTGCGAAAAACTTCCCTCAGGGTTAAAACCCAACAAGATTGGAACTGAAACCATTTGCACGGCTTAAACCGTGCCCTTTCAAGGCCGGGACGCTTCGCATTTCTTGTTTCATGCGATTGCCCGTGCGCCGGTAAAAATCGGCAAGGTGTAGTGAATGCAAGTTTCATACGTTGAAGGAATAGCGAACCACAACGGCCCCGAGTCATGCGGAGTCGCTCGCAAGGGCGGCGTCGAAGCGTTGACAGGGGAACGTACAGGCCGGGTATTGAGCCGCGAAATCCATTCCCTGCCGCGTGAGCGGCAGGCACTCCGGGACGCCGACGCTGTGGGCAAAGGCGGAAGGCAACACCTGGCGCACCGCTTTCGCAAGGCGCGTCAGAGTCCCGCGCGGTCACAGACCCCGTGCATGTGCGGAAACACCTTGTGCGGGAACCGGGAGATCCCGCGTCCGCCTGCGGAGGAGAGAACCGCAGGCCGCATCGGGAAGTCGAAGGACGTACGCCGATGATGAACGGACGCGGGAAGTCGGACAGTTCCGAAGTACCTGCGAAGTCGCCGAACAAAGTCGAGGAACCGGCTGCGGAGGCGATGGAGGGAAGGGGACTGGCCAAGGGGAACTCGCCCCAGCGTAACGCACTCCGGACGCAGAGCCGGGATGGTGCGCCAAGCTCGCTGGAGCGGGTACGTGAGGCAGCAAAGAAGGATAAGAAACAGCGGTTCACCGCGCTCCTGCAACACATTTGCGACGTGGAGCGACTGCGAGCGGCGTACCTGGAAGTCAAGCGGGGCGCGGCAGCGGGCGTAGACGGCGAGACGTGGCAGCACTACGGAGGGGCTCTGGAGGAAAATCTCCACGATCTCTCCCATAGGCTTCAGCGAGGAGCGTACCGGGCACGCCCTGTGCGCAGAGTGTACATCCCGAAGGTGGGTAAACCGGGCGAGCTTCGCCCGCTCGGAGTTCCCACGCTGGAAGACAAGATCGTCCAGCGGGCCACCGTCGAAGTGTTGAACGCCATCTATGAACAGGACTTTCTGGGCTTCTCGTATGGATTTCGACCGGGGCGCAGCCCGCATC